>Ga0126378_10003023_pt1 | contig 12632 bp, 9 predicted proteins | sample PanSoiMetPlot_23_FD_92587 | JGI IMG/M metagenome (GOLD analysis project Ga0126378, IMG submission 92587) | Tropical forest soil microbial communities from Panama - MetaG Plot_23 | ecosystem: Environmental > Terrestrial > Soil > Tropical forest > Bulk soil | place: Panama | collected 2016-02-17
GCTCGACCGACGGCGAGACCGCGCGCGAGCTCCGAGCGAAGCGTCTTGATAATGGGCAGCAATCCAGAAAATGTTGCCGCGAAAGCGGTTGCGAAGAGGATGCCCAACAGTGTGACGGCGTCTATGCGCGCGTGGAGCCAGCGAATCTCGCCGGGAGGAACGAAGGACAAAAGCAGGCGCATTCCTACCGGAGCGAAGAGTATTCCTAGCGCTCCGCCGATGCCGAGAAGCAGCAGGGTTTCGATGAGCCATTGACGCAGCAGGGCGCTTTGGCTTGCGCCAAGAACAACGCGCAGGGCGATTTCCTTCCGGCGCGCCTCGAGGTGCACCGTGCGGAGGTAGCCCATGTTCAGGCAGAGCAAGAGCAGAGCGAAACCGACCGCTCCGGAGAGTGCGAGCAGCGGAGTCCGGAAATCACCGGCCACTCCCTCGCGCATCGGGACGACCAGCGCGCCGTAGTCTTTGTCTTCGGCAAACTGGCTCGATAGGCGCTCTGCAACGACGTTCAAAGCTACCTGCGCCGTTTTGGCAGTCACGCCGGGGCGGAGCTTGGCGGCAACGCGGTAGCCGCGTCCGGCCCGGTCGGGGGAGGAAAGGACGCTTGCGGGTAGGACCGTCCAAACGTCCACCTGGTCCTCGGGCGGAAAAGCAAAACCGCGCGGCGCGACGCCGACAACGATGTGCGTCGCCCCATTCAGGCGAATGGTTTTGCCGGGAAGCGAGGGATCGGCAGCATAAGATCTTCGCCAAAACTCGTAGCTCAGGAGGACGCGGCGCTCCCCGCTCTTCGCGTCGTCGGAGGTGAGGAAGCGGCCAACCGCAGGCCGGGCCGTAAGGGTTGAGAAAACATCAGGCGAAATAACCGCGGCGCGAATGCGCTCTGGATTACTAATGCCCGGGCCGGAGGCCGTGTAGCTCCACGGTAGCCAGACGACCATGTCCGAAAACACGTTGGTGGCGTTTTCCCGCCAGTCGCGGTAGTTGGGGATGGACGCGCTGATTTGATTCAAGCTTGACGCTTTTGCGCGATGCTCCCAAACGTAGACCCAGCGATCGGTCTCTATGGGGCCATACGAACGGAGGAGCACGGCGCTTAGTAACGAAAAGACGGACGTGAGGGCGGCGATTCCGAGCGCGAGCGTGAGAATCACCACGACGGTGTATGTTGGCTTCCTGGCCAGGAGGCGGACGCTGTACCGAATGTCTCGCAGCAAGTCTTCCACGTGGCACCTTCTTTGGACTCTAACAACGACGGAGATTGGGGTAATCGAGCCGGACGGATGGACCAGAAGGATAGAGCTCCGCGAAGCTCAGACTGGGTGAACCCCAATCCTAATCCCTACTTCGGCCACAACCAGCCAAACGTTCCCGCGAGCAACAAGCTATACACCAGGCCATCGAAGACCTGTTTGGCTACGTTGCTCCACGGGACGCCTGCCCAGATGCCGCTTACGACCTGGCCCACACCGTACGCCATGAACGATACCGTGCCCGCCACGCGGAACACTGCCAAATAATTAGTCCCTGGCACCAACACGCGCCCGGTCAGATACGCGGTAAAGACTCCGACAACCAGGCAGTACACAAACCATTGCCCAAGGTACTTCCCCATGTTCATCGCGCCGCTGGGAAACACAGTGATCAAGCCCACGGGGCCCTGCTTGAACTTTTCCTGCATTTCCGGCGACTTCATCTCTTTGTGTGTGCAGTACGGGAGGGAGTACAGTCCTTGCGCCACTCCCACCGACCGCAACGCCGCCGCGACTTTGTCCTCGTCCGGTAATTTCTTGTAATCGCTGCGGTGATACGGCAGCACCATGTGAAGAATCGAACTGGCCACGAACACAATCACCGCCGAGAGCAGAATCGGCAACCAAAGCGTGTGAATAGCGACCATCGTTGCCTCCTGGATTTTGTGAGATGGGGGGCTCCGCGCCGGGACGACCTTGGCCTGCCTCCCAATTTGCCCGCGAGCCTATCCCGACCGGTCATTTCCGTCAACCGCCCAGCGCGTGCCCTCGGCTGGAATAATCTCGTATCTCCTACCTGGACTGAACCGTGGTATACGTCAGAGGTCTGGACAGAAATATGAAGCGCCGACTTATCTGACGATCCGTTTCCGCGTTCTTTTTATCCAGGCGTTACAGACTTGGCCAAAGCGGGGCACGTTCACGTTGGTCGGGGTGAGAAGGTAGTAGGTGCGGACATCCACTTAGGCAAAGGGAAACCGACTCGTCTCATCACAGTCCGTTTAGTGGCCGACATAGGCAAGCTTCCCGACATTCCCTACGTAGAAAAAAACGATGACGATGGGTTTTCCCCCAGCGAAGAGGAAATCTCACCGGGCGTGTACGAGATCTCTCTTTTCAGGGATGCACGATACAAGATGTATGCCGAAGGCCGTTGCTCTGCAACCCACAAGGAATCTCAGACCGATTCCATTGAGGTTGATGGTGCGGATGACCAGCTACCGAAATCACTTTGGTTTTCAGAGGACCGGGGTGCGGCGAGTAAGATAAGTTCTGTAGATCACGTGCAAGGCGCAGAAAAAAGCCACCTCCAAACCAAAGTCAGTCGCCTTCTTTGGTCAGAATCCTCCCGCAAAGTAGCGTGGCGCACGCTTGCCCTCTAAGGGCAGACTGGTTCCCTGCTAGAATGGCGCGACTCCGATGATGTCTTCGTCTCCAACGCCTAGTTCAAATTCGGCGGCAACGGGGGATGGCGACGTGAAGTCGCCGCTAAAGGTTCGCGCGAAAATGTCGCGCGCCATGCTGCCCGTCCTAATTCTTCTCGCGCTCTCCGCGTTCATCAACTTTGTGGATCGCGGCAACCTGTCTGCTGCTGCCCCTCTGCTGAAAACCGAACTCGGCTTATCCGACCCTCAGCTGGGAATCCTGCTGGCTGCCTTTTTCTGGAGTTACGCCTTCTTTCAGATCGGTTCCGGCTGGCTTGTCGATCGTATCGACGTCAAATGGATGCTCGCCGCCGGATTTTTCGTCTGGTCCGTGGCCACCGCCGCCACCGGTCTCGCAGGAAGCTTCGCGCTCCTGCTTGCTGCCCGTCTGGTTCTTGGAGTTGGCGAATCGGTCGTTTATCCGTCCTACTCCAAGATCCTGGCCCGCTATTTCTCCGAAGACCAGCGCGGTCTCGCCAATTCCATCATCATCTCAGGGTTTTACGCGGGCCCAGCTTTCGGCTTGTTTTTTGGCGGTATCTTGATGGGCCGCTATGGCTGGCGCTCTTTTTTCCTTGTCCTCGGCCTGCTCAGCCTGATCTGGCTCGTGCCTTGGCTCCGATGGATGCCGCGCGACAACGCGGAACACTCAACCGTCAACAATCCTCCCGAAGAGACTCCAGGGATCCTCGAAATCCTGAAGCTGCGCTCCGCTTGGGGCACCTGCGCGGCTCTGGCCTGCCTGGACTACTTGTCGTATTTCTTCCTCACCTGGATGCCGACGTACCTCGTTCGTGGGCGGAGTTTTTCCATGGATCAAATGGCGGGCGTTATGGGAGCGGCTTATGTTGTCTGCGCGCTCGTCGCCGCCACCTGCGGTTGGCTCTCCGACCGCTGGATTGCCGCCGGGGCGGCTCCCACTCTCGTGCGCAAGGGTTTCACGAGCATCGGCATGGCGGGAGCTGCGATTTTTGTGGTGCCCTGTGTCCTGGCGAGCCCCGCAGTCGCGACGGTGATGGTGATCCTGATTGCTGCATCCCTTGGTATGAGTTCCTCCAACGTTTGGGCTATCACGCAAACGCTCGCGGGCCCGCGTGCAGCCGGTCGATGGACGGGAATCGAGAATTTCGTGGGGAATCTCGGCGGGGCGTTGGCTCCTGTTTTGACCGGCTTCGTCCTAGGCCGCACTGGTCACTATTTCTGGGCCTTTGCGATCACCGCGGTCGTGTCTTTGCTCAGCGCTTTGTGCTGGGCTTTTTGGATTGGTCGCGTTGAGCCGGTGGTCTGGGCGAAGCAGATTCGGTAAGATGTTCAAGACAATTTGCAAGACTCGGAGGAAAGATAATGAGCATTTCGGTTGGCCAGGTTGCGCCGGATTTCACATTGCTGAACCAGGACAAACAAGAAGTGAAGTTGTCGGACTTTGCGGGGAAAAAGAACGTCGTGCTGATATGGTATCCGCTGGACTGGAGTCCGATTTGCACGAAGGAGCATGCCTGCTTCGTGAACGACATGAAACAGTTTGAGACGCTGGATGCGGAAGTGCTCGGCGTAAGCGTAGACAGCGTGTGGTCCCACAAGGCGTTCGCGGACAAAATGGGCATCAAGTATTCGCTGCTGGCGGATTTTCATCCACGCGGAGCGATGAGCGAAAAGTACGGCATCTATCTTGCGGATAAAGGAATCACCGGGCGAGCGATCGCCATCGTGAACAAAGCCGGGAAAGTGGCGTGGTTCAAGAATTACGACATCCCGGTGGTCCCCGATCTGGCCGAAGTGGCCGGTGCGCTGTCACAGGTCAAGGCCGCGACGGCTTAGGGGCCATTGAGATTTTTTGTGAGTCCCCGGCTGAACACTTTGCCGGGGAGAACTTCCTCTCTCCGAGCGTTCTTTGCGAGGAGAATTTCATGGGCCCTGAAGCTGCGCGACGCGCTCCCAACATGTCGTTGAGCGAACTGGTTTGCCACTATCGGTCGCAGGGCGGAGAATTCGGCCGGCCCGTCGCGCTTTCCGCGTTCCCGCTACCGGCTGCTGAAATCGAGAGCATCTTTTCTTCTTACGACGAGGACTACCACATCAGCCGCTTCTTCCATTTCTCCGAAGCAGGCGGCCAGAAATTTTCAATCAACGGAATCGCCGCGACCCACGTCTCGCTTGATGCCGAGATCGAATCCATCCTTTGAAAATTTCACGGTCGTGGGAATCCAGGCGTGATAACCCACGCGGCAAATTCATCACAACTGTGGAGCTCGCAGATTCCAAGTTGCGGTTCTAAGTCACGGACTCTATTGGGCGGTTCTATGGATAACGCTGGCGGATTTTCACAGTGCGGTCCAGCTCGTCGGAAACTTCCAGAATCTTGAGCTGCAAGTCTTTGTCGAGTGCGGCAGTTCTTAGAAATTCGCGGACTTGCGCCTGCGCCGCAGCGGATTGCTGGCCGCCAATGAATGCGTTCAGCCATCCCAGCGCGAAGAAGATCTTGCGCTCGCGCTTGATCTGCGGCAGTGCTTCGAGAGCTGGTTTCAAATATGGCAGCGTCAGCTCGGATTGGTTCCAGTAGTTGAAGGGCGCAAGACTCTGCTCGATCCAGTCTTCCGGGCGCGAAGAGTCGTGAAGGTAGTCGTCGAAATAATGCTGCTTTGAGGCGCTCTCCGGGCGGGCAGCTTGGGCCATGTAGGCATACTTCTGACCGTCGCCGCTGGCGTCGCGCTTCTGTTCCGCGGCAAAGATAGTTTCTGCATCTGAGTCGTGCAAAGCGATGAGCGCGGTGACGATGGTCCAGCGGTCCAGTGGGCGAAGTTCTACGCCGGGAACGGCGAGCTTTCCGCTGAGAAGGTCTTTAAGCTGCGCGCGTCCTTGGGGGCTTTTTGCAATGGCGCGGAGGCCGCGAAACCAGATGATCCGCAAGTCCTGGCTAGGAGAATGGAGCATCTGATTTGAAGCGAGCGCTTCGGCTTGGGGGACAACCTCCGGGCGCACGCTTGGGCTCAAGTAGCGGTGAAGAGCCGTGGTGACATGGCCGATGAGATTTTGCGCCAGCGATTCGTCGGTCTCGGCGGGAAGGAGTCGAAGCGCGAGTTCCACGAAATCGCGCGGCGCGAGATCGGCTTCGCGGACGGAATCCCACAACGAACCCCAAAGCAAAGTTCGCTCGAAAACGTCGGAAACTTCTCCCAACTTTTCGATGACCGCCTTGCGGCTGAGTTGATCCAGAAGAAAGCGGCCGTAGGCATAATCCTGATCGTTGAGCAAGACATAGTTTGGACACGGTTTTCCGATGGCTTCGCGCAAGTCCGACTTTTCGGTGCTTAGTTCGGCACGAAGATGAAGAGGCGCGCCCTCATTGTAATGAAGCCCGACCTGCATGGCGATGGGCCACACGCCGCCTTCGCCGAGCACATCATGTTGGGTCAGCGAAAAGCGATCGATCTGATTTTTCGCGCCGCAAGACCAGGCAACATCCACTTGAGGCATTCCTCGGCGACGAATCCACTGAGCCGCCCAATCTTGCAACGATCTGCCGGAGACGCGCTCGAACGCGTGGACGAGGTCGCTCCACTCGGCATTGGAATAAGCATGTTCCTTCAAATAAAGGCGGAGACCGTCGCGGAAATGTTCTTCTCCCAGAACAAACGCAAGCTGTTTGATAACGCCGGGAGCTTTCGAGTAGACGATGGCGCCGTAGGCCGATTTCGCGTCCTTGAGGTTGGCGATGTCCTGATAGATCGGCGTGGTGCCCCTGGTCGAGTCAATCCCGTAAGCGGCAGGCTTGATGGATTGATGGAAGCGCTTCCAAATATTTTCATCGGGCTTGAGAGAAGCCAGCGCCTGGTAGGCCATGTACTGCGCGAAGCCTTCCTTGAGCCAGAGATCGTCGAACCAGCGCATGGTGGTGAAGTCGCCGAACCATTGGTGGGTCAGCTCGTGAAGCAGGAGGATGTCGCGATTGAGATGGTCGCTGTGAGTTGGAGCAATGCGAAACAGAACGGATTCTTCGCGCAAGAAAGTGGCTCCGGCGTGCTCCATTCCGCCGTAGGCAAATCCGGGAATCATGACCATGTCGTATTTGGGGAAAGGAAAGGGCTGCGCAAAAAAACGGGAAAGAGAATCGATTCCCTGGCCAGTGATTTGCTGCACCTCGGGCGCTTCTTCCTGAGCTTTCTTGAATTTTGACCGGCGGACATACAGCCCCGGCAAGCCGGTGGTTTCATGGACTTTGCGAAATGGGCCGGCGGCGAAAGCAAAAAGATAGGTGCTGATGGGAGGAGTCTCGGAAAAGGTTGTTGTGCGCTGGCCGGAAACGGCAGGCGATTGCGACTCGGTGGCAGTGTTGGAAATGACGGTCCAGTCTTCAGGAGCGGTGAGTTGCAGGTGGAAGCGGCCTTTTAGATCGGGCTGGTCGAAACAGGGAAAGGCCATCTCGGCGTCCATGGGGACAAATAGCGTGTAGAGGTACTCGGTGTTGTCGTCTTTGTCTTCGAAGCGTGTGATGGCTTTTCCGGCGGGAGAGACCGGCGCGGTGAAATCGAGGCTGACCACATTCTCGCCGGCATGAATCACGTTTGCGGGCAACTCGATGTGACCGTTCTCTATCTTTGCGGGAGTAGGAACGCCATTGATGGTGAGGTTCGCCGCGGTTCCTCCGCGGAAGTCGAGCAAAAAGAGGCTGGGGAGACCGGCGCGGAAGCGAAGCTCCTCGTGGCCGGAGGCGGAAGCCGCGTGAGGAGTGAGAGTGAAACGAAGTTGATAGCGAACGTCGGAAATCTGGGCGGCCCGCTGGCGAGCCAGGTCTCGGGGGATGCCGTCGGGCAGTTGTGCTGCCATCGAACTCCCAGCGGCTAAGAATCCGAAAACGGCAGCAAGCTGCAAGCGCATAGAGGAAGGAATCTACACGACGGATGAACCGCTGTGAAGGACTAGTGCGGGAGTTAATACAGGCTTCGGTCATTCCTTTTCAAGGGTTGTGAACAAAGCTGATTTTTGTCACGAGACCTTGCTTCATTGTCAGCGCTAATTAAAATCGAGTAGCATGTAACGCGTCCATGCGTCTTCGCCCGCCAGCCTTATTTCTTTTGCTGTTTGCTTCCTCCACCACGAGTTTTGCCGCTGATGCTGTCAGCGTGAAAATCAGCCACTTTGGGCTTGAAGGAAACTACGCTTCGCCGGCCGAACCGACCTGGGTGGAGGTCACGGTGCATAACAATACGGATCATTCCAGGGAGTTCAGCCTGATTGTATCGGAAGTCAACCTGGAAAATGATGCGCGTCCTGTCAGTGAAGTCGTTGATGTTCCAGCGGAGCTCGACGCTTCGGAAACGCGTGTTTTCGACGTCCCCTTGCACATTGTTGGGCAAGACCACGCTGTTCTGTACGTTCAAGCGCTGGACATAGAAGGCCATCTAATGGGCCGCGCCGGCCTGCCGGTAGGGCAGAAAATCACCGGCCAAGTCATAGCCATGCTATGTGCGACGCCGGAGTTGTGCCGTGCGATCCGGCAATCCATCCTGCTGAGCGGGAGCGCGGAGGAACAGACGAGGAAGTCCTCTTCCCTGCGATTGATTCAGCTTACGAAGCCGGCACCAACGGGATGGGCATATTCACCTGCCGACGTCCTGCTCCTCGCGGAACCAATGACGCAATTTTCCGCGGCGCAGCGCGATGCCCTTGAGATTTATCTGCACCGCGGAGGGAGCCTTGTGCTTGTGGATGACCAGCTCGCGGATTCTTCCCCGGGTGAGCAGGCTAGGTTTCTTGATGCGTACCGAAGCGGCACGACGGAAGGCAAGGCCCTAAATGTTGGGGACGGCGAATTCGTGCACTTAAAGTCCGTATCCAGCAGCAGTTTCTCCAACCATTTTCGGGCTCCCGGCGTTATAACGAGAACGCCGGAAGAAGTGCGCGAACTTATTGGCCGCATGGCTGGCGTTGCAGGCGAGCCCGATCAGCTCAACTACTGGCTCATGCGACGGCTTGGGACCAAATTTCGCTTTCCGAGCTTTTTCGAGTTGCTTTGCTGGGTCATCGGTTACCTGGTTCTGGCTGCCGTCTTGAATTTCATCCTTCTGCGCCGAGTCGGACGTCCGGAATTAGGATGGGTGACGATGCCGGTTTTGGCAGTGCTGTTCTCTCTGTTGCTTTACGCCGTTGGCGCGCGCAATCATCCGAGCAACTTTGGCGTCGATGAAATGACTGTTTGCCGGCTCGACAGTCGTAGCCCCCTCGCCGTAACCTCTTCGCGAGTGCGGATTTCGGCTCCCGTTCGGAGCGTGGTTAACCCAGTCCTCCCAGGTAATGTGGTTCTGGGTCCCGGGCGCCGCTCCCCGATGTCTTTTGAAGGAGTTCAGTTTTCGGGCAGAGGGCCGCAATCTCTGGGTGAAGTACACCTGAACACGAAGTGGGAAACGTCTTTTCCCTTGCGGCGCTGGTCCTTCAGCGATCTCGAATTCGAGGGACAAAGGCGTCTTGCCGGAACCGTGGTGGGGGAACAAACTGGGGCGCCTTCACAATGAAACAGGCCTGAATTACCGGCAGGCGATGATTGTTGACGAACGCGATGTATTTTTTCTAGGTGAATTCCCCGCCGGAGCCGTGGTAGACCTCGCCCATGTTCCTCACCATGCCTACGAAGACGAGACCGGGCGACAGACCTCGGGTGCGGTCGGCAATTTTCCCAGGGTTCCCTTTACACACAAGCCGGCAGAAAAGCAGGAAGGCTTTGATGAAGCGTGGATGAAGCGTTCGGACAAGGAGTCCGAGGATTTGTCCCAACAACCTTTTGCGTTGTCAGAATTGATACGCGGCTGGCCAAAAGACGGTAAGGCCGTATTTTCCACGACCAAAGCGGTTTTCTTTGGGCTCAGCAACGAGGCGGCTCTCGGCGCAACATTGCGCAATCGTTCGCCGAATCGCAAGGCGGCCACGCTGACGATGATCACTTTTGAGGCCTGGCCATGATTGAGGTGGAGGAACTCCACAAAACGTATCGCGGCGGGCGAGGACTTCGCGGCTTTTCCTTTCTTCTGGAGAGCAACGAACTCGTCGGGCTTGTTGGGCCTAACGGAGCGGGAAAAACGACGCTGATCAAGATACTGGCTACGCTGATTCCGGCGACCTCTGGAAAAGCCAGGGTTGGGGGACACGATGTTGCCGCCGATCCTCGCTCCGTTCGCGCCGTAGTCGGTTATTTGCCGGACATTGCCGGAATTTATCAGGATCTGCGCGTGAGGGAGTTTCTCGAGTTTTTTGCGGACGCTTTCCGGCTGAAGGAACCAAAGCGGTCCGCTGCCATCCAAAGAGCTCTGGAACTTTCCGGGCTGCAAGACCGAACTGATGAGTATGTCGAGAATCTGTCGCTTGGGTGGAAGCAGCGTTTGCTGCTTGCCAAGACTTTATTACATGAGCCCAAAGTTTTGCTTCTGGATGAGCCGGCCACGGGGCTGGACCCGCTCGCGCGCATCAGCTTGCGGGAGCAACTGAAGCGCCTGCACTCCGATGGCGTGGCCATTCTTATTTCTTCACACATTCTTACGGACCTGGAAGACATGTGCACGCGAATTCTATTTATTGCGGATGGCAAGAATGTGTCGGAACCGAGCGCGCAGGCGCTCCCGGCGGGAACCACTGAGGCGCGCATACACTGTGAAATCGGATTTCAAGGTTCGCCCGAGCTGGCCGATCAAGCGGTGGGGAATATTCCAGGCGCACGCGTTTTGGAAAGAAAAGATGGGTTCCTTCTGGTAGAAATCCCAGGCGGCGCGGCTGAGGCTTCTGCCCTTCTGCGAGCCATCGTCAATTCGGGGATGGTCGTAGAGCACTTCGACGCGCGAGGTCCGGGACTAGAGGAACGCTACCGCCGCGCCTTTGGAGAGCGGCTTTCATGAGGCGCTTCATTACCAATCCGATGATCAACAAGGAGCTTCGGCAGCGCCTGCGTGAACGCCGCGCCTGGCTTCTGCCCACGCTCTACCTGCTCATCCTCTCGGGCACCGTCTCGTTCGCTTACTATTTGACGACAGAAGCAGAAATGCGGAGCCAGCGCGAAGTCCAGGGCGCAGACATCGGGCTGGCGATTTTTTTCACAGTAGTATTTACGCAAATTATCGCGCTTCTGCTGATGGCTCCGGTTTTCAGCGCAGGCTCGATTACCATCGAGAAAGAGCAGCGCACGCTGACCGGACTACTGACGAGTTTGCTCAGCGTTACTCAGATTTGGTGGGGAAAATTTGTGACGGCTCTGCTGTACCTCCTGCTGTTGCTCTTGAGCGCGCTGCCCATGCTGGCGTTGTCGTTCGCGTTCGGCGGCGTGGAGCCCTTACAACTGATTCGCGCGACAGGTTCCACTGTTCTCGTACTCGCGGCGATCTGCTGCGTGGGATTGTGGTGCTCCGCGACGTTCCGGCGTAGCATCCATTCCACGGCAGCTTGTTACGGAATCGTGCTCGTGCTTTCGGTAGTGACGGCGGTAGTCTTCGGCATCCTCGTGAGCCATTGGTCGAGCAATCATCTTTTGCTTCGCAGTGAAGGGCCGCCGGCTTACGTGCAAGCTCCGATGTTCCTCAACCCGCTCTATCCGCTGCTTTCCATGGTGGATGACGCGGAGTTTGGCCAATTTGTCTATCCGACGTCTTCGTGGATGCTTTTCACCGCGATGGGATGCCTCGCCGCGGCGTTTGCCATGCGCCGCCTGAAACGTGGCGGGGATCAACTCTAACTGGCTGCAAATTCGCCAAGGTGTCTTTCTCTTGTGGGCTCTTGTGGGCTCTTGTGGGGAGAGGGTAATGAAGAAGCTTGCTCTTGTTTTCTTTCTTGTTGCTGTGCCCGTCAGTTTTGCGCAGCAGGTTGTCAAGAATCCGGAAATGGCGCGATGGGAGCGCGAGGCGCGGGACGTCACGATTGTTCGTGACGACTGGGGCATTGCGCACGTTTATGGAAAAACGGATGCGGATGCCGTGTTCGGGATGATCTACGCGCAGGCGGAAGATGACTTCAATCGCGTGGAAACGAACTACATCAACGCGATGGGGCGGCTGGGGGAGGCGGAGGGCGAATCGAAAGTTTATCAGGACTTGCGAGTGAAGCTGTTTATTGATCCCGTGGAAATCCAGAAAGATTATGCGAAGAGCCCGGGATGGCTGAAAAAACTGATGAACGCGTGGGCCGACGGGCTGAACTATTACCTGGCGAAACATCCGGACGTGAAGCCGAGAGTGATTCTGAGATTCCAGCCGTGGATGGCGCTGACGTTCAGCGAGGGAAGCATTGGAGGCGACATTGAGCGCGTAAATCTGAGCCAGTTGGAAGCCTTCTACAGCAAAGTCCCGGTGAGCCAGAACGGGCCGGTGTTTGATGACGATATCGAGGAACCAGGCGGCTCGAATGGCGTAGCCATCGCGCCTTCGAACACGGCGGACCATCACGCGTTTCTTTTGATTAATCCGCACACGTCGTTTTTCTTCCGCTCTGAACTGCAAATGGCGAGCGAAGAAGGATTGGACGCCTACGGAGCGGTGACGTGGGGTCAGTTTTTTGTCTATCAAGGATTCAATGAGCATGCCGGATGGATGCATACCTCGAGCGGCGTGAGCCAGCTTAGCTTTTATCTCGAGACGGTGGAGAAACAAGGAGATCGGTTCTTCTACAAATATGGCACGGAGGAACTTCCGGTCGAGACCAGCGAAATCACCGTGCCGTATAAAACCAGCACTGGGATGGCGGAAAAGAAGTTCATCGCATACTACACGCAGCACGGCCCGGTGATCGGCGAATCCGGCGGGAAATGGCTGACTATCCGGCTGATGAACGAGCCGGTGAAGGCGCTGACGCAATCGTACACGCGCACCAAGGCAAAGGATTACAAATCATTTCGAGAAACGATGGAGTTGCATACCAACTCGTCGAACAACACGTTCTTTGCCGATGGCGACGGGGACATTGCCTATTTCCACGCCAATTTCATTCC
>Ga0126378_10003024_pt1 | contig 12632 bp, 14 predicted proteins | sample PanSoiMetPlot_23_FD_92587 | JGI IMG/M metagenome (GOLD analysis project Ga0126378, IMG submission 92587) | Tropical forest soil microbial communities from Panama - MetaG Plot_23 | ecosystem: Environmental > Terrestrial > Soil > Tropical forest > Bulk soil | place: Panama | collected 2016-02-17
ACCTAGCTGGAAGCCAAAGCGCCGGAAGGTAATGGCGTGTTTCTTATGCTCTGTCGTCAGGCAGGTGAGTCGCTGGAAGATTTCGATCTCGCCCTCATCGCGCCGCTCGCGCTCCCACTCTCGCTGGAGAAACAGCCAGCCGCCTAGGTTGGACCAGCATCCTCCCATTCTGGCTGGGGCGTGCGCTTGCCGCTTCGAGCACGCCGACTCTTTGCGGCCGCGCTCATACCTGGCCCAGCTTTCGCGCCGCTTGGCGGAAGAAGAATTCCATTACCCCGCCGCTTTGGCGGCAAGTGCAAGGAGAAGTCAGCTCCCCGACGTGGACTCGAACCACGGACATGGTGATTAACAGTCACCCGCTCTACCAGCTGAGCTATCGGGGAATGTCGGTTTCGATTCTAGCGCGAAGCGCGCGGTATTTAGAAAAGCATTCGGCATGCTGTCAACGGCTCCGACGCGGGAAGTGCTATAAAAGGTTGTGCCGTTGCGAAGACCTTGGCCGCTCCGCCCCGGGGACCGCGTTGCCGTGGTGGCGCCCTCCGGCTCCTTCGATCGCTCCAGCTTCGACGCCGGCCTCGCCGTGCTGGCCCAACGCTACCGTCCGGTTTTCATTGCCGGCATCTTCGAATCGGAGAGGTACCTCGCCGGCTCGGATGCTCGGCGGCTTGCGGAGCTGACGTCGGCGCTCTCGGACAGGAACGTCCGAGGCATCTTCTGCGCGCGCGGGGGCTATGGCGCGATGAGGCTTCTGCCCCAGCTGTCGTTCGCCGCCCTCGCGCCCAAGCATCTGGTGGGATTCTCCGACATCACCGCGCTGCATCTCGCTCTCCATTCGGCGGGATGGGTAACCTTTCACGGACCGGTCGTGACGCAGCTCGGGCGGCAGTCGAAGGACACCGTCGCGCGCTTGTTCCAGCTGCTCGAAGGTTCCGAGCCTGCACCACCGCTCGAGCGTGCGACGACCCTCGTTGCCGGCCAAGTCGAAGGTCCGCTCCTGGGAGGAAATCTCTCGGTCCTCACGCGGCTCATCGGCACGCCCTACTTCCCCTCGCTCAAGGGCGCCGTGTTGCTGCTCGAAGACGTGGGCGAACGGCCCTATCGCCTCGACCGGATGTGGACCCACCTGCGCCTCGCGGGCGTTTTCCAGCAGGTGGTTGGGATCGCGCTCGGCGATTTCACGACCTGCGTGGAAAAGGACGCTGGTTACACGAGCGGGGACGTGTTGCGCTCGCTCGCTGAGGAGACCGGATTGCCGTGCGCGATCGGATTCCCCATCGGCCACGGCGATACGAATACTGCCGTACCCCTCGGACCGCGGGTACGGCTCGATGCGACCCGAGGGACGCTCGAATTTCTCGAGGCCGCTACGGCAGCTGCGGACCAGTAACCTGCTCGTAAGAGGGTAGGGGAAGAATCGGCACGTTCCGCCAAGAATGCTCGATGTTGCGCATCAGCAAGCCGCAGTCGAAACTCACGCTTCCCGCGGGGAAGATCGACTGATCCGAAAAGAAGCTCGAGTAGACGCGCTGAACCTCCAGCGGTTTCACCACCCAACTTTTCGTCGCCAGGTACAGCCCATCCAGGTGATCGGCTCGAGCAGTCTGAGAGTATCCCAGCGCTCCTTTCTCGAAGAACGCGGATGCATCTTCCAGAGACTTAAAGCGCGAGCTTGGCGGGAGCTTCTCGCCGACCCTCGCTTCCAAGTCCACCGAAACTCGTCCGTCCATCGACCGCAGCGAAAGCGCGATCTGTTCCCCGTCGTCATGAACATCGAAGGAGGCGCGGTGGTGCTCGCCCGGAAACAGCCGACCGCCCGCAAGGTGATTGATGAGCGAGCTGCTGTCTCGGCGCGGGATGTACACGCCCTCGTGGTATTCACCGTCGGGCGCGGTCCACCAAACCGCCACTCGATGGGCCGCGTTCTCGCTGGCCAGGCCGATCATCTCCGGCCAATGAACCGGCCGGATGTGCTCGAGCCGGATGAGGCAGATGCCGGCAACCGCGGCGCCGTCGAGCAGCTTCGGACGGAATGGTTCCGGGAGCTGACGCTTCATCACCTCGGCATCCACGCGAAAGTTGATCAGGATGCGCCTTCGAATCAGGCCCTGCATTTCGGGCAACCTAATGCCCAATTTTCCACTGCTCATGGCACTCGCTCCCTCTTCCTGCGCCGGAGGATCTGCTCCGGGCAGACGCTGCTCAGAAAGTTGTTCAGGCAAAGCGAGAGCCGCTCGGACTCGAGGCGATAGATGATCCGATTGCCCTCGCGGTGCTCGGTCACCAGCTCCGCCGCCTTGAGGATGCTCAAGTGGCGCGATACCGCGGGAGCGGAAATCGAAAACCTGGAAGCGATTTCCCCCGCGGGAAGCTCCTTGTCTCGCAGCGACTGCAGGATTTCTCGGCGCGTGGGGTCGGTGAGCGCTCGGAAGATTCGGGCTACTTCTTTCATCGAGAAACTATTTAACAAAATAGTTAAATATGTCAATACTCGACGTGACTCTTGACGTCGAACGCTGGATGACGCCCCTCCGATGGAGGAGTGCTCGATCGCGTCTGGGAGTGGGTTACGATAGGACGGCCGACGACAGAATGACACTCACCTCACAGCTTCAGTCGATGCTCGACGCGGGCGTCCAGCGAAACCTCTTCCCCAGCGCGCAAGCGGTGGTCTTGCATCGGGGGGCTCGCGTGTTCGAGGGCGTGGCCGGCGACGCCCAGCCGGCAACGCTTTTCGACCTGGCATCGCTGACGAAGGTGATGTGCACGACCTGCGCGTTCATGAGCCTGTGGAACGAGCAGAAGGTGAGCCTGGAGCGCGACTTGTCCGCCTTCTTTCCCAAGACGCCGGTGGGGCGCGCGCAAATCAGCTTGGCGGACTTGCTGTACCATCGGTCTGGATTGCCCGCGTTCGTTCCCTTCTTCGCGCCGGTGATGGGCGCGTTCCCGGCTCTGTTTTCTCCGAGCTGTCCCGCAGTGATCCGGGCGCACGCGCGCAATGAAGTCGTCGAAGCGGCGAAGAGCACGCATCCCTCGTCCGCGCGAATCGCCACCTACAGCGACGTCGGCTTCATTCTGCTCGGCGAAGCCCTGTCGAAAGCATCTGGATTGGCGCTGGACGCTCTGTACCAGGAGCGAGTGGCCGCCAAGCTCGAGCTGTCGTCGCATTTTCGGCGGCTTTCGGAGAGAAAGCCGATCGTCGATCCCATCGCGTCAACCGGGGCGACCCGGCCGCGCGAGCCTGCTCCAGGACAGGAAAATCTCTGGTCCATCGAGTCGCACCCGAGCGTCGAAGGCGAGGTCGACGACGACAATGCCTGGGCGATGGACGGAGTGGCGGGTCACGCCGGGTTGTTCGGAACTGCAACGGACGTGGCGAAGTTCGGTCAGGCGATCATCGAAGAGCTCGCAGGCGCGAGTAAGCTGGCTCCACCAACATCGTGGCAGGTGGCGCTCGCACCGGATTCGAGTACGCCGGCAAGCACGCGCGCTCTCGGGTTCGACACTCCTGCGCCGCCGGATTCTCCGCAGCCGTCGTCCGCGGGGACGTACATCGGCCGCCTTCCGCCGGGAGCGGTCGGCCACACGGGCTTTACCGGAACGAGTGTATGGATCGATCTCGCGCACCAACTGGTGATTGCACTTTGCACCAATCGAACGCTTCGCGGCCGCAAGGAGCTCGGCATTCGGCAGTTTCGACCTCAGTTCCACGACGCGGTGGTGGAAAGCCTGGGCCTGGTGAGCTGAGATGAGCGAGGAAAACGGAAACGTGCTCGACGAGGTCGATGCGGGGAATATTCGTCGAATCCACCTGGTCGGCGTGGGCGGCACCGGCATGGGCTCGTTCGCGGGGATGCTGAAAGCCGCCGGCTACGTGGTGACGGGAAGCGACGAGAAGGTCTATCCGCCGATGAGCGACATGCTCCGCGGCTGGGAGATCCCGGTGATGACCCCGTACAGCGCCCAGAACCTGGACCAGACCAAGCCGGATCTGGCGATCATCGGCAACGTCATTCGCCGGGTGAATCCCGAGGCCGCCGAGGTGCGCGCCCGGCGGATCCCACAGATGAGCTTTCCCGCCGCGCTCGGCTCTCTCTTTTTGGAATCGCGACATTCGATCGTCATCGCTGGAACGCACGGCAAGACGACCACCGCGGCGATGATGGGCCACGTGCTGGTGTCTGCCGACAGAGATCCTTCGTTTCTCGTCGGCGGTGTGACGCAAAATTATCTCTGCAATTACCGGATCGGCTCCGGCGAGCATTTCGTCGTCGAGGGAGACGAATACGATACGGCCTACTTCGACAAAGGTCCCAAGTTTCTCCACTACCGACCGCGGACAGTGATTTTGACCAGCGTGGAGCTGGATCACGCCGACATTTACCGCGACCTGCAACACTACGAATCGTCGTTTGAGTCGTTGATCCGACTCATTCCTCCCGACGGAACGCTGGCGGTGTGCGCGCTCTATCCAAATGCAGTGCGAATGGCGCGAGCTTGCCGCGCTCAGGTGCTCACCTACGCTGCGCACCCGGGTGATGAGGTGGACTTCGCCGCCGCCAGCATCGCGCTTTCCACGGAAGGCGCGCGTTTCACCGCGCTGGACCGCGGCCGGAAGATGGGCGAAGTCTTCCTCCCGATGGGCGGAGTGCACAACGTGGAGAACGCAATGGGAGTGCTCGCCGCGAGCAGGGCGCTTGGACTTTCCTTCGAGGAAGTTGCCGAGGGACTCTCCAGCTTCGGCGGCGTGAAACGGCGTCAAGAGGTTCGTGCGGAAGTCGGCGGCGTGATGGTGATCGACGACTTCGCCCACCACCCGACCGCAGTGCGTGAAACGATCTCCGCGGTGCACCGGCGCTACCCGGAGCGCAGGCTGTGGGCGGTCTTCGAGCCGCGTTCGAACACCAGCCGGCGAAACATTCACCAGCGAGAGTACGCGCAATCCTTCGCCGGGGCGGCCCGCGCTTCGATCAAGATTCCCGAGCCGCACGACAAGGTGCCGATCGACGAGCAGCTCGACGTTCCTTCGCTGATCGAGTCGCTCAAAGCGCAAGGAATCGCAGCGGACAGCGCAGACAGCATCGATGGCCTGGTAAACCGCGTTGCGCAAGAATCGCGAGCCGGAGATTTGGTCCTGGTGATGAGCAATGGATCTTTCGGCGGACTGATCGACAAGGTTATCGGCGAGCTTCGAAAAGCGACGAGAGAATGAATGTGAAAATGACGGCCCTCCCGGTCCTTTTTGTTCTCGCCGCGCTCTGGGGAGCAGACTCCTGGGGGTCGAAGGACGCGGCGCCTGGTGGACGCGCCCCGCTGGAGCTGAGCTTGCCGCTCTATCCGGGCGGCAAGATGCACAGCTTGGCGAAGGATCGCGGGAACGTAGTGCTGCTCGACATCTGGGCTACCTGGTGCGAGCCCTGCCGGCGGGCGCTGCCTCTCTACGAGCGGCTGGTGAAGCAATACGGACCGCGGAAGTTCAAGGTCTACGCCATCAACGTCGATGAGGACCCGGACGAGGTTCCGCCCTTCATCAAGGAGACGAGGCTCTCCCTGCCCGTGCTGCTCGACCGCGATGCCGAAGTGGTGGAGACCAAGCTGGGGATCCGCGTCATGCCCACCAGCTTCGTGCTCGACAAGCAAGGCCGGGTGCGCCACGTCCACGAGGGATTCGCGGCGGAGTTTCTTCCGAAGCTGCAAGCAGAAATCGAGGCCCTGCTTGATGAGAAGGGGCAGTGATTTAAGGCGATGTCGATCCCCGAGCTCTCAGAGCTTTTGGCGACGGCGCAGGAGGGCGCCCGCCGGGCGGGCCAGCTCCTCGCAGAGCGATACCTGAGCGAACGCACCATCGAGTACAAGGGGCGGATCGACCTGGTCACCGATGCGGACAAAGCCAGTGAGACCGAGCTGATCCAATTCGTCCACGGCCGCTTTCCGGATCACACCATTCTTGCGGAGGAAGCCGGTCTGCAGAGCCGAGGCGAGGTCCGCTGGTTCATCGATCCACTGGACGGCACGACCAACTATTCGCACCGCGTGCCTCACTTCTGCGTCTCGGTGGGAGTGCAAGCGGCAGGCGAGTTGCAAGCCGCAGCAATCTACGACCCACTTCGCGATGAGCTCTTCTCCGCCGCTCGCGGCCGAGGCGCAACGCTCAACGGCAGCCCGCTTCGCGTAAGCTCTGTTGACTCGCTCGAGCGGTCGCTCTTGTGCACTGGCTTCCCCTACGACGTTCGGGAGCGCCCCGAGGTTCCGCTCGGGTTGTTCAATCGCTTGATTCGCTACGCGCAGGGAGTTCGCCGCCTTGGCAGCGCAGCGCTGGATCTCGCCTACGTCGCCGCCGGGCGCTTCGACGGCTTTTTCGAGTTTGGGCTCAAACCCTGGGACATCGCCGCTGGCGCCCTCCTGGTGAAGGAATCGGGCGGGACGATGACCCGCGTAGACGGCGAGCCGCTCGATCTGTCGATCGGAGACGTGCTGGCGTCGTGCCCTGGAATCGAGTCGCGCCTGAAGGCGGAGACCTCGCGCTTCCTCGCGGAGATCGGCTGGACGCCGAGGCCAAAGAGCTACTTCGGAGGAGAAAAACTGTAAAAGCCTGAGCGCAGCGAAGCGAAGTCGAGGGGCCGGACGATCAGAAGAAGCTCTCCGGTACGAAGACGATGTCGCCCGGTTTGAGCGAGAAGTTTCGCTCGCGGCCGTTGCCGATGTCCTCCACCGGAACGCGGATTTTCTTTTCCAAACCGTCGACCGCGCGCGTCACCTGCGTGCTGTTCTTCGAGGCAACCTTGGTGAACCCTCCGGCCAGCGTCACCGCCTGGACGATCGACATGTTCTCCTCGTAGGGGAACGTCCCGGGCTTCTGCACTTCGCCGAAGACGAAGATCTTCTTCGAGTTGTATTCGCGGATCAGCACCGAGACTTGCGGCTTGCGCAGATATCCGTTGGCGAGGCAGGTGGTCAGCGCATCAGCCGCCTGGCTGGAAGTCATTCCCCCCAGCGCGACCTTGCCGCAGAGCGGATAGTCCACCGTCCCTTCGGGGGAGAGCCGGTACGCTCCGGAGAGGTCGGCCTCCTGAAAAACGCGAACTTCGACGAGATCGCCAGGACCAAGGGTGCTGCCGCGGGAGACCGATCCTTCGGCAGCGTTTCGCGATTCGGTCGCTGAATCCGTCGATTCGCCGCGAAGCGGCCGCGGCGCTCGGCAGGCGGTGAGCAGCGCGCAGGGAAGCAGGAGGAGTCCGAACGCGGCGCGAGCTCTGCCGGTGAGGGACATCAATAGAGAAACGTAGCCCGAATGTAGGCTTCGTTGCGCGTGAAGTTGAAGGTGGCCGCCGGGTTGTTCGAGTGCCGGGTGCCGAGGACGTAACCGGCCGCTCCAATCAGCCATTTGGTGAACTGATATTCGGGACCCAGGTCGACCGTCACCGCGGTGTCGCTTCGGCCGGAGCCGGAATAGAAAGAAAGGTAGTCGAACGCGGCCAAGCCATGGAGGGTCAGCCTTCCGTCGAGAAAGAAGCGCGCTTCCAGATAGCCGCGATCGTCTCGGTAGGTACCGTACCTGGGGACAGGCTCGGCGCTGCGCAAGTATCCGAGCTTCACGTTGCTCGTTTCGCTCATCAGATAGCTGAGCTCGGCGAGCGCGACGATGGTGTGCAGACCGGTGTTCTGGAAATCTTGGCCCCAACCGAGCTTGAGCACGGTGGCGATTTTGGGCGAGACGAGCCCGGCCAGACCGACCGTCGATTTCAACACCAGCGCGGATGGATTGGTGGGTAGCCCGACGGTGTAGCTGCGAGTGTCGATGCGGTTCTCGAGAGTGAGCGCCGTCTTGGGCAGAAATCTCCAGCGAGCGTCAAGCCCGAACCGGAAGTTCTGATAATTCATTCCAGGAACTGAGGCCGGATCGCAGGTGTCGCCGGGATTGCAATTCGCCGGCAGGACGCCGGAGATCGATTTGAATGACTCGAAGGAAAAGCCTCCACTCGGAACGATCTCCAGCGCACCGCCGCCGGGGCGGATCGGCAGCTGGAGGTGAGCGTCATTGAACAGCGAGATGATGCCCACCCCGATCGCCGCATTGGCAGTTCGATCAGATCGGGCGAAATGATCGCCGAAGTCGAGCTCGACCGAGCCGCCCTGGTTGATGTTGGCCGACGCGTCCGCGGCGGCTTGCAATCGCGAGGCGTTGGTAGAGCCTTGAGTGATCAGTCCGGTGTACCACACGTAATCCACGTTGCCGTCGAGGCTGATCGTGGATGAATTCATCGGTACGTCGAGGCGAACTCCAGGACGAAAGTGCGCGACTGCCTCTGGTCTGAGGACACCCGGTACCCCGCCGTAGTCAAAGTAGCCGGCCGCGCTGTCGTAATGCATCTCGTAGTCGAAGTACGGATGCAGTCGTCCTTCTCCGACCTTGATTCCGTTTTCGGTTTCGTAGGGTCCGATCACACGCTGCACTTGCGCACTTGCGCTCGCCGAGACGAGAACAGTAACCCAGAGCGCAGGCCAGGCGTGGGCGCCGCGATTTTTGGATCTGATCAACGTGGAGATCGCCAACCCGTTGTTCACTGAAATATTGCGGCGCTTCCCTCTTCCAGCCGACACCGCTGGTATCACTGCGGCAGAGCGCCAGCGCGAATCTTACCGAAGTTCCGCGCTCGCTTGTATTCCCGAGTTGCGAAAAAACCGGTGACTACAACGTGGGACTCGCCGGGGGTGGGCGAGTGAGCACCGGTGAGGGTGAAGGAGGATGGGTGAGGTCATTCTGCGGAAGACCCTTCGGCTCCTCTACCTCGACGGTCAGACCGACCGTTTGAAATGCGAGCTGCCCCATGCATTCCTCCGCCTTGGCCCGCAGCTCCTCCACCTTGCGTGGAGCAATCGTCAGTTTCGTGTTTTCGTCCTCTGCGCGAGCGGTGTTCCGAGTGGAAATCGCCTCCTGGAGCGCCAGGTCAGCCTGCTCTGAAATTCGGACCAGCGCTTTGATTTGAGTCAAGCTTTCATTCACGCACGCGGCTTTCACCACGTCGTTTGAATCGCGCGCTTCCTTGAGCTTGGTAAACACATCGGTCATTACTTCTCGCATCCGCTTCAGCGCCTGCGAGCTGTGTTTGATTTTGTCAGCGTCGGAGACCTCTGCTGACCGCTCCTGCGCGATGCCGCGCGGCAGCGTGCTTTGCGCAAAGCAAATCCCGGCAAAGAGAGCCATTGCCAGCCCGCCGCTTCGCGCGAGCGTGATCAGTGTCTTTCGTCGACGGGAAAAAAACATCGTCGCGAAAATTTTAGGGGGTGGTGACGCTGGGTGTCAATGAAGGTGCAGGCGGCACATTCAGCGTATTTCAACCAGTTTGGAGTTGGATTCACGCAAACGAGAGGAGAGAACTCGCGCAATATTGATGACAACGAATGTAAAGCCATCCCGGTGTTGCTTTCGGAAGGCGGCGAGGTTCTCAGCGGTGAGATGAAGCAACTCGGTGTCGGTCCGGGCACGCACCGTGGCTGACCGGTACTCTTTGTCGATCAAGCTCATCTCGCCAAAGAACATCGGCGGCCCCAGCAGGGCAATCCTTCGCTGCTCGGCCGACGCGTCGCGCCGAAGCACTTCCACCTCCCCGGAGACGATCACGTAAAGGCTGTCACCCAGCTCGCCTTCTTCGAAAACAATCTGGCCGGCGGTAAATCTCCGCGGCCGACACAGCTCAGAAACGTACTCCAGCTCTTGATTCGAAAGCATCTCGAAGAGCGGCGACTCCGAAAGAACTGCCAGCTTCTCCATTCGCTGCCAACCTCCAAGGACTGCGCCGCGCCTCGGGTCTAGACCGCGGGGCGGATAGAGATGACCGATCCTTTGCGACCGCGAAGAAAATAATCTTCGAACCGCCTGTCTCCTTCTTGAACCGACGGCGGCTCCCCCACCACCGACGGTTCCAGGAAAGCGACCCCGCGTTGTCGGTCCACCACGTAGACGGCGAGCGGAGTCAGCTCGACATTGTACTTGTCGTGATCCTCGATCAGCGACACGCAAAAGATCCTCTTTGAGCTGCCCTTCTGCCGGAAATAGAGGAAGTCGGCGCCGGTGGCACACGCAAACTCGTCGTGCGCTCGGTTCAAAGCCGCGCGAAGAGCGGACCGGGCGCCTTCGCAGCGGGCAGATGCCGCCTCCGCTGCGGCTCGCAAATCCACGCTTCGACGCTTCTGCTCCTCGGCGAGGGAAAAGAGCGCTTCGGCCTCTTTTCGGATCGACTTTGCACGGACTCGGTGTTCGGCGACGAGCAGATTCACTTCGGCGCTCTTCGCCCAGATGCGCTCAACCTCGTCCCAGAGCTGGTTTCTTCGTTCAGTCTCGCGATCGTAGTCTTCGCGAGCCGCGCGATGGGCGCGCTCCGCCGCCTTCAGCTCCGATTCGGCTTTCTTGCCGTTGAATTGGGGTTTTGCTTCGCGGTGCTCCTCGAAAGCCTTCTCGCACGCACCGAGCCGATACCAAAGCTCGGAGACATAGAATCGCTGCTCCTCGAAATCGGAGACCGCTCGATAGGAACGATTCTCCAGCTCGGTACCTTCAAAGAGCAAAGTCGCCGCCGTGTCCTCGCATTCGCCGGCTCGATACAGCGTATCGATGGCGTTTTTTTGCAGAAGCTCCGCTTTGAACTCGGCCAGCGAGGCTTCGGCGAGCGAATCCTCGTAGCGCTTCTGCGCCTCTTGCAGCTCGGCTCGCCTCTTCTGGAATTCCGCCCACCAGCTGTGGAACTCCGGCTGGGCGATCAGCGACACCACTTCGTTCAGTCGCTTCGTCTTCATCCTCGGGATCAGGAAGCAGGAGAGAAGAGGAATGGGTAAGCCACTGCGACGTTGTCCGGCGGATGAAATGGAAACACCCAGCCCCGAATGACCGTTCGGATGCACGAGGAGACGGCATCGCTTCCCAGCGTGTTCTCCTCCACGTCGATGTCTCCCGAGCGTCCCGAGGGGGTGATCGAAAAACGCACCACCACCTTGCCCTTCAGGCTCGGGTTTCGCTTCAGCTCCTTTTCGTAGCAATTCTGGATTGCCTTCAGACGTTGTCTGACATAGCGGGCGAGGGCTTCTCGGTCTACGTTGGCGCTCTCAACCTCAGGCGCAACGTCCCTCACGTGGCCGGAAACGCGAACGTCGCCTTTGGTGCCGAGGTTTACGCTTCCGCCTCCAGAGGTACCCAATTCGCCGATGCCTGCTACCGAGCCAGACCCTCCGCCTTTTCGGCCTTGAGCGATCGCGTCCGCCGTCGCCACTCCTACGCCGCCAGCGCCCGCCAAGGCCTTTGCGATGTCTCCCGCGCCGGTTCCTCCTCCGAGCACGTCCTGAAATGCTCCCGCACCCCCTGATCCGCTGGAGCCGAGAATGCGCAGCAATCCCTTCGAGACCACCTTTTGCTGAATCTGCTCGCGCCGCGCCGCCGCGTCCGCCGGCGGCCGCTCCCTCCTTTTATTGTTGCTCTCCTCGCTCTTCGTTTCCTTCTTGTCCGCCTCCGGCGCGCCCTGCGTCGGCGCCGGCTTGGTCTCTGGAGGCCGGGTGGGGATCAGCACCCGAGCGAACCGGTCGGGCAGCTCGTCCAAAGACAGCTCGTGCTCCTCCACCCGCGGAGCGCACGCCAGGTACCCTGCGGCGGAGAAATGGACCAGCAACGAACCGGCGAGCACGATGAGGAAGAGCTGGTCCATCGATTGCCACAGGGATCCTTTGATCGACGGCGGCAGCTGGGCCTTGGCCGGCTCGGGCGGAGCCTTGACGAACTGGAAGAGAAGGGTGACCTCTCCAAGCACCACTTTTCCTCGGGTGCTTTCGTTGAGCGGCAGCTCGTAGAGATTCCCGCGCTTCTTCACCAAACCCTGAGAGCGAAGGCTGGCGAAGTCGACGTCCGCATTGCCGAGCCTCACGCGTCCTTCCATCGGGTCGGCAAACACCAGATGGTATTGGTTGTGACGATGCTCGAAGATGCGAAAAGAGCTCGGAAGGCCTGAGGAGGGAAGGACGAAGGTGTTCCTCGCATCCTGGCCAACAGTCACCGACTCGTGATGCTTGAGGTGGCGCTCCTCGATGATCTTGCCACCGTGGATCACGCCGACGCGGAGGATCTTGGCCGAATTGGCTGAAGACATGGGCGCTTTGAGCCCTAGAAAGGGTCCTTCTCCACGCTCTTGACGACCTTGGGAAGGAAGCTTTCGGCCCGGTTGAGCTCTTCGAAGTTCAGGTTCGAGCGTTGGAGGATGTAGAAGGCCTGCGGTTTCTGGATTCGCCCCTCGACGGTGATCGCCTCCAGCCGCATGACTTTCTTTCGCGCCGAGCCTTGCGGCGACGAGCTCTTCGCGTTGGCGCCGGCCTTGGCCGGAGCTGAGCCCGCCGGAGGATCTGCCGCGGCAGCCAGCCAGAGCAGTGAAGCGAGCGACGCGGCTAAAAACATAGGCTGACTCTCTCCATGGCTCCCTTTTTGACCTACTTCCCCTGGCCTGCGAGTTTACCCGAGGTCGCCGGGTTTGGCGCCGCCGCTTCCTCGTCGGCTGCTCCCTGATTGGAGGCGGGTGTGTTCGGAGAAACCACCGTTCGCTTCTTTCGCGCGCTCGACTTGGGCTTGCCTTTGCTCTTGCTCGCCGCCGCTGGCGCTG
>Ga0126378_10003025_pt1 | contig 12632 bp, 13 predicted proteins | sample PanSoiMetPlot_23_FD_92587 | JGI IMG/M metagenome (GOLD analysis project Ga0126378, IMG submission 92587) | Tropical forest soil microbial communities from Panama - MetaG Plot_23 | ecosystem: Environmental > Terrestrial > Soil > Tropical forest > Bulk soil | place: Panama | collected 2016-02-17
CAACCACCCACAAAGCGCAGAGACAGCGATGCGCAGTACCCCGCCGAGGCGACCTGGTGATGACCAGCTTCGGAAGGATCGTGGCTCGTGACGAAAGACAGGAAGGATTCACTCGGCCATGGCAGGCAGAAACTATGCGGCCTTCGCCTTCGCGATCAGCAGCGTGATGTCGTCGGCCTGTTCGCCGGGAGCGAATTGCTTCACGGTTTCGATAACGCAGGCAAGCAGTTCTGAGGCGGTACGATTGCGCCCACAATGTAGCTCTGCGACCAGACCATCTTCGCCGAACTCTTCGCCGGCTGGATTCGCGGCTTCGAGCACGCCGTCAGTGCAGATGGCGAGGATGTCGTTCGACAGCAGGGAAGTCTCCGCCACGCCGCACTGCCAGTCTTCGAACAAGCCCAAAACCGTTGCCGTGGCGCCCAGACGCTCGACCGAGTTGCCACGCACAATCACGGGCGGGTTATGTCCGCAATTGACGTAACGCAGACGCCGCGACTCGTCTTCATACACACCGATGAATAGCGTCGCGTAGTTGTTGGGCTCAGTGGATTCGAAGAAGAGGCGGTTTACTTTCTCCAGCGTCTCTGCGAAATCGTGGCTTACGATGGCCGACTGGCTGCGGAGGTGTGCCTGCAAGTTCGCCATGAGTAGTGCAGCTGAGATGCCCTTGCCGGCGACGTCGGCGAGCACGAATCCCACGCGACCTTCGCCGAGGTCGAGGAAATCGTAGTAATCGCCGCCGACGGCACGGGCCTGAATGCAGGCTCCGGCGTAGTCGATGGTCTTCAGCACCGGAGCCTTTTGCGGCAGCAGTTTGCTTTGCACCTGGCGGGCGATGTCCATTTCCTGGCGAGCGCGATGCTCGGCTTCGAGACGCTCGACCATGCTCTCGGCCAGATCGAAGTTTTCGAGTGCGATGCCGGTCTGGTTGGCGACAGAGTCAAGCAAGCGTTTGTCTTCGCCGGAATAAGATTCTTCGGATAGCTTGGGGCCAAGCACGGCGAGGCCCAAAAGCCGGCCGTCGCGGCCGAGCGTAGGCACAAGGCATTCGGGCTGCAATGTTTGGAGGATTCGCAGCGCTGGCGCATCGCCGGCGGTAGGAGCGATCTTCCAGGTTTGTCCCCGCTCCTGGAAGATCACCGGCCAATGTTCGGGCACTCCCGGGCACATCCGCGCTGGTGGCGAGGCTGCCGTCGCGCTGGCGGAAGTACACAGCGAGAGTCGAAGGGTGGAGGGCGTCCTGCAGTTGTCGCTGCAGAAGCGCGGCCAACTCTTCGCGGTTCGACGCGCTGCGGGTTTGAGCTGCGAGATCAAGGAGCATCTGGCGTGTGTCGTAGGAGCTGCGGAAGAAGGCGCGATCAAGGCGGGTGACGCGACTCTCCATCTGCGTACCTCCCCAAACGAGGAATACGCCGAGAGCTACACCCGCGGGGACAGCCATGCTGGTTTCGCGAACGTGCTGTTCGACTGCTCGCGCCACCAGAATGGTGACTGCGATGCCGGCTAGAGCAATGAGAACCAGGAATCCACGCTGCACCAGGAAGTAACGCGCGCTGCGCTTGAGGAGGACGGGAATTTCGAGGGCGCGGTACTTCACGACAGCGTAAGCAAAGGAGACGGGAAGAATGCCGAGGGCAATGATGGGCAGAACGACAAACCAGAATGGAAATGTGTAATAAAGCTTATGCTGCACGAAAGCGACGAGTGACATCAGTAGCATGGGGAGGGTTCCCACAATGGTTCCCCATAGCATGACGCGAGTCTTGCGCCGGTCATTGGGCGTCGGAGCTCGCATGCTGTTCCAGACCAGGGAGACCAGCCCTAGCCCACATCCTCCATGCGAGTACACACCAGAGGCGGCGAGAAAGAGACGGTCGCCGACTCGGTGCAGCCAGTCGGCCGCTACCAGTAGGCTCCCTGTGAATGCAGCGACCGCAGCGATGGGTAAGCTGCCGCCTAATCCAATGGCGAGAAGCACCCACTTCAGACGTGGAAATCGCTTATCGATCGGCGACGAGGTGGGGAAGGTGGCGAAGAACCAGTAGAAGATCGCCGGCAGTGTTCCGTATAGCAGCACCATGAAGCTCAGCATGAATCGTCGCAGCGATGGAGTTAGCACTCCCTCAAGAAAAGCCACAGGTGCTCCCGCGATGAATCCGGCGAACATCAGCGCCAGTAGCCACGCGTTGCGGTCCTCAAAGCGGAGAAACAAGACCAGCAGACCGACGACGAGGAATGGGACGGGATAGTAGTCAATGATCTGTACTGCTATCCACTTGGCCGGCGTCAGTTGTTCTCGCGGATGCGCGGACTCCACGGTGACCTGGACATCAAAAGGGTTAGGCACACCCGGTCGCTCGACGCGAAGCGTGATTACGTCTCCGGCTTTGCCGCGGGCAATGGCAGGCGCAACAGTCAACACGTGTTGCGGATAGTTGTTGACTGTAATGACGCGGTCGTTCACGCGAAGGCTGGCGCGGTCTGCCGGAGAGCCCGGGGTGATACGGCTGATGGTCACGTAGGGAGCAAACTCTGGCTTCCATTCGATCCCGATGAAGACCGGAGGTGTCCATCTGGCGTAGTAGATCCAAACTCCTGTGTAAACCAGGAGGCAGAGCGCGAAGGCGCTGGCAGCGGCCAACAGCCAGCTTTTCGGGATGGAGTCGAGGCTGCGCATAGCACATAGCTTCACGCCAAAAATTATAGGGGAGCTAGGCGTCCAGGTCTGTGCCGGGTGGCAGCAGCGGGACGAATTCTTCTTCGGCCTCGGCCATGAATTTAAGGACTTCTTGAGGAGTGCTGGCCATCCAAACTGGGGCAAACGACATGCGGTGTAGTGGGGTCGGGCCCTTCTCGCGCAGGGCTTTGAGGTGCACAGGCGAGCGGTAACCGACGTTGGAGGCGAGACCGTATCCGGGGTATAAGCAGTCGAGCTCGCGGATCATGGCGTCGCGTTCGACTTTGGCGATGATGGAAGCCGCGGCAATGGAGGCGGAAACGGCGTCACCGTGGAGGATGGCCGTCTGGTCGCATTCGAAGTTGATACGCAGCGCGTCGATGAGTAGGTGATCGGGCGTGGGCATGAGCTTGGCGACGGCTTCTTCCATGGCCCTCTTCGAAGCCCAGTAGATGTTGATAGCATCGATGGTTGGGACGTCCACAGACGCGATAGCCCATGCAATACAGTTTTCACGGATACGCGGAGCGAGTTTCTCGCGGGTGTTGCGATCGAGCAGCTTGGAGTCACGCAGGCCGCGAATGCGGTACTCGGGCTTGAGAATCACGGCGGCGGCGACGACAGGGCCGAAGAGGCATCCGCGGCCGACTTCGTCTACGCCGGCGACGAGCTTCGCACCTCCGGACCACGCCAGCTTTTCGTATTTCAGCGTACACTTCAGCTTCTTCAACAGCCGCAGTTTTTGCGTGGCTTTGGTGACGTCTGCGTCGTCTCTGAGGCGAAAGCGCTTGCCGACAGTTTGGGCGTTGGGAGCCACGTCTGGGTTAAGTGTAGGACAAAGGGCGGTGGAAAAGTGGGGTGGAATAGCAATTAGCCACTAGAACGTAGCAGTTAGCGGTTAACAGGCTGCGGACGAACCGTGACAGTTTTGTTCAGGCGGGGCTTTAGCCGCCCGAGGCAATCCCAGTGGCTGGATATTGCCGCTAATAGCTAATTGCCAATCCCTACCAGTTGCTCTTTCGCTGCATAGTGCGAGGCAACGTAGTCGTTGAGGATGGTGATGAACTCGGCCACGATGTGTTCGCCCTTGAGCGTGGTCATCAGTCGGCCGTCGACATACACCGGGGCTTTCGGCTCCTCGAAGGTGCCGGGTAGCGATATGCCGATGTTGGAGTGCTTGGACTCGCCGGGCCCATTGACAACACATCCCATGACGGCGACTCTCATCTCTTCGACGCCGGCGTAACGTCCCTTCCAGACTGGCATCTGCTCACGCAGATAGCTCTGGATCTGCTCAGCCATTTCCTGGAAGAAGGTGCTCGTCGTACGGCCGCAGCCCGGGCAGGCAGTGACCTGAGGCGTAAAGCTGCGTATGCCCATCGACTGCAGAATTTGCTGGCCGACGGTGACCTCTTCCGTGCGATCCCCGTTTGGAGCTGGTGTGAGTGATACGCGAATGGTATCGCCAATTCCTTCCTGCAACAGCACGCCGAGTGCGGCCGAGCTGCCAACGATACCTTTGGCGCCCATGCCCGCCTCGGTAAGGCCCAGATGCAACGGGTAGTCGCAGCGGCTTGCCAGTTCGCGATAGACGTCGATGAGGTCTTGCACGCCGCTGACTTTGCTGCTGAGAATGATCTGATCGCGGCGCAGGCCATAGCTTACGGCCAGCTCGGCAGAGCGCAGCGCGCTTTGCACCATGGCTTCCATCGTCACATCGCGGGCGTCTTTCGGTTCGTCGAGTTTGGAATTTTCGTCCATCAGACGCGTGAGCAACTGCTGGTCGAGTGAGCCCCAGTTCACGCCGATCCGGACGGGCTTGTCGTTCTCGATGGCCACTTCGATCATGGTGCGGAAGTTGTCGTCGTCTTTTTTACCGATGGAGACGTTGCCAGGATTAATGCGGTACTTGGCCAGCGCACGGGCGCACTCCGGATACTTCTTGAGCAGAATATGGCCGTTGTAGTGGAAGTCGCCGATGATCGGAACGCGAATGCCGAGCCGATCGAGGCCCTCCACGATAGGAGCGACGGCGGCGGCAGCGCCGTCATTGTTAACGGTGACGCGCACCAATTCGGAACCGGCACGGGCGAGGGCCGCCACCTGGCGGATGGTCGCCTCGACGTCGGCGGTGTCGGTGTTTGTCATAGACTGCACCACAACTGGTGCATCACTGCCCACGCGCACGCCTCCGACAGTGGCTACGTAAGTCTTTCTGCGTTGTATTTGAGCCATACAGGTTAGAGTTTAGTTTAACATTTCGCAATGGCCAGGCTGCGGTCAGGTAGGTTTGAAGTTCTCCCCATACGCAAGAAAATGCTCGCAAGCCCATGGGTTGTAAAGATTTGTAGAGCGATGTTACAAACTCGGTTCCCACACAATCCAATCCATGGGATGCCAATTGTCAGTCACTTTCCCAGAAGCACCCATAGCAGACTGCTGGGAACCTTTGTCGTCTGGAGTATGAAAAGAAAAACGGAGTAACTTTTGCACGAAATCTTGCCATGCAGGTAGCACACGGCGGCGTAGAATAGAGGCGGCTGGGCAACTCGCTCCAAGGTGGAGTGTTTTTAGCTATACCGGTTTCTGAGGTGGTGTTCTGTGGGCGCTGGCGTAAATGTGGCCCGAAAAGGTGTGATCATGCAATCTCGAATCAATAAGTTAGGCGTGCTTGTGCTCGCCCTCATGGTAGCCTCGGCTACGGCTTGGGCGCAGGGGTATCCGACCCAGGATTCGACCAGCCCCTCGCAGCCTCCGAGCGCGTCCTCGTCAGGCAGCAGCGCACCAGCGGCTTCGACCACTTCTAATGATGCTCCGCCGGCGAAACCGGATAAGAATGCTCCGAATCCATCGACGCTGAAAAACCTGGACGCTATCGGGAATCGCAATGTTGGCTGCAACACTGGAGCCGGCAACTGGTACTCGCTGGAGAAGCAGGTTGCCATGGGACAGCAGTACTCGCAGCAAGTGGAGCATGGTGTAAAGCTGGTCCAGGACTCGGTAGTGACCGAGTACGTGAATCGCATCGGCCAGAACCTGGTGCGGAATTCCGACTCGAAGGTTCCGTTCACCATCAAGGTGATCGATACCGACGAGATTAATGCCTTCGCACTGCCGGGCGGCTTCTTCTACGTGAATGCTGGTCTCATCCTTGCCGCGGACAATGAAGCCGAACTGGCGGGTGTGATGGCGCACGAGATTGCGCACGTAGCGGCTTGCCACGTCGCGCGCGAACAGACGCGTGGGAACATCGCAAATCTCGCCAGTATTCCGCTGATCTTCGTGCCCGGCGGCTGGGCGGTATACGAAGCCACCCAGGTGGCCATGGGCATAGGCGTACCACTGACCTTCATGAAGTTCTCGCGCAACTTTGAGACCGAAGCCGACTTCCTCGGTATGGAGTACATGTACAAGACCGGCTACGATCCGCAGTCGTTCATCTCGTTCTTTGAGAAGATCGAGGCGCAGGAGAAGAAGAAGCCGGGCGCGATTTCGAAGGCGTTTTCGTCGCATCCGATGACGCCGGACCGCGTAAAGAATGCGCAGCAGGAGATGGCGACGGTACTGCCTCCGCGAGATGAATATGTGCTGAACACTTCGGAGTTCGATCAGGTAAAGGCGCGGCTGGCTTCGATCAACAACAAGCACAAGCTGCAGAACGACCAGACGAACGGCAACCGCCCGACGCTGCGGCGCAGCACGGCGGATAATCCGAACCCGAATGGAAACGGCACGCAGAATGACGATGACCGTCCAACGCTAAAGCGGAGCGACGCATCGTCAAGTTCGTCGTCATCGCTCAACTAGGCAAGTTGATGTTGCAATAGCAAAGGCTCCCCAAGTGGGAGCCTTTTGCTTTGTCCAGTTGAGCAACCAGTCAGGCATTGCGGTGACTTGTGGCTTGGTTATTCATGGGCGGTGAAAAGGAGTAAGCCATTTCCTTCATTGACGCGATTCCGGAATCAACATCAGCAACGTTGAATCTAATTAAGTAGTTATGTGGTTTGCAGGCGAAACCGGCGATAATGGCCACAGAATGCAGGGGCAGGATGAGCCTTGCACGCCACTTGAGGAGCAACCGATGCGCAAATGGTTGGTTCCGCTGATTGTATTTGGCGCCGGGGGAATTGGGGCCTATCTTATGACTGGAAATCGCCGCGTGTTTCTGCGCGACTGGCTGGCTCGATTCTACGAAACGCCGGAGCGATGGCAGGAATGGAATGACAGTGCGCTGGCCGAGCTGAAGCGTATCCAGGAAGCGCTCAATCAAATTGCGAGCTCGCTCGAGCCACAGCAGCAGCCAGGACACTAACGGCTTGCTTCCCGCATCGGAGACGGTCTCGCCTATGCCGCGACCTCGTTGATTTTTCCCGCCATACGGATATCACGCTGGGTTACGCCGCCGGAATCGTGCGACGCCAGAGTGAGGGTCACCTTGTTGTAGTTGATCAGGATATCGGGGTGATGATTGGCTGCTTCCGCAGCATCTGCGATCTGATTGACGAATTTCATTGCCGCCTTGAAGTCGCCAAATTGAAACACACGCTCGATCGAATTACCACGAGCTGTCCAGCCCGGCAGGTCCTGCAAAATGCGATTGATTTCAGCGGCAGATAAAACAGTACTCATAACAAATCCTCTTTTCGCAGTTCATCGCTTTTTGGCGGTAGTCTCGGCGTCGATCTTGTCGCGTAGAGTCTGCCAAAGCGATTCGGGAATGGATAAGAAGGTCTCCACCACCATCGGATCAAACTGATGTCCGGCATGTTTCTGGATCTCCCGGCGTGCTGAAGAAATGGATTGGGCGGCGCGGTAAGGACGGTCGGAAGTAATGGCATCAAAGGTGTCGGCCACGGCGAAGATCCGGGCACCGAGGGGAATCTGGTCGCCCTTAAGCCCACGCGGATAGCCGCTGCCGTCATAGCGCTCCTGATGGCAGTAAACGATGTTGGCGGCCTCCTTGAGGAAGGAGATCTTGCGCAGCATCTTGTAGCCGAGGAATGAGTGTTCGCGCATCAGCATCTGCTCTTGGGGACTGAGACGTCCGGGCTTGCGCAGGATGGCATCGGGTATCGCCATCTTCCCTATGTCGTGAAGGAATGCGCCGCGGGCAATGACGCGCACACGGTCGCCGGGCAAATCCATTGCGCGCGCGATCGCCATAGTGAACGCGGTTACACGCTTGGAGTGACCTTCGGTCTCCGCGTCTTTCAAGTCAAGCGCGTCGCCCAGTGCTTCGAGTGTGATGTCGTAGGAACGCTCAAGGTCCTTCATCGCTCTCTCAAGGTCACCATTGGCCTTCTCGAGCAACTGAGTGCGGGCAGCAACCAAGCTTTCAAGCTCGTCCTGATAGGCGAGGTTTTCCAATTTGAGGTGGCGGATCTCCAGAGCCCGGCGCACGCTGGCCAGAAGCTGCTCACGCTCAATGGGTTTGAGCAGGTAATCGTAAGCGCCGCTTCGGATCGCATCGAGGGCGACGGCGACATCGTGCACGCCGGTAACCATAACCACAGGCATTTGCGGAGCTAGCCGGCGGACCCGTTGCAGCAGAGACAGACCGTCCATGCCATCCATGGCTAGGTCAGACAACATAAGAGCGTATTTCGCGCTACTCTGTAATTCGGCGAGAGCCGCCTCGGCTGAGTTGACCGCACGGCACTCATAACCCGAGTGAGCCAGCATCGAGGTGATGAGGTCACGGATCGACTCGTCGTCATCGACGACGAGAATGCGGTCATCCAGATTGAAGACCGGGGAAGTCACTGCCATATGATTTTAGCTAATTGCGACGACTGTACCGATGTCGCTCCACTTCTGTGAGTTTACCGCGATGCGGCGGAAATCTCACGGCTCGCGATTTGCCCCCGCCGTAGGATGCGCCTTTTGCGTGGTGGCAGGCAGTCGCAACTCGTCGACCGGCTGTTTAGAGCTGACTTCAAGTCTGCCAATTGAGGCTCGCCGGTGAGGTAGCTGATGACCATCATGCGCAGAACACTGCGACCCGCAACTCGGGTTTCGGAAATCCAGCGGCGGCCATTGCGGGTGACGAGGTCGACGAGCTCCAGGTGTTGGCGCAACAGTTCGTCGTCTGAGGCTGCCCATCTCAGGCGGAAGTTCAGAATGGGTACGTACATCGGGGCCGAGAGCTCGAAGTACTCGCTGGCACCGATCCAGTCGGCGAAGTCCGCGGCGAGCCGCATTTGTTCGTCGATGTGCTGCTCATAAGCGCGGCGACCGTGCAACTTGAGGGTCAGCCAGAGCTCGAGTGAATTCATGCGGCGAGTCCATTGCGCGCTGACCTTGAAGTTGTCGGTGGGCAGTTCAGGAGCGGTCTTGGGCATGTAGGGCGTGCTCACGCCGAAGGCGCCGGACGGAGGAATCGAGAGCAAAATTTGAGGAGAGCACCCAGAGATTGTAAAGGTTCAGCGGGCTCGTGTTTGGGAACCCGATGTAGGCGCTTTATCCGTTCTCCGTCGAGACCCGACGGAACAGGACGCGCCGCGTCAGGTGGGTAAGCCGAGCTTGGGCAGCAGCCATTGCGTGAGCACAACGTAGCCGACAATCAACAACAGAAGCGTAGCCCAGGGTGGTAGATGCATATCAGGGTTCCTCGTCATTTAGACTGCGCGAGTGCGTCACCGACAGTCTTGTCGATCTCCGAGACGTCGGTCGCGCCCAGGAACTTCTTTAAGATACGGCCATCGCGGTCGATGATGAAGTTTACAGGTAGGCCCAGTACGCCGCCGAAGCTCTGTGCCAGCTTTTCATCACCGATGGCTACTGGATAGTTTATCTTGAACTGCTGGTAAAAGTCTTTGACCGGCTTGGCGTCCTCATCCATGGAGATGCCAATGACCTGAAAGCCTCGGGGACCGAGCTGCTGCTGCATCTCGACGAAGTGCGGGATTTCGGCGCGGCAGGGGGTACACCAAGTCGCCCAGAAGTCGAGCAGGACGACCTTGCCTTTGTAATCCGACAACGAAAACTTCTTCCCGTCGATGTCAGCGACGCTGAAGTCGGGTGCGGCGTTGCCTACGGCTGTGGGCTTGGGCTTTTGGGCTGTTCGACGCCCGGCAAGGTAGAGCCCAAGCAGACAAAGGGCGACGATGCTGTAGATGAGAACGCGCTTGGAGGACATGGTTGTTGTGCCGCCGGGCTGAAGCCCGGCTGGTTTCATTTTATGATCCTGGGGACGCTAGAGGCCTAGCTCTACCCTTATTTTCCCTTCGCGACCGGAAAGCCCTTATTCACCCAATCTGTACCGAAGTCAGTCGCGACGTACATCACCTTCACATTGGTATATCCGAGGGAAAGCAGCAACTGGTAGGTGGGATGCACGTTGGGGCAATGGCTCCAGGGGCAGCATCCGCAATAGAGGACGATCGCGGAATTCTTCGGCAGCGACTTCACGCGGTCGCGAAGCTTCTCCTGTGCGGTGTCGGCCGAGCCGGTTCCTATGTACTCGGCATCGGGGATGTGAGCCTGCAAATACAGCGTGCGCGGGCCAACGTAGAGGATCAGGGGCTTTTGCTTAGCGGATTGCAGTTCCTTTGCGAGATCGGTGGGAGTGATGAGTACCGATTGGGGTATTGCGTCGTCGGCGGGAGGACCGTTTTGTCCAGAGGGCGCTTGGAAGCTTAGGACAATAGGGTTGGTGCCGTCGAACAGGACGGGTTCCTGGGCCAATGTGAGAGAAGCTAAGAACGTGGTGACAATGACAGCGAGATAAATTGAATTCTTGATCATCATTCCTCGGCAAATGAAGGTTCCGCCGCTTACGCGGCTCAGGTTCCCTATCGATGATTTCTTACCGCGCGCTTACGCGCACGGCTAACACAAATGTCGCCCTTCGGGCTTGGCATTGTCAGTGATACGAGGGGCATTCCCCGACACTGAAAACGAGCATTAGCTTTGCGCTTGGTTCGCTTCCTCCGCAGCTTCGAGGGCCTCCTCTTCCTCTCCCTTCAGAGGTCGCAACAGCGGGAATAATATGACGTCGCGGATGGAGCGTGAATCAGTCAACAGCATGGTCAGACGGTCGATACCCACGCCTTCCCCGGCGGCCGGTGGCAGGCCGTACGAGAGCGCACGGATGTAGTCTTCATCCATTTGATGCGCTTCCTCGTCGCCGCGGGCGCGCTCGGCAAGCTGACCTTCGAAGCGTCGTCGCTGCTCCTCGGGATCATTAAGCTCGCTGAAGGCGTTTCCGATTTCAAGCCCGCCGACGAAAATTTCGAAGCGCTCGACCCAGTCGGGGTTCTCTGCCGGCTCTCGCTTGTTTTTCGACAGCGGCGAGATGGCCAGCGGGAAGTCGTAGATGAACGTCGGCTGGATGAGGTGCGGCTCGGCTACGAATTCAAAAATCTCTGCGATGGTCTTGCCGTTCGGGGCACTGGGATCATAGGGAATGTGAGGATTGTGTGCGTTGTAGCGCTTCACCAGCGCGGCGAGGCTCTCAGCGGTTGAGAAATCTTGCATCTCCGGCTTCGGCGGGGCGTTCTCGGGCCAGTACTTGATGATGGCCTCGCGCATGGTAAGACGCTGGAAGTTCGACCAGTCGATCTCGTGTCCGTTGAAATGCGAGATGGTGGTGCCGTTCACGTCTTGCGCAACCTGAGCGAGCATGCGCGCGGTGAAGTCCATCATGTCGTGGTAGTCGGCGTAGGCCATATAGAACTCGAGCATGGTGAACTCGGGGTTGTGCTGCGTGGAAATACCCTCGTTGCGGAAGTTGCGGTTGATCTCATACACCCGGTCCATGCCGCCTACCACCAGACGCTTGAGATAGAGCTCGGGTGCGATGCGTAGGTAGAGGTCCATGTCGAGCGTGTTGTGGTGAGTGACGAAGGGCTTGGCCACCGCGCCGCCGGCGATAGGCTGCATCATCGGAGTTTCGACTTCGACAAAGGCGTTGGCGTCGAGGAAGCGGCGCAGCGATTGCACCACCTTGGCGCGCTTGACGAAGACATCGCGCACGTCCGGGTTCATCGTGAGATCAACATAGCGGCGGCGATAGCGGGTCTCGACGTCCTGCAGACCGTGCCACTTTTCAGGGAGAGGGAGCAGGTCCTTGACCAGGAAGGTGATTTCTTCGACGTGAACGGTCAGCTCACCGGTGCGCGTGCGAAAGAGGTATCCCTTCACGCCAATGTAGTCGCCGAGGTCGAGCAGCTTATATAGGGCAAAACCTTTCTCGCCGACGTTATCGAGCCTGACGTAGACCTGCAGACGCTCGCCGCCCTGCTGAAGATGGGCAAATCCGGCCTTGCCCTGCAAGCGGATGGACATGATGCGTCCGGCCACGCTGACGTTGACGCGAGGGTTTTCCAGTTCCTCAGCGTTCTTGGGCAGGTAGGCGTCGAGGATCTCGGGGATGGTGTGCGTCGTATCGTAGCGGTACGGGTAGGCGAGCTGCCCTAACGCCTCGATCTGCTTCAGCTTGTCCTTGCGGAGGTCGTAGATTTTTTGGTCGAGGGCCACAGTAGTCGAGAAAAATAAATTATAGCCGGTCAGCCTACATGGGAGTGATATGGTAGAGCACCATGCGCAGCATTTTGGTCGTCCTTCTGGTGGCTGTATCATGCACTCTGGTGCTGGCTTTCACGTCGTTTACTTCCAGCTCCGCCGGTGATGCCCCTGCTGCTTTCGATAATAAGAGCAACGGCATGGTTGATGACGCCACGCATCAAGCAGATCAAAGCACCTTCGACGAGACTGAACAGATCAGCGATGGACTAGGCCCGCTGTACAACGCGCAGTCGTGCCGCGAGTGCCACCAGAATCCCGTGTCAGGCGGTCCAAGCCAGGTAAATGAGCTCCGGGTGGGTCATATTGGCAAAAATGGCAGGTTCGAGAATCCCTCGATTCGAATCGCCCGTGGCAAAGAAGTTATTTCGGGACGTACCTTGGTGAACGACCGTGCCATCTGTCCCAACGGTGCCTTCCCTGATAC
>Ga0126378_10003026_pt1 | contig 12631 bp, 3 predicted proteins | sample PanSoiMetPlot_23_FD_92587 | JGI IMG/M metagenome (GOLD analysis project Ga0126378, IMG submission 92587) | Tropical forest soil microbial communities from Panama - MetaG Plot_23 | ecosystem: Environmental > Terrestrial > Soil > Tropical forest > Bulk soil | place: Panama | collected 2016-02-17
CTCGGGTTGGTTACAGAGCCATTGGTGTGGCTTGGCATTGCGATCACGGCTTTCGCGATCTTTTACCAGCGCACCCAAAGGATGGCGCTGTGGTTCGTGGCGCTGGCAGTGGTCAGCCTGACGGTGGCGGTGGTCGAGAACATCGGCGTGATGTCAATGATATCCCTGAGCCAGGCATATATGAAGGCGAGTGCCGTCGAGCGCGAACAGCTTGAGACCGCCAAAGTCATCGTGGTCGCTGCACGAAACTGGCCGCACGTCCTGGATCGAGTTATCCTCGCTGGCGCGATCTTCGTGTTCTACTCGGTGCTTTACCGATTCGCACTGATTCCGCGTGTAATCGCGGGTTTCGGCCTGATCGCATCCCCGCTGATGGCCATTGCGATGGCGATGCCAATTTTCGGTCATGCCATTTTATTTCCAATGCTCGTGCCAATGGGGTTGAGTCATCTTATTCTGGTGGTGTGGCTCCTGACGAAAGGCTTTCGGGATCAACCCGGCCCAAGTCGTAAGCTGTCCGTTGACTTAACCGCCGGGGAGGGATTGGCGGTGAGAGAAACAGCAGGCAGTGACTAAAAACATGTTTTCTCTTGTCAGCGTTTTCATAGAACAACTCATTGCACGCAGCACCGATAATTCTAACGCCGCAGTCTTATTCAGCCATCGGACTCTGCTTGTGTCGGACGGTGCGCATATGATATATTCCGCCGCAGTCCGATTTGGAACGAGCGCATTTGAAAGCCAAGAACGAAAGGGCTTGGTCTGGCGGCGGTATTATTTCGGAAATGGGTTTAGAAGCGCTCTGAACTCAACAGGATCCATCTAGCCTGCCCTTGCCCGTCAACGGGAGGGAACATGAAATTCGTCGGACATGATCTGCGCTACAGCCTTCGTGTATTGCGCAAGTCTCCCGGATTCGCAATTGTAGCGGTTATAACGCTGGCACTAGGAATTGCCGCAAATGCCATAGTGTTCAGTGTAATGAACGCCCTGATACTGCATCCGCTGGATCTGCCTAAGGCAGAGCGCCTCTATCAGCTCGAGCGCGGTAAAGACAAAGTTGGCACTCAGTCCTATCCAGATTATCTCGATCTGCGCGATCGCAACCGCACCTTTGATGAGCTGATAGCGGCGGCGGGAGGTGCAGCAGGGATCGATACGGGCGGAAACCCATCAAAAGCCTGGGTCATGTTGGTGAGCGGGAATTACTTCGACGGATTGCGCCTTCAGCCGTATCTTGGCCGTTTATTTCATGCGTCCGATGAGCATGGCGCTAACAGCGCTCCGTACATCGTGCTCACGTACGCGTATTGGCACAGCCATTTTCACGAAGATCCCGGTGTGGTGGGCCGTGTTGTTCAGGTGAATAAATATCCTTTTACCATTTTGGGCGTAGCGCCGCCTGAGTTCCACGGGACTCTTGTGTTTTTCTTTCCCGATTTCATTGTGCCGATGGTCAATCTGGAACAGATCAATGGGAAGAATGAGTTGAACGAGCGCGGGAAGCGTTGGGTCTTTACTGTGATGGGACATCTGAAGGAGGGAATCACTCCGGCACAAGCGATTGCCGATCTGAACTCAATTGGCGCAGATCTGGAAAAAAGCTATCCCAAAGATGACAACGACATGACCTTTATCCTGGCGCGTCCAGCTCTCTATGGTGATTACCTGGACCGTGCGGTACGCGCGTTTCTAAGCGTGTTGCTGTTGTTGTCTGGGTTGATTCTGCTGGCCGCATGCACGAACCTGGGCAGTCTGTTTGCGGCGCGGGCCGCTGACCGTTCCCGAGAAATCGCTTTGCGACTCGCGCTGGGATCGAGGCGCAGGCACATTCTGCGGCAGCTCTTCACTGAGGCAACGCTGATTTCACTCGTCGGAGGCGCTGTTGGAATATCAGGCAGCGTAGTGCTGTTACGCTTCCTAAGCTTGTGGCAGCCAATAAGCACCTATCCCATTCATCTTCAAGTGAAGCCGGACGCAAATGTGTATTTATTGGCTTTATTGCTGGCTGTGGTGAGCGGACTCATTTTCGGGGCGGTCCCGGTCAGGCAGATACTTCGAACCAATGCTTATGAGGTCATCAAGGCAGGATCAAGCGGTAAGGGTGGGCGGCGGCTGACGCTCCGCGATGTGTTGCTGGCGGTACAAATTTCCATCTGTGCAGTACTAGTCACTTCCTCCCTGGTTGCTGTGCGTGGACTGGTGCGCTCGGTACACAGTAATTTCGGTTTTGAACCGCAGAATGCAACCTTGGCGAACACAGATCTAAGCATGGCCGGTTACCGCGACGACCAGATCCCGGCGATGCAAAAGCGCATGCTCGATGCCGTCAAGCCAATTCCGGGAGTAGATTCTGCGGCTCTGGTTTACCCGGTACCCTTAAGCCCAGGCGCGGTCAGAACCCTTGTCTTTACTGACCAAACCGCAGACCTGAAGCAAGGCAATGCAGCAGCTCAGCCTTACTTGTACAGGATATCTCCCGAGTATTTCCAAGCGGCCGGCACTGCCCTGGTTTCCGGAAGAACCTTCACATGGCACGATGATAAGGATGCGCCGCGCGTAGCCGTGGTCAACACGGAGTTAGCACGCAAAATCTTTGGTTCGGTAACCGGAGCAGTGGACCAATATTACAAGCTACAGGATGGAACGCGCACCAAGGTGGTGGGCATTGTGGAGCAGGGAAAATATAACAGCCTCACCGAGGATCCAAAGCCAGCCATGTTTCTCCCGTTCTTACAGGCACCATCGAGTGAGACTTGGATGGTGGTGCGTTCGAGCCGCGATTCGCAGCAACTGGCGCCAGCCATCAGAAACACGCTGCGAGACCTGGATGCAGGGCTGCCAGTCTATACTCAACCCTGGGTCAGTGAAATGGATCGTGCTCTGTTTGCCGCGCGTATGGCAACTTATTCGCTGGGTGTGCTGGGCGCAATCGCCGCGATGTTGTGCATCACAGGCATGTTTGGAACCGCTGCCTATACGGTCAGCAAACGGCTGCGGCAACTCGGAATTCGTATGGCCCTCGGCGCTCAGCGTAAGCAAGTGTTACAGGCAGCGCTGGGACGAGCCTTCAAATTGCTCGTTTTGGGCTCGGCTATCGGATTGCTCCTGGGGATTTTGGCGAGCAGAGTGCTGGCTTTCATCGTATATCAAGCAACTCCCCGAGATCCGCTAGTATTGGTGGGCGTTATTCTTGCTATGTCATTGCTCGGGCTACTGGCTACGTGGATCCCAGCACAACGCGCGCTGTCGATCGATCCTTTGATCCTGCTCCGCGAGGAGTAAAGTAGCGTGGCATGAACCGGAATAGCCGCTTTTCTTGAAACATTATTTAAGGCATTCAGAAACCCGTCTCTGCAATATCCAGGTCTTAACCGCGTAATGTTATTTCTTTTGTAATGTAACTTTTTCAGATGCCCTTCTGCGGGTGAGCTGCCAATCAATGGTGCCAGAGTCGTTGAACTGATCGCCGTAGCCAGCCTCTCGCTTTCTCGTCTGCAGCGCCATCACCGCTTTGCGCCGATGGAACTTTGACTGTTCATGACCAGATGGATCCAACAGATAATCGGCAAACTCGGGCGAACGATCCGAACCACTCGGATATGCCATGCGATGTTTTGATCACAGTGGTGCTGCAATAAAAGCATGTCAATCTATCCGAGCAAAGCGAGGTTAAGTTGCGACCTGGTGCACACATTTGTTGGGGCTTGATCTTGACCATCCTGAACTGAGAGATAGGCATGCCATACTCCTCAAAAGGTTGGTTTCTGCATGTTGCCACGCCTGATCAGAACGGACAACGCGGGCAGTTGGTACAAGAGGATTTCGAAATCCCCGATCTGGCTGCGAACGAAGTGCTCGCTGAGCCCCTCTTCGGGTGTTGGGAAGGGAACATGGAGCACGCGCTCTCGCGTCGTCCCATTGATATCTGCCGGGCGCGAGGCGAGGAGCGGGTCATTGTGGGAAATGCAGGAGTGGTTCGTGTTGCAGAAGTGGGTTCAGAGGTGCGGGGCCTCAAACCTGGCCAGAACGCAATCACTTGCGGAACGTCGATCGTCGACCGTTTTGGCTATCCAGAGCGCATGCTGGCTTACGATGCGCCTGGAACGATGGGATGCCTGGCGACTCGCATCAAGATAAAAGAGCGCGAACTGATTCCAATTCCCGCGGGAACGCAGTATTCGCTGGCCCAGTGGGCGGCATTCTCGGTGCGCTATGTCACCGCCTGGTCAAACCTGGAGCTTGCCCTCGGAACCTTCCGTCTCCTGGTGGGAGTTGATGAGTTCCCAAATCCACACGTTTGGGGCTGGGGCGGAGGAACTACACTGGCTCAACTGCAACTCGCGCAACGCTGGGGTTGTCGCACCGTTATGCTCTCCGGCCATCCCCCGCACCTGGAGCAGATCCGGAGAGCCGGAATCACAGCAGTTGACAGACAACCATTTGGTCAGCTCTTTTTCGACGAGAAACTCTATGCGGAAGATAGCTCGTTCCGGCGAGCCTATGCTCAGGCAGAGCGGTTATTTCTCCGTGAAGTCGACGAGCGGACAGGTGGTGAGCGCGTGCAGATTTTTGCGGACTACATCGGTTCCCCTGTTTTCCGTGCAACGTCCAAAGCCCTGAGCCGCCAGGGAATCATTACGACCGCGGGTTGGAAGGAAGGGATGAATATTACTTACCTCAGGGCGGTCGAATGTATCGAACGACATCAGTTGATTCATACGCATTACGCGCGCTATTCGCAAGTGCTCGCCGCAGTGGCCTACGGCGAGGAACAGGGCTGGATGCCCGAGGTTGACGAGCGCATCCACGGCTTTGATGAGATCCCGCAACTTGCGGACATGTTCCGGCGTGGCGAAGTCGGCTACTTCCCCATCTATTTGGTGAATACGTGATCCACGAACACATCTCACATGCTGAACCGGTGGCGATTATCGGCATCGGTTGTCGTTTTCCCGGGGCGAAGGGTCCACAGGCATTCTGGCGGTTGCTCGCTGATGGGGTAGATGCAATCACGGAAGTCCCTGCCAGCCGTTTTGACATCAACGCGTTTTATCACCCGACTCCTCGTACCGCAGGAAGGATCTCCAGCCGTTTCGGAGGATTCATTGCTGATGTAGAGAACTTCGATGCGGAGTTCTTCGGCATCTCTCCGCGGGAAGCAGAGGCGATGGATCCGCAGCAGCGCATTCTGATGGAGGTCGCTTATGAGGCGTTGGAGGATGCCGGACTTCCTCCGGATCGAGAGGGAATGTCCCGGGCTGGCGTGTTCCTGGGCATGATGGCGGATGATTATCTGCGCTACACCTATCGCAGCACCGATCTCGACATGACTGTGGCGACCGGAGGCTCACGCGGGACGGCGGCAGCGCGTATTTCGTACGCGCTAGGTTTCCAGGGCCCCAGCCTGGTAGTGGATTCTGACAGAGCTTCTTCCCTGACGGCGCTGCATCTAGCGTGTCAGAGCCTGCGTGCCGGAGAGTGTTCTGTGGCGTTGGTTGGGGCTTGCAATCTTATTCTTAGTCCCGAACTCTCGATTGCCTGTTCTCGCTCCGGAATCCTCTCTGCTGACGGTCGCTGCAAATTCTGCGACGCTCGCGCCGATGGCATCGGACGAAGTGAGGGTTGTGGTGTACTGGTGTTGAAGCGCCTCTCTGACGCTCTCCAGGACCGCGTTTACGCCATTATCCGCGGGAGCGCCATTATCAACAACGGCAATTCGAGTCAGGAATTGATGCGTCCCTCTGCGCACGCACAAGAAATGTTACTGCGAACTGCGCTGAGGAATGCGGGCGTCCGTGCCAGTGACCTGCTTTACGTGGAAGCCCACGGAACGGGAACGCGTGTGGGCGACCAGGTCGAGGCTGAGGCGCTGGGAACTGTGCTCGGAGAAGATCGTCCCATCGCCCGGCCTTGCTTGATCGGTTCTGTAAAAACCAACATTGGCCACACCGAGGCTGCCGCTGGTATGGCGGGGGTCATCAAGGTGGCGCTAGCGCTTCGATACGGGCTAATCCCGAAGAGTCTCCACTATGAACATGAGAACCCAGAACTCGCTCTTGAGAACCGCCGCCTTCGCGTTCAAACCGAGACAGTGCCATGGCCCGTGACCAACGGCAAACCTGCTCTGGCGGGTGCAAGTGCTTTCGGACTTACCGGTACGCTTGCGCACGTCGTGCTAGAGGCCGCACCCAGTGAGCCTGAACACATTACCACCTCAGCGGAGCCTACGGCTTACTTGTTGCCCATCTCTGCCCGATCGGTTGAGTCTCTGGATTCCCTGGTATCGGCATATCGCGACTGGCTGGAAGGACCGTTGGCTCCGGAGTTATGGCCACGGGCTTGCTACTCGGCTAGCGCTCATCGTCAGCATCATCCGCACCGCGTAGGCTTCGTTGCTTCATCCCTGCGACAGATGAGTGAACAGTTAAGTGCATACCTTAAGGGCAGCGGACTTTACCCTGGAGCACAGGGATACGTGGTTCCGGACAAAACCGCAAAGCTGGCGTTCGTTTTTCCTGGTCAAGGCGGGCAGTGGATAGGAATGGGGAGAGAACTGCTGGTACGGGAACCGGTTTTTCGCCACACAGTCAAGCTCTGCGACGAAGCCATCCGAGCAGAGGCCGGCTGGTCCGTCCTCGAACTATTACAAGGAGGGATGTCGGATGCTGTATTTGAGGAACTCGACTACGTGCAACCAGCACTGACTGCGGTCATGGTCGCACTGGCAGCGCTATGGCGATCGTGGGGCGTCGAGCCGAATGCAGTGCTTGGACTCAGCATGGGGGAGGCGGCCGCGGCACAAGTTGCAGGGATGCTCGACTTACGGGAGGCGATGGCCGTAGTGTGCCGCCGTACACGTCTGATGAAGCGTTTGCGGGGACTGGGCGCGATGGCCTCAATTCCCTTGTCATTCGCGGAAGCAGAGAAAGTAATTATTCCTCATCGTTCACAATTATCGATTGCAGTGGCAGCCAGTCCAACAAACACCGTTCTTTCAGGCGATCCGTCGGCTATGAATGCATTGGTCGACGAACTTGAATCACGCGGACTCGTTTGCCGCTTCGTAAAAACGGATGTGGCGGGCCATAGCGTCCAAATGGATGCGCTGCTGGATGAATTGCGGTCCCAGCTTGCCAGTTTGAAGCCACGGAAGGGCTTCATTCCACTGGCGTCTACGGTGGATGACAAATATATGACAGGTCCCGAGTTGGACGCGGATTACTGGGTACGCAATCTGCGTCAACCTGTGCTCCAGATGAACGGCATCGAAAGGCTTCTGCAAGACGGTTATACCTTATTCCTTGAGGTGAGCCCGCATCCAGTTGCGTGGAACCCACTTTGGGAAACGATTCGTCATTTTGGCGCGGACGCCACGGCTATTGGTTCGCTTCGTCGGGGTGAAGGAGAAAGGGACGCATTGCTCAAAGCTGCCGGTGCGCTGTATGCCAGGGGCATATCTCCCAATTGGGCGGCGCTGTTCCAAGCGGAAAACAGGGGCTTTATCCCCTTGCCGATGTATTGCTGGCATGAGAAACCTTACTGGTTCCAAGTAACGCAAGGTGAGCGCCCGGTGACAACAAGGATATCGGCTTCGCCTGCATTAAATACCTCGAGAACCGCCGCTCGGGGCTGCTTCCTTGACCAACTGAAGAGTCGCCCTTCAGGGCAACGAAGGAAACTCTTGCTGGATCACCTCCAGGGAATGGTGGGCCGGATTCTGAAGCTCCCGGACGCCGCTACCGCGGACTGCCACGCCCCACTGCGACAGTTGGGATTGACATCGCTCATGGCGACAGAGCTCGCGTTAGATCTCGAGCGCACCTTGCGATATCCCTGCTCCGCCACGCTTGTCTTCAACTATCCCACCATAGAAAAGTTAACTGACCATCTCCTGTCCCAAGGTATCGCAAATTCCGTCCCAGCGCCGGAAGCGGTATCTAGTCGGGAGGCTGCGCCTGAACCAGCCGTTGCCGAAGTGCCTCCCGTTATGCACGCCATGCCAGAGCGAGTGGCTGCGGGGCAAGCCAATAGTGTAGAACTGGCGGAGCCGATTGCTGTCATCGGTCTTGCTTGCCGCTTTCCTGGTGGCGCTGCCAATGCTGAAGACTATTGGCACATTCTGCGAGGCGGTGTCGATGCAATCACCGAGGTGCCTTCCGATCGCTGGAATATTAGTGATTTCTACGATCCAAATCCTGAAACGCCCGGGAAAATGTACTCGCGTTGGGGCGGTTTCCTGGATTCGATCGATCTTTTCGACGCTGCCTATTTCGGAATCTCTCCTCGCGAAGCGGCGGTGTTGGATCCGCAACAGCGGTTATTGCTCGAGGTTACGGTCGAAGCCCTGGAGAATGCTGGTCAAGCTCCCGACCCGCAAAACACGTCCAATGCTGGGGTGTTTGTGGGCATTATGAACAATAACGATTTCGTCAGCGTCAAAGGGACTTCCTCTGATCCCTCCCGAGTTAATGCACACGACAGTACCGGTCAGGCAACTTCGGCTGCCGCTGGGCGTCTCTCTTATACTCTCGGGTTCCAAGGGCCCAGCATGGCCATCGATACGGCCTGCTCTTCTTCTTTAGTTGCGATTCACCTGGCTTGCCAGTCTTTGCGCGCAAAAGAGTGCCAAATGGCGGTGGCCGGAGGGGTCAACGTCATTATCGCTCCTGAGATCACCATCTCCTTCTGCAAGACGCGGATGTTGTCCCCGACAGGCAGGTGCAAGACCTTTGATGCAGGGGCTGACGGCTACGTGCGAGGGGAAGGCTGCGGAATGATCGTTCTAAAGCGATTCTCCGATGCTGTTCGGGACAACAACAACATTCTAGCGCTCATACGTGGAAGCGCAGTGAACCAGGATGGCCGCAGCAGCAGTCTGACAGCACCCAACGGACTGGCACAACAAGCGCTGGTGTGTCAGGCCTTGAACGTGGCAGGAATACGCCCCGCGGAAGTCGACTACATCGAGGCTCATGGAACCGGCACAGCTTTGGGTGACCCAATTGAGCTTGAGGCATTGGGTGAAGTGCTTGGAGAAGGACGCGATGAGCGCCATCCGTTTCTAGTGGGTTCGGTAAAGACGAATATCGGTCATCTCGAATCAGCAGCGGGCGTGGCTGGACTGATCAAGGTGATTCTCTCTCTTCAAAACGAAGAGATTCCGCCGCATCTCCATCTGGAGGAGGTCAATCCACGTATCTCGCTGACTACTAGTCATGCTTTCATTCCAACCCGCCTCACGCCATGGCCTCGCAGCGAGAAGCGACGCATTGCCGGCATAAGTTCCTTCGGGTTCGTAGGTACGAACGCCCACGTGGTGGTCGAGGAGGCACCGGAGGTAGCTGCGGGAAGACAAGCGAGCGTGCAGCCGCCGCACCGTTTGTTGGCACTTTCAGCGCGGAGTCTTGAGGGTTTAAGGGAACTTGTGGCGCGATACAACCGCGTGCTGTTGCGGCGCTCAGTTGATATTGACGATTTGTGCTACACAGCCAACACGGGTCGCGTTCACCACGAGGCGCGGGCCGCAATCACTGCTGCAAACACGGATGTCCTGCGGAAAAAAATTGGGGAATGGTTGACTGGGGCAGCAGCGTGGTCGGCTGCGTCGGAGTCATCGGCAGGGAAGATTGCCTTCCTCTTTACGGGACAGGGAGCCCAATACCAATTCATGGGCCGCAAGCTCTTTGAGGTTGAACCGGTTTTCCGGAGTGCCCTCGAGCGTTGTGCCCAGATCATTGATCCTCTGCTTCAGAGATCGCTTGTTGCTGTGATTAATGACGAGAATCAGGAGATTCTGCATCAGACGCAATTTGCACAGCCGGCGCTTTTCGCCTTGGAATATGCGCTGTTTGAACAGTGGCGCGCCTGGGGGGTTGAACCCGCAATGGTGATGGGTCACAGCCTTGGCGAGTACACTGCGGCGGTCGCGGCGGAGATTTTGTCCCTGGAACAGGCGGCAAAGCTGGTTGTGACCCGAGGCCGCCTGATGCAGTCGGTCCAGTCACAAGGTGGGGCTGCTTCGGTCTTTGCCAGCGAGGATTTTGTGAGACCCTTTGTGGAACCGTATCGGGACTCAGTGGCGATCGCGGCCGATAATGCTCCGGAGCGCGTTCTAATCGCGGGAGAGCATAAGCATCTGCAGATGATCTGCAATGCGCTGGAGGCAAAGGGAATCGACGTGCGGCCCATGATCGGTTTGGCCGGGCCACACTGCCCACTAATGGATCCCATTTTGGATACTTTTGAAACCGTGGCTGCAATGGCGCACTACAGTCCGCCGGCAATCCCAATGGTTTCTACGGGCACCGCCCAAGTGATTACGGCGGCTGAGGCAGGTAATCCACGACACTGGCGCGATCTTATTCGCAACAAGGTCCGCTTTCGCGAGGGGATGCACGTCCTGCACAATGCTGGATGCCGAATCTTCCTGGAGATCGGACCGAGGCACACCTTGATTCGATTAGGCGAAATGTGCCTGCCATTTCCGGATCTCATTTGGCTGGCGTCCCTGAGCAAGGAGAAGCATGACCAGGAACAGATGCTGGAGAGCCTTGGTCAACTCTACACGCGCGGAGTTCAGATTAATTGGGCGGAGCGCCATCGGCCTTTTGCGGGACGAAAGATCGCTCTTCCCACCACTGTTTTCGAAGAGCGACAATTCTGGCCGGAAAGGGCGCACCAACCAGCTTCAACACTGACCCGGTTTGCGGCGCCAGCCTTAGAAAGCAATGCGGGTCACACTCAGCTCCTCGGGCGCCGTCTTCGCTCACCATTGGAACAGGTCCAGTTCGAGGCGCACGTGAATTTGGCCTCATTGCCTATGCTGGAGGACCATCGCATATTGGGTACGCTCCTCATGCCTGGTGCGGCACAAATCGTGCGCGTTCTGGCAGCCGCCGAGGAACTGACGGGTCGACGTCACCTAGAGTTGCGCGAAGCCTTGTTTCCAGAGCCGATGATGCTGGGCGACGCAACCGATGCCCGTATTGCGCAATTGGTACTTACTCCGAAGGAGGACGGATACGACTTCAAGATCGCCAGTGTCGCCCAGGCGGATAGAGACGATTCCCGCTGGCGCGTGCATCTCACGGGGCACATCCTCGCGCTAGAGGATGAAACCGACGGAATGGAGAGCACTGTCTCCCAGATTGTTGCGGGGGAGCTTTCCAACATCGATGGTTCAGTGGAGCAGCTTTCGGGTGAGGATTTCTATGCCATTCAGGCAAAAAACGGCTATGTACTGGGGCCCACGTTTCGTTGGTTGGAACGCATGTGGCTGGGCAAAGATGATGGGCTGGCGTTACTCCGTATGCCTCGCGAGTTGACGAGCAGCACTTGGCAGGGCTTGCACCCCGGGCTCATCGACTCATGCTTTCAGGTGGCGAGCAGGGCGGCAATTATTGCCCCAGAGATGAAGGCCACAGATGTTCTTGCTCCGGCTGCAATCTCAGGTTTTCGATTTTTTGGCGATCGCCTGGATAAAGCACTGCAAGGACATCTATATTGCCGGGTTTCTCCGCTCGGCCTAAACGAACAAAACATGTCCCTGAGATTGTCAGTCTTCGATCAGGCCGGGAATCTAGTTTTTTTCATCTCTGAACTCCATTTGCGATACCTCTCTTCTCGTGACCTTCCGGATAGCACGCCAGCTAAGTTTGACGAATCGTTTCGTCGGATCGTGTGGTTGGATTCCACGTTGGTCGCATCGCCGTCGAATGGTCAGGGACAGTGGCTCATTTTCGCTGATGAAGAAGGAACTGGCACTGCTTTGGCGGGGCTGCTGCGAGATCGGGGCCAGAATGCGGTTATGGTGTTCAAGGCGCAACCATCCGCGAAGAACGGCGAATGCTTACGCCTTAATGCAGCTCATCAATCTGAGTTCGAAAGGCAGCTCGCTCAAATGCAAGCCGATTGCGGGCCATCCTGGCAGGGCATCGTCTACCTGTGGAGCTTGGATGTAAGCGGCAAACCGATAAAAGAGTGCCTCGTGGCTGACGATGAGACATATGGCTGCCTTGGTTTATTGAACCTTGCAAAAGCGATGATTAGCACTGCTGATTGCCCGCCCGTGTGGGTGGTTACGCGCGGAGCGCAACGCACACAGCGAGAGAGCAAGCTCGGCGCAATCGGCCAGGCAATGATGTGGGGGGTTGGACGTGTGTTTGCCAGCGAGCACTCCGCACTTCTAGGGGGGCTGGTTGATTTAGATCCGCATGCGGTCCAGGAAGATGCGGCGGCGCAATTGCTGGAGGAGTTGTGGGCGAGAGACGCAGACACGCAGGTGGCATATCGAGGCGGCAAGCGTCTCGTGCCGCGACTCAGACCCTTAAGGAAAGGAAGAACACGGAGCAAGTTCCGTGTCCGTAGTGACGCCAGTTATTTGATTACCGGAGCGTTTGGAGCAATAGGCCGCAAAGTGTCCGAGTGGCTCGTCGCTTCTGGCGCCCGCCACCTCGCATTATTGAGTCGGCGTCCTCCAGATGACGAAACCTCTCGCTGGCTGCAAGGGCTCAGGGAGCAGGGCGTTCAGGTCCTTCCTTTACAGGCCGACGTTGCGGAGATGGCGCAGTTGGTTGAAGCGTTTGCCCAGCTTGATCGCACCATGCCTCCTCTACGGGGCGTGATACAC
>Ga0126378_10003027_pt1 | contig 12630 bp, 10 predicted proteins | sample PanSoiMetPlot_23_FD_92587 | JGI IMG/M metagenome (GOLD analysis project Ga0126378, IMG submission 92587) | Tropical forest soil microbial communities from Panama - MetaG Plot_23 | ecosystem: Environmental > Terrestrial > Soil > Tropical forest > Bulk soil | place: Panama | collected 2016-02-17
GAGCGCAAGTCGCCATTCACCTCTCTCTCAGGGCTGACGACCAACCGCCTGTACACGAGCGATGACCTCAAGGGTTGGTCGTCGGAGGTCGATCTGGGAGCCCCCGGTTCGTTTCCCTATACTCGTGGCGCCTACCCGACGATGTATCGAAGCCGCTTTTGGACCATGCGCCAGTTTGCCGGCTTCGGTTCGGCCGAAGATACCAACCGCCGATTCAAATACCTCCTCGAACATGGGCAGACCGGGCTGAGCATTGCCTTTGACATGCCAACGCTGATGGGCCTCGACGCAGACGATCCCGGAGCTCGCGGCGAAGTGGGCTACTGTGGAGTGGCCATCTCCTCCCTGCCCGACATGGAACGGCTGTTTGAGAACATCCCGCTCGACCAGGTCACGACTTCGATGACGATCAACGGACCGGCCGCTGTGTTGCTCGCCATGTATCTCGCGGTCGCGGAGAAGCGAGGCATCCCAGCGGATCGTCTTGGCGGGACGTTGCAGAACGACATTCTGAAGGAGTACATCGCGCAGAAGGAATGGCTGTTCCCGCCCGAGCCGTCGCTGCGCCTGATCACGGATACGATCGCCTACTGTGCCACCCAAGTCCCGAAATGGCATCCCGTCAGCATCAGCGGCTATCACATCCGTGAGGCGGGATCGACTGCAGTGCAGGAACTGGCCTTCACTCTGTATGACGGGCTGACCTACGTCGAGGCTGGCGTAAAAGCCGGGCTTTCCGTGGACAGCTTTGCTCCTCAGCTCTCGTTCTTCTTCAATGTCCACAACGATTTCTTTGAGGAGATCGCCAAATTCCGGGCGGCGCGCCGGCTCTGGGCCCGAGAAATGGAACGCCGATACCATCCGAAAGATCCCCGGTCGTTGCAGCTCCGCTGTCACGCGCAGACGGCCGGCTGTTCACTGACGGCGCAGCAGCCCATGAACAACGTCGTGCGGACGACCCTACAAGCCCTGGCGGCAGTTCTGGGCGGCACCCAATCCCTCCACACTAATTCGATGGATGAAACTCTGGCACTCCCTAGCGAACAGGCGGTCAAGCTGGCTCTGCGGACTCAGCAGATCATCGCGCACGAGAGTGACATAACCGATACCGTCGATCCACTCGGCGGGTCGTATTATGTTGAGTCGTTGACCAATCGCCTGGAGGAAGGAGCACAAGACTATTTCCGCAAGCTGGATGGACTGGGCGGGATGGTAAAGGCAATCGAGCAGGGATTCCCCCAGAAAGAAATTCTCGAAGCCTCGCAGCGCTACCAGCGCGAAGTAGAGCGGAAAGAGCGGATCATCGTCGGTGTCAACGAGCATGTCGAGCCGGAAGCTCTCCCGATGCCAATCCTCAAGATCGGGCCGGAGGTAGAGACGGAACAGGTCGGGCGGCTCTCGGACCTCCGCAAATCCCGCGATCCATTCAAGATGGCCGGCGCCGTCGAGGAATTGCAGGAAGCGGCCTCCTGCGGCGAGAACGTGATGCCGTATTTGATCCAGGCGGTGAAAGCCAAGGCAACGCTGGGTGAGATTTGCTTGGCGATGAAAGAAGTGTTCGGAACCTATCGGGAACCAGTGGTGTTGTGAGACGGTGGTATCAGGTGCCTCCTATGCTCGCGCAACGCGCGGTCTCAGAAGGCCCCCGTTGGACGCGCGCAGTTGGGGGCATGCTAATCGCCGACGCCACAGGAGGGTAATGTGAAGCTCGGAGCGTTTGACATCTTCCCTGTGAGCGACGGACGTTTTCGGCTGGACGGCGGGGCCATGTTCGGAGTGGTGCCGAAGGTCCTCTGGGAGAAATGTTGTGCTGCCGACGACCTCAACCGCATCCCGCTGAGCCTCACTTGTCTGCTCATTCGGGCAAACGGGAAGAACATCCTCGTGGACACAGGGGTGGGCTCCAAGGAGGACGACAAGTTTTCGCGCATGTTTGCCGTTGAGCGGACGTCGACCCTGTTGGATTCCCTAAAGCGCCTGGGTGTCGGTCGTGAAGACATCCACATGGTGATCAACACCCATCTGCATTTTGACCATGCGGGGGGGAACACGATGAAACGAGAGGACGGGACGGTCTTACCCACCTTCCCCAAAGCCCAATACTTCATCCAACACGGAGAGTTTGAAGATGCGGCCCGGGCCAATGAACGGACCAAAGCCAGTTATCGGCGAGACAACTTCACCGCAATCGCGCATGTCAATCAGTGGGAGTTCTTGCGCGGTGACACGGAATTGCTGCCGGGCGTGACCGCCGTCGTCACCGCTGGCCACACGCGCTGCCACCAAGGCGTGAAGATCGAGTCGGAAGGCCAGACCGCCTTCTACCTCGGCGATCTGATCCCGACTGTGTCTCACCTTCCGCTTCCTTACATCATGGGCTACGATCTCTTTCCCATCCAGACTCTGGAGACAAAACGATGGGTGTTGGATCGCGCCTTCGAGGAAAAATGGCTGTTACTCTTCGAGCATGATCCGCTCGTACAAGCGGGGCTTGTCTACCGGAATCAGGAAGGAAGATATTTTCTTCATGAGGTGAAGGCATGGCAGTAGCGGCCCCTCCCCTCCGTATCCTAATCGGCAAAGTAGGGCTCGACGGGCATGACCGGGGCGTCAAACTGATTGCGCGCGCGTTGCGTGACGCCGGGATGGAAGTGATCTATACCGGTCTCCATCAGACACCGGAGCAGGTCGTCAGCATGGCGATTCAAGAAGATGTAGATGCGATTGGCTTGAGTATTCACTCCGGCGCACACAATACACTATTTCGGCGTGTGTTGGAGCTGCTTAAAGAACAGGACGCCGATGACATCGTGGTGTTCGGTGGGGGGATCATCCCTGACGACGATCTTCCCGCCCTCAAATCGGCGGGCGTGAAAGCCCTATTCAGGCCGGGCGCTCCCATGCACGAGATCGTCGAGTTCGTCAAAGGGCTCAAACTGCAAGGTTGAAGCGCCATGCGCATTCTTGCCACCTCGCTCGACCCCACGTCCGAGGAATTTCGGTCAAATCGGGCGCATTATGAAGGCCTGATGGCCGACCTCCAGAAACATCTCACCCTCGCCCGGGCCGGCGGACCGGCGGAGGCGGTCGCGCTCCATAAGCAACGGGGCAAGCTGACCGCCCGCGAGCGGATTGCGGCACTGCTCGATCCGGACGCCTCGTGGCTGGAGCTCAGTCCGCTCGCGGCATCTGGCATGTACGACGACCAGGTCCCGGCCGCCGGCCTGATCACCGGCATCGGCTACGTGTCGGGACGACCCTGCGTCATCGCCGCCAACGACGCGACTGTCAAAGGCGGCACCTATTTTCCGATGACGATCAAGAAACATCTCCGTGCACAGGACATTGCTCATGAGAACCGCCTGCCCGCGGTCTACCTCGTGGATTCCGGCGGGGTGTTCCTGCCGATGCAGGCCGATGTCTTCGCCGACAAGGACCACTTCGGACGCATATTCTCTAACCAGGCACGGATGTCCGCACTCGGCATTCCCCAGATTGCCGTGGTGATGGGAATGTGTACGGCGGGCGGTGCTTACGTGCCGGCCATGTGCGACGAAAACGTGATTGTGAAAGGAACCGGCACCATTTATTTGGCTGGGCCGCCGTTGGTCAAGGCGGCAACTGGCGAGGATGTCACAACCGAGGAGCTGGGCGGCGCCGATCTTCACACCAGACTCTCCGGTGTGAGCGATCATCTTGCAGAAAACGACCTTGAGGCGTTGGAGATCTGTCGATCGATCGTTGACACGTTGCCTCGACGACCGGCCATACGCAGACACGGAGCAATCGAGGAGCCGCTCTACCCGGCCGTCGACCTATACGGACTGATCCCGAGCAACCCGCGACAGACGTTCGAGGCGCGCGAGGTCATCGCCCGCCTGGTGGACGGAAGCCGGTTTCACGAGTTTAAGGCCCGGTATGGCAAAACCTTAACATGCGGGTTCGCTCGCTGGATGGGACACCAAGTCGGCATCACCGCGAACAACGGCGTGCTCCTGTCAGAAGCTTCCTTGAAAGGTTCGCACTTCGTGCAGCTCTGTGCCCAGCGCCGCCTGCCGCTCGTCTTCCTCCAAAACATCACCGGCTTTATGGTCGGCAAGGATTATGAAGCGCGTGGGATCATCAAGGACGGTGCCAAGATGGTGCAGGCGGTGGCGACCGCCGATGTCCCAAAGTTCACCATCATCATCGGCGCCTCCCACGGGGCCGGCAATTACGCGATGTGCGGGAGGGCCTATGGTCCACGGTTCCTGTTCCTCTGGCCCAACGCGCGGACCTCAGTGATGGGGGCGCAACAGGCGGCCCAGGTGCTCCTGACCGTCAAGCAACAGCAGCGAGCCCGTGAAAAGGCCGTTCTGTCTCAGGACGAGCAGCGCAAGATGAACGAGTCCATACTGGCGCAATATGAGCGGGAAGGCAGTCCTTATTTCAGTTCTGCCCGGCTCTGGGATGACGGCATCATCGATCCCTTGGAGACGCGGCGGATCGTCGGTCTGTGTCTGGATGTCGCGACGACGACGCCGATCCGCGAATCGCACCCGCCGGTCTTCCGCATGTGAGGCACAGATGAAGGAGCATGCGTCGATCCTCGTCGAGTCGCACAAAGGCCTGGCGCACGTGACGCTGAATCGGCCTGAACGCCGAAACGCGTTCGACGCTGGCATGGTCGAAGGGCTCTGCGAGGCATTCGAAGCGCTAGGACGGGATCCTTCTGTCCGTGCGATTTTCCTCACCGGTTCCGGATCTGTGTTCTGTGCCGGAGCCGACCTCCGTTGGATGGGATCGGACCGTACCATCTCCGCACCGGAGGCACAGCGGGATGCCGAGCTCTTGCTCAGGATGTTCCGGACCATCGATGAATGTCCCTGTCCCGTGATCGGACGAATCCGGGGCGCCGCATACGGCGGAGGGGTCGGATTGATCGCCGTATGCGATATCGTCGTGGCCGCTGCGGACACGATGTTCGCCTTCAGCGAAGTCCGCCTGGGATTGGTCCCAGCCGTGATCGCGCCATTTGTCCTTCGGAAGACCGGCGACTCGTTCATGCGAAGATTCTGCCTGACCGGCGAACCATTTCCCGCATCGACGGCCAAGGAGGCCGCACTTGTCCATGATGTGGTCGAACTAGCTGTCCTCGATTGCCGTGTCGATGAACTGGCGGAGCTGGTCATGCACCTCGCGCCTCTTGCAGTGCGGGACACGAAGGCTCTGCTTCGCCGCCTTCACCATCTGTCGGACGACGAGCGCTGGAAGGGTTGCGTCGAAAGTAACGTCCAGGCTCGCCTCTCGGCTGAGGCACAGGAAGGACTCCGTGCGTTTCGCGAACGACGAGCACCGAGCTGGGGAACATCAACCAACGGGGGAATGAAGAAATCTCCTGAGCGGAAGTAGCACGATGAAGGAGTCCAACGGACACAAGCCCGCCTTGCCGGCAATCCGGATCATCGAAGTCGGTCCACGGGACGGACTGCAGAACGAACCGGGTATCGTCTCCACCGAGGCCAAAGTGACCTTCGTAGATGCTCTGTCCCGAACCGGTGTGGCAGAGATCGAAGCTGGGTCGTTCGTGTTGCCTCGGGCCATCCCACAACTGGCAGATTCTGAAGAGGTGTTCAGGCAGATTGAGCGACGGCCCGGCATGGTCTATTCAGCCCTAGTGCCGAACGAGCGGGGACTGGAGCGGGCGAGGGCCGCGCGGGTGAACAAGATCGCCCTGTTCACAGCAGCCTCGGACACCTTCAATCAGCGAAACATCAACTGCACGACCCGCGAGTCGATTGAGCGGTTCAAGCCGGTCGTGTCCGGCGCGAAACGGGACGGAATGAGCGTGCGCGGGTACATTTCCACCGTGACCCATTGTCCCTTCGAAGGTCCCGTTCCCCCGTCGCGCGTTGTGGAGGTAATGCGGCAGCTTCTTGATCTTGGAGTCGATGAGATCTCGCTGGGTGAGACCATTGGAAAGGCCGCTCCCCCTGAGGTTCGGAGATTACTGGATGAAATTGGACCGCAGATCGCCCGAACCGATCTCTCGCTTCACTTTCACGACACCTATGGCATGGCGATCGCCAACGTGCTGATCGCCTGGATGGAATATGGGATCCAGGCCTTTGACACGTCGGCCGGTGGACTTGGCGGCTGTCCCTATGCACCGGGAGCCTCGGGCAACGTGGCAACCGAAGATGTGATCTATGCCTTGAAGGCTTCCGGAGCTTCCGTCGACGTGGATGAGCGGCTGGTTGTGGCGGCGGCCCGGCAGATGGAAGGGGTGCTGAATCGTCCCCTCTCTTCCCGGCTGTCCCGGGTGCACCAGACTGAAGTGACGTATGAGCGGATGCCATGACAATTTCGAGCCCGCTGATCAAGAATGGATCCGGACCTTTCATTACTCTTGCCGAGCAGGTCAAGTCCGGGAACGTCCGGGCTATCTCGCGGCTGATCACTTTGTTGGAGGATCAAGACCCGGATGGCACGACTACGTTGCGCATTCTGACCTCAGTCCCGCGTCGGGCGATTGTGATCGGGGTCACCGGTTATCCCGGGGCAGGGAAAAGCACGCTTATTGGTCGACTCGTGACCGCCTACCGCCGGCTGGGCATGAAGGTCGGTGTCTTGGCGGTCGATACCTCCAGCCACCTCACGGGCGGAGCCTTGCTCGGCGACCGTATCAGAATGCAGGACCATTCTCTGGATCGAGAGGTGTACATCCGGAGTATGGCCACCCGTGGACACTCCGGAGGCCTCGCTCAAGCTACCGGCGATGCAGCGCTGGTATTGGAAGCCGCCGGATACGAGGTCATTCTGATTGAGACAATTGGAGTCGGCCAGAATGAACTCGACATCGTTGGACTCGCTCACACTGTGGTCGCGGTCTTGGCGCCCGGCCTCGGTGATGAAGTACAGGCCATGAAGGCCGGGTTGTTGGAAGTGGCTCATATTGTCGTCGTGAACAAAGGAGACCTCGCTGGCGCGGATATCGCATTGCGAGATTTGCGAGACTGGTGTCCGACGGTGCTTCGAACCGTTGCCACGACAGACGATGGGATTCCCGAGCTCGTCGCGGCAATCGCCGAGCATCAACGGCTCCGTGATCTACAGGGCACGCCCCCTCGTCCGATACAGAAAAGCATCACCTCCTGAATGGCAGGCGAGAGCGGGTGAAACGAAGGCACGAATTCGTGAGGCGTCAGGCGTGAAGCGTGAGGGCTTGCAGAAGAGAGAGATCGGGAGGGGAGAGCCGATGCTCGCAGATCGCCTCGCTCGATATTGCCAGGCTCTGTGCTTCGAAGACCTGCCTAAGGCCGTGGTGCACGAAGTCAAACGACGCGTCTTGGATAGCTTCGGCTGCGCCCTTGGCGCCTGGACCGCGCCCCCTGCTCGCATCGCCCGCCAAATAGCTCGGACCGTCAAGGCTCCTCACGGTGCGAGCGTCTGGGGTACCGGTCATAGGACGACCCCAGATCTTGCTACCTTCGCCAACGGCGCGCTCGTCCGCTATCTCGATTTCAACGATACATACCTCGCGAAAGAGCCGGCGCACCCATCGGACAACATCGCAGCCATCCTTGCGGTCGGAGAGGCCTGTCGTGCTTCCGGCAAGCGCGTGATTCTGGCCATCGCCCTGGCCTATGAAGTCCACTGCCGCCTCTGCGATGCAGCGGCGCTGCGACCACGCGGCTGGGATCATGTGACCTATGGTCCGTTTTCTTCCGCGCTCGCGGCCGCTAAGGTCATGAAGCTCTCCGAAGCCCAGACCCTTCAAGCGATCAACCTTGCCGGCGTCGCAAATGTCGCCCTTCGACAAACCCGAGTCGGCGATCTCTCGATGTGGAAAGCCTGCGCCTACTCCAATGCCGCGCGCAACGGCGTCTTCGCGGCGATGCTGGCCCAGCAAGGCATGACGGGGCCCTCACCGATCTTTGAAGGCGACAAAGGCTTCATGAAGCTGGTCTCAGGACCATTCGACTTGCCACTCCTGGGTGGCGAGCGCCAAGGACAGTGCAGGGGAGCGCCCTATAAGATTCTCGATACCTACATTAAGCACTACCCGGTGGAATACCACGCCCAGTCCGCGGTGGAAGCCAGCCTTGCTCTGCGAGAGGAGTTAGTCAAGTCGGAAGGAGAAGCAGTATTGGCTGCCGTCAAAGACGTCGAAATCGGCAGTTATGATGTAGCGGTAGAAATCATCGGGCGGGATCCGGAAAAGTGGCGTCCTCAAACAAGAGAGACCGCCGATCACAGTTTCCCCTATTGCGTCGCTGTGGCATTGCTGGACGGCAAGGTAACTCTACGGTCGTTTGAACAGAGGCGGATGGCGGATCCAACTCTCCAGGCTTTGATCCAACGGGTCCGGGTCGTCGAGCAACCGGAATTCATCGGCCGATACCCCCAAGCCGTCCCCACTCGTATAACCGTGCGAACCCAATCCGGCGAGGAATACGTACAGCAGGTGGAATATCCGCTGGGACATCCCGGCAATCCGATGTCGGATCGCGGCGTGGAGGACAAGTTCCGCAGGCTTGCGGCTGGACAATTGGATCGCGCCCGCACAAGAAAAGTGATCAACCTGGTTTGGCAACTCGACCAGATTCACGATATCAGCGCCCTCATGCCTCTGCTGAGGGTCAAGCGAGAGGGTTGACATGCAAAGTCCTCATTCGACAAAGGCGCGCCGGCTGCGAGAGCTGATCGACCGGCAGACTGTTGTGCTGCCGGGCGCGTTCAATGCGCTCACCGCCATTCAAATTGAACGCGCCGGCTTCAGCGCAGTCTATATCTCAGGAGCCGGTCTGTCTGCCGCACGTGGACTGCCCGACCTTGGACTCTTGTCCATGACCGAGGTCCTGTCCGATTCGGTCACCATCGCCAACGCGGTGTCGATCCCGGCCCTTGCCGACGTCGATACAGGCTTTGGCCCAGCTATCACGGTGATGCGGACCGTCCGTGAGTTTGAGCAGGCCGGCATCGCTGGGATTCAATTGGAAGACCAGGAGAACCCGAAGAAATGCGGGCACCTCGCAGGGAAGCGATTGGTAACTTCCCGGGAGATGGTCGGCAAGGTCCTGGCTGCGACAGAAGCGCGACGTGACAGAGATTTTTTGATCGTTGCCCGAACAGATGGTCGCGGGGTCGAAGGATTGGATGCTGCCGTCCAACGAGCACGGGCCTATGTCGATGCTGGCGCAGACGTGATTTTCCCCGAAGCGCTTGAGTCCGCCGAAGAATTCAGGATCTTCGCCAAGCAGCTCGCGAAGCAGGGAGCTAAGGTGCCGCTGGTGGCAAACATGACCGAATTTGGCAAGACTCCGTACCTCAGCGTGAGCGAATTTGAGGATCTCGGATATCGCTTGGTGCTGTTTCCAGTGACTGCCCTACGGGTCACCACCAAAGCTATCGAGCAACTGTTACTTGAATTAAGAAATCACGGCTCTCAGCGTGATCAGCTGGGGCAGATGCATCACCGACAACAGCTCTACGAGTTGCTGCAATATGAGGAGTATGAGCGGCGAGAACGGTCGTTTCGCTCGAGCGATGATGAGACAGTTCACAACTGAGAAGCACCAGAAAGAGACTTACAGCCCAGGTCTGGAAGGTGTCCTGGCCGGGGAATCTGCGCTGTGCCAAGTCGACGAAGGCGAAGCCGGGCTGCGGTATCGAGGCTACGCCATCAAAGATCTGGCAGAGCTGGCGACATTCGAAGAAGTTGCCTACCTGCTGTTGGTCGGCAAGTTGCCGACGCGGAAGGAGCTGAATGACTTCGGTGCACAGCTCGCCGCCAATTGGATTCTCCCTGGTCCCATCGAAGCGTTCATCGGTGTTGCCCCGCCGAACGCTCACCCGATGGACCTGCTCAGGACCGGAGTTTCCCTGTTGGGGATCGCCGACCCGGACGCCACGGACAGTTCTCATGAAGCGAATCATCGAAAATCTGTGAGACTCTTGGCTCAGGTCCCCCTCATGATCGCCACCGCATACCGGCTCGTCACCGACCAGCGTCATCTTCGATTACTGGCGGACCTCACCTTCGCCGAACAGCTGCTCTCTCTCCTGACCAGCCGTCACGGAGACGAGGCTGCACGCGCGATGGCTCGGGCGCTGGAGGTGTCCTTGATTCTCTATGCCGAACATGAGTTCAACGCGTCGACGTTCTCTGCCCGAGTGACCGCATCTACAATGACCGACCTGCACTCAGCTATCACAGCAGCGATCGGCACCCTCAAGGGACCGCTTCACGGAGGGGCCAATGAAGCCGTCGCATCGATGTTCCTGGAAATCCAGACCCCCAATCGAGCCGAGGAATGGGTCAAGGACGCCTTCGCCTCCAAACAACGAGTCATGGGATTCGGTCACCGCGTGCTGAAACAGGGAGATGCCCGATCCGCGATCATTCAACAACATGCCTGCGAGTTGAGTCGAGTCTGCGGAGATACGCGCTGGTACGAGATCGCCACCACCATCGATCGTGTGGTGCGCCAAGAGAAAGGGCTGTATCCTAACCTGGATTTCTATACCGCCGTCGCCTATCTCCTCATGGGTATTCCACGCGAGCTCTATACACCTGTCTTTGTCTGTTCGCGCATCACCGGTTGGTGCGCCCATGTCATCGAGCAACAGGACCACAATCGGTTGATCCGTCCCAGGGCACTCTACACCGGGCCGGCACCCAGAGCCTATGTTCCCATCGATCAACGGACATGACAGCATTGCGGAGGCCCGTCAGATGGATGGTGAGTCCTTCACCATGCCGTGGACGTCGTTTGCCGAGTTCTTTACGTCCCGAATTTCCGATTCGCGCCTCGTGCATCGGAACTTCCTGACTTATTATGATGATGACCGACAGATCCATCGCACGTACACCTACACCGAGTTCGGCACGGTGGTTGAGCGAGCCGCGACATTCCTCCACGATCGGCTTGGCCTCACACGCGGCGACCGCATCGCCACCGTCTTGTTTAACCATGATCTGACGGTCATCCTGTATTTTGCCGCCTGGACGCGAGGGATCGCGGTCGTGCCGATCAACGCCGAAGAGCCGGCGGAGAAGAAGCGCTATATCCTGGAACACTCGGAGGCGTCGGCCGTATTTTGTTGGCACGACTTTCTCGATGAGATCACAGGCTTGCAATCGGACCTACCAGCACTCCGCCATGTGGTCGCGCTCAATGAGAAAGGCTTCTTGGAGGGTGAGCGACACGGGACAAGCGGTCTGAAGCAGGGGGCTCCAACCGCATTCTGCGTCTCGCCCCGTGCGTCTCGCATGGACGACAACGCTTTGATCGTCTACACCTCCGGAACGACCGGCCCTCCCAAGGGCGTGATCCTCACGGCCCGCAACCTCTTGATCGACGCCGACGCCATCTCGAGTTGGCATTCGTTCGGGCCGCACGATCGATTGATGTGTGTCCTCCCGATCCATCACGTCAACGGAACTGTCGTCACGCTCGTCACACCCTTCTATTGCAAAGGCAGTACAGTGCTGAATCGAAAGTTCAAGACAGGTTTGTTTTGGAGACGACTTCATGAGGAGCATGTCTCCTGTGCGAGCGTCGTTCCGACCTTACTGGAATTTCTCTTGGAGGCGAACGAAGATACCTCCGGCTATCAGCTTAGCCAGTTCAAGGGATTGATCTGCGGGGCCGGTCCCCTGCTCAAAGAGACAGCGGTCCGGTTTGAAGATCGGTTTCATTGCCTGATACGGCATGGGTATGGACTCTCAGAGACCACGTGTTATTCGTGCTTCCTGCCGAATGACATGTCACAAGCGCAGCATCGTCATTGGCTCGCCGACTTCGAGTTTCCTTCCATTGGCGTCTCGCTGCCTCATAATGTGATGTCCATTCTGGACGATACAGGAAAACTCCTGCCCGAAATGACGCGCGGGGAGATTTGCATTCGAGGGGAGACCGTGTGCGCCGGATACTTTAAACGGGACGACGCCAATGCAGCGGCATTCAAGTGGGGATGGTTTCGATCAGGAGACGAAGGCTACTATACCTACGACGACAGGGGCCGCCCATTCTTCTTTATCTCCGGCCGTCTCAAAGAATTGATCATCCGAGGGGGAGTGAATATCTCCCCGCTCGAGATCGACGATGCCTTAAAGGGGCATCCGGACGTCAAATTCGCCATGGCAATCCCATTTGAAAACCGATACTATGGAGAGGAAATCGCAGCCTACGTCGTTCCCCGCGACCAGGCAGCCCCACCTACTGTCGCGAACCTGCTCGACCACTGCAGGCGCGTGCTTCCCTTTGCAAAACGCCCAAAAGTGATCCTCTTCGGAGAAGAGATTCCTTATACGTCGACCGGAAAACCCAAACGCTTGGAACTAAAATCCCGTCTCGCACCGGAACTGGCAGCCTACCGAGGCACCCAATTTAAGGAGCACACATGAACTTGCCCCATTCCGGAGTATCGCGATTGACCAGGCACGTCCGTCGGCGTCATGGGACCAAGATGACTCATCATGGTGAACGGAGGTGCTTCCTGCTTCACGCTCGAACATGCTGCCTCCTGGGAGGATGAGACTATGTCACAACTGTTCAAAGGCCTGGAGCGAATCGAAGAGGCACGCGAGCGCATTTCCGGCTTGAGCTTTATGGCAGGCCTCTACGACGGCAAGCCGGACTTCGA
>Ga0126378_10003028_pt1 | contig 12628 bp, 9 predicted proteins | sample PanSoiMetPlot_23_FD_92587 | JGI IMG/M metagenome (GOLD analysis project Ga0126378, IMG submission 92587) | Tropical forest soil microbial communities from Panama - MetaG Plot_23 | ecosystem: Environmental > Terrestrial > Soil > Tropical forest > Bulk soil | place: Panama | collected 2016-02-17
ATATGTCCTCGGGACAATCGAGCTTGAGGCGAGCGAGCGCGGCGATGGCGCCGACGGCCAGCCGGTCATTGCCGCAGACGATCGCGGTAAAATCGCCGCCGCTAGCGATCAGTTCCTCGACACCCTGCTCGCCGGCCGCCTCGTTATGGGCGGTTGCGAAGGCGACGAGCCGCTCATCCTTCTCCAGCCGGAGAGTGCTGCGGAACTGCTGGAAGGCGGCGTAGCGCATCGCGCCGGTGGAGGAGGTCTGGGGACCCGCGATCATGGCGACCTTGCGATGCCCGAGCGAGGCGAGATGGGTGAGGACGCGGCGAATTCCTTCGGTCTCGTCGTGAACCACCGAAGAGACATTGTCGCGATCGACCTGCCGGTTGACGGTGACGATGGGCGTGTTCTCGGATGTGGCGCGCTGAAGCGCGTCGTCCTGGCGTTCGACGCTGGCGAGGACCAGCCCATCGACGCCGCGGGCGAGGAAGGTATCGACCAGGTTGCGCTCGCGCTCATGGGCGCCGTCGGTGTTCCCCACGATCGCGAGATAGCCGCCCATGGCGAGGGAATCCTCGATGCCGCGAATGATCGGTGGAAAGATGGCGTTGGTGATATCGGGAATGATGACGCCGATCGTGCGCGTCCTGTTGGTCTTCAGCGAATAGGCGGCCGCGTTCTGACGATAGTCGAGCTCCTGGCTGATCTTCACGATCCGGGACACGATCTCCGAATTGATGAGGTGCCGGCTGTTGGGATTGAGCGCGCGCGAGGCGGTCGATATGTGAACGCCGGCCGTCTTTGCGACTTCCCGCAGGGTCACGCGCTTCCTGGCCATGACAGAGCCCGCCCTCGTTCCGCAGGACCGCCCGGTCCGCCCCCAAGCTCCAGGCATGACCGAGCTTGATCCGGTTGACAATTCTCTAGCTGTAGGTCTTAATGCAAACGATTGCAATAATGAAATCCGAACGGGATTCCCGAGGTCCGGACTGAGGCGATCGGCGCGGCGCTCGCCGCCGCGAAGCCGGCGCCATTGGCGCGACAGATCCGGGAGGACGCGATCGGAATCGAGAAATCGCAATCACCTCGAGACGGACAGGAACGGGCAATGGTGGACAGGAAGCTGAAGGCGGGTTGGATCGGTCTGGGGCGCATGGGCGTCCCCATGGTGGAGCGGCTCCTCAAGGCAGGTTTCGATGTCTCCGTCTGGAACCGCACGAAATCCAAGGCCGAACCCTTGGCGGCCGCCGGCGCCAAGGTCGTCGCGCGTCCGAGCGATCTCAACCGCGTCGATATCCTGTTCACGATGGTGTCGACCGGGGATGATCTGAAGGATGTCTATTTCGGCGCCGATGGCGTTGCCTCGGGCGCGGGCCTCTTTCCCAAGCTCGCCGTCGACTGCTCCTCGATCGGTCTGGAGCACAGCGCCGAGATCCGCGCCCGGGTCGAAGCCCTCGGATCGGGCTTCCTGGCGGCACCGGTGAGCGGAAACGGCAAGTGCGTCAAGGTCGGCAAGCTGAGCCAGGTCGTGTCCGGCCCGCGCGAGGGCTTCGAGACGGCGCGGCTGTTCCTGGAGGCGATGGCGGGGAACGGCGTCGCCTATGTGGGCGAAGGCGATCTCGCGCGCATCTGCAAGATCGCGCACAACGTGCTTCTGGGCGTGATCACCCAGAACATCGCCGAGATGACGGTCCTGGCCGAGCGCGCCGGCGTTCCGCGGCACGCCTTCCTGGAGTTCCTGAACAATTCGGTGCTGGGCTCGATCTTCAGCCGATACAAGACGCCAGCCTTCGTGAACCTCGACTGGACCACGACCTTCACGGTGCCGCTGCTGCGCAAGGACATGGATCTGGGCCTCGAGCTCGGCCGCGAGCTGGGCGTCGCATTGCCGGTCACGGCGGCGACGCGGGAGGCGATTCAGGCCCATTTCGGCACGGCGAGCCTCAAGCCCGATCCCGTCGCCTATCTCGCCATGGATTTCGCTTCGCTCCTGGAGACCGTGGCGCTCCAGGCCGGCCACAAGCTCGTCAGCGAGCACAAGGAGCTGAAGACGGGCCTCGAAGTGGTCCACGAGGCAGTTCCGCCCAGCCGAGCTCAAAGGCGCGGCGCGTGAACATGCGATAGGGAGGAGCCGGTGGCCAAAAAGGCGCCAGAGCCCGTCATCGTCCGTCCGGAGGATATCGATCCCCATCATGACTGGACGCGGCCGATCATGGCCCTTGGCCAGATGGCCGTCGATTTCGAGCAGCGTGTCGATTTCCGCCGCCTGCACAACTATCGCCTCGGCCGCACGCGCCAGGCGCTCGCCCAGTCGGGCCTGGGCGCGATCCTGACCTTCGACCAGCACAACATCCGCTACATCTCCTCGACGGTGATCGGCGAATGGGCGCGCGACAAGCTCACGCGCTATTGCCTGCTCACCGGCAATGGCGATCCCTATGTCTGGGATTTCGGCTCGGCGGCGAAGCATCACCGTCTCTATGCGCCCTGGCTGCATCACGATCATTGCCGTGCCGGGCTGCTCGGCCTGCGCGGGGCCATCCATCCCAATGTCGGGCTGTTCCGCAAGGCGGCGGAGGAGATCAAGTCGATCCTGGCGGAGGAGGGCGTGGCCGACATGCCCATCGGCGTCGATCTGGTCGAGCCGCCCATGCTGTTCGAGCTTCAGCGCGTCGGGCTCGATGTGCGCGACGGCCAGCAGGTGATGCTCGATGCGCGGGAGATCAAGAGCCAGGACGAGTTGATGCTGCTCAACACCTCGGCGGCGATGGTCGACGGCACCTATCACAAGATCGCCGAGGCGCTGAAGCCGGGGGTGCGCGAAAGCCAGATCGTGGCGCTCGCCAATCACGACCTCTATGAGAAGGGCTCGGATTGCGTCGAGGCGATCAACGCGATCTCGGGCGAGCGCTGCTCGCCGCATCCGCACAACTTCACCGACCGGCTGCTCCGCCCCGGCGACCAGGCCTTCTTCGACATCATCCAGTCCTATATGGGCTACCGCACCTGCTACTACCGCACTTTCGGCGTCGGCAAGGCGACCGTGGCGCAGAGGGACGCCTATAAGCGGGCACGCGAATGGATCGACCGGGCGATCGCGATGATCCGTCCCGGCGTGCGCTCCGACCATGTGGCCGAGTGCTGGCCCAAGGCCGAGGAGATCGGCTTCCAGGGCGAGATGGATGCCTTCGGCCTCGAATTCGCCCATGGCCTGGGCCTGGGCCTGCATGAGCGCCCGATCATCAGCCGCTTCAACTCCTTCACGGAGCCGACGGAGATCAAGACCGGCATGGTCTTCGCGCTCGAGACCTATTGCCCGGCCAGCGACGGCATCTCCGCGGCACGGATCGAGGAAGAGGTCGTCGTCACCGACAAGGGCTGCCAGGTGATCACTTTGTATCCGGCGCAGGACCTGCCGGTCGCCAACGAATACTGATCGCCCCTGGCGAGCCCAGCGAATCCGAGGAGGCAATGCCGAAGACCACGCCGCTGAAGCCCATGGCCGATTGGCTTCTGATCGAATCGACGCCGGCGGATTGGGATGCGGTGGGCAGGGACGAACTGCTGCGGATGCACTTCCATCTGCATTTGATCCGCGCCTTCGAGGAAGGGGTGCTTCAAGTCAACAATGACGGCCTGGTGCACGGGCCGGCCCATTCGAGCATCGGCCAGGAAGGCGGGGCGGTGGGCTCGATCGCCCCGCTGCGCGCGGGCGACCAGGTCAGCGGCGCCCATCGCGGCCATCACCAGTTCCTGGCCAAGGCCCTCGGCTATGTCGACGCGCCCGCCTCTGATCCGCTGCAAGGCTCGCTGCCCGAGCCGATCCGGGTCGTCCTGCAACGCACCCTCGCCGAGATCATGGGCCTGGCCCAGGGCTACTGCAAAGGCCGCGGCGGGTCGATGCATCTGCGCTGGGCCGAAGCCGGCGCGCTGGGCACCAATGCCATCGTCGGCGGCGGCGTGCCCTTCGCCAATGGCGTCGCCTGGGCGCTGAAGCGCAAGGGCAAAGGCGATGTCGTCTTCACCTATTTCGGCGATGGCGGCGTCAATATCGGCTCGGTGCCCGAATCCCTCAATCTCGCCGCTCTCTGGGACCTGCCGATCTGCTTCTTCATCGAGAACAACGGCTATGCCGTCTCGACGACCCTCGAGGAGGAGACGCGCGAGGTGCGCATGTCCTCGCGGGGCCTCGCCTATGGCATTCCCTCCTATCGCGTGGACGGCATGGACCCCGTCGCCGTCAGGCTCGCTGCCGAGAAGGCGCTCGAGATCATGCGGTCGGGCAAAGGGCCCGTGCTGATCGAGGCCGTGCTCTACCGCTTCATGCATCATGGCGGCGGCACGATCGGGAGCGCCTTCGGCTATCGCTCCAAGGAGGAGGAAGCCGAATGGCGGCGGCGCGATCCCCTGCTTCGCATGGCGAAGGAGATGATGGACCGAGGATGGTTGACGGCCGACCAGGATGCTGGCATCCGCAACAAGGCCAAATCGGCGGTGAGTGCCGCCATCGAGGCGCTGACGATCCCAGACGGCAACAAGCGCAAGGTGCGCGCCGAGCTCTGGCCCGATGCCCGCTTCCGCGACTACGGGCTGCGCGGCGATCTCTCCGAATTCAGGGGCGTGCGCTTCGAGGAGCAGGAATCCTTTTCCGGCAAGCTGGCGGAGACCAAGCTCATCGATGCCGTGGCCGGGGTCATGAACCGGCGCATGGAGACCGATGAGCGCATCTTCTGCATCGGCGAGGATATCCACAAGCTGCGCGGCGGGACCAATGGCGCGACAAGGGGCCTGGCGCAGCGCTTTCCCGACCGCATCGTGCCCACCCCCATCGCCGAGCTCGGCTTCTCGGGCCTCGCCGGCGGCGTGGCCAGCGAGGGCACCTACCGGCCGGTGGTCGAGCTGATGTATCCGGATTTCTCCCTGGTCGCCGCCGACCAGCTCTTCAACCAGATCGCCAAGGCCCGGCACATGTTCGGCGGCGAGACGCGCATGCCGCTGGTGCTGCGGACGAAATGCGCGCTCGGCAGCGGCTATGGCTCACAGCATTCCATGGATCCGGCCGGGCTCTACAGCAACTGGCCCGGCTGGCGCATCGTCGCACCTACAACGCCCTTCGACTATGTCGGGCTGATGAACAGCGCGCTGCTCTGCGAGGATCCGGTGCTGATGCTGGAGCATGTCGATCTCTACACCGCGACGGGCCCAGGGCCAGTCGACGATCTCGACTACTACATCCCCCTCGGCAAGGCGAAGATCGTGCGGCCGGGCGGAGAGCTCACCATTCTGACCTATCTTTCCATGGTGGCACTCGCCAGGCGCGTCGCCGAGGAGATGGGGATCGATGCGGAGATCATCGACCTGCGCTCCCTCGATCGCGCCGGCCTCGACTGGGAGACGATCGGCGCCAGCATCCGCAAGACCAACAATGCGGTGGTGCTGGAGCAGGGACCGCTTACCGTTTCCTATGGCGCGCTCCTGGTGGACGAGGTCCAGCACCGCTTCATGGACTGGCTCGACCAGCCGGTGAAGCGCATCCATGGGGGGGAATCCTCGCCCAGCGTCTCGAAGGTGCTGGAGCGGGCGGCCTTCGTCGGCGCCGAGGAGATCGGCAGGGGTCTCGCCGAGGCCATGGCGAACCGGGGAGACGGAAGATGGCTGGCGGCGCAATGAGCAAACCGGGCATACCGGGCCTGCGGGGCACCGATCATATCGGTTTCACCGTGCCCGATCTCGCCCAGGCGGTGGACTTCTTCGTCAACGTCATCGGCTGCGAGAAATTCTACGATCTCGGCCCCTACAAGGCCGAGGACGAGTGGATGGCCGAGCATCTCGGCGTCCATCCGCGCGCCGTGATGAAGAAGCTCACCTTCCTGCGCTGCGGCCATGGCTCGAACTTCGAGATCTTCGAGTACGACGCGCCCGACCAGAACCAGCGGCAGCCAATGAACAGCGATGTAGGCGGCCATCACCTCGCCTTCTATGTCGACGACTTCCAGGCCGCGCTGGCGCATCTCAAGTCGCATGGCGTGCGCATCATGGGCGAGCCGACGGTGCGCACCGCCGGGCCCAATGCCGGCCAGACCTGGGTCTATTTCCTCACCCCCTGGGGCATGCAATGCGAGCTGGTGAGCTTCCCCGGCGGCAAGGGCTACGAGAAGGACACCGACCGCCGGCTCTGGCATCCGGCGAAGCCGGGAGCTTAAACTTTGTCGCGTGGCTGCGCGATCGCCGCCGGCTTTGGGCGCATCAGGATTGACCGCACAACTGAAAGCGTCTCGGCGATAGCCTAGGTCGCGGCATTTGTTCCCAGTAGTCGGGCCCTTGCGCGCAATTGAGAATTATTGCGCCGGATTTCCGTTGGGTTATAGTCGCCACGGGAACCGGGGGCTTTTCGACATTCATGTTGAAACGGCTGGGCAACGTTCGGCACCTCTCCGCGCGGGCAACAGGAGTGTCGACCGCTTCCGCCTTTCAAGGCCGGCGTGGGAACCCGAATTCGACGTCGGCGCCGAAGCGCAGGCGACCGGCGGCTAGCGGGCGGCGATGCCGCTTACCATGACGTCTCCGATGTGACCGGCGTGGCAGCTCCCGGGATCCTTGGACATCCTGGCGGCCGCCTGTTTTCGGACGGCGGCGCGAGCGCGCTCGGGCGAGTGCGCGGCTTCGCGCTGGCTCTCATCCTCCCGCTGTTGCTGACGCCCATGTGCTGGATCGAGCCGGCTGCCGCACAAAGCCCGGTATTCATTCCGCTCGAGGCGACGATCACGCAGAACGCCATCATGCGGCAGGAGCTCTCACCGCCCCCGGTGAGGCAGCGCACGCTGCGAAACAGGCTCGGCGAGCCCATTGCCGGTGTTTCTCCCGAGAAGCTGAAGGACACGCGGTTCAAACTCACTGCCGTCGACTTCAAGCCTCCAGCGGAGGTCCAGCTCGATCCGGCGATCTTCCCGCCGGCCTGGCAGGGGTCGATCGGGAAGGAGATCTCGCTCTACGATCTCGGGACAGTCCTGGAAAGCATCGAGGACATCTACCGACAGCACGACTACGTCGTCATCGCCAAGGTGCCGCCGCAAGACTTCACCAGCGGGCGCATCCGTATCGTGAGCTATGCGGTCTATGTGACCGATGTCGAGGTAAAGGCGATGACGGCCGAATGCGCAAGCGGCTCGATCCGATCTTCGCGCGCATCAAGGCGATGCGGCCGTTGCGCCAAACCGCGGTCTATCGCCAGCTGCTGATCGCCGAGGATCTGGTGGACGGCGAGATTACTGCCGAATGGTACCAGATCGGCGAAAGCGCGCCGGGCGCGGCACGCCTCGAGATCGACATCGCGGCCAGGCCGGCCACCATGTTGCTCAATCTCGACAATTACGGCAGCCAGACCACCGGCCCGTTGCAGGCTTCGGCCAAGGGATATGTCCACGACCTCCTCGGGCAGTTCGAGTCGACGAACGTGATCGCTCTGACGAACCCGACAAACCCGGACCGGCTTGTCCTGCTGAGCTTCCAGCAAAACCTGCCGCTTGGAACAAACGGTCTCAACCTGGGATATGGGATCGCCAATTCCTGGTCCAATCCGAGCGGCGCCGAAGGAGATGAGGCGCTTCACTCACAGGTGCTGATAGCGAATATCGGCCTCAGCTACGCGCTGCTCCGCCAAATGGACCGCGACCTTATCGTCTCCGCAACGCTCAACGGGAACAATTCCAGCGTTGACGTCGAGGGCGTGGCCCTGTCGCGCGATCGCACGCGGTGGCTGTCGCTCGGCGCCGAATACGATGACGTGATCGACGGAATCGGGATTGTCCTCAACCCTGTCTTCCTGCAGGGCATCAACGGCCTTCAGGCGAATGTTCCCTTCGCGGATTTCCAGGCAGCAACGCTCAATGGCGCCGCAACGACGGCCCTCACCGGCTCGCTGTCGGCACAGCTGCTTTTCACGGGCCAGTATGGTTTCGGCAGCCTTCCTACGCCCGTGCTTGGGTTCTACGGCGGCGAGGCGATCGGGCGCGCCTTCGATCCCGGCGCGCTCGCCGGCAGCAGTCTCGTCTCGGGTGCCTTCCAGCTGACGGAGCAGATCGAGACGGGCCTGGAATGGCTGCCGAGCCTGAGCCTGTTCGCCTATGCCGATTATGGCGCGGCCTGGAATCATTCCGGCGTCCCCTACGCTTTCGCCTCGCTCAGCTCGGCGGGCGCCGGGCTGAGTGCTGACCTCGGGGACCGGCTGAGCGTGACCGCCCTGGTGGCGCAGCCGCTGGGCTATGATTCCAAGCTCGCCGCCTTGGGGATCGACCAAAGCACACGCGTGCGCTTCACACTGACGCTGCGTTTTTAGCTCTGGATTGGGGAGAATATATGCCTCGCCTGCAGTTCATCGTCACGACGCTGGCCCTTGCGGTGCCACTCGCATTTGGCGAAGGAGGACCGCCCGCGCTGGCTCAAACCGCGCAGCCGGCGCTGAATTGGGCACCCTGCGGCGACGTGCCGGATACCGAATGTGCCGGGCTGCAGGTGCCGGTCGACTATGACAATCCCGACGGCGCCAAGTTCACGCTCCGGCTCGGCCGCGCCCCCGCCGTCGATCCTGCCAAGCGCAAGGGAGTCCTGCTGATCCCGCCAGGTGGCCCCGGTGGGGGCATCATGGACGAGCTCGGCAGCTTGATGCGCGAGGACCAGCACTTCCCCGAGTTCCAGCAGAACTGGGACGTCGTCACCTGGGACCCGCGCGGCGTCGGCAAGAGCAACCCGGTCCGGTGCGACCCCAAGGCGGCACCGAAGGTGGAGATGCCGATCGACCGCAAGCCGACCCAGGCCGACTTCGACGCGGTGGCGCACGCCAACGGCCTCTTCATCAAGAGCTGCGCCGAGGCCACCGGCGAGCTGTTCTGGCACCTTAGCGCCAAGGACACTGCTCGGGACATGGAGCGCATACGCCAGGCGCTGACGCCCGATGACGGCATCGTGGCCTATGGCGCCTCCTACGGCTCGTTCTACGGGGTGGCCTATCTCGAAGCCCATCCACAGCACGTGAAGGCGTTGATTCTCGATGGGGTGGTCGACCATACCGTCGACTACGCGACCTTTCTGGCGCGCAATGTCCTGAGCGTCCAGGATTCCTTCGGGCGCTTCGAGGAGTGGTGCGCGCGCGAGACCAGCTGCGCGCTGCATGGCAAGGACCTCGGCGCCGCCTTCGACACGGCCATCGCGCGCGAGCCCAAGACACGGACCCTGGTGCCGCAGATGCTCGCGGTGGGTGGCCATCCCGAGCTCGGCTGGCCGGCCCTGGCGCAGTTGCTGGCCGAGGTCGACCGGGGCGAAAGCAAGCTCCTGAAGGAGCTGACGGCGGTCGCGACTCTTAGCACCTCCGAGGATCCCTGGCTGCGCACCGGCAAGGACGGCCTCTTCCGCGGCGTGATGTGCTCCGACTACGGACCTCAGCGCGACTACGCCAAGTTCTTGTCCATCTCCGACATGCTGACCAAGTTCGCGCCGCGCTTCGCCTGGAAGTTCTGGGATTCAAGCCCGATGGTACATGCCTCGGCGGGCATCGGCGACTGCGCCGGCTGGCCGCGCGAGGCGCGCAATCCGCCGCATCCGATAAAGACCGCGCCGCGCCGCGACATCCTGATGTCGAACGCCACACACGATTCGGCGACGCCGCTCGCCAATGCTCTGTCGATATACCTGCAGATTCCCGAAGCGCGGCTGATGATCGCCGACACCGACGGACATGGAAGCTTGGCGGTGTCGAATTGCGCCTACGAGATCGATGCGCGTTTCATCGCCGATCCGACATCTCTGTCGTCGATAACCCTGTGTGGCAAATGAGCGGGAGTCTCGCAATGTCACGGCGCAGGGTTATGGCGGCCGCGGCGGCCGGCGCACTCGCCTTGATGCCGCGGATCAGGGGTGCCTGGGCGCAAGCCGCGCCCGCGGCGACCGACGAGACAGCAGATGCCTTGTTCCGCGCGCTCGACGAGCGGATCGAGGCGGCGATGAAGCGCTATCACGTGCCGGGTGTCGCGGTCGGGGTCTACTGGCAGGGCCACGAGCATCTGCGGGGCTTCGGCGTCACCAATATCGACCATCCTTTGCCCGTCGATGGCGACACGCTGTTCCGCATCGGCTCGACCACCAAGACCTTCACCGCCACGGCCATGATGCGCCTGGTCGAGCAGGGCAAGGTCGATCTTGCGGCGCCGGCGCGCAGCTACTTGCCGACTTTCGAGGTCGTCGATAAGGCGGCGGCCAGGAGCGTGACCCTGCGCCAGCTGCTGAACCACAGCGCCGGCTGGCTGGGCGACGACTACGGCGATTTCGGCCGCGGCGAGGACGCGCTGGCGCGCTACGTGGCCGGCATGAAGCAGCTGCCGCAGCTGACGCCGCCCGGGCAGGTGTTCGCCTACAACAATGCGGGGATCGTGGTGGCAGGCCGGGTGATCGAGGCCGTGACCGGCAAGCCCTACGAGACGGCCCTGCAGGAGCTGGTGTTGACGCCGCTGGGCCTGAAGCATTCCGGCTTCTTCACGGACCAGCTAGTTGGCGAGAACATCGCAGCCCCGCACGACGTCGAGAAGGATCGCGCCGTCGTCATGAGCGGCGCCTGGGCGTTTCCGCGCAGCATCGATTCGACCGGCGGCCTGATCTCGAGCGCGCGCGAGCAGCTCGCCTATATGCGCTTCCACCTCGGCGACGGGAAGGGCGCCGACGGCAAGCAGGTGCTGACGCCCCAGTCACTGAAGGCGATGCGCTCAAACCCCGGCCCCGGCGGCACCGTCACCATCGAAATCGACGGCGTCTGCGTCGGCTTCTGGCAGCGACGCACGGCGGAAGGCGTGCCGGTGTTCCAGCATGGCGGATCCTGGGGCGGGCAGAACTCTGACTTCTTCTTCGTGCCCGATCGGCAGTTCGCATTCACCGCTCTGACCAACTCGACGAGCGGCCCCAGGCTCCTTGCCGAGCTGGGGCGGTCCGGCTGGGCCTTGAACCAATTCTGCGGATTGAGCAATCCGCCTGCCATGCCGAAGGCCCAGCCGGCCGCGCGCCTGGCGCAGTATGAAGGCCACTACAAGGCTCAGGTGATCCCGCCCTTTGGCCCGCCCGATCAATTCCTGGAACAGGCGATCGAGGTCAAGGCGGCGGATGGCGGGCTCAGGGTGACCGGTGACAGCGAGCTTTCGCTCGCCTTCTACCGCGACGAATACGTGCTCACGACCGATCCGCAAGGCCAGGTCAATCGCAGCGACTTCCTGCGGGGCCCGGACGGTCGCGTCGCGTGGCTGCGCGATGGCGGCCGGCTTTGGGCACGCCAGGGTTGAGCCGCACAGCTGGGTTAGGGGAAAAAGCTCCATGGGACATCGGGAATCGTTTGGCGCCTTTCCTGCCGCTCATGCCGATCACCGTTCCGCAGTGAGGGTGAAAGCCCGGCTGTTGAACACGCTCGTGCTGTCCTGACACCCGCAGGGCCTGCAGCGGGCTACAAGTATTCAACACTTTATAGTAGGATGCCCTCGGGACTTTGGGGGAGGGGGCATCCGCGATGAATCTCGATCCCGGCACCGGCGCGCCGATGCGCGCCGCGCCCATGCATGGCGCCGAACAGCCCGAGAATCCAACATGGCAGACCCGCATCGAGGTGGCCGCGCGGCAGGTGTGGCGCGCTGCCCTGGCGATGGTCATGCTCTGCCTCTCGGCCAGCACAGTCCTGGCCGAAAGTCCGCCGCTGACGCCCCTCGCCGATCTCGGCAAGCAGGTCTTCTTCGACAAGACGCTGTCCGTGACCGGCACGCAGTCTTGCGCGAGCTGCCATGCCCCCGAAGTCGGCTTCTCGGGACCGAATCAGGAATTCAACAAGCAGGGCGCCTATGAAGGCGCCGTCCACGGCGCCTTCGGCAAGCGCAAACCCCAGACCGCCGCCTATGTGGGAGCGTTCCCGATCCTGCATATCGAGATGCAGGGCGGTGTGGCGACATTCGTGGGGGGAAGCTTCTGGGACGGCCGCGCAACCGGCCTGCGCTTGCAGGATCCGCTGCCAGAACAGGCCGACGGGTCCTTGGTCAACCCCGTCGAGCAGGCGCTTCCCGACAGTGCATGCGTGGTCGCGCGCATCTGCGCAGCCCCGTATGCGAGCCTCTACCGCCGGCTCAATCCGGGCATCTGCGAGAGCCCGGGTCTCACCTCCCCGGGCTGTCAACTCGGGCGTTCGGTGAGCGTCGACCCCAAGGGGCGCCCCCTTGATCGCGGCCGGGTTCGACGCGATGGCACATGCGGTCGACGATTATGAAGAATCGGCGGAGGTGAGTGCTTACAGCTCGAAGTACGACGCCTGGAAAGCCGGCAAGGCGGAGCTGTCAGCGCAGGAACGCGCCGGCCTCGCCATCTTCACCGGCAAGGGCAAATGCGCGAACTGCCATGTCGAAGCAGCGGGCGCGCGCAGAGGAGGGTTGTTCACCGACTTCACCTACGACAATCTCGGCGTCCCGAGGAACCCGGCGAACCCCTGGTACCGGCAGCCGGCCAACACGCTCGGCCGCAACTGGGTCGATCTCGGCCTCGGCGGGTTCCTGGACACGCAGCCGCAATGGCGCCAATACGCCCAGGCGAATATGGGGCGGATGAAGGTTCCGACCCTGCGGAACGTCGA
>Ga0126378_10003029_pt1 | contig 12628 bp, 8 predicted proteins | sample PanSoiMetPlot_23_FD_92587 | JGI IMG/M metagenome (GOLD analysis project Ga0126378, IMG submission 92587) | Tropical forest soil microbial communities from Panama - MetaG Plot_23 | ecosystem: Environmental > Terrestrial > Soil > Tropical forest > Bulk soil | place: Panama | collected 2016-02-17
CGGGCGGGGGATGGCTCATGGTCGAGTTCGGTGGCCAGACGCTTTCCGAGGCCGAGTCACAAGCTCTGAAATTGATCGAAGCTCTTAATCACAGCGCGACTCCGCCGAGCGTACAACTCTACTCCGGCGCGCAGGCCAAGCGTATCTGGGAGGTCCGTGAGTCCAGCCTGGGCGCGACTTCACACGTCCCGGGTGAGCCCTTCAACTGGGAAGGTTGGGAAGACGCCGCCGTCAACCCTGAAAAGCTCGGCGGATACCTTCGCGACCTCCGCCACATGATGGCCGACTTCGGATACAAAGGCTCGCTCTACGGACACTTCGGACACGCCTGCGTGCACACCCGCCTCAACTTCGACCTGCAGTCGAAAGAAGGCATCGCCAAGTTCCGCAGGTTTTGTGAAGAAGCCGCCGACCTCGTCGTCAGCTATGGCGGATCTCTTTCGGGCGAACACGGCGACGGACAAGCCCGCGCCGAACTCTGGCCCAAGATGTTCGGCCCTGAGCTGATGGAGGCTTTTCGCCAATTCAAGACCACCTGGGATCCCGACTGGAAGATGAATCCTGGCAAGCTTATCGAGCCCAACAAGCTGGATGAGAATCTTCGCCTCGGCGCCGACTACGCTCCCTGGGAGCCCAAGACGCACTTCCAGTTCCCGCTCGATCATGGCAGCCTGTCGCACGCCGCGCTGCGCTGTGTCGGAGTCGGCAAGTGCCGCCGCGAAGAGGGCGGCGTGATGTGCCCGAGCTGGCGGGCTACGCACGAAGAGGAACACTCCACCCGCGGCCGCGCTCATCTTCTCTGGGAGATGACTCAGAGTCTCGACCGCAACGATGTTGTCATTCGCGACGGCTGGCGCAGCGAAGCAGTCAAGCATTCCCTCGATCTCTGCCTCGCCTGCAAAGGATGCAAGAGCGACTGTCCCGTCAGCGTCGACGTGGCCACGTACAAGGCCGAATTCCTGTCGCACTATTACGAGGGCCGCATGCGCCCATGGAACGCCTACGCCTTCGGCAATATTGACCTCTGGGCAAGCTTGGCATCGAAGGTTCCGGGCTTGGTCAATCTAACCACGCAGCTCCCCCTCCTCCGCGACATTGCAAAAATCGTAGGCGGAATTCCCCCACAACGCTGCATTCCCGCTTTCGCCCCCGAAACCTTCAAACAATGGTTCTTCCGGACGAACTCGTGGAGGGACGCACGCCCTCGTCCGCCCAGAGAGCACCCCGGCTCTAGCAAAGCCCCAGTGCACTCCGCCGAAGAAGGCGTCCGGGGCTCTCGCGTTCTTCTCTGGGCCGACACCTTCAACAACTACTTCCTCCCCTCGACGGCCCGCGCCGCAGTCGAAGTCCTCGAAACCGCCGGATTCCACGTCCTCGTCCCGCGCGCCAACCTCTGCTGCGGACGCCCACTCTACGACTTCGGTATGCTCGATCGCGCAGAGCGCCTGCTGCTCGAAATCCTCAACCAACTCGAGCCCGAGATCGAAGCGGGCATCCCCGTGGTCGGACTTGAGCCGTCCTGTGTCGCGGTCTTCCGCGACGAACTCATCAATCTCTTCCCGCGCGACCAACGCGCCCAGGCCCTCAGCCGCCAGACGTTCCTGCTCAGCGAATTCCTGGAGCGTAATGCGAATGGATCCCCACTCCCGCAGCTCTCGCGCAAAGCTTTGCTCCATGGACACTGCCATCACAAGTCGATCATGAAGCTAACGGCCGAAGAATCGCTCCTCCGCCGCCTTGGCGTCGACTTCACCAGTCCTGCGCCGGGATGCTGCGGCATGGCTGGATCCTTCGGCTTCGAACGCGACAAATACCAGGTCTCGCAAGCGATCGGCGAACTGGAGCTTCTACCTGCGGTTCGCCAAGCTCCGCCAGACTGGCTCATCATCGCCGACGGATTCAGCTGCCGCGAGCAGATCGCCCAAGGCACCGGCCGGCACGCGCTCCACGTCGCCGAGGTCCTCCAAATGGCGCTCCAGCCATCACGGCTAAACAGAGACGATCCCTATCCGGAATCCCGTCTCGTCCGCCAGCGCGAAGCAGAAGTGCGGGCCTCAATGACCCTCGCCGCGAAAGGCATCGCAGCCTTAGCAGCCGCCGGCCTGCTAGCCTGGACCCTCACCCGCAAGCGTTGATTTTGGCCTTCAGGCTCCGGGCGTCAGGCTGCTGCCAACGCGAAGAGGGAGAGTCGGTCTTTGCGTTCTCGGCGCGGAAAGGTTGTGTGGGGACAGCCACCATCGGCCTTCCCGCCGCGAAGCGGCGCCCCTTGTGATCCCGGCACGGGAGCCTTTGGGCGCTGCAATGTCGATGGTCGATCCGGTACAACCCTCTATCCGTCAATCACTTACCCGCCCTACCCCAATCCCAGCCTTTCTGGGACAATAGATCGAGACCAGCATCCAATCTCCGCGCCAGTTGTCCGCCGGGTATGTCTCACCATCCGTTTACTGAGATCTGACAACTGACAGCTGAGAACTGACAACTGTCCATGGAACGCGAACTCACAACCATCGTCACCCCCGACGTCGCCCGGGACCTGACCGTCAAAGTGCAGGAGACGACCCAGGCCACTCCCGCTTGCCGACTCCGCGGATCTATTCTCGTCCTGATCCAGTACGACATCTGCGAGGAGATCCGGCTCGACGTCATCGGCCAGCTCCTGCAAGCGCGTAGTGCCCAGGCGACCTTCAAGAGTCAGGCCCCCGGATACGTCCGGTACCAGCGTCCTCCGGTGGCAGACCGTCTTGAGCCGCTCGTCCTCGATTCCGGCGAGCGCCTTGCCGGAGAGATCAAGTACTTCGATTACGGCGTCGTCAGCCTGGTCTTCGAGTTGCCGTTCGCTGGCGACTGGGGCAAGCTCGTCGAACTCTCCGCGCGCTGGACCTCTGACACCACCTTCGAGAAGCTGGCGTCGCGTGTCATCCGGCAGCGCCTGGAGCGCGCCGCTCCCGCGCTGATCAAGCCCTATAAAGAAGAGAACTGGCTGCAAGAGGACTACTTCATCTTCCACGTCCGGGAGATCGAAGGCTCAACCTCGACCACGGCGAACGACCTGCTCGCCGCCCAAGGAGATCACATCTCCCAGATCGTCCGCGGGGAGACCGCCACGCTTTCCGAAGGCGAGCGCCAGGAAATTCTCTCCTCGCGCATCTCGTACTATCCCACCGACCTCGCCGTCATCGGATGGAACGCCGCATTCATCTACGACACCCAGGCCGGAGCCGAGACCGCCATCCAGCTGCTGCAATACGCCAACTCGCAGCTGCTCGAATTCCGCCACTACGACGAGCTGCTCAGCCACGAGCTAGAGAACGTCTACGACTTCCTCGAAACCGGAGGCACGGGCCTCTGGTCGCGCTGGCGCACGGCGCGGGCCGCATCCAAGCTGCACACGGTGCTGCTCGACGTCACCGAACTCACCGAGCACGCCGACAACGCCATCAAGTTTCTGAGCGATATGTTCTCCGCACGCCTCTACAAGCTGTGCGCACAAAAAGTCGGAGTCCCCGACTACAAAGACCTGGTCAAAGAAAAACTCCAGACCGCCGAGGACCTCTACCGTTTCATGATCGAGCAGTTCAATCAGTCCCGCGCCTTCGTGCTGGAGCTGATGGTCGTCGTCATCCTGATCATCGAGCTGATCTACTTCTTCAAGGGAAGACCAATCTAGGCATTAGTCATTAATCAATTAAAACCTTGAGTCATGGAAACGGCGCGTCCGTCGCTACCCAAGCTTGGGCTCCGGACGGGTAGTTTGCTTCCTGCACTCAGAAAAGTAGCGATATTTCGGCAGTCGGCAAGTGTGACAATCTACAGGGTTCCTGTCGCTTGCCCGATACCCCTCGGGCGTCGGACAGCCGAGGCGGCTGTTCCCACACTCTAACCAGGCGAGATGCGGGGCAGGACGGCACGCAGCAGGGCTTCGAAAGTCGACTTTACGCGTTCACCGGTTTCCATCACTTCCGCATGCGAGAGTGGTTGGTCGAAAATTCCGGCGGCCATGTTGGTGACGCATGAGATCGCGAGCACGTTGAGTCCCATGTGGCGGGCGGCGATCACTTCGGCGACGGTCGACATCCCCACCAGGTCGGCACCGATGCGCCGCAGGTATTCGATCTCTGCCGGAGTCTCGTAGCTTGGTCCGAGCAGCGCGGCGTAGACGCCCTCGTGCAGGATGATGTTCAGCCGTGCCGCTTCTTCGCGCGCGACCTGGCGATAGGTGCGCGAGTAAGTATGGGTCATGTCGGGGAAGCGCACGCCGAAGCGATCATCGTTGGGGCCGACGAGCGGATTTGCTCCCTGCAGATTGATGTGGTCGCTGAGCAGGACGAGGGCGCCCTGCGAGTAGCTGAGGTTGATGCCTCCGGCGGCGTTGGTGAGGATCACGGCCTTGATGCCCATGCGTCCGAAGACGCGAATGGGAAATGCGACCTGCGGGGCGGAATATCCTTCGTACTGGTGAACGCGCCCTTGCATCGCTGCCACGGAAACGTCGCCAGCTTTGCCGATGACCAGCCGCCCGGCGTGGCCGGTCGCGGTCGATTGCGGGAACGAGGGGATCTCGGAGTAGGGAACGCGTGTCGCTTCGGTAAGCGAGTCGGCGAAGGCACCCAGGCCGGAGCCGAGAACGAGTCCAATCTTCGGACGGAGCGGTGTACGTTGCAGGATGAGTTGGGCGGCGGAATCGGCGAGCGGGAATTGGTCAGTCATGTTGTTTGTGGAGGGGCGGACGCCCTCGTCCACCCGGGAGCGCAACGATCAGCTCGTGGAGGCGTTCGTGCCGGTTCCCTGGACGAGGGCGTCCGGGGTTCCGCCTATTCGGGGCTTGCCTGTTCACAGATCGCCGTCGGCGAATTGACGCCCGTGGCCGTTGCGGTCCAGCCAATCATACAGAAAGGTCTGATAGAGGTAGGACGCGACGACTTCCTCGCCGAGTTCGTGCGTGTCGGTGCAGATGAAAGGCAGGCGTAGTCCGGTCAGCACGGCGATCAGCGATTGCGTGATGCGATTGGGATTGGCGGCGCGGTAGGGATACTCCGACTTGATTTCGGTCAGGGACGAGGTCACCACCAGCAAGCTGTGTGGACGCTCGGCCATCCGGCGAAGGCGCGCGATGAAGACGGCGCGGTTGGTGGTGAATGAGGAGATCAGGTCGGCAAGATCTTTGCGTTCGACGACGCAGGTGTCCTCCATGCCTTTTACGGAATAATCGCCCAGCGGCAGGGCGCGGTATTCAATTTTCGTGAACCAGCCACGGAAGCGGCGAAATGAGAGCGGATTCTGCTCACGCGTGTCGACGACGAACGTGGGGAGCGGGGTGCGGAGTTGCGTGCCTCCGCGCTCAGCGAGGATTGGCAGCGGCGGATGCGCGACCGGTAAGTTGAGCGTGGTCCACGCGAGTGGCGCCGGAATGAGAGTTCGTTTGCGCGGCATGAGTGGGCGGCGACCTGCGGGGATGCTTTTACACAGTGTAATCAACCGCGGGCTGCGCCGTGATTAGTTGGACATCCATGTCTTGAAGCTTGCTGCAAATCAAACACCGCGTTCGTTAACCGATTTCCACAAGACGGTTATCCGTGGCGGTGTGTCAAATCTGAGAAGTACTAATGCTAGCGTGACGAGCCAGGCCCGCGCAAAGAAGATATTTTCGAGACGTCAGTCCCACCCCATCCTGGAGAAATTATGAAACGCATTCGTAAAGGCGTCATTGTCGCAATGTTCTTTGCCGCGGGAACGATTCTTGCACTCCTCGGTATGGCAAAACCCGCTCGAACCGCACCTCTTTCTGCGGCCATGATCAATTCTCCGAGCACGATGCCTACCGGAGAGAATGCGTATTGCGCAAAGGGAGACATCTGGACCGGCGCAACTTCGGACGGTCCCGCGGATCTTCCCCATGGCTGTGTCTACACCGCGCTCGATGGCTCCCCCAGTCCCGGCAAGATTAATTCTGTCGCCGCGGGTAAAGATGTCGTCAGCGCGGTAAAGGCAGCCAGTTGCGGAGACACCATCCAGCTTCAGGAAGGTGCTTCTTTCACGCTGAATGGAGACCCGACGTTTCCATCGAAGCATTGCGACTCCAAGCATTGGATTACGATCCGGACCAGTGCACCAGATTCTGCGCTGCCGCCGGAGCACACCAGGATCACTCCAAGCTACGCCGGGGTTGCGAGCTTGAACGGACGGCCGAGGTTCTCGGGGCCGAACAAGAACGTCATGGCCAAACTCGTTGTGTCGAACTCCATTCAGATCGGAGATCATTACCGCCTGATTGGTCTCGAGATTACGCGTCCGAGTGATGCCGAGTGGTACACCGCGCTGGTCGGATTTACCGGTTCTCACATCATTCTCGACCGCAACTGGATTCATGGCGATCCCACTGCTGACACCAGCCATCTGGTGCAAACCGAAGCCGGCGCTGATCACGTGGCCATCATCAACTCGTATATGACCGATGCGCATTGTAAGGCGTCGACCGCGACTTGCAGCGATGCGCAAGACTGGAGCGATGTCGGTCACGGAACTTTCATGAAAGCGTACAACAACTTCATGGAAGCCGCCGGTCAGAGCATGCTGTTCGGGGGCGCGGCAGCGGACATTGTTACCAGTGACGTTGAGATCCGCCTGAACCACATGTTCAAGCCTCTTACCTGGAATCCACTCGATAAAAACTTCATCGGAACAAAATTTACCGTGAAGAACAATCTTGAACTGAAGGAAGGACAACGGATTTTGGTAGAAGGCAACATTATGGAGAACACCTGGGGTGGCTTCACGCAGGGCGGCGCCAACATACTGGTGACGCCCAGGAACCAGAGCGGAGGTAAGGGGAAGAATCTCTGTCCAATCTGCTTTGTCTCCGATATCACGCTGCGATACAACTACGTCCGGCATGGCGCCCAGAGCATGCAGATAGCAAACGGTCCCAATGCTAACCGGGGTTGGTCGCTGGGGGGGCACAATTACAGCATCCACGACTTGGTTTTTGACGGTATGCAGTCTTCGGAGTGTTACCAGCTTGAGAACTACCTGCCCCAGCTGGGTTCCGATTACCAATCCGACGGACCGCCTCCGGCCGCAGAGGTCATGCACGACGTGACACTCAATCACATCACCATCGTCAACGCAGGATTCCTTGCAACCGGCCAAGCCGTTACTGGATTTATGGAGATGAGTGGGCCACCCGCAGGAAACAAGACGGGAACTCCTCGGATTGACAACTTCCGATTGACCAACTCGATCGGAGACGCCGGCACCTACGGCGCGTATCCCACAGGTGGCGGATCGGATAACTGCGCCGTGCGTGAGAAAACGGTCGCGGACAAGGTAACGGCCTGCTGGACGGGCGGCAGTTCCTTTACCGCAAACCTGCTGGTCACCGACCACGCCGTTATAACGCTAGTATTTCCGAGTGGGAACTTCACCACGTCCGCATGGTCAAAGGTTGGCTTCGTGAACTTTAATGGCGGCGATGGTGGCGACTACCACCTGAAGCAGTGGAGCCAATATCACGATGCCGGTACCGATGGGAAGGACCTGGGCGCCGATATTGATTCAGTGGACTCCGCCAAGAACTTCGCGGAGTAGAGGCGATCCGGCTGGCGGAGAAATGGTGGGACTCTGCCAGCCTATTTTTTCCCCTTGGAGAGAGGCCGAGCGGAAGCGGGCAAGCTGTAACCTTCTGACTTGGCTGAGTCTGACGGCACGGCTGGATGCCATGCTCTTCCCCCAGACGATTCATGCGATCAGTTCCAGGGTTGAGCTTGCCCGACGACCGATCCTGCCCTTCAGAACTTCTTCTCGAACTCGGTGAATGCGGTTTCAAGCTTCATCTGCTCGCGGGCCCGCTCGTTCTTTGCCAGAAATTCCGAGCATGCGGGCGACGGTTTGCCAGCCAGGTCCGAGGTGCACGCGGCCTCCGGGCGGAACGATTCCTTCGTGGATGCCCACAAACTCTGCCCCGGCAGGAAGCTATGCTCGACGCTCTGACGGGTCATACGCTTCATCTCGGAGTAAGGCAGGTGGTATCCCTCAACGGCGCGGAGGTATTCGTGCGTCATGTCCGAGCGGGAGACGCCTTCGTCGTCGGTTGCGAGCGCGGCAGGGACGCCATACCTCAGGTAGATCGGGAGCGGGTGATCGTCGCCACTAACGCCGAGGATCAGGTCGTTCGACGTCAGGCTGATTTCAACCAGCACGTTGCGTTCTGCCATTTCTTTCATCAGTGCTAGCGGATCTCTTTCGAGCATGACGTCGACTCCGTGCCCAATGCGCTCGGCGTGACCGTGCTCGACCGAGGTGCGGATGTGGAAGGACAAGTCTTCAGGCTTAACCAGGCTCTCTGCGAGTTCGCCCGCGTGCAGCGCGATGTGCACCTTAGGGTAGATACCATGGCAGTAGTCAAGCATGGCCATGTGTTCGTTGAAATCGTGGATCTGGATGTACCCGTCCTCCGGCATGACGAGATTCAGTCCGATCAAGCGCGGGTCGGAGGATGCGAGTTCGAATCCGAGCAGGATCTGGGCAAAGACCGCTGCCTGCGGCAGGCCGCGCAAGACCTGATACAGATAGCGAACCGTGACTTTACAGCCCGGCTCGGGATTGGGCGTATCGCATTTGAGTAGCTTGCGAACCTTGGTGTCATCCTCTGCCAGGGTCTGGCGGGTCGCGGACGCGATTTCTTTGAGCCCGCCGGAAAGCAGTTTGTCGCGCATTTTGCCGTAATCGTCTTCCCAACCCAGCTTCATGGCGAGTTGTGGCGCTGCGCCGCCGTCGGCGGTGTGCATGAACTCGATGTACTGCACGTGCTCTTGGGCGGCACGATTGACAACCGAAGCGATGCCGTCGGCGACATGATTGTTCGCGGTGAGGCCGAACTTATCGAACGTGGCGAAGAAGTGGTCGTGACCCGATTCCTCGCTGGAGCGGGAGTTGCGCATCGACCATGCATCGATGATCTGGTTATAGAGAATGCGGTCGTCATAGGCGCAGCGGATGGCGGGCTTGGGAGTGTAGTGCTCGCAGGAATCGCAGGGCGGAGCCAGCAGGCGCGAGGTGGTGCGGTCTACGCAAAGATTGTCGGAGGCGGCGAAGTCAATGTAATCCTCGGCGTAGATTGCTCCCGCAAGGTGGTTGTGGAGATCTCCGCCCTTGGGCATGTCGTGGAGGAAGGCGAGTAGTAGCGACGGCTGATTACGGATCGAGTCGAAGTAGCGGGCAGTCCTTTGTTCGGGAGTCTGGGTGAAGGCGACAGCCGAGAGAAGTATGAGGATGAGTGCACACCGCGGGATGTGGCGCATTCGAAAAGAGCCTCCGAGTCGGGGAAGGGAATTGTAATTCGGGGCACACTCCATCGCCAACGCGGGAAAACCATCGACCACACGGGGCACAGAGGTACATGGGGCCCCCCATCCCTGTGGTGAAGGCTTTCCAGAGGTCTGCTACTCTGTTGGCTTATGCCACAGGTCTTAAGCAAGACGACGCGCAGCTTTGCCAGCGACAACAATGCTGGAGTTCATCCAGAGATCCTTGCGGCGATCGCCCGTGTCAATCAGGGGCACGTGGTGGCCTACGGGGACGATCCGTACACTCGGTCGGCGATCGCGAAGTTTGAGGAACATTTCGGTGCCGGCGTCGACGTCTTCTTTGCATTCAACGGCACGGGAGCGAATGTGCTCAGTCTGCAGGCGCTCACCCGCCCATACCATGCGGTCTTATGCAGCGACTTTGCGCATATCTATATGGACGAATGCGGCGCGCCCGAGAAGCATACGGGCTGCAAGCTGATTCCGCTGCCGCACCAGGATGGCAAGATCACGCTCGACTTGGTACGGGGCGTCTATCATGGCATCGGCGATCAGCATCACGTCCAGGCGCGGGTCATCTCGATTACACAGTCGACCGAGATGGGAACGGTATACCAGCCGGACGAGATTCGGGAACTGGCGGAGTTCGCGCACGAGCGGGGAATGTTCCTGCACGTGGATGGGGCACGCATCGCCAACGCGGCGGTCGGCCTCGGCCAAACGCTGCGGCAGGCGACTCGCGATCTCGGTGTGGACGTGCTTTCGTTTGGCGGAACGAAGAACGGCATTCTCGGCGGCGAGGCCGTGGTCTTCTTTGATCGTCGGCTGGCCAAGGATTTTCTCTTTCTGCGCAAGCAAGGGATGCAACTGGCATCGAAGATGCGCTTCATTGCCGCGCAGTTTGAGGCGTTACTGACGAATGATCTTTGGCAACGCAACGCAGAGCATGCCAACCGGATGGCACGCGTACTCGAGGCCGAAGTAAGGAGGATTCCACAGGTGCGGGTGGTATGGCCGGTTGAGGCCAATGGGGTTTTCGCACAGATCCCGCGGCCCGCGATGGCAACGATCAAGGAGCGTTATTTCTTCTATCCGTGGATCGAGGAGGAGTGCATCGTGCGCTGGATGTGCTCCTTCGACACGACGGAAGAAGACGTAAGAGATTTTGTGAGCGTAGTCGCGGAAGCGGTGAAGGCATGAGCCGGTCATCCCGGACTATTGCTTTTTGGCTCGTCTTTGACTACATTTGGCGCAATCCAGCCGCAGTGTGCATCCCCGGCCGCTCGGTCGCAGGAGCTAAGTGATTCGGAAGTGGTGGGGTGTTTCCGTGCCAGCCGTGATTGCGCTAGCCCTGCTGAACACCTCGGGTTGCGCTCGCGATCAAAAACTGACTTCGATCACTTTGTCGCCCTCGCAGGGATTCGTATTCGAAGGTCCCAACGCAGCAGGGCAGTTCACGGCGTATGGAAACTACATTCACCCTCCTGAAACGAAAGACATTTCAACGCTCGTGACCTGGTCCCTCAACATTGCGAACTTCAGATCGGTCTCATCGGACGGCCTGGTGACATACACGCGCACGGATGGGTGTGGTAGCGGACAAATTACAGCGACCTATAATAATAGCGACGGATCCGTGGTTGTAGCCAGTGCGTCGGTGGCGGGCGCCAACAATAGCACTTCTTTGTGCCAGTAGGCGCTGCTCAAGCCATCCCCAAAATATGCGAGTTTCCTTGGCCGGCCGAGTTTTCATTCCTCGTTCATGAGTTGGCTTAGCGTCGTTTTGTGCTTCTCGGGCTTTTTCGTTTTCTCCACGACGATCTTCTCAGAAGGAGGCCGGCCCACTCGTTCCCGGGCGAGTTCCTTCACCGCAGTTACCGCCCGGAACGGCTTCGCCTTCTTTTTACTTGCCATGGTTGCGCTCCCAAGACCGCTCCTCTGAGTTTAGTTTGAGGGTACACTTCTTCGACATCATAAAATCAGTAAGTTACAAATGTGCAATAATTTGACACTGATCGAGCGCCGCCAGACTGGCGCTCCGCACTTATGGAAGAGCGAGATTTTTTTGATGAGCGGCAGGAAAAGAAACCGGCTTCGCTGAATTGTCCCCATTGTCATCAATCGGCGGAGTATGAAGTCACATGGGTGGTTCGCACAAAGAAGCGCCAGCTTCCGGGACGCGCCGACGAGCGGGACCGCGCCCGCTTTGCCAAGTTCCGTTCTTATATGGTGCGGAAAGACGACATGATGGCCTGCAAGAACATGCGGTGCCGCAAGCGGTTTGAGATCTCGGGGCAGTCGACGGTGATCATGGAGTAGGGTGAGCCTGGGGGCTAAAGCCCCCGCATGTTTTCTTGGGTTCCGCGCCCTTTCAAATCTAGTTCACTGTTCAAATCCCATCCATTGCCAAACCCAACCGACGTTCCAATCTAATCAACCCTCAAGTCCAGTGAGTCAAATCTGCTACATCCGTTCATGCGCCAGGGCGAATGCGCTCACGGCATTTTGGCGTAGCCGGCGGCGCCGATTTCTTCGCCCAGCGGTGTAGGAAGCGGTGGCGCCTCCGACCGGGACTTTCACCTGCGCGCGCAGGCCATTGCGCTGGAGTGCTTCGATCCCCGTCTTTTGGTTCCGTATGGTCGTTGTCCGGGGCGCGGAGACGCCGACGATGTCTGCCTAACTTCCCCGGCTTTGGCGGCGAAGCGCTCGCCGCCCTCGTGCATGCCGGGGACAGATGCGTTGTGGATGGCATCGATCGGAGCGACGCTTGCCACGAATGCCTGCTGGGCAAGAGCGGAGGCAGTGCCGGGGGGCGACGTCGATGATGCTCTGCCGCATGGCCGAAAGCGTGTGGTTGGGCATAAGAGTAGTCTCGGGGCCACGCTCACGTGAGGGGGTGTGGGAGTCTGTGATTGGAATCACAGCAAGGCGAGATCTTGCATCACATTCCCGCACAGGTTGCAGGTCATTTATACTGACAAGTTTTGCCGAGGTCGTTTGAGGCCGCGGGCGGGTTGGGAGAATTCCGTGAAAATCCTGGTTTGCATAAAGCAGGTGCCGCAGAAAGATGCACCGCTGAAGCTCAATGAAAGCGGTACCTGGATCCGCGAAGACGTTTCGTATGAAGTAAATGAGCCGGATGCTTATGCACTGGAAGAGGCGCTCCGCCAACGCGAGAAGCACAAAGGCGAGGTCGTCGTCATCACCAGTGGTCCGGCGCGGGCGCAGCAGGTGCTGCGCGAGGCTCTGGCCAAGGGAGCCGATCGCGCAATTCATCTCGAAGACGACAAGTTCGTCGGCCTTGATGCCTTCAATACCGCCAA
>Ga0126378_10003031_pt1 | contig 12626 bp, 10 predicted proteins | sample PanSoiMetPlot_23_FD_92587 | JGI IMG/M metagenome (GOLD analysis project Ga0126378, IMG submission 92587) | Tropical forest soil microbial communities from Panama - MetaG Plot_23 | ecosystem: Environmental > Terrestrial > Soil > Tropical forest > Bulk soil | place: Panama | collected 2016-02-17
GGATGGGCTGCGAAATGCGCGACTACCGCTGTTTGCGTTTGAAACCTGGTGTGGAACTACGGCGTGCGAAACTAGTTGGGGCTGCTACAACAGAGGTCGGCGATGGAGGTATGGTCGAGGATGCCCGCGGTGGCATTGCGGACATCGAGTAGGATGCGGAAAAGCGGACGATGCTTGCGGTCGGTCTTCACTCGATGGCGCAACGACTCGGCGTCCTCGAATGGGGCCAGAGGACCGTCAATCCTGCGAATCACTTCTCCCAAAGTGATCTTCCGCGGCGGTCGCTTCAGTTGGTAGCCGCCGTTCGCGCCGCGCAGGCTGTCCACGATTCGCGCCCGCTTCAGATCGAGCAGAATCACTTCGAGGAACTTCTCCGGTAATTGCTCCTCGGCAGCGATGTCCTTGATCTTCACGACGTCAGACGGATGCTGTGCCAACACCGTCAGCGCCCGCAGCGCGTAGAGCCCTCTTTGGGAAATTCGCATGGTTCCTATAATTCCTACCTAATAAAAGTAAGTCTACCAAATTAGTAGAAATTATCAACATATTTCAATCCAACTCCCAATGTTCATCAATGGCGAGCCCCACTTGCGCGTTATGTAGTCGACTGCTGGGCATCTTTAAAAAGGAACTTTGCAAGTCACTATTGGTTCAACGAAACATCAACAAGATTCGCGAGTACCTGCCAATGCCTCGGAGGCGGAACGCGCCGACCTTTTTCGGATGTCCGCGACGTACGGTATCGAAATACCGAGCGCCGAGGCTAGGGCCGAGAGCGCGATGCCTTTGAGTCGCGGCTGAACCTTCCGGCGGCATGTCGCCTCATTGAGCCAGAGCGGAAGATCGGACGGATTCCACGCAACCTTACTTGCCCTGACTGAGGTCTAGATCGGCGGTGTAGAAAAGACCACGACCGTGTTGTTTATGGACCTTCCTTAATCAGCGGTACCGGTCGGGGACTCAAGAAAGTCCTCACGCTCAAGCGGCGGATCGAGCGGTGCATAGTCGGCTCTATCCAACTGAGCTACGGGCGCGTGTGACTATTTTATCCGAATTGGGCGTGTGAAGCCGCGTTGCGTTACAGACCAGCGAGTGGAAGTGGAACGCATCGCAGGGGCAATTGAATAGAATCCGTTGTGACGACCGCAGCGGAAGCGTATGATGCGCCACGAGAAAATGTTGCAAATCGAGGGTTACTGTTGAAAAGGGGCCGAAGTGTCGCGTTTATTTAGGAGGACTTTCAGCCGAGTGGCCATCAGCTCTGCATTTGCAGTTGTGTCCACTGCATCGGCACAAACGCCATGGGCGACACTGGATGCGCCGCCAACGGGGATCGCGCCGCCTGGAGACGCTCTTCGCCCCGGCCACCTCGGCCGTCAAATCGCGGAAGTCGAGCCGATCATTCACTTCTACCACGACCTCATCGGACTCGAACTGCGCGGCACTCGCGACCAACCCCGTCCATTTGGCAAGAATCGCGGACTGCAGGAAGTAGCTTCGCTCGTCCAGGGCGCACCGGATCCCTACCAGCAGGTAAGCCGCGTGGCGCTCCTTCCAATTCCTGGGACCGCAGCGGCGCCGGGCGGTCCTGAGATGACGATCGAGGCCATCGAAATCCAAGGGATAGATAAGCGCGCGTTTCATCCGGAGCTGACTGATCCGGGTGCGTCGTATCTTAAGCTGATCGTCACCGATCTTGACAAAACTCTCTCACTTCTGAAGGACGAACGGTTCCCGGTGATCACTGCCGGCGGAGAGCCTGTTGAGTTGCCGGGCTGGCCGGGGATCAGCGGCAAAATCCGCGCGGTGTTCGTGCGCGATCCGGACGGATACCCAGTCGAATTGATGGAAGTAACGCCGGCGCCGGCGACAACCGCTGCGCCCGGCAGCCAGGTTCTCGCTGCGCGCGTCACGATCGTCGTCGACGATCTCGAGAAAACTTGCCGCCTCTATCAAAGCTTGGTCGGGCCGGATTTCAAGTTTTGGGTGAATCCATCGCTAATGGGCGACAAACCATACAAGAATCTGACCGGCATAAGCAGCCAGTTTCGCCTAGCCGAGGCAATGGTCCCCGGGTCTCCAGTGGTGATGGAGCTCATCGAATACAAGAACCACACTCAGCGCTTTCAGCGTCCCCACTTTCAGGATCCTAGCGCCGCGCATTTCCTGTTCATGTCGAAGGACGACGATGTGATGATCGCCCGCGTGAAGGCAGCGAATTTGCACACGACCAGCCCGTCAAACGCGCCGGTTTTTATTGCCCCGACGACGCGAATGTTCTTCGTGACCGATCCGCAGGGATTTTGGCTGGAATTCATGGATCATGACGTAAAGACCGATCCGACGGCGAAGTAGACACAGCAGTATTCCGCCAACCGCGTGTATAACTTCGTTGATTGTCGGCGCCGCGAAGGAAGCGCCGCTCTTGCTTTCAATCCTCGGAACCTGAGACAAACTGAATCACTGGGCCGTGAAGGTGAAATCCAACTTGGCGGACTCGCCGGCGCGGACCGTCACGGAGTGCTGTTGCGCACCGAAGGTAGCAGTCCAGACCGAGAGAGTGTATTCGCCCGGAGGTACATTCCTGATGACGAAGCTGCCATCGTCGCCAGTCACCGCGTAATAGGGATTCGTCACCACGCCGACGTAGGCTGCCATCCATGGATGAATATTGCAGTGCACAGGAACCATGATCGCGGGGTGCGTGAATTTTGTGGTGACGGACGTGGTGCCGGGCTGCTGCGTAACGTTCCAGTCGCGGTTGCCGTCTTTGGCCGTGAGGTGAATATTGTGCGTGGTGGGATCATCGGTGACGACCTGCAAGGGCTGTCCAACCATGATGCCGAGCACGTGCGGCTCAAATGTGCAGCCTTTTTGGGTGAGAGTTACGGAATTGGGCGGTGCAGACATTCTCAGGTTGCCCTCGCCGCCGGAAATATAAACGAAAGCATTGGGGAGTGTGCCATTCGAATTGACTTTACCGTCTTCCGGCAGCATCGGAGCCGTTTGATCAGAGGCGCAAACGGGATCCTTATCCATGTTGATCGGCCGAAGGGCCGGGGCTTTGCCCTGAAAAAGTATCTTGCCGGAAATGCTGCCTGTATCCGCTGGCCGCGCCAAGGATTTCATGCCAAAACTGGCCATGAGTACCGTCGCTCCAATTAGTGCGAAAGTCGTCTCGAGTCTCTTCATTTCTTGATCTCCTAAGTTCGATTTCACTTTCGAGAGCGCGACATCTCGATCCTGCCTTCAGCGATTTTGTTCAGCCGCGAAACACGAAATTGGGCCCGCGCAGGGGAGCAGGCCCAATCCGCGGTACTGCTGGCCGAGGGAGATCCCCAATACGCCTCATGATTGCCAGTCGCGTGACGGTCTAAAAGACGAAGCGCGCGAGTATATACAGCGTGTTATTGTCAGACGCGTTTCGACCGGAATCCGCGTAATTGTTTGACGCTCCATTGAACTTGAAGTAGCCAGTGTACTGGGCAGCCAGATCGACATTCTGCACAGGCCACCACGAGAGGTTCAGTATGTATCCGCTGCTGGAAGGACTGCCAGTGACGCTTCCGCTGAGCGGATCGCCGGTATCGTAGATCGTAAAGTCGCGCGTGCCGGTGGTGTTGAACCAACCGAACGCGCCGGTGAAACGGTTGCCGAAGTGGTACTCGGTATTCAGCTTGACGGTGTTGAGGTGGTGCGTCCCCGGGCTGGCAAGGCCGAGAATACTGCTTGCGTCCAACGCGGCGTTCTCGTGGATGTAAGTGCCTCGGATCGAGAGAATGTCGTTGTGGAATTTCGGAATGGTGCGGTCGTACTGGAAATCGAACGCGACGTCCGTATACGTATCCTCGATCGTACTAGCGCTCCCGGATATGGGACCGACTACATTGTTCGGCGTGGTCTTCATGTACATGCCGTAAGTACCGACTTCCAGGTAGTTGTTCGTCCAAGTCTGCTGCCAAGCGCCACGCCAGTAAGGCGCAAGGCCGTGGATGTTAAACGCCGCACCGCCATTGTCCGTACCGGAATTGGGCTGACCAAACCCGATGTGTTCCGAGCGGTACCCAGTGAGATCGAAGTAGAGGTGATCGTTCCACATGCCATATGCTCCGAAGCCGGCGACGTCTTGTGCGAGCGTACCGTCGATCACAGTTGCAGCTGCCGGCGACGGACCCTGGTCGGGGGCTATGAAGGGAAATCCCCAGGCTGGCGTCGTGTGCCAGAGATCCTCGACACCCGGGCTATTGTTGAGATCGAGCCCATAAACGAAGCTCTTTCCGAAGAGGCTCTTCTTCGAATTGGCGTAACGGATGTCGGTATTGTCCCAACTGAAATGATCGTCCTGGGTATCGTAAGTGAATTGCACGAAACTCCCGAGGTGAGGGGCCCACGCTCCGGCAACAAAGAGCGAAACGTCCTGCGGGAATTCGAAGCTGGCTTTTTGTGTCCCCGGCTGCACCTTGCTGGTCTGGTTATAGGATGTGTCAAAAAAGACGGAGAGAGGCAAAGTTTGGAGTAGGGTGAGCCCGGCTGTTCTGGGAGCCTTCTCCGAAGTTGTGACGGGCATGCCGGTGATCGTGTAACCATTCAGTTTGAATTGGCGTCCGAGAGGCGTCAACTCCGGCGGCGTTGTGTGGCACGACTTGCACGGGAAGCCGGTCTGCCGCGAATAGCTAGGGACCGCCTTGACGCTCGTTGGACGAACGCCCGTTATCAAGAACGGCACAATCAGAGCAGCTGCCGTAAGTACGCCCTTAAGCCACTTTCTTCGGATCATGTTACTCATCGCTTACCCTCCCGCTTGCCAATCGTTTCGTGTACATGGCCACGGCGTTCTGACTGGCGAGCGCAAACAGTCGACGAAGTTCAGAATTGAGTTGAAGCTCGCTCACAATAACGAACACGCGCCGGAGTTTCGGTGAGCAGAGTCACGGCTTCTTGTGACGACGCTCACTCCCGTTTGCCATTGGAAACAATCGGCAGGAGAAGGAATTGTGATGTGAGTTGAGCTTCCAAGCGAGACGCCAGGAGGGTCCGTACACTGGGTTTCAGAGTGGGCTAGAAGAGAAGAGCTACGCGACGATTCTGGCTAGAAAGGACCTGTGATCTTTACTTTTTCCGCGCCTGCGCCGCGGAGACGATTTTCAATCTCGGCGCGGGCTGCACTGGAAGGGTCGAGCACCCCAATGAGAATCTTGCCGTGCGAGACTTCGGGGTCATATAGCTTGGGCTTCCAGTTGGGCAATTTAGTCGAGATGAGCAGGGTGACGACGGTTGTCAAAACGGCGCCAAGCATAGTCAATTCGTAGGTCACGATCCCGCTGGGCCACGCCGCGAGAAGGGGCATGCCGCCGGTATTGATGGGGTAGGATTCCTGGGTGAGGCGTGCGAGTAAGAAGCCCAGCGTGCCGCCCACCAAACCACCCAGCGCCGCGAGCCACGGCATGGGCGTGCTGTGATCCATCTCCGTGAAGGAGTAGCCATCGAAAGGCTCGGGGGACATCACGATGATGCGTTTCGGGCTAATACCCGCGCGGTTTAGAGCGTTTATACCGCGTTCGGCCGAATCGGGATCCGGAAACAAGCCGTAAATCGCTGACCGAATCGCCATGTCAGTCCGCTCGCACCTCGTCTGGTTCTGCGATAATTCGCGCGTGGTTTGGCGCCTGCTGTAAGCCCGCCTTCAACTCCCAAATCGAAATGATGGGAACCAACTTGGAAAAAATCATGTACAGCAGCGCCATGGCGCAAAACGTGCCCACAGTAATCGTAATTTCCACCCAGGTCGGGCGATACGTTCCCCAGCTGTAGGTCAGATATTTGTGGGAAAGGGAAGGCACGATGATCAAGAACCGTTCCAGCCACATGCCCACAACCACCGTAAACGAAGCGATGGCGGTGCCGGTGATCGTCCGCAGTTGTTTTATGGCCAGAATGGGCGCCGGAATCAGGAAATTGCAGAAGACCATGGCCCAAAACAGAGGTGAGTACGAACCGTGCTGGGTGGTCCAAAAAACGGGCATCTCTCCAGATCCGTTGCCGTACCAGGTAGTCAGCCGCTCGGCGAAGACGAAGTAGAACCACAGCAGGCTCATCACGAGCAGTAGTTTCCCAAGGTTTTCAAAGTGAATGGGGAGCAGATACTCCTCGAGATGCAGGAACTTCCGCAGCAACGCCATAGCGAGGATCAAGGCGGCGATGCCGCTAAAGATGGCCCCGCACACGAAATAGGGTGCAAAGATTGTCGAATGCCACATCGGGACGGGGGCCATCGCGAAATCCCAAGAAACGATGCTGTGAACGGAAACGGCCACCGGAATCACAGCGACGGCCATGATGTGCATTGCCGTCTCGAGTCTGTGCCACTGTTTAGGAGTACCCGTCCATCCGAGGGCCAGCGCTCCATAAATCCTCTTCTTCCAACCGGCAGCACGATCGCGAACCAGCGCCATATCGGGGACAATCGGGAGAACTAGGAATGTCACGCTGCTGATCAAGTATGTGTTGATTGCGAAAAAGTCCCAGAGCAAGGGCGAGCGAATGTTGGGCCAGATACCGCGCTCGCTAGGATACGGGAAAAGCCAGAACGCCAGCCAAGGGCGCCCCAGGTGAATGACTGGAAATGCGGCGCCAATCGATAATGCAAAAACAGTGATTACTTCTGCGCAGCGGGTGACGGGTCGCCTCCAAGTAGCATTGGCGAGGCGCAGGATGGCCGAAATCAGCGTGCCGGCGTGGCTGAGACCGATCCAGAAAACGAAGTCGGTTATGTAAAAGCCCCAGAAGACGGGCGTGCGCAACCCCGACACGCCGAGCCCGGCATAAACCTGCCACATGAACGCCGCCAGAGCTGCAACTACAATTCCGGCAAGAAAAGCCGCGGAAAGGGCATAGCGTCCCGATATTCCCGAAAGCGGGCGCAGCAGATCGTCGGTTATTTGCTCAGGCGTTTTCTGTGCCATGCCATGAATCCCGTGGGAGGTAGGTTACCTTGGGCCGCGTACCGACTTCGGCCAGCAGCTTCGTTGCGCGGCTAGAATTGGCGAGCCGCGATGCTTCGCTCTCCGGATCGTTCAGATCGCCCCATACCATCGCGTTCGTAGGGCACGATTGCACGCACGCTGGCTTGATCTCGCCATCTTTGAGTTCGCGCTTCTCAGCAGCGGCTTGAATTTCTCCCGCCTTGATGCGCTGCACGCAGAACGTGCACTTTTCCATCACGCCAACGGAGCGCACGGAAACATCCGGATTCAACTGCAGGTTGAGGGGCTTGTCCCAGACTGGATTGTAAAAATTGAAGAACCGAACGTTGTAGGGACAGGCATTCGCGCAATACCGCGTGCCAATGCAGCGGTTATAAATCTGCCCATTCAGTCCCTCCGATGTGTGATAGCTCGCAAAGGTGGGGCAGACGGGCTCGCAGGGCGCCGCATCGCACTGCTGGCAAAGAACGGGCTGGAATTTCACCTTCACATCGGGGAATTCGCCTTCGTAATATCGCTCGACGCGAATCCAATGTTTGGCGCGGCTCCGAGCAGCCTGCTCCTGGCCGACGGTCGAAATATTGTTTTCCGCGTGGCATGCCACGACGCAGGCCTCGCAGCCCGTGCAGCGGTCGAGATCAATTACCATGCCCCAGTTATGAGCCATATTCCGCGGACCTTCCCTAACGGTGTTCCAGTTCCGGCGAAGCTTCTGTCAAGCTGCCGCCGAATAGAATAAGTTTCCCGCGCCCCACCACTGAAAGCTTCACGCGCGTTGCCGCCCATGCGAACGAATTCGCCCCTTCCACAGTAAGTGGAGACAGAATGGAAATGGGATTGGCGCCACAACCCGTGGCGTATCGCGTGAAATTTTCGTGGCCCTGTCCAACGGGCATAGCGAGCGCGTCCGGCGCGATCCCCGGATTTATGAGAGCGGGCGCCTTCAACTTCCCGTGCGGCGATGCAACCTCGACGAGATCCCCTTGTTGGACCGACAACTTCCGAGCGGTTTTCGGATTGATCTCTACCCAAGCGCCCCACATCACCGTCGAAAGAGGATCGGGCGCTTCTTGCATCCAGGGAAGATGGGCAAGCGAGCCGTCATAGAAAAGCTGCGATGCAAAAGGCAAGAAGTGAAACGGATACTCGTTCGCATCGCCATCGAACTGGGGCGCGGTGGCTTTGGCAGCAGCACTGGGTGCGCCGCCGGTGGAAACCGGGGCCGGATTGGGTTCCGCGCTCCACCAGCCACCTTGCTCCTGAGCTTTCGTCCAGAACTCGTCGGCGTCTTTGGCTGTTTTCGTTCCCTTCTCTTTATAAAGCGCGGCAAACGAAGCCTGAATGGCTTCGTCATAGGCCTTCCAGGGCAACGCTTTCCCAAGCGCGCCGCCCACTTGATGAGCCACATCGAGCAGAACGTCGGGAGTTGAGCGCGTATTGTGGAGCGGGTGCATTGCAGGCGGCGCAACGCTCATTACCGTTCTCGCTGAACCCGAAGGCGGAGCATCGTCATGCCAGGACTCCAGCGGAGAATGGTCGGGCAGGATTAGGTCCGCAAGCGCGCTTGTCTCATCCAGGAAGCTGCCGAAGCTCGCGATGAAGGGAATCTTATCGAGCGCGGCTCGCACGCCCCAGGCAGCCGGCGCAGAAAACACGGGATTCGCGTTGTAGAGAAGCAGAACTTTTGCGGCCGCGGCTCCGGAATTAATCTGCGAGGCCAAGATTTCAACCGAAACGCCGGACTCCTTCGCGGCGGGCGCGGAACTGAACAGAATCCCGCCCGGTTTGCCCACACTCCCGAGAAGAGCGCTTAAGGCATTGACTGCGAGAGCGCTGAAATAGCCGTTCGTATGCGCCGTGGCCGCGTCCCCGATGATAGCCACGGCGGGTTCGTGCGCCGCCGCTTCGCGAGCGATGCGCGCGATCGTTTCGGCCTGCAACCCAGTCTGTGTAGCGATCCTCTCTGGGGCGTAATCTGGCAGGCCCTGCGACCAGCCTTCGATCAGTGAACCGGCATGACCCGCGGCCGCAGCAGGCCGCAGCTTTTCCGTCATGATCACGTGCGCCAGGCCGAGGGCAAGCATCCCTTCCATGCCGGGCTGAACCGGAACCCACTCATCCGCACTCGCGCCGGTATGCGAAATGCGCTGCTCGAACTGCACGAATTTTGCGCGTTGCCCCGGGCGGCCCTTGCGCATCTCGCCAAAGCCGATCGATTGCGCCACGGGAGAGTTCCACGTTCCCACAAAGTCCGCGCCGAACGAAAGCACGTAGTTGGATTGGCCTAGGTCCACCGTCGGAGGCAACGCATGGCCGAAGCTTGCTGCGTTTGCCGCACGAATCACGCTATCGCCCAAAAACGCGGACTCGACAAACAGCGATTTCTTGAAATGATTCGCGAACACCTCAAAGATCGCTCTCTTCTGCCCGCGAAGTGGAGATGTGATGAGCGCCAAGCCGCCTTCCTGATTGCTTGCTTGCAGATCAGCTAGCTGGGATGTGAGCTGCTTGATGGCGTCGTCCCAACTGACCTCTCGAAACTGCCCAGATCCCCGCGGCCCGACACGCGCGAGCGGCCCCTTCAGCCGATCCGGGTGATAGGTGACCTGCAATCCCGCCTGGCCGCGCGGACACAGTTTTCCCTGATTGATCGGGTGCGCCGGATTGCCCTCGAGCTTCTTTGCGAGCCCCATCTTCAGCAGACCAAGCCGGCCGTCGCGCACGACCTCCGCTTCGCCCTGCATCACACGCACCAACAGACCGCAGCCCGCCGGGCACAGTGTGCAAACGCTCGGTTTCCACGTGGCAATGCCCGGAATCAAATCCTCTTCCGGTATGAAGCGGATGAGCTGATGGTCGGGATTACCGCAGCCCTCCAGAGCTGCCGTCGCTCCCGCAACCGCCGAAATTTTCAGAAAATCACGCCGTTCCATAATTCCTTTGTCAGAAATGGCACGTCACGCAATCCACCGAGGCATTTTTCTGTTGGTGACAATTGATGCAAAAACCCATGGTGTGATCCACTTTCCGCTCCGCCACGGTCTGCTGCCGCATGTCACCGTGGCAAACCGAGCAATCCACTCCCGCGCGGATGTGCGGCGCGTGGTTGAACTTCACGTGCGCCGACGGCTCGAAACCATATACGCGCTGCCAGGGGATGTCTTCGCCTCGTGCCTTGTATTGGGCGAGTTTCTTGATCTCAGGCTTGTTCGTCGCAATCACCTGATGGCAGGTCATGCAAAAATTGACGCTGGGAATCCGCGCATCGGGTCCCTGGTCGACGCCTACGTGGCAATCGGTGCACTGCATCCCATTTCCAAGATGCACCTTGTGCGTGTAGGCGATTGGCTGCACTGGCTTCGAGCGAATTCCGAGAAATTCGCGAAGCGCCTCGTAGACGGTCGGGTGTGCCGGCGTGAAAACGCCCGAAGTTTCCTGAGGCGGAGCATTCGTTCCCTGAGCCGACAGTGCCTTGTCCAACACCGCCAGTCCCAGAGCCGCCACTCCGATTGTTATTGCAACGCAAAAATAATGGCTTAGACGAAACGCGGGTCGCGACAATCAACCCTCTTTACGATTAGAGATAATGTTTAGAATGCGAACGGACATCGTACCTTTACGCCATTCGAGTGTAAACGGGATTTGTTTTCTTGCTGTGACACAGGTCACCAGCGAAACGTTCCGAAAATTACACCGAACGGCGCAAATTCGCGGGGCAATGGCGTAGTTGAGTTGCACGAGCACGATAAATACGATGCTCCAGTAGGTACTGACAATGCAAAGTAACGCGCCGAAGGCAGATAGGGCCTGCCCGATCAGGATCCGGCACTGGATCGTACGCGAACCTCGGGCGCTATATCGTCCGTTACAAGACCGAGCCCTTTCGCGCAGTTCCAGCGGAAGTAAAGCGATCCGCCCGCAAGGACGATATTGAGCCAGTAGGTGAGCAGGGCGACTCGATAGGCCATGAACTGAGCAAGGAGCGTCGTCGAAAAGGGCATGATCGACAACGCGAATAGCGCTATCGCAAACATGCGCTCCGAATCCGCACTCTTTCCACGCGGGCTCAGCGCAGCACAGCCCTCTTGCGGCGGACACACACATCACCTCAAGAACGCGACGACGGTTCAACACATTTTCTGGGTTGGTCGCGAAAGGTGATTTGTACGTCCCCCGAAACGCAATCGCACCTTACGCAGTCTGTTTAGAAGCAGGTGGACGACAATGTTAATTCTGCGTGACTTGCGGGCGAGACGAATCGTTGTGCCGGGCGAGACTTGATGTAGGATAACGCGCCTGTCGCAGCTATCGAACCGCAGCCACCCATGGGCTTTTGGGGGATGAAGACACAATGAACAGGTTTTCTGCGCTGATCGTCTGTCTAGCTTTTGTTGGAGTTGGCGCTGAGGCACAGCAACTCGTGATCAAGAAGCAGGAGGTGAATCGAGAAGTACAAAATTACAAGCCGGTCGCGAAGGAGATGCTGCTACACCCAGATCCCGGCGACTGGCTCATGTATAGCCGCACGTACGATGCGTTTCGCGATAGCCCGCTGAGGCAGATCAACAAGAAGAACGTCAGCCAACTGCGTATGGCGTGGGTGCGCGGTCTCGGGGAGGGGGTGACCGAGACGATTCCTATCGTTCACGATGGCGTGATGTACGTGATTGCGCCGGGCGGAATGGTGGATGCGCTGGATGCGACAACTGGCGATTTGATCTGGGAATATAAGCGCGAATACAAGAATGCGTCGCTCGGCGGCGTCGCGCGAACCAAGGCCCTCGCAATCTACGAGGATATGGTGTACTTCACGGCACCAGACGGCTACGTCGTTGCGCTCGACGCGCGCTCGGGCAAAGTCCGCTGGGAAACATACAAGACCGAGACGCAAAACACCTCGGGCGCTCTTGTGGTGGACGGCAAGGTGATTTCAGGAGGCACCTGCGGCAGGGGAAGCGACACTTGTTTTATTGAAGCGGACGACGCCGAAACCGGCAAGAAGCATTGGCGCTTTTATACGGTAGCGCATCCGGGCGATCCCGGGTTTGCGTCATGGAATCAGGCGGACAATTCGCAGTCGATGGCTTCCACGTGGGGTATGCCGGGGACATTCGATCCGGTTCGCAACGTGCTGTATTGGGGCGTGGCGAATCCCATGCCGGATCAGCGCATGCAGCGTCACAATGGCGATCCTGACGGCACCTCGCGCAAAACGCCGGCCGATCTTTATAGTAACTGCACGCTCGCGCTCGATCCGAGGAGTGGCAAGCTCATTTGGTATTACCAGCATTTGCCGGGCGACGACTGGGACACGGATCACACCCACGAGCGCACGCTGGCCCGCGTCGTTTTTAATCCCAACCCGAAATTCGTGAAATGGTTCAACCCGGACGTCCCTCGCGGCTCGATGCACGATATAGCCGCGATGGTTTCCGAGGGCGGGGCGATTTTTGTTCTTGATCGCGACCATGGGAAGTTTCTCTGGGCCACGCCATTTCCCTACGATGACCCGAATTTCGTGATGTCAGACATCGATGTGCACACGGGCGAGACGACGCTCAACTGGGACATCGTGTTCAAGCATCCGGGAGATCATCACATCACGTGCTACTGGAATACGCGGAGCTATTGGCCAACCGCCTA
>Ga0126378_10003032_pt1 | contig 12624 bp, 12 predicted proteins | sample PanSoiMetPlot_23_FD_92587 | JGI IMG/M metagenome (GOLD analysis project Ga0126378, IMG submission 92587) | Tropical forest soil microbial communities from Panama - MetaG Plot_23 | ecosystem: Environmental > Terrestrial > Soil > Tropical forest > Bulk soil | place: Panama | collected 2016-02-17
CGGAACAAACCACTCCTAGGCGGGGAAGTTGTCCGCGGGCTGATCCGCTAGAGCAACCACGCTAGCTGCCAGAACGGTACCGGAGCATGCTTCACACCCATGCCCCTTAGCGTTCACTACGTTGCCGGATCAAGCCGCTAAGGGATCACGGCGGCGCCGCTGGCCCGGCGTCAGCGCCGGGCCGCACCTCCAGGACGCAGAGTAGGACAGGTCAAAGCGGCATGGATGTGTCCCCGCAGCATACGCAGATGGTCAGCACTTCACCTCGCGCGTCACCCTAAGCGTGGTCGCCCCGCCGCCGCTGTGGCCGAGCCGCGCGGCGGTGTTGCGCAGGTCGAAGCTGGCGGCGAGGAGCTGGCTGGCGGTGTAGTGCCGCAGCCCCTTGATGTCGAGCTTCACCCTGGCGGCCGCAGCGGCATCAGCCACCCTGTGCGTGGCCCAGTCGGGGTTCCACGGTCGGGTGTGCATCGGGTCGTTGGAGAACAGGTATGCGCCCTCGGCCAACTCGACGCCGACGGCGCCGAGCGCCCCCCTGACCTCGGCCACGTAGTTCTTGATCAGAGCGCAGGTGTCGGGGTCGACGGCGAGCCAGCGGTCCTGGTGGGTCTTGGTGTCCTTGCGGACCCGCTGGCCGCCGCGGACCACGTAGTTGGACGCGATGTGCAGCAGGCCCCGGCCCAAGTCGATGTCGCGGACCTGCAGGGCGCACAGCTCGCCGCGCCGCACACCGGTGACCGCCACGAGCCACAGATACAGGCCGAGGGCCTCATTAACAGACCTGGCCGCGGCGATCACCTTCGCGACATCCTCTGGCGGGGTGGCCGGGATGGCCTTGCGAGTGTCGGCGGGTGGCCTGGCTGACTCGGCGGGGTTGCGGTCGGTCCATTCCCAGCGCCGCGCGGCTTCGAACGCGCCAGACAGGATGCCGTGGATGCCACGGATGGTGTTGGGCTTCATCGGCCGGCACTGGTGGGGTCGGCATCCGGCCCGGCGGCAGTCGTGGCGAGGCCCGGACCGCTGCCGGCGCACCCCGGGCCCGTCCTGCGCCCTTGGTCTGTCCCCGGGTTCCATGGCGACTACCGCAGTCCGCCCGCGCCGCGCGGTGATCAGGCCGTCTCCCGCGAGCGCCTCGTAAGCTCGGCGTATCACGCCCGTCCCGATGCCCTGCAACGCGCTCAGCTCGGTGATCGACGGCAGCTCCTCGCCAGGAGCAAGCGTGCGCGACCGGATCCCCTCAGCCAGCACACCTGCGACCTGCTGCCAGGCGGGCCGGGTGTCACAAGGATCCATAACCAAGACCGGCACATTGCGGTGCTCGGTGAACGGCGTGCCGGTGCAGGACAGGTCGCCGCAATGCCTTAGCCGCGCGTAGAGCCGATCGAGCACCGGGCCGCGGACCTTCCGCACCTCCAGGTGCCCGAGCGCCGGCTTGATGGTGCGCCGGATGAACCCTTCGTTGGTCTGCCGGGTAGACACGTCCCATCCGGCGATCGCGGCGTACTCGTCGAGCAGATCTGCCATAGTCACGGCGGACTCTGGCTTGCGCCCGTCGGACGCATCCTTAAGCAGCCTGCCGAGCTCGATCCGCGCCTGCTGCTCCGTCCTGACGGTGGACTTGAGGCGGATCTCCCGGCGCGTGATCGGATCCGTGCCACCGTAAACCACGACGCGGAATGACCCGCTCGGCAGTCGCTCTACGTGACCCTTGGCGACCCTGGGCATGGCGCCCATGGTAGACCGCAATGCCGACTCGTTCCACGAGTCGTTCCACGGATGAAGATCAATACCACCTTAAATCCACCCTGAACTGGGAGCCGGTGAGCGGATTCGAACCGCTGACCTGCCGTTTACAAGACGGCTGCTCTGCCAACTGAGCTACACCGGCGGATAACTCGCTGCATGGTAGCCCACCCCGGCCGTGACGTGCTCATTTGAGCTTTGACCTGCGGAACTGCCCTCAATGCTGGTGGCCGCAGAAGACCGACCGATGCGAGTGTCTCCGGCTTGGCTCTGTCACATCGACGCCAGTTGGTGCGTCTGATAGATGACGTCTCGCGACGGGAGAAGGTGGCGGATGAACGCCAGCGAGGGACGGCTCCTTCGACCACGGCCAGGAGCGCCTGCCCGGCCGGCGGCCAAAGCAGTGGTGCACGGGCTGCACCGTCGTCCTCCCGGTTCGGCACGGCGGCACTTTGGTGCCACCGCGGCCTGCGGAAGATTCCACCCATGGAGTGCACCTTCGAGTGACGCCCGCAGCGGCGCGGCTCCATACCGTTTTCTCCAAGAAGCCAGCCCCGAACCTTCCCTATCACCGGGCCGGACCTGGCCGAGGAGATCAGAGATGAAGTGCAGCGGCACACTGCCTGCTCACCCCCACGGCTCGGAGGCGGCATGACCACGACCTTTGCCGGATATAGGCCTGTCCGGCAGCGGGAGGAAGCAACCCGGGCTGTGGAGACGTCCCGGCAGCGCGCGGCGCGGTTTGAACGCGACGCGCTGCCGTACTTGCAGCGGTTGTACAGCCCGGCGCTTCGTCTCACCCACCACCCGGCGGATGCCGAAGATCTAGTTCAAGAAACACTTACCCGGGCATTCGCCTCATTCGCCCAGTTCGAGCCCGGCACCAACCTGGGGGGCTGGCTGCACCGCATCCTCATCAACAGCTTCCTGACCAGTTGCCGGAAACGGCAACGCGATGCCGTGCCAACCGCCGAGATCCAGGAATGGCAGCTGGCCCGCTCCCTGTGCCCCACCACCTCCGGGCTGGGGCCCGCCGACGTCGAGGTCATGGAACAGCTGCTCGACCCCGAGGTCACGCGCGCGTTCTGCCAACTCCCCGAAGATTTCCGCACCGTGGTGTACCTGGCCGACGTCGAGGGCTACGCCTACCGGGAGATCGCCGGCATTACGGGAACACCGATCGGGACCGTCACCTCGCGACTGCACCGAGGCCGCCGCCAGCTACGCGACCTGCTCCAGAACCCTGTGGGCACCGACCGCCCGACCATGGTGACCGAACTCCGCAAGGCCCGCCCAGAGACATCCCACCCATGCAGGTCGCGATGACCTATGGGCTTTGCGCTGCCTCCAGCGTCTGGGCGCTACGCGCCGGCCGGATGCGCGGTGGGTTCTTCGGTACGGAGCCGATGCCTCATACCGGTGACACGAAGGGGAGAACCCTGGGAACCGGTACCACGCGGCGGGGAACCAGCATGCCACGCGAGGACCACCCTGATGCGGCGCGGCGCCGTGACACGGCTCGACACTGGGTTCCGATGTTCGTCAACGGCCGGGGATCGGCGGCCTCCCGGCGTGGCCGGCCCTGGGCTTGGGCGCTCGCTGTGGGATTGGTGGCAGCGGCCGCAGTCCGCCTTCCGGGCGCGGCGGGCGATCTGCGTGCCGCAGTCACCCACCTGGGCGGGCTGCGGCTGGCATGGCTTGGTGCGGCCGTTACCGCGCAGAGTGTGTCGCTGGCCAGCGGCGCGGCGGCGCAGTGCCAGTTGCTGGCCGTCGGCGGGGCGCGGTTGCGATGGCCGGTCGTATTCGGGCTGGTGCTCGCGTCCACCGGACTGGCCAAGGTGATGCCGGCCGGGCCGGTCACCGGCGCCGCCTGGCAGGCACGGCAGTATCGCCGCCGCAACGCGAGCACCCCGGCGGGGGTGTGGGCGGTGCTGGCCGGAGGATTCACCTCCATCGTGGTGATCGTTGCCCTGCTGCTGGCCGGAACCGCGGTCGCTGACGTTGCCTCCCTGCCGTTGCTGGCCTGCGCGCTGGGGGTCCTGGCCGCCGGCGCCGCCGCGCTGACCTGCATGCCACGCCGCGCCCAGGCGCTTAGCAGCTGGCTGAGCCGGCGCCGCCGCCGCTCAACCACCGCCACCCAGCTTGCCGCGGCCACGGCCGGGATGTCATCCCAGCGGGCCAGGCCCGGCTGGGCTGTGGGGGTGCTGGCGTGCACCAGCGCGGGGCTGCTCGCCGAGACAGCCGTGCTGGCCGCTTGCTTCGAGCTGGCCGGACTCCCGATTCCCTGGCGGGGCCTGCTGGCCGCCTACGCCACCGGACAGTTGGCCAGCCGGCTCGTGCCGCTTCCCGGCGGGCTGGGCGGGATGGAAGCCGGCGTGCTCGCATCGCTCGCCCTTACCGGCACCCCGGCTGCAGGCGCCGCAGCCGCGGTGCTCGTCTACCGGGTGGCCGGGTACTGGGCCATCGGCGCGGCCGGGGCCCTCACCGCGGCCGTGCTCGCCCGCCAGCGGGTGACAACCATGCCAGCACGGCCACCACTGCAAACGGGGGGAGACGGGCAACCATGATCGCGCACGTATCCATCTTCGACGCGCTCGATGACGACGAGCTGCACGAGCTGAAAATCCACGCCGCCGACTGGATGGCCGAGGCCGCTCACGGCTACGAGAGCACTGGCAGCGCCGCCTCGTGGCGGCTGTCCTGGGAGTTCCACGACCTTCACATGGAACTGCGGCGCGAGCTGCAGGCTCGCAAAGCGAGGCGAGCGGCGGCATGACCTGCCCCATATGGCCATCGGTGCCAGGCGTCGGCCTGCGCTCCTCCGGTACCCCTGCCCGGGCCGCCGCCCACGCCCTCCAGCGGGCAGCAGCATCCCGGCAGGCCCCGGCACCGTCTCAGGCGGCACGCTGGCGCACGCTGCGCCGGTACTGGCAGATCGTCCCGCTTGCGGTGGTGTTGTGGGCGCTGGATGCCGTGGACAAGTTCCGTGGCGGAGCACAAGTCGCCGGGCTGGCCCACGCCCCGGTCATCAATCAGGCCAGCGATGCCCTTGGCGGGGCGATCGCGAAGGTGATGAACCAGTGGACCAGCAGCCACCCGCTCGCTGCCGTTCCGGCGACCGCCTACTACATCGTGCTGCACGTGCTGGTCGCCGGGACGGTTGGCGTGCTGCTGCTGCGCTCGGGTCACCCGTCCTACCCGCGGCACCGCAATGCGCTGATAGCCACGGGGGTCACCGGGCTGGTGACGTTCTGGGCCTACCCGGTCGCCCCGCCGCGGATGCTGCCCGGCTACCACGACACGGCCGCCGCCACCGTGCCCATCTTCCACAGCCTGCTGGAAACCCACGCCGCCGACCAATTCGCTTCCCTCCCCTCCCTGCACGTCACCTGGGCGCTGTGGGTCGCCGTCGCCACCAGGCCGCTGCTACGACAGCGCCTATGGCGCATTGCCATCTGGGGCTACCCGCTGCTGACCACCGTGGACGTGCTCGCCACCGCCAACCACTACCTGCTCGACGCCGTCACCGCCCCCGTTGTCCTCGCCATCGGCTACGCCACCGCCGCCGCGCTCCCCGTCGTGACGCGCCACATGCACCGGCCCCGCCGGGCCACAGGCACACACCCGCCAACCGGGCCGCAGCACGCTCCGCCCGAGGACACCATCCACAGCCCTGGGCCTGATCTGCTAGCACCGCGAGGAGATGACAGTGAACCGCATCCGCATCAACAGGCCGAGGATCCGGCACGACCGGCCCTGGCTTGAGATCTTGCCGACCGATCTCCGGGACCCCGACGTGGTCCGGGCCAAACCCCTCGCCCGAGCTCAGCATGCCGACACCTCCCCCAGCAACGGGCCCACCGGGCGGCGATAATGCAGGCGAGCCTGATCGAACTGGGCCCCATCACCCGGGTCGAGCGGCGGGGAGCATGTCATGTCCCATAGCTCCCTAGCCGTTCTGGCCAGACAGGCGGCAGCGGTGGATGGCCTGCTGCCATGCCAGCGCGAGGACGCGCAATTGTGGTTCTCAGATTTGCCATCCGACCTGGAACTGGCCAAAGCGCACTGCCGACCCTGCCCGATCCGCCGGCTCTGCCTTGTCGGCGCGGAAGAACGGCGCGAGCCGCTTGGGGTCTGGGGTGGGGAGATCTTCGACCGCGGCGCGATCACCCCGCGGAAGATACCGCGCGGACGCCCGCCCAAGACATCTGGACGAGATCACTCATCCGCTACCTCGTGATCGCCCGGTAGGCCGGACCCGGCAGCACGCAGCAAGGCTGCGGTCAGGATGACCGCCCAGGCAGGTCACGTCCCGGCCCGGATCGCGTGTCATTGTTGCGCTTCGCCTTCAGCGCTGGCGTCCAGCCGACGCACAGATACCAGCGATAGTCCGAGGTCACGGATCTTAACCAGCAACGCGTGCAGCGCGGGCTGATCAGAGAGCTGGCCGAATATGACCGTCTGGGTGCCGTCGCTGGTTACCCGGAGGCCGCCGAACCAGTCTGCCCAGCACTCATCGAGCACACCGTCGACGCGGATCTCGTAATAAGCAGACAGTCCTGGGCCGGTCACCGCCGCTCATCCCTCCCTCTGGTCGCTGCATGTTTGGGCTCTCCCTGCACGCTACGATCGAGCCCCTGGCCTGGGCGTCACCCGAAGGTGCCGATGCGGGGTGGAATCTTTCAACGGATCCTGCTGAGCACGGCCGTGCCGTCGGCCCCATGCTCGCGGGCGCAGGAGGTGACAGCGCGCTGCGCTGTGCGGCGGCAGCCACAGGACAGGGCCATCAGCTATCTGGCCTTTGGCCCTTAGAATGTCGGCACCCAGCAGGACGCTGGCCACATCTGGACTGGCTCATGTGTAGGTCGCCAATGGCTGAGCTGCCTGCGGTGACCCCGGGGTGGGTTGCCGCCGCTTCAGAGCGCGATGTCCTGCTGGCCACCAAGCTGCATGTGCCCCAGCCGCAGCGCGGGTCCGTGGGGCGCGCGCGCCTGGTGGCGGCGCTTGAGGGAGGGCTGGCAGACCGGCTGATTCTGGTTTGTGCCCCAGCGGGGGCGGGGAAGACGGTGCTGCTCGCCGACTGGGCCCGTAGTAGCCGCCGACCGGTCGCATGGCTGTCGCTGGATGAAGCGGACAACGACCCGGCACGGTTTTGGCGGCACATGGTTGCCGCGCTGGACCGTGCGCGGCCGGGGGTTGCTGAGCGGGTTGCGCCGCTGTTTGGTCCGCCGGCGCCGTCATCGTTTGATGGGCTGGTGACGGCGGTGATCAACGAGCTGGCCGCCCAGGCGGATGACAAGGAAGTGATGCTGATCCTCGACGATTATCACTTGATCGATGCCCAGCCGGTGCATGAGTCGCTGGCATTCCTGCTTGAGCACCTGCCGCGAGGGCTGCATCTGGTGCTGGCTAGCCGCATCGACCCGCCGTTGCCGCTGGCCCGGCTTCGGGCTGGCCGGCAGCTGGCCGAGCTCCGCGCCCCCGACTTGCGTTTCACCGCCGACGAGGCAGCGGCCCTTCTGCGCGAAGCGATTGGCGCTGACCTGCCTGGCGCTGAGGTGGCGGCACTGGCGGCCCGTACGGAGGGCTGGGCGGCCGGGCTGCAGCTGGCTGGTTTGTCCTTGCGGGGACAAGCCGATACTGCCGGGTTTGTAGCGGCGTTCAGCGGCAGCCACCGCTTTGTTCTGGACTACTTGACCCAGGAAGTGCTTGGGCAGCAGAGCGGGGCGGTACGCCGGTTCTTGCTGGAAACCTCGGTGCTGGAGCGGCTGTCGGGCGAGCTGTGCGACGCCGTCACCGGCCGTACCGACAGCCAGGCGATGCTGGAGGCGATCGAACGGGCAAACCTGTTCTTGGTGCCACTGGATGAGGTACGCGGCTGGTGGCGCTACCACCAGTTGTTTGCCGACCTACTGCGCGCCCGACTGCGGCAGCAACAGCCCGAACGGGCACTTGACCTGCACCGCAACGCAGCGGCCTGGCACGACGAGCATGGCCTTGCCGGGGAGGCGGTGCGGCACGCGCTGGCGGGAGACGATCCCACTTGGGCGGCCCGGCTCATCGAGCGGTACCTCGATGAGTTCCACCTGCGCAGCGAGCGAGCGACCTTGCAGCGGTGGCGCGCTGCACTGCCCGCTGACCTGGTCGCATCCCGGCCGCGGCTGTTGCTGGCCGAAGGGCGGATGGCCCTGCTCAGTGGCCGGATCGAGGAAGCCGAGACGTCGCTGAAGGCAGCCGAGCGAGCGTGGCCAGCCGCGCCGGACGGCGCCGAGCCGTATGAGCCGTCGGTTGGCCGGCCCGCGAGCGCGTTCGCAAACGTCCCCGCCTCGATCGCGATTGAGCACGCCTACCTGGCCGAATTCCGCGGTGACGCAGAGGGCATGGCCATGTCCGCGTCGCAGGTGCTGGATGGGCTCGCCGAGGACGAATGGATGCTGGCATCCCTAGCCCAGGAGCGCCTGGACGTGGCCGAATGGCTGCGCGGTCGGCTACCAGCGGCCGAGCAGGGCATGGCCCGGAGAATTGCCGGGTTCCGGGCCGCCGGGGAAGCCACGCTGGCAGCGTGGAGCGCCCATTATCTGGGTCTGGTCCAGCGCGCTCAGGGACGCCTGGACGCGGCGCAGCGGACCTACCAGGAGGCGCTGGAGATCACTGCACCGCCCGGCCGCCCGATGCTGCCCGCGGCAGGCGGCGCCTTCGTAGGGCTAGCGGAGGTGGCTTACCAGCGGGGCCAGCTTGATGCCGCCCAGCGGCACCTGAGCGAGAGCCTTACGCCTTGCCGGCAGCTCACTTACACCCAGTCGCTGGCCACCGGGCTGGCGACGCTGGCATGGATCCGGCAGGCCCAAGGTGATCTTGCCGAGGCGCTCGAGATGATGGGTGAGGCTGAGAGAGCCGCGCCAAGCCAGGCGGTGACCAGCCTGCTTAACCCGGTCCCGGCAGATGGGGTACGGCTGCGACTGGCCCAGGGTGAGATCGCTGCGGCTGCCCGGTGGGCGCGCCAACGCGGCCTGGGCGACGAAGACGAACCGAACTACCCGCGGGAGCACGAGTATCTGGTGCTTGCGCGGGTGCTGCTCGCCCAGGAGCGGCCGGGCCCGGCGCTGGCGCTACTGGGCAGAATGCTCGCGGCAGCGACCGCTCAAGGCCGCACGGGCAGCCTCATCGAGATCCAGGCACTACAGGCACTAGCGCTTGCGGCCGTCGGCGACGAAGACGCCGCGGTCAACGCGCTTGCCCGGTCGCTCGCCCTCGCCTGCCCGCAGGGCTATGTCCGGGTGTTTGCCGACGAGGGCCCGCCGATGGCCGTCTTGCTCAGCCGGCTGATCGCAGCGCAGAAGGCAGAGCAGCCTGCTAGCCGAGACGTCTCGCTGGGCTGCCTGGCCCAGCTGACGCGAGCATGTGGCGGCCACGACGGCCAGCAAGCCGCCGGCCGGGGCGCTGGCACAGCAGTGCCGGGCCTGCCCGAGCAACTGACCGCCAGGGAGCGGGAAATCCTCGCGCTGCTGGCCGCGGGCACATCCAACCCACGCATTGCCGAAGAACTCGTGATCAGCCTCGACACCGTGAAAAAGCACGTCAGTCATCTCCTGGCGAAACTCGGCGCCGCCAACCGCACCGAGGCTGTCACTCGCGCCCGCCAGCTCAGCCTGATCCCCTAGCAAGCGGTGTGGGCTGCCAGGATGGCGGGGTGGAGGTATTGAGCAGCCGGGTCTTGCTGCGCCCGGCCGACCTGGGCCGAAGCCGCCATTTCTACCGGGATGTGCTGGGCCTCGCGATCTACCGGGAGTTCGGGCCGCCGGACGATCCGGGGGTGGTCTTCTTCCTCGGCTCGGGGTTTCTGGAAGTGTCCGGGCACTCAGACGGCGCCGCCGGGCAGTCGGTGATGGTCTGGCTGCAGGTGCGGGATATTGACGCTGAGCATGAACGGCTGGCCGCGGCCGGTGTTCACATTCTGCGTGAGCCGGTAACCGAGCCGTGGGGATTGACCGAGATGTGGATCGAGGACCCCGACGGCGTTCGGATGGTTCTTGTCGAGGTCCCCGCCGATCACCCACTGCGCCGCGACCAGCGTTCCTCACCGGCCATCTGACAGGGCTTGCGGGGCGAACCGGCAGAGATCGACGTGGCGTAGTTGGGCGTGCCTGTTACGTAGTTCCGGCCCGGCGATGCGTGCCCGTGGTGCAGCCTGGTGATCAACAGCACCCGACCGAAGGCTCGATCGTGTCCCGCACGTCCGCCCGACATCGGAAGTCCCCGCAATCCTCACCGGCCCACACGGGCGAGGTCACCTGGCACCGGAAACGATCACCGGTGCGGCGGAGCAGGCCTGCCCGGATCGCGGCCATGGCCGTCACTGGCTTGGCTGCTCTGGTCTGCGGCTGGGTGGCCGCGGCTGCCTGGATGACGGGAGTGCCCCACGCTACGGGGGTGGACCAGGCTGATGAGTTCGGCCTGCCGGCGAACGGCACCCATCAGGGCGCCGCCAGCCCACGGCCTACGGCCTCGCGGGGCGCCCAGGCCATCCAGCAGCCCAAGATCGTGCGCATTACCGTTGCTAACCGCCCGGGGCAGCACCGAGGGTCAGGACAAGCCGGGCCCGGCTACCTCAACCCACTGCGGGGAGTAAGTGGCTTGGTTCCCGAGCGCATCGACGAGGGCGTCGACTTCGGCGGGTCGGGGCCGGTCTACGCTCTCGGCGACGCTGTCATCACCAACGCGGGCGGGAATTCCGGGTGGCCCGGCGGCGGCTGGATCACCTACCAGCTCACCGACGGCCCCGCTGCCGGGCTGATGGTCTACGTGGCCGAAGACGTCACACCAGCCGTTGAGGTCGGCCAGCACGTGTCGTCCTCGACGGTGATTGCCAACATGTTCGCCGGGGCCGATGGCATTGAGACCGGATGGGCGCAGCCAAGCGGCGTCTCTGCGGAATCGGAGCTTCCGGAAGCCGGGGGCATCGGCGGGAGCGGCCCGTTCCCAACCAAGGTCGGAGTTAACTTCGATCAGTTGCTCCAGGCGCTGGGCGTACCGGCCGCACCTGCGCCTCTCGAACCCGCCTATGGGGTTCTTCCGGCCAACTACCCGGCCAGCTGGGGATAACCCGGGCCGGATAGGCGACCTCAAGAGCGCACCTCCCGGCGTCGTCCGTGCTGGCCAATACGTGCCAGAGTGGAGGAGTCGCCGCCGCGCCGGGAGAGGAGCGCGATGGGGCTCGTTCGGCCGCCGCGAGTCACCCCGGCTGGGCATGGGCTTTCGTAGCCTGTCCCGCCGCCGGAAGCTGCTTGCCGCCGGGGTGGCGATCGTGGCCGTGGCCGGGGCCGTCACCGCTGGCGTCGCGGCGCTCGCTGTGGGCGGCGGGGCGGGCCGCTCCGCCGGATACCCTGCGCAGGACAGGCCGGGTCCGGTGCTGCTGGTACCGGGCTATGGCGGCCAGACCGGCTCGTTGAGCGTGCTCGCGGCGCGGATCCGGGCGACCGGGCGGCGCGCCACCGTGGTTCGCCTGCCCGGTAGCGGGACCGGCAGTTTGATCACCGACGCCGGTGTGCTCAACGCGGCGGTTGAGCGTGCGCTGCGGGGCGGGGCACCGTCGGTTGACGTGGTCGGCTACTCGGCTGGTGGCGTTGTAGCTTTGCTTTGGGTGCGCGAAGACAACGGGAGCGGCAAGGCGCGCCGTGTCGTTACCCTGGGTTCCCCGTTCCATGGGACGCGCCTTGCCGCGGACGCGACCGGGTTCCTGCCGGGCGCGTGCCCGGTGGCGTGCAGGCAACTGGTGCCTGGCAGCCCGTTGCTGGCGCAGCTGACGCACACCCCGGTGCCGGGCCGGCCGCGCTGGCTCTCGCTCTGGACCACCGATGACGAAGTGGTGATGCCAGCGGACTCGGCACGGCTGGCTGGCGCGGTCAACGTGCCGATCCAGTCTGTCTGCCCGGGGCATCAGGTGAGCCACTCGCAGCTGCCGACCGATCCGGTCGTCATCAACCTGGTACTGCAGGCCATCGGCCGGGGCCCGATCTCGCTGAGAGACCCGGCTGGCTGCCACTGACTGTCAGCTGGTGACGTCCTTGGTCGCGAAGTTCGCCCATGCTGCGGCCAGGAATACCACGACGTAGACGCCCTGAATGGCGAAGCCTCGGTCGATGTTGCGCCAGAGGATCGGCTCGCGGAAGAAATCCGCCCAGGCCAGCCAGTACCGGGTGGGCAGGTACGGGCTGACCGACGCGGCAGAGTTGAGCGCGACCAGGACGCCGCTGGTGATCAGTGCCGCCAGTGCCCCGAGCGCGGCGCCAAGGGAGGAGTCGGTGACCGTCGAGAGGAACAGTGCGATCGCGGCAACTCCGAGCATGGACACGCCGATGAACGCAATCGCGCCAACTGTCCGCATGGCGATGTCGGCCGGGGTCATCGGGCTGCCGGACAGCGAGGTCGCGACGCCCGACGCAGTCAGCCCGTGCTGCGTTACCAGCAAGGGCTTGGTTCCGAACAGCCCCGCGCCGGTCGCATAACCGGTCACCGCGACGAGGACCACGGCGCCGAGCACATAGGTGATCACCGAGATCAGCTTCGCCACCAGCAGCCGGGTCCGGCCGACCGGCCTGGCCAGCAGGTACCGCAGCATGCCCGAGTCCGCTTCGCCGGCGATCGCGTCACCGGCCATGATGGACACCGCGATCGGCAGGAAGATCGGCAGCACGAGGGCAAGCGCGGCCGCCGGGTAGAGCGTTCCGTTGGACAGCACGGCCGAGAGCAGCGCTGGTCCCTGACCTGGGGCCGGTGCGACATGGGTCACCGCGATGAACACCGCGACCACGGTCGGCAGCGCGCAGAGCAGCAGGATGCTGGCCCAGGTCCGGGGCCTGCGGACCAGCTTGACCAGCTCGACCC
>Ga0126378_10003033_pt1 | contig 12623 bp, 6 predicted proteins | sample PanSoiMetPlot_23_FD_92587 | JGI IMG/M metagenome (GOLD analysis project Ga0126378, IMG submission 92587) | Tropical forest soil microbial communities from Panama - MetaG Plot_23 | ecosystem: Environmental > Terrestrial > Soil > Tropical forest > Bulk soil | place: Panama | collected 2016-02-17
GCCCAGGTGCTCGGTGATTGTCGGATCGCTGCCGGTCAGATTGACCGCGCGCTCGAGCTCCTCGACGGCCTTCTTGTATTCGCCCTTCTGGTAATACACCCAGCCGAGGCTGTCGATGTAAAAGCCGTCCTCCGGCTGAACATCGAGGGCGCGCTTGATGAGCTGCTCGGCCTCTTCGAGGTTCTTGCCTTCCTCCGCGTAAGTGTAACCGACGTAGTTGAGTGCCTGGGCGTTTTTGGGGTTAAGCTCGATCGCCTTCTTCATCTCGGCCATGCCAGCTTCACGCTGTTTGTCAAGATCGAGGCAGGCCCCGAGCTTGAAATGAAAGTCATCATTGCGTGGATCGATTGAGACCATGTTCCGCGCAATCGCAATCGCGGCAGCATAGTCTTTCTTCTCGGTGTACACCTCGCGCAGAAAGCCCATCAGCTCGGTGTCGTTGGGCTTGAGCCTCAAGGCCTCATTTAGCGCATCGATCGATTTGTCGTAGTGATCCTGCTTGTCGTAGATGATGGCGAGCTGGATACGGGACTCGACATAGTGATCATCGGTCGGGGGAACCTGCTCGAACTCGGCGATCGCGCGGTTGTAATCGTTCAACTCCATGTACACCGCACCCAGGTAGAAGCGTACCTGCATGTTGTTCGGCTCGGTCCCGAGCACCAGGTTGAACTGGGTTGCCGCCTGATCGTAGTCGCCGTTGCGGAAGTAGAGGAGCCCGATCTTGGTCCGCGTATCGGTCGGATTGGTCTCGATGCCTTCCAGCTGCCGCAGCTCGCCCAGCGCTTCGTCGTACTTTTTCTGGCCGACATAGATTTCGGCCAGGCGTTTGCGCGCGAGCTCGTTGTTCGGATTTATCTGGATGATCTTCTTGTAGTATGCGACTGCTTCTTCCGGCTTGTTCTGCAGAATCCGCAGGGTAGCGAGGTCGAGCAGCACTAGTTCCTGCTCCGGATTTCGTTCCAGCGCTTCCTGATAATAGTGGTCGGCCTCATCGTACTTCTTGGCCCCTACCATCACGCGGCCCGCGTAGTAGTAGCCAAGGAACGAGCCCGGATCGAGCGCGATCAGGCTCTGAAAGGTCTTTTCAGCCGCGGCGAAATCGCCGCGCTTGGCGTACAACGTTCCCAGGTAGAGGTACGCCTCCTGGTTCCTGGGACTGAGCCGGAGAACTTCCTTGTAGTAACGTTCCGCGGTCGCGTCATCCCCGAGTGCCGAGCTGATTCCGGCGGCGAGCAGGCGCGCGTCGACCGAATTAGGATTGACCTTGAGCGCCTCGTTCGCTTCGTTGAGCGCTTCTTTCAACCGGCCGTCGCGTACATAGAGAGTCGCAAGGCGGACCCGGAGCTGCGCGTTGGTTGGGTCGTAGTGAACCGCGTCTTCATAACCCTTGAGCGCACCTTCGCGATCGTTGTCGTTGTTCGCGGTTTCTGCGATCAGAAACGCGCTCATCGCCTTGGCGTCGGATGGTATTTCGACTGCGCGCGCTCCGCCAAAGCTGTTCGCATCACCGGTGCTGGCGGTTTCCGGAGTCTCCGGTGGGCGTTGCGCAGTTTGCGCGCATCCCACCAGGACCACCGACGCAACCGCGAGCACGCCAACCACGCATTTGGCTGAAAATCTCATTAATTTGACGGGCAGGTCCAGAACGTTTCTCGACCGATCTAATAGCACTATGCCGGACTATTTGGGGAGAGCACCGCCCCTACCCTTGGCGCCAAACCCTCGCGGCACCCCTTCATTATACGTCCCGCGTCCGCGGAATCGATATATAAAACCCGGCTCTGCATATAAAACCCGGCTCTGCCGGAATTATCGCCTTGCTTGCCTCCACCCCTTGGGTTAGAGCCTCTGCTTTACGGTGCCCAACAGCTCTCAATCACGACCGAACGACGAGCCGTTGTCCGGACAATCCACCCTTACCCGTCTGACGTCGCGCCGGACACTCGGTTTCACCTCGCTGGTGTGCCTGATGTACTTGGTCGTGAGCGGCGGGCCGTACGGAATTGAGGACGCGGTCCGTTTCGCCGGCCCGAAGCTGGCAATTCTCCTGTGTCTCATCGTGCCGTTGACTTTGAGCGTGCCTACGGCGCTGATGGCTGCGGAGCTCACCGCACTGCGACCCGTAGAGGGTGGATTCTACTTTTGGGTCAAGGAAGCACTGGGCCCCTTCGCCGGCTTCGCTGAAGCTTACCTGACCATCCTCTACACGGCCGTCGACATGGCGCTCTACCCCGTGCTGTTCGCGGCGTACCTGTCGTACCTGCTCCCGCTCGGGCCTGGCGCGCAAATCGCGATGGGTGTGGGCCTGGTGTGGCTGGCGGGATTACTCAACCTCGCCGGGGTCCGCCCGGTCGGCGACGCTTCGGTTGTGCTGGCCTTCCTACTCCTGCTGCCGTTCGTCATTTTGATCGCGCTTGGCTGGGCACGGATTGCGAATTTTCAGATGCCTTCTGCGCCCCTCTTCGGGACAGATCCTCTGGGAGCACTGGGTGCCGGGTTGACGGTTCTCATCTGGAACTTCGGCGGATGGGAAAATCTGAGCGTCGTCTCGGCGGAAATCGAAAACCCGCGCCGCAACTACGTCCGCGCGATCGCGGTCGCAGTTCCGCTGGTGGCCGCGGGTTACCTTCTGCCCCTGATGGTTTCTTTGAGCGGCGCCAACAGCGGCGCGAACTGGCGGGAAGGCTGGTTCTCTCAGGTCGGCAGTGAACTCGGTGGCCGGACGTTGGGCGGGGCGATAGCAATCGGGGGCAGCGTGATGTCGTTTGCGGTCTTTCAAGCCGCGATGCTGTGGGTCTCGCGGATGCCCTATGTACTCGCGCGCGAGGGTTATTTGCCGCCAGCGCTTCGCGAAATCTGGGCCGCCACGGCGACGCCACGAAGATCGATCATCTGGTGCTGCCTCATCTTCACGCTACTGGTTCCGTTAGGCTTTCTCGCGCTGGTGGTACTCGACGTCTTCTTCTATATGGCGGCCCTAGCCCTCGAAATGGCGGCGCTGGTCAGGCTGCGGCAGCTCGTCCCCGACCGCGAGGGTTTGTTCACCGTCGGTGGGGGAAGAGCCGGACTCATGCTGACGGTGCTATTGCCGCTACTGACCTGGTTCGCAACCTTCGGACTCGCGCTATCCAGAGGCGACGGTAAACGCGACTTCACCGTCGCTCTGTTGCTGGCGCTCGTAGTGTGGCCAGCCTACGGACTTGCTCGGCGCCGTTGGGGCGGGCCGGCCAGAATTCAGGAGCAAGCCAGCTACAGCGGCGCGTCGAGCACTTCATCGAAGCGCGAATAGTCCAGCACCGGTGTCTGGTCACCCCGGAAGCCGGTGATGTCGGCAAGTCGCTTGCCCCACAATATGTCTTCAGCTCCATAATACTGTCGGGCGGTGACGGTCTGCGAGAAAGTCTCCTCCAGTCCGGTCAAGGATATGACGATCATGACGCCAGAGTCCCTAAGCGATTCGGCCGTCTCGCCCGAGAGCGGACTATCGGGCAGGATCTGATGCACCGCGGTCCAGCTCAGGGTAAATAGCGCCGAGCGCTCGCGCTGCAATCGAAGATCATAAAATCGGCGCAGCCGTTCGCCCTCGGCGGTAAGCTCGATGCGCGAAAAGGTCAGATGGATCTGCGCTTCAAGAATGCGGCTCTCGCGCAGATTCGCCATCCGAAACATCAGGCTCGGAACACCATCGCGCCTCGAGACCACCATAAAGCGGCTGAAACGCACGCGGGCGCTGGGCAGTGAGAACTTGGCAAACACCAGCCCGGTCATCAGGGCGAGTCCGAACAAACCCATGAGCGCTTCGACCGAAACCAACGCGTTGGAGAAAAACGTGGTCGGATGCAGCACGCCGTACCCGATCGTCGACATGGTCTGCACGCTGAAAAAGAACATGTCGGGATAGGAGTCGGGCCGTGCACCCTGCACCCCTCCATCGAGCCAGTAAGCCAGGCCGAACAGCGCGTTGGCGGTGGTAAACACGCCCAGCACCAGCATCAGCAGGATCGTCCACGGAGAGCGAACCAGGTAGTGGTAGAGATCCGCAAACGGTGTTGCGCGGCTACCGCCGACACTTTGATAAGTCTCCGTTGGGTCCTCGGCCATCCGAGAAGAATATACTCCTGGCCGCATCGGCTCACCGCCAGAGGCGACTGCACTAAGAGTCGTCGCTTAGCGATGGGGCGCGAATCAACTAACCGCTTCTGCGGCGCGAACGGAACTATCTAGCTTAGCCTGCCCCCTCTGACGGGTCGCACAGCTACTTTCCGAATGCACCGCGCAGGGCCTCGCCTGCTTCCTTTATTCCTGCTTTCCCCTGGTCCAGTGCGTCCGCGAAGCTCACGAAGCCGTGCGTGACGCCCTCGTAGCGCGTAAGCGTGACCCGTACGCCGGCCTTTTTCATCTGCTCTGCGTATCGCTCGCCCTCATCGCGCAACGGGTCGTGACTTGCGGTCTCCACCAGCGCCGGGGGGAGGCCGGCCAGGTTGTTCGCTTGGTTGGGACAGGCCAGCGGATTGGCAGCGTCTGCCGGTTGGTTCAGGTAATGACCCCAGAACCATTCCATGTCGGCGCATGACAGCACGAACCCATCGTCGGAGAATTCCTTTTGCGATGGAGTGTCATTTGCGGCCGATATCGCCGGATAGAAGAGCAGTTGAAAAACGAGCTTGGGCCCTCCGCGGTCGCGCGCCATCAGGGCGGACACCGTCGCGAGGTTGCCGCCGGCGCTGTCACCCCCGACCGCGACCCGATTCGGATCACCTCCAAATGACGGCGCGTTGGCAGCGACCCATTTTATTGCCGCGTAGCAATCCTGTGGAGCCGCCGGAAATTTGTGCTCAGGCGCCAGCCGGTAGTCCACCGACACCACGATACATCCGGCGCCATTGGCCAGCGAGCGGCAGAGCACGTCGTGGGTCGTGATACTGCCGAGCACCCATCCGCCGCCGTGGAAATATACGAGCACGCCCTTCGGGACCCTGCCCTCCGAGGTATAGATTCTTACCGGAACCGGCGCATGCGGTCCCGGAATATGCCGATCCTCAACGCGGTAGACGGCGGGCGGCTCGACGGTGCGGGCTTCCAGGAGGGCCTGCAGCTTCGCGCGCGCCTGCTCGGGTGTTTCCGCGCGCAGAAACATCGGCCCGGAAGCGTTCGCAAAATCAAGCATCGCCTTCATTTGTGGGTCGAGCGCCACAGCCATCGTAGTCACCTCGCGGGAAGTCGGAGTCTCAGTAATTCACCACAAAGGACCCAGGAAGAAAAACCCTAGCTCCAAACAACCACGCCGCCGCAAATGGCACAGCGGTTGGGTTTGGGCGGCTATCACAAGCGCACGTGGCGGAGGCGTAGTGCGTTGGTCACCACGGAGACTGAACTCAGGCTCATGGCCGCACTGGCGATTATCGGACTCAGCAGCAGACCCAGGAACGGGTAGAGGACGCCCGCCGCAATCGGGACACCGAGCACGTTGTAGAAAAAGGCAAAGAACAGGTTTTGGCGGATATTGCGCATAGTCGCATGCGAAAGGCGCCGCGCTTTCGCGATACCGCGCAAGTCGCCCTTCACCAGCGTGACACCGGCGCTTTCCATCGCGACATCGGTGCCGGTGCCCATCGCAATTCCCACCTGAGCGGTAGCGAGCGCCGGAGCATCGTTGATACCATCGCCCGCCATCGCGACGACTCGCCCTTGCGCCTGGAGCCGCTTCACTTCTTCGGCTTTGGCGGCCGGGAGCACTTGTGCGCGTACCTCGTCGATTCCGAGTTTTGCCGCTACTGCGGCGGCGGTTACGCGGCTATCTCCGGTCAGCATGACGATGCGTACCCCTTCGTGGTGCAGCGCCCGCACCGCATCCGGGGTTGAGGACTTGATCGGGTCGGCAACTCCAATCGTTCCTGCGGCGCGCCCGTCGACGGCCACCAGCATAACGGTTTGTCCGTCCCCGCCAAGTCGCTCGGCAAGAGTCGCGACGGAGGAGTCCTCGATACCGAGCTCAGCAAAGAGCGACGCGTTGCCGAGTGCGATTGAATGATCGTTGACGATTCCAGTCACCCCTTTCCCCGCAATCGCCTTGAAGTCTTTCACCGAAGACAGCGCCACGCCCTTCGACTCCGCGCCAGCTACGATTGCTGCACCAAGCGGATGCTCACTGGCGCGTTCCAGGGCTGCTGCATAGGCGAGGATCTCACTCTCGCTGGTCCGATCCACCGCAGTGACTGAAACCAGGCGCGGCTTTCCTTCGGTCAGGGTCCCGGTTTTGTCGGCGAGCAAAGTATCGACGCGTTCGAGAATCTCCAGCGCCTCCGCGTTACGCACCAGCACACCTTCGCGCGCGCCACGTCCGGTTCCGACCATAATCGCCATCGGGGTTGCGAGACCCAGCGCGCACGGGCAGGCGATGATCAACACGGCCACCGCGTTTACCACCGCTCGTCCCAGCCCTGCACCCACTCCCAGCCAAACGACAAAGGTCACCAGCGCGACGACCATGACCGCAGGCACGAAATAGGCGCTCACCCGATCGGCCAGGCGCTGTATCGGCGCGTGGCTTCTTTGCGCCGCACCTACCATCTGCACGATCTGCGCGAGCAGCGTTTCCGTGCCGACCCGTTCGGCGCGCATGACGATGCCCCCGGTGCTGTTAACAGTGCCGCCGATCACACGATCGCCGGCCTTCTTTTCGACCGGCACCGCCTCTCCGGTTACCATCGCTTCGTCGATCGCGCTCGCGCCTTCGATTACCGAGCCGTCGACCGGAACCTTCTCCCCGGGTCGAACCCGGAGCTTGTCTCCCGGCCGTACATCTTCCAGCGGCACATCTGACTCGTGCCCATCAGCGCCGATACGGCGTGCGGTTTTGGGTGCGAGCCCCAGCAGAGCGCGAATCGCTCCACTGGTCTGGCTGCGCGCACGGAGTTCCAGCACCTGTCCGAGCAGGACCAGCACCACAATCGAGGCCGCCGCCTCGAAATATGCTGGGATGAGGCCGTGCGCGTCGCGTAACGAGAGCGGGAACATTTGCGGCGCGAGAGTCGCCAGCAGACTGTACACGTACGCGACACTCACGCCGCTTGCGATGAGCGTGAACATATTGAGATTGAGCGTTTTCAGAGACTGGTACCCGCGCTCGAAGAATGGCCACCCGGCCCACCACACAACGGGAGTCGCCAGAATGAGCATCATCCTTTGCATTGCGGCGGGAACCATCATCGCCGCCACGATGTGCTCCGGTAGTACCATCTCCACGAGGATCGGAATCGTGAGCGCAAGTCCTATCCAGAAGCGGCGGGTCATATCGCCCAGCTCTGGATTGGCGTCCGTGCTCTCCGTGTGCGGCGCGATTGGCTCCAGCGCCATGCCGCAGATGGGGCAGACCCCCGGCCCATCGCGGACGATCTCGGGATGCATCGGGCAGGTGTACTGCGCGCCCGATGGAGTGCTCTGCGGGGCGGCTGGTTGGGTCACCGATTTCGGCGAATCACCGACGAACTTTTCCGGGTTTTGCTTGAACTTCGCGAGACACTTCTGGCTGCAGAAGTAGTAGGTCGTGTCGTGATGTTCGATAGAACCCGGCGCGGTCATGGGATTCACGTTCATGCCGCAAACCGGGTCTTTTACGGTCGCCGCCCCGGCTAGGGTGGGGTTATGGAGGTGCTCGTGATGCTCGTGTTGACCCATCGGGATGGACGATAGCAATCGGCGGTTGGCGGCGCGACACGCCTCTCACGCTTAGACGCTCAAGGGAGTCAAGCTACCTCTTAGCACGCTGAGCATGCTTCCTTGGCGCTGGACAGGGTGCTGGATTTGGCTTAAATCGCAGCGTTCACGCTCCAACCTAGGAACCCCGGCACAAGGCGCGGCTCTCGCGCCCTCGGGCGATTTTCAAGTGCCCGGGCCTTGCGCAAGGTGACGCCGCTCTCTTACTTGGGGACATGTCGGAAGTCGGCGTGCCAGCGGGCTTTGAACCATGGTTCGCCGTCGCGAGTTCCGAACACTCCCGCAGTCACCGTCATCGCATCGTCTCTGATCCTGCAATCGAGCACCGTGACTTCGTCGACTGCGAACGTGCTGCCGCGCAGGCCTGGCTCGATGTGGTTCTCATCAAACCGAAGATCGGATCGCATCTTCGCGTACGCGCGCCCATCCGTCGCCAGCGCATCGACGTGGCCGCGCGCGTTCTTGATTTGTTCATTGGGAACGACGCCGGTTTCGCTGAAAGTTAGATGAAAGGGTCCCTCACCGATGCGCCGGTAGCAGAGTCGATAGGTCTTGGGGGTCCAGTAGCCAACCTTGTGAGCGCCGGGTAACCGCTCCAGGTCATCCACCATGACGACCTCGCCCTCCCAGCATCCGCGGAAAACCTGCGGTAGCTTGGGCTCGGCCTGCGACGTTAGGGGTGACGACGGGGGCGGTGGTCCGGGCGTGGGGACAACCGCTTTGGGCGGCGCCCCGGGGGTTGGCTGAGCGACCAACAGAGCGTTCAGGGCGGCAGCAGCAGCGGCGGCAGCCGCGATCGCGGGATCGAGATTTTGCGCGGCGGGTCCGGCCTGTTGGGTGGTCGATGGCGTCGCGGTGGGAGCTGGCGCGATTTGCAAAGTTCCACCCTCACCCCTTTGCGCGCTAGAAGAAGGGACCGAACGCGGCGTGAGGCTCGGGACTGGTGCCGGATTCTGCGACTGGGTCTGCGGAATTTCCAGACTGGTCTGCGCCGAGGCCGGCACTGCCAGACCGAGCACGAGAAAACCCACAAGCCAAAACTTAACGCGAATCATCTCGGAACTTCAGATCAAGCATACGCCCTGGCCGGTCGGCTCGCCTGATAACAGATTATGGTTTCCGAACGGAAAGCGGACGTACTACCCGGTCATGGTTCCTCGTGGCGCAGGTGAGAAGAAGGGCGGACCGGGTTTGGTGCGGCGGTCCGCCCCGTTTCGCTAGCCTTGAAAATAACTGGAGAGCAGCCGCCCACGTGTCAGTTGGACCGAGAAGAGGCAGGCTACTTCTAGGAACCGCGTAGCGCATCCACAGGCGCGAGCAATTTCTCGGTGGGTTCCCTTTCGAATGGCATCGTGCCAGCCGGAAGGGTCACCCACGAGTCCTGGTTTTCGGTATAAATGGCAATTTGTGGAGCCCGAAACGAGGGATCTGCGAAACATCCTACGGCAACCCCTCGAACGTCGGAACGAGAATACCCTCCTTCCCAAAAGATGCTGGAGCCGCACTTCGGGCAAAAGTAGAAGCTCAACTTTGCGCGGAATCGCCCCACGTATGAAAGTGTTAAAAGTGCCGGAAACCGGCCGCACACTATCCTCTGGAAAATATGCGCCGAGACCAACGACTTAGGTTTGGGCTCATTTCCGGGGGAACACATGACGACGAAAATACGCGCTCTGATATTGGTGTCTCTCGCCATTGTTGGGATTGCAGTCGTATCGATCGCGCACGCCTTAGCATCGGGTGAGAGCGACAAAGCTCAGGTCATGGCGCTGAACCAGCGTCTCATTGCCGCTTATAACAGCAAAGATGTAAGCCCGATCATGGCCTGCTACTCGGATGATCCGAACGCAATCTTCTTCGAGGACGCCATTCCCTTTCAGCTTAACAAAGCGGCGCTAGCCAAGTTGAAGCGAAATGGCTTTCAAATCCATATCCGACTATCGCGCTCGGATGGAGTCGGTGGACGTGCTGGTAAGCGGCGACGTTGCGGTCGTTCATTACATTGTTCCGGTAACCTGGACAGATCCGAATGGGACACACTCGCAAACCAGCCGCTACACCGGGGTAAACCGAAAAGAGGGTGGTAAATGGCTAGTTTGGCATGACCATTTTTCGGTGCCTTTCGATCCCGCAACCGGCAAGGCCGTACTCGATGCCAAACCGTGAAATGGCTGAAGGCGTTAAGCCCGGTGGAAGCGTTTGCTCGGAATATAACGTCGCGAGGCTTCTTAAAAATAGATTAGCGTGACCCTAGCGACGGCGAGGAAGATGTCCGACTGGGGGCTTAACCCGCGCGCGACGCACTATTGCCAGGTCTCCCTCGGGCCGACCTTTCTCCTCAAAAGACAATCCCGTAGGACGCCCCGTCACATTGATCTTTGCAGCAGCGGACCCAGCCCTCAGTTGGCCCAACGACCAAGGTTACGCGGGGCGGATGAGGCCGGACAGTCCGGCGAAGAGGAGTGGGGTAAGGGTCCATCCGGCGAGGATGTGCAGCCACAGATACCAGCGAAGCAACGACGCTGGGACGGTGCCTGAATCACGCAGGCCCGGATTTGGCCGCCAGTATTCCCCCTGGTGCAGGTCGACTACCGGCAAGAAATTTTCCAACGAATATACGAAGGCATTGAAGGACGGATAGTGCGCGGGCGCACGGCCGGTCGCGGCGAACTTGCCGTAAGCGTTGGCCTCGGTCGGGGTGATGATTCTCATCCGATAGCCGGCGCCGAACAGGGCGGTGCCCAGCAAAACGAACCCGAGGATCCACCAGAGCGCACGCAGCGGCCGAAAGCCGTAACCGATCGTTATCTGGAGGAGGAGATTCCAGACCCGCTCCAGGCGCCCTAGATCGCCGAACTGACGTTGTGCCTGGCGCTGCGCGATCAGCACACTCGTAGCGCCGCTCGTGTCGCCGTCCGCGCTCAGCACTCTGGCGAGCTCCTCGTAGGGTTGCGGCCTGTAGCCGGGCGCCTGGCGGCCCAGCCATCGCAAACGTGCCGCTGCATCCGTGGGACCGTCGATGATTGACCCGTAGACAAATCCGTCGAGATTCAGATTTCCGGGCGCGGGCCAGCTCGCCGCATCGTCGCCCAGCCCTTCAGCGCGCGCATCGGCCAGATCTAGGATCGTCCGGGATGTGTGGGTGACATTTACCCAGTAGATCATACCGGCGACCGCCGCCCGCTCCGCATTCAGTCCACTGTCGGCGGCGCCGCCGAAGTGGGCATCGTTGAAGCTCAGCGAATGTCCCACTTTTGCGAAGCGGAAATCGATGAGACCGTCGGTCGTGAACCCCTGGTGAAAGTCCGCATCGCCCCCGATGGTCGCTTCGGTCGCCAGTATCGAAAATTCACCCGGACTCGATACCCGGGCGCCGATGAGATCGAGGTTGCCGGTCAGGTGGGTGCGAAACATGCTGACCGCGGCGTAATGCCCGTTCAGCATCGACAGATCCCCGTCGATGGTCGCGGAGTCAGCGTCGATGGGTCCGGTTAAGCTGCGGCGCAGATCGATCCCCTGGGTGCGCGCGTACATGAGGTCGATCCCGTCCGGAATGTAGCAGGCGAGCATGGTGATCGGACGAGGTAGGACCAGATAGGAGAAATCGATTTCCCCGGTCACCCGCGCCCCGGCGAAGCCCGGACCGCTCGGGTGCACGAAGGCGGCCGCTCCGGGATCGGAAGCCAGCCAGCGGATGACCTCCGCGCGCACGCTCCGCTCGGGGCCCCACTTGTCGCCGTGCGTAACCGCATTCGACGGGTCGCTGGGATCGGTGCTGGGACCAAGCCACACGAGGTTGCGGACCGCCGCCGCCGCGACCAGCAACTGCTCGGCCCGGTTCAGCGTACCGAATTTTTGTTTCGCCAGTTTCACCAGGCTGGCACCCGGATCGGTCTGGACCTCGGTCGCAATGGCCTGCGGCGCGAGAACCCCGAGCAGCAAGGAAATGACCAGAAGGAATGTGGCCTGGGGCGGACGCGCGATCATCCACCGATCTCTGCGCGCCACCGCTGGAAGAGCGCCGCAGATGAGCGCCCCGCGAGATAGTCGTGCAGGGCCTGCTGCGCTTGCTGCCTAAGACCCGCGCGGCTCAAGCTCACGAAATGTGATTGCGCAAACACCGCGCGCTGCTCGTCGCTACCACCGCCACATGCAATATCGCCGAGCGCGCCGCCGAGCAGCGCAGCAGCCCGGTCGAAGTCGCCACGGGCGAAGGCCACAGAGCCGCGCGCCTGCTTGAGGCCGATCTCGTTCCAGATATAGGCGGCGCGCCCGGTTTGGCTGCGAGCGTACTCTTCCATCTCCGCAAGCGCTCGATCGACTTCCGCCGACTCCCCGGCCCGCTCCAGCGCATACAGGTAAATGGCTGTCAGGAACGGAAATACCTGCTCGTGGGCCTTGGCCAGGATGTGCGGCGCCACTTCGCTCCAGCGCTCCTGCACCTCGCCGCCCGCGAGCTCGACGTACCACAGGAGCAGGATCGCATCGGTGTGCTCGACGATCTCGTCGGACTGAAATCCCCAGATGTGGTGCCGGTAGGCATCGAGCGCGCGATTGAAGTCGAGTTGCATCAGGTACAAGGTCGCCAGGTGGAACCAGTTATGCGACTGGATGTACTGACCGAAGGTTCTCCACCCGGGAGCGTAGTTTTCCAGCGCCGCGATTCCCTCGCTCACGCGCGCCTGCTCGCCGTAAACGTGGGCCAGGCAATGCTGCGCCCACATCGAATCCGGGTCCAGCCGCAGCGCGGCACGCGAAGCCCGCTCGGCGCGCTCGCGGTGGCCGTTCAGTTCCTGCGCGAACGCATACATGGCAAGCGCGTGCGGCGAGTCACCGTTGGCGGCCGCCAGGTTCTCCATGATCGTCAGCTGGCGCGCCGCGTCGCCAGTCTCAAAGCAATGGAA
>Ga0126378_10003034_pt1 | contig 12622 bp, 8 predicted proteins | sample PanSoiMetPlot_23_FD_92587 | JGI IMG/M metagenome (GOLD analysis project Ga0126378, IMG submission 92587) | Tropical forest soil microbial communities from Panama - MetaG Plot_23 | ecosystem: Environmental > Terrestrial > Soil > Tropical forest > Bulk soil | place: Panama | collected 2016-02-17
AACCAGTACGTCAAGTGGCTGAAGGTGAGCCGCGCCCTGCCCTGGCGGCAGCCGGTCGCGTCGCTGAACTACCTGCTCACCTCGCACGTGTGGCGGCAGGACCACAACGGCTTCTCGCACCAGGACCCAGGCTTCATCGACCACGTGGTCAACAAGAAGGCCGAAGTCATCAGGGTCTACCTGCCGCCGGACGCCAACTGCCTGCTCTCCGTGGCCGACCACTGCCTGCGCAGCCGCGATTACGTCAACGTCATCGTCGCCGGCAAGCATCCGTCACCCCAGTGGCTCGACATCGACGAGGCGATGCTGCACTGCGCGCGCGGCGCCGGAATCTGGGGATGGGCGAGCAACGACGGCAGCGGACCAGGGGAGCAGCAGGCCGAGCCAGACGTCGTGCTCGCGTGCGCGGGCGACGTTCCGACGGTCGAGGTGCTCGCGGCCACCGACATCCTCAGAAAGCACCTGCCCGGGCTGCGAGTCCGAGTCGTTAACGTCGTCGACCTGATGCGGCTCCAGCCGGCCTCCGCGCACCCACATGGGATGAACGACGCCGAGTACGACGCGCTGTTCACCGCGGACAAGCCGGTGATCTTCGCGTACCACGGCTATCCGACGCTGATCCACAAGCTCACCTACCACCGTCACGGCCACGACAACCTGCACGTACGCGGGTACCAGGAGAACGGAACCACGACGACCCCGTTCGACATGCTGGTGCTGAACGACATGGACAGGTTCCATCTCGTGATGGACGTCATCGACCGGGTGCCAGGACTCGGCCCGCGAGCCGCCATGCTGCGCCAGGAGATGGCCGACAGCCGGGCCAGACACCGCGAGTGGATCGTCGTTCACGGCGAGGACCTGCCCGAGATCACGCGGTGGGGCTGGGGCGGCGATCAGAGCGCCGAGGTGCCGGCGCGGGCCAGGACGGCCGGCGGCAGGGCGCTGCACGTGCCCGGCCTGTGAGCATGGGCACACCGGCGCCAGAGCGCGTGCTCGTCGTCAATGCCGGATCAAGCAGCCTGAAGCTGTCCGTCGTCGACCAAGACGGTGCGAGCAGCGACGAGCACGAGATCCAGCGCTGGGACGGCAGCCCTGATGCGCCTGCGTTGCTTGCCTACCTCGGCCAGCTCGCAGATTGCGCGCGGCCGCCACAGGCCGTAGGGCACCGCGTCGTGCACGGCGGGACGTTGTACACCACGGCCACCGTGCTCGATGACGCGGTCAAGGCCGGGATCGCTGGGCTCACCTCGCTGGCGCCGCTGCACCAGCCGCGCGCGCTGGCCGGGATCGAGGCCGCATCGTCCGCGTTCGGCTCGCTGCCGCAGATCGCGTGCTTTGACACTAGCTTTCACGCGACTTTGCCCGCTGAGGCTTCGACCTACCCGCTACCGGCCGCGTGGCGGAGCAGATTCGGGCTGCGGAAGTTCGGCTTCCACGGGCTCTCACACAGCTACGCGTCCCACAGGGCCGCAGAAATGCTCAAAATTACCAAGCCCCAACAATTTCGCGTGGTGACCTGTCACCTCGGGGCCGGGTCGTCGCTCGCGGCAGTGAAAGGCGGCCGCAGCGTGGAGACCACGATGGGATTCACGCCGGTCGACGGCCTGGTGATGGCGACGAGGCCGGGCAGCATCGATCCCGGGATGATCATCTGGCTCGCGTATCGGCTCCCGCTCGCCGACATCGCCGACGGGCTCGAGCACGGCTCAGGGCTAGCCGCGCTCGCCCGCCTGGAGGATGGGAGCGGCGACATGCGCCAGGTGGTCGCCGCGGCCGGCCAGGGCGATCAGGCCGCACAACTCGCTCTCGGCGTGCACACCCACCGGCTCGTCGCGTCGGTGGCCGCGATGGCCGCCGCGATGAACGGAATCGACGCGCTGGTCTTCACTGGCGGGATCGGCGAGCACGCGCCCGTAGTCCGCTCCCGCGCGTGCGCCGGCCTGAATTTCCTGGGCGTAGCCATCGACCAAGAGCGCAACCTGGCGGTCTTCGGGGACGGCGACATCACCGCGGCGGATGCGCAAGTGCGAACAGCGGTGGTCTCGGCCAGGGAAGATCTGGAGATCGCCAGGCAGGTCAGGCTGGCCCTGCGTGCGTCTTAGTTACCTGGCCAGCGCCTGGTCGACCAGCGAGGCCCGAAGCACGCCCACTCGATCCCCCAGTGCGCCAGCCTCCGGCGATTGAGCAGCACCCTGATCAGGCCAGCAAGGACCAGCAGCGCCACGCCGAGCCCCAGTGCGCTGCCGATCTCGGCGAGAACGGTCCTGACCTGCACTATCGACAACGTCATCGGGCGGCCCGCCACTAGTCGGCCGGACGGATCCACCCAGATGCTGACCTTGTCGCCCTTTCTGGCGCCGGTCCTGGTCGGGATCTTGCCGGACCTGACGGCACCCGACGGCGCCCGCCAGCGGCCTGTGACCCAATAGGTCGCTACCGACCTGTACCCGTAGTAGGCCGGCGGGGCCGGCTGCAGCAGCACCGCGGTGACTTGCCGCCACGAGGCCTCCTGCCGAACTTGCCGCAGGCCTGCCGCATGCGTGAGCTGACCGGCTGCCGGCGCGATCAGCGGCACGCCGATCACGAAACCGAGCAGGAACATCAGCCGCAACCGGTTTTCGAACCTGTCCACCGGGCGGCGTAGCGGATTGCGGTCCGCCCCGATCCATCCGGCCGCCCGCCGAATCAGGCGCCGCATCGCAGCAGCGCGTGGGCTCCGGCCCCCCGTCCGTCGCACCCCGACAACATTCCCCGCTGCACGGATTTCTCACCCGCCCGCTCGCTCACAGTTACGGATCGCTCACGGTGCGCCGTGGTAGCCTGCGCGGAGTAGACGGGGGGTCGACGTGTCCGGGGGGTCGCGCGCCGGCGCGGGCTGGCCCGCGGCGGATCCGCTCAGAAGCAGAAAGCTCTTCCTCGGCGGGCTTGCCGTCGGAATTGTCGTGATGTCCGTGGTCGGCCTGCCTACAGCGGCCTTCATCGAATCGCCTCAGCAGGTCGCGTCGCGCTCGGCGGCGCCGCCCGCCACGCCGATCACCGCCGCCGTGCGCTGGCAGGTCCTGCGAAACACCATCACGGTGCAGGGACTCGTACGATCCGCCAGGAGGATCGAGGTGGCAGCGAGCGCGCCCTTCCCGACCGTGACGGTCACCCGGCTGCCGGTCAAGCCGGGCTCTCAGGTGCGCGCTGGCCAGTTGCTCGCCGAGGTCGACGGCCGCCCGATCTTCGTGCTTCGCGGCCGCCTGCCGCCCTACCGCGACCTGCGCAAAGGAGATCACGGCCCCGACGTCACCCAGCTTCAGCGAGCGCTCGAAGGCCTTGGCTATGCGAACTTCGACCCGCCGGGCGAGTTCGGGCAGAGCACCGCGTTCTCGTTGCTGCTGTTCTACAGGCACCTGGGGTACACGGCACCGGTCCTGCACATGCCAGACCGCTCGACGGGCACCTCCGGGCCGACGGGAGTTGCAGGCGGGCCGGCCGGGGATGGCGGCGGGATCCCAAATGTCTACTTGCCGATGAGCGAGGTGGTCTTCATCCCTGGCAAATCGGCCCTTGTGCTATCGGTCGGGGTCAGGGTCGGCAGGCGGCCGGGCGCCGCCCCTGTTCTCACGCTTGCGACCGGCAGGGCGTACGTAAGCGGGCGCCTCAGCGCGCATCAGGCCGCGCAGGCTCGCAAGGGAATACCTGCCACCATCACGGCGGCGAACCCGCCGCTCACGGCTCGCGGGACGGTGACGAGGATCGGCCGGGTACCCGCCACCGGGGGTGCGCAGGGGTTCCCAGTCAGGGTGCGGAGCGCGCGCCCGCTCCCGCAGCGAATGATCGGCGCCAAGGTCAGGCTCACGCTCAAGGCCGCAGTTACCGCTGAGCCCGTGCTGACTGTGCCGGTGGCGGCCATCATCGCCGCCGGCCACGGTCGGCCGACGCGCGTAGTCAAGGTCACGGCGGCGCGGCAGCGCGTCAGCGTGGCCGTGTTCACCGGACCTACAGCCGACGGGCTTGTTGCTGTCCAGCCCGTGCGGCCCGCGAGCTTGCGGCCTGGCGATCGAGTGCTCATCGGCGTCCGCTGATGACCGCCAAGTACCCGCTCATCGAGCTGCGCGGAATCAGCGTGCGGTATCCGGGCGCAGCGGCAACAGCGCTCGACCGAATCGACCTGACACTCGGCCACGGCGAACTCATCACGCTCTCCGGGCCTGCCGGATCTGGCAAATCGACGCTGATCGGGGTGCTCGCACTGCTGCTGCGGCCGACGTCTGGCAGCTACCTGCTCAACGGGCTCGACACCGCGACGTTGCGCGACAGGGAGTGCGCCTGGATTCGCTCACGCCAGATCGGCTGCGTGCTCCAGCGGCCGCACCTGCTGCCTGCCAGGTCGGTGCTCGACAACGTGATGCTCGCAGTCATGTACTCGGGGCAGGCAAGACAGTGCAGGCGGATCGCGGCATTTGAGGCGCTCGACCTGGTCGGGCTTGCGGGTGAGGCCCACCTGATGGCGGGCGATCTTGCGCCTGGCGAACAGCAGCGAGTCGCGATCGCGCGCGCGATTGCGGCCGCGCCTAACCTGCTGCTCTGCGACGACCCCACAGCGAGGCTGGACGACGCGGCGGCAGCGCACGTTATCCGGCTATTGTCTGGCCTTCGGCGAGAAGGCCGGACGGTGCTGGTCGCGACCGGAGATCAGCTGGCGGCGGCATACAGCTCACGGGTTCTGGCCGTCGGCTCGATGAGACAGGGCATCACCAGGTGAAGCGCCCGCGGCGCTGGCGACGCCGGCTTGTCATCACGCAGCGGACCAGCCTCTGGCCTGGCGACGCGGTCAGCGAGGCAGTCGCGACGATCGTCGCCAGGCCCGCGAGGGCGCTGCTGACCGTCGTCGGCACGGCGTTCGGGGTGGCCTGGTTCGTGACCGCGCTCGGCCTGGCCAGCACGGCAGACGGACGGGTCGTCGTAGCCTTCGCCGGGCGGCTCGCGACCCAGGTGACCGTATGGCAGCTCCACCCTGGCCCTGCGCCCGCGGCGTATCCGTACCCGCCAGACCTCGAGCAGCGGCTCGAAGCGCTGAACGGCGTTGTGGCGGCTGGGGTGTACTGGCGCGTTGGGCCCGCCAAGCCGATCGTCAGTACCCGTGGCCCCGGATCCCCCAGCATTGTCGCGCGGCCAACCGTGATCGCCGCGTCCACCGGCTTTCTCGCCGCGGCGGGCATGCGGATCAGCCAAGGCAGGGCGTTCGGCGCCTGGGCACAGTCCCGGGCGGCGCCGGTCTGCCTCCTCGGCTCGCTGATCGCCAGCAAGCTGGGCATTCACTCCGTGCACGGCCAGCCTGCCCTCCAAATCGGCGGCGAGCCTTGCGTAATCATCGGAATCTACAGCCACGCCATCAGGCGGCCCTCGTTCTTGCGCGCCGTTGTGCTGCCGTCGTCGGCGGCCGCGCGAATCTGGGGCCCGCCGAACCCGCGGGCCGGGGAAAGACCAACCGTGCTGATCCAGACGCGGCCGGGTGCCGCTCCCACGGTGGGGCGAGAAGCGGCGTACGCCATCAGCCCGGCCCGCCCGCACCAGTTCACCGTCGTTGTCCCCGTGCGACCGCAGCGGCTGCGCGACCACGTCACGAAGACGCTGAGCGGCCTCTTCCTGACGCTCGACTGGGCCAGCCTGGCCATCGGAGCGCTGAGCATCGCCGCGGTGACCTGGCTCTGCATTCGAGACCGCGCAGTGGAGTACGGCCTTCGCCGGACGGTCGGTGCCAGGCGTAGGCACGTACTTGCCCACGCCTTCGCCGAGTCAGCCATGCTGGGCCTGATCGGCGGCCTCGCCGGGGCCGGCATCGGCGTCGCGCTGGTAATCCTGCTCGCCAGATACCGGCACTGGGTCCCCGTGATCGCGCCGCTGACGGTTTGGCTCGCGCCGCTCGCCGGCGCGGCAGCGGGAATCCTGGCAAGCCTCATTCCTGCCGTCCGCGCCGCGCGCATACAGCCAGCTTTGGCGCTCGGCCGACCGCCTGCCCCGTGAGCCCGGCTCATTGCCAGGTCGAGACCGCGAGAAGATATCCAGGTGACCTGCACCTTGCACTGCGCCTGGGATGACCGTCTAACCGACTACAACTTCGGTCCTGAGCACCCGCTGGCGCCAGTCAGGGTGGAGCTGACCATGGAGCTCGCGCGCGCACTCGGTGTATTCGACGCCGAGGGCGTCGCAGTTGTGGCGCCCGACCCGGCGACCGACGCTGAGCTCGGCCTTGTTCATGACGCCGACTACATCGAGATGGTCAAGCAGGCAGGAACCACTGGCTCAATCCCAGTCGGCGGCCGGCATGGCCTCGGCACGCCAGACAACCCCATCTTCCCGCGGATGCACGAGGCCTCGGCGCTGGTGGCGGGGGCAACGCTGGCCGCCGCTCAAGCCATATGGTCGGGCCAGGCAGAGCACGGCGCGAATATCGCGGGCGGGCTGCACCACGCGATGCGCGACCACGCGAGCGGGTTCTGCGTGTACAACGACCCGGCGATCGCGATCGGCTGGCTGCTCGCCCAGGGCACGGAGCGGATCGCGTACGTCGATATCGACGTGCACCACGGCGACGGGGTCCAGGCCGCCTTCTACAACGACCCTCGGGTGCTGACGATCAGCCTGCACGAGAGCCCGCGCACCTTGTTCCCCGGCACAGGGCTTCCTTCTGAGGCCGGTGGACCCGACGCCGAAGGGTCGGCGGTCAACGTGGCGCTCCCGGCCGGCACAACGGACGCCGGCTGGCTGCGCGCGTTCCATGCCATCGTCCCGCCCCTGCTGCGGGCGTTCCGACCGCAGATACTGGTCAGCCAGCACGGCTGCGACACGCACTGGATGGACCCGCTCGCAAACCTGGAGCTCACTATCGACGCCCAGAGGGCGGCGCACGCGGCGATTCACGGGCTCGCGCACGAGATCGCGGGCGGCCGCTGGCTGCTCACCGGTGGCGGCGGCTACGAGGTCGTCCAGGTGGTGCCGAGGACCTGGACGCACCTGCTTGCCGAGGCAGCCGGGCGTTCGATCGACCCAGCCATTCCGACACCGCCGAACTGGCGCGACTACGTCGCAAGGCGTACCAGAGCAGCTGCCCCCGAGTTCATGACAGAGCAGGCCACCGCGGCGTATCCCAGCTTCGAAGACGGCTATGACCCGGCCGAGCCAGTCGATCAGGCCATCATGGCGACGCGGGGCGCGGTGTTCCCGATCCACGGCCTGATGCCATAGGGGCGCCCGCGGGCAGCAAGCGGGCCGCCAGGGGCGCTGCTAAGCTCACGCCAGCCGCCGAGCCGAGGCCTATCCCCCAGCCAATAGGGCCGAGCGGCGTGCACCCGAAGAACTGGCTCACGCCAGGAGTCTGAATGACCAGTGCGAGCGCAGCTGCCGAGCCAACGCTGGCTGCGACGACGAGAGGGCTACGCCGGCCCGCGACGAGCGTCTGGCCGAGTTGCGCGCCGACCAGGCCGACGAGCGCGGTCGTTGACGCCCGGCGCCTGGTGATCCCAGTCAGCCGGCCGCCGGTCCAGGCCGCCAGGCCGCCCGCAGCGGTGATCCCGCCCCTGATCAGGATGTCCCCGTTAAGCGCTGAGCCAAGCGAGGCCTCCGGGCCCTCGGTGAGCAGCGCCTGCGGGTTGGTACCTTCCGGCTCCCTGACGGCCAGCGCCAGCGACGGCACGAGGTCGGTGAACACGTTCACCAGAAGAAGCTGGCGGGCGTTCAGCGCGGAGCCGCCTGGCCCCAGCAGGCCGGTTCCGAGCGTGAACGCGATTTCCCCGAGGTTCCCTCCGAGCAGCAATGCGATCGCGTCCCGCACCGACGACCACATCGCCCTTCCCTCGACGATCGCGTCAATGATCGTCTCGATCCGATCGTCGGTCACCACCACGTCAGCGGCTTCCTTCGCCGCGTTGGTTCCGCGCCGCCCGAGCGCGACCCCGACGTCAGCGAGCCTGATGGCCGGCGCGTCGTTGGCGCCATCACCTGTCACCGCCACGACGCGGCCGGTGCGGCGCAGAGCCGCAACGATCCTGACCTTGTGATCAGGACTGACCCTCGCGAACACCGCGGCCCGCGTCACCAGCCGGTCCAGCTCAGCATCGGCGAGGCCGTCGACTTCGGCACCCGTCACGACGCGGCCGCCGTTCAGCAGGCCAAGCTCCGCGGCTATAGCGCCGGCCGTACTCGGATGATCGCCGGTCAGCATGAGGATGTCGACGCTGGCAGCGCGCAGTCCGCGAATCGCCTCCGCCGCGGTGTCCCTGACCGGGTCGGTCAGTGCGAGCAGGCCAACGAAGCGCAGCCGGCTGATCCGGTCCTCGCGCAGGTCGCGCCGCCCTGACGCGTCGCGCTCGGCGACTGCGAGCACTCGGTAGCCGCTCGTCGCGAGCCGGTCAACCTCACGGGCTATCGCACGCCTGTCCAGCTGGTCGAGCTGGGCCGCATAATGGCCGAGCCGCTGATGCGTACACAGCGGCAGTACGATCTCGGGCGCGCCCTTGACGCAGAGCATCTGGCCGTCGGCCGCGCGCCCGAGCACCGCATGGTAACCGCGGGACGGCTCGAACGGCAGCTCGCCGACCAGAACCCAGCCTTCGGCGCCGAGCTCGACGCCCACCCCGGCATGCTTGCCTCCGTCGACGACCGCCTGGTCAGTTGCGTGAGCGAGGGCCTCGCCGTTTCGGTGCTCTGGCGTCGCCCGCAGTCCGACGCCCAGCGCGAGCCTGCCGTCAGGCCGCAGCGCTGTCAGCGGCTGCCCTGCGTCGGTGTGATTCTGGCTAGCCGTGGCTCTGCCTGTACTGGTCTGACCGCCAGGCGTCCAGACCATGTGCAGCCTGATCCTGCCCTGGGTCAGGGTGCCGGTCTTGTCGAAGCACAGCACGTCGACCCGGCCGAGCGCCTCGATCGTGCCTGGGTTGCGCACCAGCGCATCGCGACGCGACAGTCGGCGCGCGGCGCTGTACTGGGCCGCTGTGGCGACAATCGGGAGTCCCTCGGGAACTGCCGCGACGGCCAGGCTCACCCCGGTGCCGAGCGTGTCACGAAGCGTCCTGCCCTGCGCCAAGCCGCCGGCAATCAGCGCCGCTCCCGCGCCGAGGGTGACCGGCACGGTAATCCGCGTCAGCTCGCGCAGCCGCGCCTGGACGCCTCCTAGCCGGCGCTCGCCGCCTCGGCCAGCATCGGCGCTGCGACCGAGCTCGGTGGCGTGGCCGACCGCCACGACGACGGCCGACGCCTCGCCGGCAGCGACCACGCTCCCTGCGTACAGCATGCTCCCTCGCTCGGCGACGTTCACTGCCCCTGTCGCGGCGACGCTCTTGCGCACAAGCATCGACTCGCCTGTCAGGCTCGACTCGTCAACTTCGAGCCCGCCGGCGGCGAGGATCCGGCAGTCAGCGGGCACCGCATCGCCGGGCTGCACGACGATCACGTCACCTGGCACGAGCTGATCCGCGGTGCCGAGTATCTCGCCGCGACCTCGGCGGAGCCTGACCCTGACGGCCGACTCGTCGATCAGACGCCGAAGCGCGCGCGTGACGCTTACCCGCTGCACGCCGCTGACCAGCGCGTTGGCTGCCATGAACGTGCCGATCAGTGCGGCGTCCGTGAGCGAGCCCGCGGCCGCCGCCAGGCCGGCCCCGCTGGCCAGCGCGGGGGTGAGCGGGTTCGCCAGGTCCTCAAGGGAAGCCCTGACCACCCCGGGCTCTGGCTGCTCCGTGCCGGGCGGCGCGACCGCCCGGCGCCTTCTTGCCTCCTCAGCGCCGAGCCCGGCTCTGCTGGTGGCGAGCTTGGCGAGTACCGCGTCGGCGTCGAGTGCGTGCCAGTGGGTGGTCTCGGCGGGCAGCGGCGGCGGCCGCCTGGCAAGCGTCAGCGCGGACCAGACCCCGCTCGCCAGCGCGGCGAGTGCCGCGCCGTTCACGGCGAGCAGCGAACGGGCGGCGGCGCCTGGTCGCGGGCCGGCCATGGCAAGCACCGCGCCTGCGCCAGAGCCGTAGGCGGCGAACGTCGTCGCTCGCTTGCTGACCCTTCGCGCCGTGGGAACGGCCTGCAGGATACGGCAGGCATCAGCCAGGTCGGCGCCGGCGATCAGGTCGGCGCCCCAGGGCGGCCGCGGGCCGCCTGTCACCCCGATCCCGACATCCGCGGCTGCGAGAGCCTCGTGGGCGCGGGCGCTGACCAGCGCGACTACCCGGCTCTCAGCCTGCAACGCGCGTACCGAGGCGGCCATCCTCGGCCCGCCAGCGACCAGGCGATCGACGGGCTCACGCCTGCCAAGGCCGGCCGGGCCGGCAGCCACGACCAGCCCAACCCTGCGGGCCGTGGCGATCAGCGGCCCGGCCAGCGGCTCGAGTTCTGGCTCGGTCGCGATCAGCCCGAACAGCTGTCCGTCGCGGAACAGGGCGAGCAACCTGTCGCCGCGAGTCCGCAGCTTGCGGGCAGCATCGCGGAACTCCGTCCTGAGCCGCCGCGGCACCGGCCCGATGGCCCAGCCCTCCTGCTCAGCGACCAGAGTGCTGCTGTCAGAACGCGTCTGCGGGACCACGGGCGAAGCGCCGTCGAGCAGCGCGTGCGAGGCAAGCATCGCGTCGTCGGCGCTGGTTCGGTGCGAGGCAGGCAGCCAGACCGAGCTCGCGACCATCCGCCCCGTGGTCAGGAGCCGCGTGTCAAGCACTGCGGCGTCAACTTGGTCGAGCCTGCGCAGCGCGTCAGTGTCGAGCGTGAGTATGCCCGATCTGGCGAGGTCGCGGTCCAGCCGGGCGGCGAAGCCTTCCCTGCCGAGCTTGGCAGCCTTCGGGGTTGCCGTTGCGGTAGCTGCGACGGCCAGATGCGGGTCCCGGGTCGCGACCAGCGCGCCTGCGGCGCCGGCCAGCGCCGCGGCTGCGGCGGCGTTGCTGTAGGTCTCGACCGGCCCGCCCGGCGGCGTCACCGGCCTGCTGGCAATCCGCCGAGCGGGTGGAAGCTCGGGCGGCCCGCTGCCGTAGAACTGGGGTTCCGTTCGGACCCACAGATCGCGGCGCGCACGCAGCTCATCGAGCAGCAGCCCGCGGTGGGCGATGTCGGTCACGAGGCCGAGCGGTCCATGTGCTAGGCCCTGAGCCACCGCGTTGCCGACCGCCAGGCCCAGGTCGGCCGCTGCCTTGCCGAGTCTGCTTTCGAGGCCGCGGCGCAGCCCGGGCGTGGAATCAGCAAGGGACAGGAGCGAGGCGACCTCGCCGACCAGCGGGTTCCTTCTGGCTAGCCGGCCGAACCGGCCGAAGGCCACCCGCCCTGCCAGCCCAAGGCCAACACCGCCGATGTCGGCGCAGATCGCGTAGATCTGCCGCTGGATCGGCTCTTGGTCAGCCGGGTGCTCGGGACGCTCCTGCGGGAAACGCTCTCGGGACAGGTTGTGGGCGTCCTCGATCCCCTCGATGACGTCAACCAGCCCGGCCAGGTCGACGCGGTCGCCGTCGAAAGCCACCACTACCTGGCAGGCCACGGTGTTGACCTGAGCCCAGGTAACCCCGTCCAAGCACGCGAGCGCCGATTCCAGGTGGCGCGCAAGGGTGTGGTTCTCCGGTCCGCCCTTGACCTCGATGTGAGCCCGGCCGTTGCCCGCCCACTTGCGGCGCTGACGCCAACCTGTCGCGATCGGAATGCGGCTCATCACCGCTGAGACCACTGCGTCCGCCTGGGCAATCACGGCCGGCCGCCGTCTGTCACGCGGCAGCGGCTGACCAGCACGCTAGCGCGCGGGCCGGGCGCGATCGGACTGCCTTGATTGCCTCTCGGCAACCCAGGTCCCTGCGCCGACCAGAGCGGCCACCGGCCAGTCGACGATGCCGAGCGCCGCCACCGCGGCAAGCCCGCCCCACCACAGGACGTTCCCTGGAATGCGGAGGCGCGGGATAGGCACCGCGGGCATCGACGGCATCGCGATCCCGCCGCGCCCGGCGGGCTCGCGCGCTCGCTCCGTATTCGCCAGGCCCGCTGGCTGGCGCGGCCGCTGACCGCGCGGGCGAGGAACCTGGCTCTTCGCGGTCGCGCCCCGCGCGCCCGCACGGGTCGTGGAACTCGATGACATCGGATCGCCCCCCGACTATGCCCGACCCGAGCCGACGGACGCGCAGACGCCCGTCCGGTCTTTGACCATTGCTGTACCCAGACTTGGCCGGTGGTACCCGGCAGGACCGGCCCGTGGTACCCGGCGGGACAGGCCCGTGGTACCCGGCGGGACAGCCAGTACAAACGAGAGGGACCTTCGCGTTTCTCGCGACTCAGAGATGGCGCGGTGTCCGGACTTGGCTACCGACCCGGAAACCCCTCGTCCTGCTGGTCCCTCTCGTCACTTTCATCACACCACGCCGGGTACCGCGCAGACAGGGGCTAATGTCCCAGGGCCCCGTGACCATCGGGCAGGGCGCTGCCGCGGCGTATCGGGCCAAGAGGCGATATGTGACAGAATCCGGCTATGCCTGACCCAGCGAATCCCGATCACCGTGACCGGGCCGTGCGCGCCGTAGCGGACAGGTATGTCATGGCACTCGCCGAGCTTGACCCGATGGTCGCGACCTCCCTCGGCCTGCGGCCTGGAGAGGACCGGCTGCCGGACCTATCGCCTGTCGGTCAGGAGGCA
>Ga0126378_10003038_pt1 | contig 12612 bp, 12 predicted proteins | sample PanSoiMetPlot_23_FD_92587 | JGI IMG/M metagenome (GOLD analysis project Ga0126378, IMG submission 92587) | Tropical forest soil microbial communities from Panama - MetaG Plot_23 | ecosystem: Environmental > Terrestrial > Soil > Tropical forest > Bulk soil | place: Panama | collected 2016-02-17
GGACCTCGCCGTGGCGGGCGACGACGGCGACCGCACCCGGGGCGTGGCCGGCGTCGACGAGACGACCGAGCACGTCTCGCACACGGGCCAGCCGTTTCGACGACAGGCCACCGACGGTCACTCTCTCCTCCTCATCTGGTCCGTGACCTCGACCGGCGCGAACCACCGCGTGGACTCCGCGGCAGTGACGATAACCGATCCGATACGCCGACCGTGCGACATTTCAGGCACGACCCAAGCTCTAACCATGGCGGATGTCCCCCGGACGCCAGTGGCGTCCGGGCGGCGCCGGAAGTGACCTGGGATGGCGGATTCCACGAGCACCGTCAGCGACGGACCGGGGCCGCTGCCCAGGAAGTAGCCCCAGACCCGAGTCGATGACGAGCCGCGAGCGATCGACGCCCGCGGCCACCAGCGCGGCCAGCCGCTCCTCGAAGACCCGGTCGATCCCCTCCCAGATCTCGGCAGGGTCGGTCGGTACCCTCGTCGCAGGCCCCCTGCGCTGGATCGAGTGCAAGACGATCAGACGAGCCGGCGATCGCGCTGCCGCCGCTCGAGGCCGGCGCCGTCCAGCCCACCGCGGCCTGCCCATTCCCGGCCGTGACCGACACCCCGGTCCGCGGTCCCGGCACCGTGGCCGGCGTGACCGCGTTCGAAGGCCGCCGAGGCCGGCCCGGTCCCCATCGCGTTGCTCGCCGTCACCGTGAAGGTTTAGCTGGTAGCTCGCCCGGCTCGCACGTCCGTTCGTCCAGTCAGGGGGACACCAGCTCTTCGGTCAGGAGCCAGCCGGCGTGATCAGCCCGTGGTCGTCGGCTCGGATCTCGATGTTGCCACGACCTCAGGCCCCGCAAGGAACGGCCTCGAATAGACACGAGGGACATGGAGTTGATCTGATTGATATGTCAACCACAAGCCCCGGTAAGCGCCAGGAGATACCGGCTGCGGACCGGAGCCGGATGACCTCGGAGGAGTTCGCCGTGTGGCGTTCGCTGGTGGACACCACCGCTGAGCTTCGGCGCGTATTGGGTTCCGAGCTTCAGGAGGTGAACCTGACGCCGGGCGACTACCAGGTCCTGCTGGCACTGGTCGAGGCTCGCGGCCGACATCTCCGCTCCGCGGAGCTTGCGGCAACCGTCGACTGGGAGCGCAGCCGACTCTCGCATCACCTGGGGAGGATGGAACGCCGCAGCCTGATCGGGCGGCGGGATTGCGCGGAGGATGGACGGGGCGCCGATGTCGTCCTGACAACCGCGGGCGCCCGGGCGTTCCGACGGGCGACCGCCCCGCACCTGCGGTCCATCAAGCGGCATTTCGCTGACGCTCTGACGCCGGCGCAGTTCGCCGCGCTCGCTGAGATCCTCGATGCGGTGCGAAGGCACCTGGTCAGGGGAAGCGCACGGTGAACGGAGTCAACGAAGATCTGCCGCAGATCGCCGTCCTGGGGGCTGGTCACGTGGGCCCCATCGTGGCCCGACTGGCCGCGGAAGCCGGGTATCAGGTGTCGATAGCCGCGTCCGGCGACCCAGAGGAGATCGCACTGACCATCCAGGTCCTGGCGCCCGGCGCGGAGCCGCGGTGGGCGGCGGACGCGGTCGCCAAGGCAGACATCGTGGTGCTGGCGATCCCGCTCCACCGGTTCGCCCAGCTGGAACCGAACCTGCTCGCCAGCAAGGTTGTGGTGGACATGATGAATTACTGGCCGGAGGTCAACGGGTCACTTGCCGACTTCGACCGGAACGACGTCGGCAGCAGCGAACTGGTGGCGCAGCGGTTGGCTGGCTCGCGCGTGGTCAAGACCCTGAACCACCTCGGTTACCACCAGATCGACGAGGAGGCGCGCCACGCCGGAGATCGCGATCGGCGCGCCCTCGGCGTTGCGGGTGATGACCCGGCGGCGGTCGCACTCGTCGCCGAGTTCGTGGAACGGATCGGCTTCGACGCGGTGCCGGTCGGCAGGCTGTCGGCCGGCCGGTTGCTCGAACCGGACGGCCCGGTCTTCGGGAGGCCGATGAGCCGTGCGGATTTCGAGCGATCACTGGCCGCGGTGGCGGCATGAAGCAAGACGAGGCGATGCAACATGACTACGACAACGAGCGGCGTGCGCGGAGCTCGTGAGCAGTCCCCGTTGTCCTTCGGGCTGGACACGTTCGGGGACCTGAACCACGAGAACGGAGAACCAGTCCCGCACGCCCAGACCATTCGCAACGTGCTGGAGCAGGGTGTGCTGGCGGAACAGGTCGGCCTCGACTTCTTCGGGATCGGCGAGCACCACACCGACGACTTCCCGATGCCGGCGGCCGACGTCGTCCTCGCTGCCATCGCCGCGCGAACCTCGCGGATCCACGTCGGATCGGCGGTGACGGTCCTTGGCTCGGACGATCCGGTGCGGGTGTTCCAGCGATTCTCCACGCTGAACGCGCTGTCCAACGGCCGGGCGGAGGTCGTCCTCGGTCGCGGATCGAGCATCGAGTCCTTCCCCCTTTTCGGCTACGACCTGGCCGACTACGAGGAGCTCTTCGAGGAGAAGACCGAGCTCTTTGCCGAGATCATGAAGGGTGGCCGCGTGACCTGGAGCGGCAAGATGCGCGCCGCGCTCAGGGACCAGGACATCGTGCCTCACCTGGATGCAGCGATGCCGGTCTGGATCGGTGTTGGCGGCAGCCCGCACTCGGTAATCCGCGCCGCCCGCTACGGCTTCAACCTGATGCTCGCGATCATCGGCGGCCAGCCGACTCGATTCGAGCCGTTCTCTGAGCTCTTCCGTCAGGCGCAGGCCAGGTTCGGCCAGTCGCCGCGGCCGATCGGCGTGCACTCGCCCGGACACGTCGCCGAGACCGACGAGCAGGCGCAAGGAGAGCTCTGGCCTGCCTATCGCGACATCATCACCCGCTTGGGGCCGTCGCGGGGATTTCCCATGCCTACCCTGGCGTTCTATAACCGAGAGGTGGGACCCAGAGGGGCGCTGTACGTGGGATCGGCGGAGACGGTCGCACAGAAGATCGCTCAGAACCTCCCGATCCTGGGGGCCAGCAGGTTCGACCTGAAGCACGGCATGCCCGGCATGTCGCAGGGGTCGCTGCTGAGAAGCATCGAGCTCTTCGGCACCAGGGTGGTTCCGCGGGTACGCGAGCTGCTCGCGACAAAGGCCGCTTAGTCCAGATCCTCCGGTCGAAAACTCCTTGATCAGGTTCGCATCGCTGCTCCAGCCGGCTCCAGCGCGACCTTGAGCCAGCCGGGGCTGCGCCGGTCGAACTCCCTGTAGGCCGCAAGTGCGTCCTGCAGCGGCTTGTGCTGGGTGACCACCTTCTCCGGGTCTACCACGCCCGACTCCACCATGGTCAGGAGCTTCGGGATGTACCGCGGGTGGTTGCCGACCCCCACGTTAATCGTGAGGTTCATATTCATCGCCCTGCCGATCGGGAAGAACACGTCGGTCGACGGGTACACGCCGATGATGCCCAGGGTCCCGGCCTTGGCGATCGTGTCGACCATCCAGGTGTGAACCTGCGTCGGTGCGTCGCCGGGCCTCCACTGCCCGTTCTGCTCGTTCGTCTTGGGAGCGATCCGACGCAGCTCCCCGCGGTGCAGTTCATCCTCCTGGCGCGCCCTGGGGGCGGCAGGACCGGACTTCGGGCTCTCCGCGTCCACCCCGACGGCGTCGATGGCCCGGTCGGGGCCGATGCCGGCGGTCAGCTCCATGATCGTCTGGACGGGATCGACCTCGTCGAAGTTGACTACCTCGGCTCCCAGCCCCTCGGCACGCTCCAGACGGTCGGCGCGATGATCGATCGCGATCACCCGCGATGCGCCTCGCTGGAACGACGACAGGATGGCGAATTGCCCCACCGGCCCGCATCCCCAGACCGCAACCACATTGCCGTCTGAGACCTCGGCTATGACCGCGCCGAAGTAGCCGGTGGGGTAGATGTCCGCAAGCGGGATCGCCTGCGCATCGGAGACCGAGTCCGGGAGGCGTGTCATGTTGGTGTGGGCATAGGGGACGCGGGCATACTCCGCCTGCAGCCCGTCGAACGGACCGGTCTCGGCTGGGGCCCCGAAGAAGGCGCCTGACCCTGTCCGAGGGCCCTTCGGGTTGATGTCATTGCACTGCGCGAAGTAGCCGGCGCGGCAGTAGGCGCAGGAGCCGCAGCCGAGGACGGCGGACAGGAGCACCCGATCGCCGGGCTTGAAGTTGTGGATGTCTCTTCCAACCTCTTCGACGACGCCAACACCCTCGTGCCCGATGATCGTGCCCGGTATCATGCCCGGCACCGTGCCCCGGATAAAGTGCAGGTCAGTGCCGCAGATCGCCGACGTGGTGATCCGAACAATGGCGTCCGTCGGCTGCTGAATCCTCGGTTCGGCAACGGTATCGAGGCGGATGTCGCCCACGTCGTGCCAGACGACTGCTTTCATGATGTCCACGCTCCAGGCTTTGCATTCAGTTTGTCCCGGCCACCGATCACGGACGCTACGTCGTGCTCAGCCCCAATACCTCTGCCGTCTGCAGCGAAATGCGAGCGCGACATCATCCGAGAACTACTGTTCGGTCGCGAACGTGGGTCTGACGCAGCTCGTCGATGGCTCCGCTGACGTGTCCGGAGGTCGGTGGGCGGCGCAAAGGCATCGGGTCGGGTGTGGTGAGGGGCCCGGCCTCGCGCCTCGATGACTGTCTGCCAGGGCCACGCCCACCGTCCCGGGCCGGGGACCAGCCGGTCCAGCGCCCGCTCGGCCTCGGCGACGCGCCCCAATGCGAGCACCGCCTCGATCTCGTCGCCCTCAGAGCGGACGGGCCCCGGATATCCGTCGGCTAACTGCTCCCGCAGACGTGCGAAGAAGCCGTTGGCGGCGGCCGCATCCCCGGCGGCCAGCCGGGCTGAACCCAAGATCGCGAGCGCCCGCCACCGGTAGGGACCGTCACCGACCGCGGTCGCCACCGCGAGAGCCTCCTCCGCCGCCGCCCGTGCGCCGGCCAACTCGCCGCGGCAACGGCCAGACCCACGACACGCCTGGTTCACCAGGCTGGGGCTCTTCACCCTCTCCGGGACCATCTGCTACTTCCGAGTCGCGACAGCGACACCGTGAACACCGTCGGAGAGCCGTATTCGGGAATCCGAACGTACGGTTCGATGAGGGGCGGCTGGGGCGGGACTCCCAAACCCAGCCGCCTCATTGCCGGCCCTGGTGAGCTCACTGTACGGGGCCGCGAACTCTTCAGCCCAGTAACCAGTCGGATGCCTGGTGCCGTCCTTGAGGGTCCAATAACTTGCTCCGGTCATCACGAATAGGATCTTGGCCATAGGAATCACCTCATCGCACGGTCCGACCTGGCCACTGAAAAACGGTCTGCAACCGACCGCCGCTCCTGTACGACCAACGTATTGGCCTCGGCCGGCTGATCGCGACCTCCAAAGGGCAGGCGCGGCCCTCTGCCGGCGTACATCCTGGCCAGGCAGCTGCCGGGACCGCGGTCACGGTCGACGAGCGCTGGCCCGGCGCTTGTCCCCTGCATGGCCTGCACGCGCGACCGGGATCGCATGCCCTTCTTGGATCAGATCGGAGCTCGACACTTGCTGCTCAGGCAACAGGTCGGTGCACGAATGGACCGTCAGGGATCAACCGAGCCGCGGTGTCCACCTTGAAGTCCGCCGGCGCAGCGGCCGCCCAGGCGACATCGGTCGCGCGTGGCGCCGGCTCCGCGGCAGTGGGCGACTCAGCCAGGAACTCTCCGCGCTGCAGCGCGTGAGCGCGATCGCGGCACCCACCGTCGTCGCGAACGGAGACAGGTCCTTTCCCTTCCCGTGGCCAGTCAGGATGGCAGCAGCGGTGCGGCGACTGCGCATAGGAGCTTCCTCAACTGCTCTGTCTCTCCGGTCGTCAAGCCCGCCGTCAGCTCGAGGTCGGCCTGCCGGACCTCCGCGATGATGGCTTTGAGCCGCCGCCTTCCCGAGTCGGTCAGGCGCACCTGGTACCCGCGCCGATTGGCCGGGTGGGGGCGACGCTCGGCCAGTCCAAGCCGTTCCAGGTCGTCCACGATCGCCGCCATCGTCGTCCGGTCGATCGCGAGCAGTTCACCGACCTCCTGCTGGCTGCGCGGGGCATCGCGGACGACCAGCAGCACACCGTAGTGGCGGGCCTTGAGACCGCGGCGGCTGAGCGCACCGTCCATCAGAGCGGTCGCCCGCTGCATTGCCTTGCCGAGGAGGTAGCCGGTGCTGGCCTCCAGTTCGGCGGGCAGCCCCGGTGCCCCGGTCTGGCGGGATGCGGTGATCTGGGTCACCCCTCCTCCCCGATCCCGTCGACGTAGGCGACCTCGTAGAGCACAGGCTCGGCGGTGGCGACGCTGGTCGCCGCCTCCATGTGCGCTTGCGCCTCGGGGTTGGCGAGCATGGCCTCGAAGGCTTCGCGGCTTATCCACTGGGCGTAGTTAGCCACGTGGGTGCCGTCCAGGCCGCGGTGGATGTTGGCGGAGATGAACCCTGGGAGCCTGCGCATCGTGCTCTTAGTGGCCTCGACGAGCACGTCCACGAGCTCCTGCTGGTGTTCCGGGCTCACCTTGAACACGTTGATCAGGGTCACGAGTTGGCGGTCCTGCGCGATGGTGGTAGTCATCATGTTCAGTGCAACTGAGTCTCAGCAATACTGATTCCATCTCCAGGCGGAGGCGCAGGCCCTTCTCGACGTTGACGGCGGCTTCGACAATCGCGACCAGGTTGACCAGGTCGGAGCGGGCGTCGAGGGCCGCGTAGGCGCGGCGCGCAAGCTCCCGCCCGTGAACCCAGCACGCCCCGGCCACGAGCCAGACGGTCGTGTACTCATCGCCGGCCTCCCAAGCGTCGGGCAGCTCCGCGTCCATGACGCCGCCCGCCAGCAGTAACCGGACGGCCAACGGCCGCCCGCCGTGGCGCTGGAGACGGCCAGGACGGCAGCGGGTCACCTGTCGCCGCTCACGACTCCGTCAATCCCAGCGCAGCCAGGATGTCGATGCGTTGCTTGCGAGCCCAACATGCAGTCGCCCGAGTTGCCCGATGCCGATGGCTTGCCGTGGAACTCAGCGTGTCCAGCAGGTTCAGCAGGTCGGACTCGGTGGTGCTGAGCCTCAGGTCCCAACGAGGCTGAATCCCGCGGACTTCGGGAGGGGTGACTTGCAACTCCGCACGCGCTCGCCAGGCCGCCACGATCTCCTCGCGCGCCGTGGCGCCGAAGGGCGCTCCGTGCTTGACCATACCTCTTCCCTCCTCTCGTCCGGTCGACGCGGCTTCGGCTCCCGCAGCCCCGGCTCTCGAAGTTGGCGAATCTGATCGAGGTCAAGGTACATCCTGGATCGTCGGCGCTGGTGTAGGGAGTCAGGCGGCCCTGCTGGACCCATCGCTGAAGGGTCCGGCGACTGACACCCCCTGCCCACGCGAACATTCGTACGGTCGGGCGGACCCCGATCCTACCCGGTCATGGCGAGATCCTGATGGATACCGGCAGCCAGGCACCGTCGCGAGCCTCCTCAGCCTGCCCAGGATGCGCGCCTTCCTCACTCGCGACAGCAGCGACCGGTACCAGGGCTTCATCGCCACCTTCTGGTTCGGGACTGCGGAGCTCCTGGTCGCCGGCTTCGCGGTCCATCTCGTGTCCGGCTGGGCGGCCGACGACAACGAGGGCATCCTGGCCGCGGTACTGAGCACGCCCCGGCATCGGTGGGCGGTCATCGCGGAGCGGTCAGGAGACCACGTTTCGGCCGACCATCGAGAGAGGGCCGGCCAGGCCCAGACCTCACGGAGCGGCTCCCGACCATGTCGACGTGTTGACGGAGTAAGTAATCATATGCATACTTCATACCATGCCGCTGCGCAACCCGGAGGAGACGAGGTACCGCCTGCAGGAGGCCGCTGAGCGCGAGTTCGCAAGATACGGGTTCGCCGGCGCGCGGGTGGCCAGGATCGCCAGGGCGGCGCGCACCAACCAGCGTATGGTCTACCACTACTTCGGCGGCAAGAAGGGCCTGTACGAGGCCATCCGGCGCCACGCCAGCACGGAGCTGGCCGACCGTCTGCTGCGGACGCTGGCAGCGAAGATCGAGGACGACCCCGGGGCCGCTTACGCCGACACGCTGCGTGCCTACTTCGAGGCCGTATGCAGCCATCCCACGTGGGCGCGCCTCGTCTTCCACGAAGCCCTCGAACCGTCTCCCGGCTTCAGCACCGCAGCCAGGGCACCCGAGCAGCGCTTCGTGGCGACGTTCGAGCCCGCCATCCGACGGGCTCAGGCCGAGGGCCACCTGCGGGAGGATCTGACGCCGCTGATGGGCCTGGCCGTGGCGAGCATGGTGTCCGTGATGTACCCGCTCTTCTGGCGGGAGCAGTGGGTCCGGGCGGCCGGCCGATTCGGCGTCGGCGTGGACGATCCCGACTCGAGCTTCGCGGACAGCATGCTGGCCCTGATCCTCGACGGGGTGAGGAGCGGGGAGCCACCCCGGACCTGAGATGGCCCGATGTTCAAAGGGAAAGGTGTCGACGGAAGTAAGTAATCAGATAGTTCCGGGGGAGGTGGACCCGTGCCCTATCCATGGCTGCTCTACGCTCACCTGGCGTCGGTCGCGGGCTTCCTGCTCGCGCACGGGAGCGCGGCGGCGATGTCGTTCGTGCTTCGCCGGCAGCAGGGCACGGACCGGCTTCGTGCGCTGCTCGACCTGTCGCTGCTGTCCGCCCCCCTGACGTACGTCTTCCTGCTGCTCGTCATCGCCACCGGTGTTGCGCTCGGCTTCGCCGGGCACTGGTGGGCGTCGGGATGGATCTGGGTCTCTCTGGCCGTCCTGGTCGTGGTGGCGGCCGCCATGATCGGGCTGGGCATGCGGTACAACGCGGTCCGGCAGGCGCTGGGGGTCCCTCGCGGCAGCCGTGGAGCCGACGCCCCCGTCTCACAGACGGACCCGGACGAAGTCCAGCGGGCCCTGGCAGCCACCCAACCGGTCACCATCGCGCTGGTCGGGGTCGTCGCGGTCCTCGTCCTGCTGTGGCTGATGATCGAGAAGCCTTTCTGAGTGGAGGTCGGCATGATCGAAGAGAGGAGCAACAAGGGCGAGCGCGTGCCCGCGATCGAGGCTCGGGCGCTGACACGCAGGTACCGGGGTGGGCACGGGGTGTTCGAGCTGGGCTTCCAGGTCGAGGAGGGCGAGATCTTCGGCTTCCTGGGCCCCAACGGCGCCGGCAAGACCACCACGATCCGCCTGCTGATGGGCATGCTCCGGCCGACATCGGGCGGGGCCCGCATCTTCGGCCTTGACACGTGGACGCAGTCACCGGCCGTCAAGGCCCGGATCGGCTTCGTGCCCGGCGACCTGCACCTCTACGAGCGGATGACCGGCGACGATCTGCTGCACTTCCTCGCCGGCTACCGGGCTCACGGCTCCCTCGACCGCGGGCGGCGGCTGGCGAAACACCTCGACCTGGACCTGCACCGCCGAGTCCAGCACCTGTCGAAGGGCAACCGGCAGAAACTGATCCTGGTCCAGGCGCTGATGCACGAGCCGCCTCTGCTGGTCCTGGACGAGCCGACGAGTGGGCTGGACCCGCTCGTGCAGGCGGCCGTCCTCGATCTCCTGGTCGAGCAGCGCAGCCGGGGAAGGACCGTGTTCCTGTCGTCGCACCTCATGCAGGAGGTGGAGAAGGTGGCCGACCGAGCCGCGGTGCTCCGCGATGGGCGGCTGGCAGCCGTCGAGCACGTCGACCGGCTACGGGCCGTACGCGAGCGGCGCATGGAGGTCGTCCTGGACCGGCCGCCGGGAGGCGACGCGTTCGCCGGCCTTGGTGGGGTCCGCGTCCTGGCAGTCCGCGACAGCGGCTCCCGTGTCGAGCTGGCGGTCCGCGGCGCCCCTCACGAGCTCCTGCAGCGGCTGGCTGCGCTCCCGGTCAACGACCTCGTCTACCCGCCCGCCGACCTTGAAAGCGTGTTCCTCCATTACTACCGTGACGCGGATCCAGCAACCCGACGGGAGGAGGTGCCGGCATGATCCCCATGATCCGGAGGTCGCTCTGGGACCTGCTCTGGACGACTCTGGCGTATGCGCTCGTCGCCGCGCTCTACGCGACCGCGATCCTCGCCTACTTCCCCTACGTGCGGGACCACGCGGCGAGCTTCAGCAAGCTCCTAGACGCCTACCCCAGGTCGCTGACGACCGTCTTCGGCATCAGCGACTTCGCCTCCTTCGGCGGCTTCATCGGGAGCGAGGTCTTCAACCTGATCTGGCCGGTGCTCGCGGCGGCGTTCGCCATCACGGCCGGCAGCGCTGTCGTGGCCAGAGAGGTGGAGGACGGGACCGCGGACCTCTGGCTGTCGGTCCCGGCCCAACGAGCGGCCCTGTTGGGAGGGAAGCTCGCGGGTCTGGGCCTTGCGATCGTGGCGCTCGTGGCCGCAAGTCTGGTCCCCGTCGCGGCAGGCGCCGAGCTCTTCGCCGCGCATGTCAGCGTTGGCGGGGTGCTCTCGATGGGCGTAGTGATGGCGGCATTCCTGCTCGTCGTCGCCGCGTACTCAGCACTGCTGTCGGCGTTCAGCTCCGACCGTGGACGGGCGACCGGCCTGGCCGGCGGCCTGAGCCTGGCCTTCTACCTGGCCTGGATTGTCTCGCGCCTGAACCCGGACTGGCACTGGCTGGGGAATCTGTCCATCTTCACGGCCTACGAGCCCCAGCGAGCGCTGGAGACCGGGGGCGTCGATGTCGTGCACGTGGCGGTACTGCTGGGCATCACCGCGGCGGCGGCGGCCGCGGCCCTGGCCGTGTTCCAGCGCCGTGACATCCTCACCTGAGCCGGTGGCGTGCGGGCGTCGAGACCCAGGGCTCAACGCGGGAACGGGCGCCCGCTGGACCGTCGCTGAGACCCAGGTTCGGCGGCAGGTGATTCACGTCCGAGCCGGCAAGGCAAGCCAGCCTCGCCGCTGGCGCCCACAGTCACGGGCAGTCGTGCGTTCAGCGCCCGACCTAGAGGCGCGCTGGCCCGACGAGAGCCCTGGGCGCCAGCGGCGGTCAGCGCTGCTGCAGGACGGCGAGCGCACCGTGGGCGAGATCGTGGCAGTTGGTGGCGCAGCCGCAGCCGCGGGTCAGCACCCACCTCGCCTGCCTCCGCCGCTGCGGCTTCGTCACGGCCGGGCGGCGCGGCAGGGAGGTCAGCTACCGGCTCGCCTTGGGGGACCTGGACGAGATCGTGTGCTGTGCGTTCGAGACGATGGGTCCGCTCGCCGAACGCCTGGCCACGCGCACGCGCATCGGGCCGGACTGGGTCTGATGCGCGTCATCAGATGCTGGGCTGGCACCGGCGATCCTGAACAGCACCTAGCCCGTCGACGACTCGTACGCCAGCGACCTTCTGCCCGCCGCTGCCGCGGCTCACGGCCCGCCCATGTGGCGCGGCCATCGGTCCAACCTACGAGCGCGTCCGTCGGGCTCACGGCCATGACGCACTCGGGCGTCATGTCGACCCTGACCGGCAGTCCGGTGGCGGGGCAGGTCGACTCCAGGGTTCCGCAGCGACCCACCACCACGGGAACCAGCAGGGCGTCGGAGGCGCACCATGTGTAGACCGTCTGGCCGTCCTCGAAGGTGAACCGGTGCGGGGTGGACCGCAGCGTCAGGCCGAGCCCGACCAGCTGCCCGCGCTCGTCCCAGTCCGTGCCGGACTGCTGCTTCAGCGTCCGGGGCCGTGGTGCTACCTTCCCATCTGCTCGATACGCAACCCGGTTCCCTAGAGCCGGCCGAAGAGGAGGAAGCGGCTTTCATGAGACCGAGCTTCAGACTGCCCTCCGTGCGGTGGCTCGCGCCCCCGGCGATCGGGGCCCTCGCCCTCCTGTCGGGGGCCACCGTCGCCGTCGCGGGCCCGCTCACCGCGGGCTCCGTGGTCCGCGTCCCCGACGACCCGCTCGGCGGCTCGGCGACGTGCGCGGCGCTAGTGGGGCAGCAGACCGCCCTCGGCAGCACGAACTTCCCAGACACCGAGGTCGAGCCCCACGTCGTCGTGGACCCGACCAACCCTATGCATCTCGTGGGGAGCGTGCAGCAGGACCGGTGGAACGACGGCGGCTCCAACGGCCTGATCAACGTCGTCTCCACCAACGGCGGAGCGAGCTGGACCCTGGCCGCAGGGCAGCCGCAGTTCTCCATCTGCGAAGGCGCCCAGTCCGGGTCGGCGGGCTTCTTCAACCGCGCCTCCGACCCGTGGGTGAGCTTCTCGTCCGACGGCCAAGTCGTGTACTCGACCTCCGACTCGTTCAACGCCAACGGGCCTGGCTTCGGCGGCGCCAGCTCCACCATCGTCAGCCGGTCCACAGATGGCGGCAACCACTGGCAGGCGCCGGTCATCGCGCGACTCGACACCTCGACGCAGGTGCTGAACGACAAGGAATCGGTCACCGCGGACCCGCTTGACGTGAACACCGCGTACGCGATCTGGGACCTGATTGAATCCCCGCAGAGCCACGCCAACCCAAGCGCCTTCACCCACGCCATCGCGGTGCGCGGGCCCGTGGTCTTCTCACGGACGAACGACAAGGGGGTGACGTGGAGCCAGGGCCAGATCGTGTTCGACCCGGGCCAGAACGACCAGGCGACGGCGAACCAGATCGTCGTCCCGA
>Ga0126378_10003039_pt1 | contig 12610 bp, 13 predicted proteins | sample PanSoiMetPlot_23_FD_92587 | JGI IMG/M metagenome (GOLD analysis project Ga0126378, IMG submission 92587) | Tropical forest soil microbial communities from Panama - MetaG Plot_23 | ecosystem: Environmental > Terrestrial > Soil > Tropical forest > Bulk soil | place: Panama | collected 2016-02-17
GGCGGGGGTGCGCAATCTGGAACGCGAGATCGCGGGCGTGATGCGCCGGGTTGCCGCGCTGATCGCGGCCGGTGAGGCCGAAGGCAGCATCGTGATCGACGAGGAGCGGGTGCGCGACGCGCTCGGCAAGCGCCGGTTCTTCGACGAGACCGCCGAGCGAATCGATCGGCCGGGCGTTGCGACCGGGCTGACCTGGACCCCGACGGGCGGCGAGATCCTCTTCGTCGAAGCGGCCGTCGTGCCGGGCAAGGGCGAGCTGCGGCTGACGGGCCAGCTCGGCGAGGTGATGCGCGAGTCGGCGGCGGCGGCTCTCTCATATCTGAAGGCCCGCGCGGCTGAGCTGGGGATCGACCGCGCTCGGTTCGAGGACAACGACATACACATACACGTCCCAGCTGGGGCCCAGCCGAAGGAAGGGCCTTCTGCCGGCGTGACCGTGCTGACGGCGATGGCCTCGATCCTGGCCGGCAAGCCGGTCCACGACGACCTGGCCATGACAGGTGAGATAACTCTTCGAGGCAGGGTTCTGCCGGTGGGCGGCGTTAAGGAGAAGGTGCTGGCCGCACACCGGGCAGGCATCCGCAGAGTGCTGATCCCCAAGCGCAATCTGGTCGACCTGGACGACGTGCCTGCGGACTTGCGGGAGGAGATGGCGGTCGTGCTGATCGAGTCGATCGACGACGTGCTGCGAGCGGCGCTGCCGGACCTGACGGCCGCTGCAGCCTGACGATCTGGGTCAAGTGTTTCACCGGCCGCGGCCTGGATCGAGCTCGACCCAGGACTGCGGGTTCTCGACGCCGAGGTGCTGCCAGACTTCCGCCGGGCGTCAGTAGTTCCGCTCTGGCGCAATCCCGACTTCGCCCTCCTGCAGGTCGGACAGCTGCTCTCGACCGCCGGCACCGAGTCCACGACAATCGCATACCCGCTGCTCGTACTGGCGATCACGCGCTCGCCTGTGCAGGCCGGCCTGGTCACCTTCGCGCGGCTTCTTCTTTTCGGGATCTTCGCGCTGCCGGCCGGCCTCGCCGCCGATCGTTGGAGCCGCAAGCATCTGATGATCGGCGCCGATATGGCACGCGCGGCAGCGATGGCGACACTCGCCATCGGAATCGTCGCCGGCCGAGCGGGCTTCTGGGCGTTGCTCCTGGCTGCCTTCATCGAGGGCAGCGCGACCACGTTCTTCAGTGCGGCTCAGGCCGGCGCGATGCGAGGCGTCGTATCCCCGCGCCAACTTCCTGCCGCCGCGCCCAGGAGGCACGGCGCGCCATAGTACGGCTCGGCGGGCCCCCGCTGGGAGGCGCTCTTTATGGCTGGGGTCGCTCCCTGCCCTTCCTGGTTGATTCTGGTTCCTATCTGTTCTCGACGCTCTCGCTCCTCGCGATGCGCACGCCGTTCCAGGAAACACGGCCGACCGACCCGAGGCCGCTCGGGGCCCAGATGGCCGAGGGCTTGCGGTTTCTCTGGGGTCACCCGTTCCTACGGACCACCGCGCTCCTCTACGGGATTGGCAACTTCCAGGTTCCGGCCATTCTGCTTGTGGTCGTCGTCGCTGGGAGGCGCCAGGGGCTTACCAGCCTCGAGATCGGACTGCTCTCGGCAGCGGTCGGTGGCGGGACGCTGGTCGGCTCCCTCGCCTCTCCGCTCTTCCGCCGCGCGCTCGGTGTCCGCGCGATCCTCCTGATGGAGCTCTGGACCTGGCTCGGCGCCTGGATCTTCGTGATCTGGCCGAACGTGCACATGCTGGCGGCAGTGCTGGTGCCTTGGAATCGCCGCGCCTGTGACCGATTCGGTCGTCGTCGGCTATCGAATCGCCATGACGCCCGACCGGCTGCTCGGCCGCGTCGAGAGCGTCCGCAGCAATATCTCTCTGCTGCTGTCACCCCTTGGTCCACTCACCGCCGGCGCGCTGCTCGAGTCCGTCTCCAGCCAGGTGACGGTCGCCGTGCTCGCGGTCGTGGGCCTTGCGCTGGCACTCTGGGGGACGTTCAGCCCAGCCATCCGCAAGTCGAGAAACCTCGATGAGCTGTACAGCCCCGGGTAGCTAGAAAGCCCTCGCACAGGTTGCGTACGGCCGCGTCTCTGAACCAGGACCGCGGTCCCAGGTCCGCTGGGACTGGGACCGCGGTCCTAGGCCCGCTGGGACTGATGGGGGTTACTTGTCCCAGTCTCTTGACTTACTCTCAGCGTTTCTGCGGCTTCCATGTTGCCCGCATTTACGCAGTGCGAGGGGAGAGCGCAATGAAAGTCATTCAGCTTGGGCTCAGCGAATCGTGCAGCGAGGAGGCGTTGATCATGCAGGTCATGCGGGAGGCGCGGCGTCGGACGGGCATGAGCCGAGCCGACTTTGCACGAGCCATCCAGCGCCGAAGCACCCACCCTCTCCCCATCCGCGAGGGCTCCATTCGGGCCTACGAGGAAGGTATCGCCGTTCCGGTGACAAACGTCTGGCACCACGCACTGGCCCTGGCCGGCCTGGACAGCAGGATATTCCTCGAAAGGTGGCTCGATGAGACGACCACCCCCGCGGTGGAGAGGCTCTTGGACCGCGTGCAGGCCAGCCTGGCCCGGATGGCCAGAGGGCTCGCAATCGCCGCCCCGCTGATCGGCGCGGCCCTCAACCAGCCAATATGTCACCGGCTCGCCCGTGCCGCGGTGGTTGCCACCGGGGTCATCTCACCCTGGTGGTAGACGCTCTCGCTCGATGATGCGCGCGTGGGCGGCAAGCTCCAGCTCGTCGTCCAGCGGCTCCAGCTCGCGTTCTATCGCGCGCCTGACGATCAGATCGGCCAGGTGCGGGTTCTTCGGCAGCAGGCTGCCGTGCAGATAGGTGCCGAACAGATTGCCGCAGGCAACCCCCTCCGTTCCGTCGCTGCCGTTGTTGCCGGCGCCCTTGAGCACCCTGCCCAGGGGGCGCACTCCCTCGCCCAGGAACGTCCGGCCGCTGTGGTTCTCGAAGCCGACCAGCGTGGGCGGGTCGAGGCCGAGGGACTCGTCCGCCTGCACCACCACGTCGCCGATGCACCGCTTGCTGCCGGCCCTGGTGTGTGCGTCGATCAGACCGATGCCCGGCATGCGCTCGCCGGTCGCCGTCTCGTAGTAGTGGCCAAGAAGCTGGTAGCCGCCGCAGACCGCTAGCACCGCAGATCCGCTCTGCACGGCGGCGGCCAGGTGGACGGCCTTGTTCTCCAGCAGGTCGTCGTATACGAGCGCTTGCTCGCGGTCCTGGCCTCCGCCGAAGAAGAAGACGTCGACCTGGTCCATGGCGCGGGCGTCGCCCTTGCCGAGCTCCAGGACGTGGACGTCCAGGCCGCGCCACCGTGCACGCTGGCACAGGGTCACGATATTGCCCCTGTCCCCGTAGATGTTCATGAGGTCCGGGTACAGCCAGCCGATCACGAAACGGCCATTAGAGGTGCGGCTCATGTGGCCCAGTATGGCTGCAGCCACCCCCGGCGCACCAGCAGCGCCCTCAGGTCGAGCATCGCCGTGTAGGTGCAGAGCAGAAAGCCCTCCCCGCCGGCGGGCGTGGCATCGATGAGGCGGCCAATCGCCGTACCCAGGTCGGGCTCCGGCGGCTCCGCCGCCGTCAGATCGGCGTACTTCAACCGCACGGCGAGGTCGAACGCGCGGACTCCGGTGGGAATGATGACCTCCGCCCTACCGGCGAGGAGCTCGAAGTCGACGTCCCAGATCCACGACACGTCGCGGCCGTCGGCGATCCGGTCGTTGAGCCCGATCAGAAAGTGCCGTCCGTTGGCTCGCTCCGACTCACGCAGGATCTCGTTGAAGCCCGTCGGGTTCTTGGCAAGCATCATCGTGAACCGCCGGCCCTCGCGCTCGAAGCGCTCCTGGCGGCCGAATGCAGCGGCGGCCGTCCGCAGCCGCTTGGCCATGTAGCCGGGTTCGAGGCCGAGTGCACGGCCGACCGCAAACGCAGCCAGCACGTTGTAGGCGTTGTACAGTCCGCCCAGCGGCACTTCGAGCGCGGTGCCGGCTACGACGAGCCGGACCAGGTCAAGTCCGTTGAGCTCCACGTTCTGTGCCGTGAGATTTGGCTCCGGCCTGGCGAAATCTCCATTCGGGCACGCGTACACGCCCTCGTGGCCGTAGTAGACGACCTCAAAGTGGAGGCTGGTCCCGCAGCGAGGACAGGTCCTGGCATCGGCGGCATGGGGCAGCCCCGCAGCGGCCACCCGGGCGTCGTCGAGCCCGTACCAGACCGGCGGCCGGGCCAGATTGAGACCGATCTCGCCCACCCGAGGGTCGTCCGCGTTGAGAACGGCGTGACTGCCCTCAGGCAGACGCTCCAGCGCCCGCTGGATGGTCTGCGCCAGCAGTTCCAGCTCGCCATAGCGGTCGAGCTGGTCCCTGAAGAGATTGCCGACCAGCACCGCCGCGGGGCGGACCTCCTGTACCGCTGCGGGCAGCGTCGCCTCGTCAATCTCGAAGACACCCCAATCGGCACGCAGCCGGCCGTCCAGCCCGGCGCCCGCCACTGCAGCCGCGGTGGCGCCATAGATCAGGTTCGCCCCCGACCGGTTGGCCACCACACGTGCCCCCCGGCCCTCCAGCAAGCTCGCGACCAGGCGCGAGGTTGTCGTCTTGCCGTTGGTGCCCGTGACGAGGACGGCGCCACCGGTCAGGTCGGAGGTCAGCCGTCGCAGAACGCTCGGGTCGATCGCCCGGGCCACGTCACCCGGAAAGGTCGTGCCGCCGCCGCGGCCGCTGGCCCGGCTGAGGGCGCCTGTCGCCTTGCCGGCCAGCACCGCAAGCGTCCGGCGCATCAGGCGCCTTGCCCCCAGGGACCGACCGGTCGGGCGACGGCCGCCCAGCACTTCAAAGCCCTGACCTCGCGCGCCGCATCGTGGTGCGAGAGGCAGGGTTTGAAGAAGGCCGAACCGCTCCCGGTCATCTGCCATCCGGCACCGAGCATGCCCGCGAATTCTGCCATCTTCGGCTCGACTGCGATGGCGGCGCGCGTGAGCTGGTTCTTTCCCTCGCCGCCGACCTCGTCCCACTTGCGGTAGACGGCGGGCGTCGAGAGCGGGAAGCCCGGCCAGGCGAGCGCATACCAGCCCCGCACCGGCGGTGTGGGAGCAAGGATCTCACCGCGGCCTGCGGCGGTGGCGGCCCCGCCAACCAGGAAGAACGGTACGTCGGCGCCCAGCGCGGCGGCGACCTGCTTGAGGTCACAGCGCAGGCCGTAAAGACGGCTCAGCCCTCGCAGGGCCGCGGCCGCGTCGGCGCTTCCTCCGCCGAGGCCCGAGCCCATGGGGATTCGCTTGACGAGCCGCAAGCGGGCGGGAAGGCGCCGGCCGGCGGTCTCCTCCAGTGCTTGCTGGGCCCGCAGCACGAGGTCGTCCGAGGCGCCGTTGAGCGTGGTGCTAGGGGCCGGCTCGATAAGCAGGAGGTCGTGGAGCGAGATCGCCTGGAACCGGGTCGAGATCTCGTGGTAGCCGTCGGGCCGCACGCCCAGCACGGCCAGGTCGAGATTGAGCTTGGCATGCGCCGGCAGGACCAGCGTCTCTGCGGTCCGTGTCAACCGGGTCGGCGCACTCCCTTCGGGAAGTGCCTGCCGCTTCGGCGGCACGCATCGAGCGTCCAGGTGACCCAGCGCCCGGATGATCCCGACGGCGGCGTCGTGACGTCCTGGGGCAGGTGCGGATGCTTGCCGTCCGGTTCGAAGTCCGGCATCGGCCTATAATCCTAGCCTCGTGCTGATCCCCAACCGGAGGACGATGGCTGGCTAACATACCCTCGAGCAAGAAAGACGCGAAGCGCAGCGCCATTCGCGCTCAGCGCAATCGATCCATCAGGTCGTCCGTAAAGACAAAGGTCACGAAGTTCCGCCGCGGATTCGCCGAGGGCGATGACGACGCGCTGGAGCTGGCTGCGATCGCCGTCTCCGCTCTGGACCGAGCGGTCTCAAAGGGCGTGCTGCACCTGAACAACGCCGCCCGCCGCAAGTCTCGCCTTATGAAGCGGCTCAACGCCGCGGCGCCAGCCGTGGCGGCTGAGGCGAGCAGCTCGAAGGGGACCCGATCGAAGAGCACCACTCCGAAGACCGGCTCGACCAGGGCCGCCACGACCAGGGCCGCCACGACCCGGACCGCCACGACCCGGACGAGCCGCACCAGGGCCTAGCCCGGAGCCAACGGCTCGGTGCCCCGGCTGAGTGGGCCGACTGCCGGCGGTTGGACCGATCGGCAACCTGCGAAAAGGTACTTCCGCCGGCAGTTGGACGTTTACTGGCGCCCGAGCCAGGTCGTGGGCGAATCGGTCAGAGCTTGGCCAGCACAGCCTCCAGGCCGCGGGCTGCATCGACCTGACCTGACTTGACCTCCCACTCGTAGGCGAGCAGTGCCCGCAGGCCGTCTTCCAGACGGTCGGCGCCGATCGTCTGTGCCGCGTCATAGGCCTTCTGGACCACGAATGGGTGCTCGCGCATATCCGACTGCACCTGCGAAAGCGACTCCCCCCGCTCCTGACGTGCCTTGACCCCCAGGACAAGAGCGAGGTGACGGGCCAGGCGGTAGGCAATGGTCGTGGGCTGCTCGCGCTCGAGGAGGCCTGACAGCACCCGCCAGGCGTCGGCCGTTGGTCTGGGCAGGAGATGGTCCGTCAGCCGGAAGATGTCGTCCTGCCGCCCCGCCACAACCAGCTCGTCGATCGCCGCCTGATCGAGCTCGTTCCCGCCCGCCTTGTACGCCGCCAGCTTTCGGAGCTCTGAGTCGATGACACCGAGGTCCGGGCGTGCAAGCTTGACCAGCGCCGCCCCGGCCGCGACCGGGAGTCCATACTCCTTCGCTCTGGTGAAGATCCACGCCTGCAGCGCGCGAGGTTTGAGCGGCATGTACTCCTGCGCGTGGCCGCCGGCCGCGAGGACGGCTTTGACCAGCCTGCTGGACGGAGTCAGCCGGCCGCTCACGGTGATGAGGATCCTGGTCGAGTCGGGTACGTCCGCCAGAGCGGGCGCCAGGCCGTCAGCTCGCCGGGGCTGCACACCCCGTGCCAAGACCACGCGATATGGATCTAGGAAGGGGACCTGGAGGATCGCCTCTCGGAACTTCAGGGCGGTCAGGGTTGAGGGGTCGAGCGCCTCGTAGCCGAACTCTGAAACCAGCGCTGCGCGCCACTGCGCTCCTGTGCGCCGGGCCTCCTCCTCTACGAGGAATCTCTCTTCCCCGTGCAGCAGCAGAACAGGCTGGGCGGGCGCAGCGACAGGCCCGGCGGATCTCGGGCGCCCCGGCACCCCACCGGGCTGCGCAGGATCCCCCACCTCAAGAGACCTTCGATTCCCGGGGTCCCCACGAAGCCCAGTTCGTGGGGTGGATCCGATGGGTCGCGGGTAGCCCGGCCCTCTCACCTCAGGCACCCGCGCAGCGTACACGGCGCCGCGGTGAATGAGCGAGACTGGCCACGTGAACGAGGATGAGCTGACTTCACTGGACGCAACAGCCCAGGCGGAGCTGGTGCGGCGGCGAGAGGTTGAGGCCAGAGAGCTGGTCGAGGCCGCGATAAGTAGGATCGAGCGGCTCAACCCAACCCTCAACGCCGTTGTGACACCGATGTTCGAAGACGCGCTGGAGCGTGCTGCCGGTGCCATCCCGGAGGGTCCGTTCACGGGCGTGCCCTTCCTCCTCAAGGACATCACCGCCCAGTACGCGGGTGCGCGCTACACCGAGGGCGCCTCTTTCCTTGCCGACTACGTGTCGACACAGGACCAGGAGCTGGTCATGCGCCACAAGCGGGCGGGCCTCATCGTGGTCGGCAAGACCAATGTTCCCGAATTCGGCATCCTGCCCACGACCGAGCCACGTCTGTTCGGGGCGACGCACAACCCGTGGAGCCTGGACCACACGCCTGGCGGCTCGAGCGGCGGCACGGCGGCTGCGGTGGCATCCGGCATGGTGCCCATGGGCCACGGCAACGACGGCGGCGGCTCGATCCGCATCCCGGCCTCCTGCTGCGGCCTCTTCGGGCTCAAGCCGACTCGGGCCCGCAACCCGCTCGGGCCCGGGCTGGGCGAAACCCCAGCCGCGCTGTGAGCACGCGCTGACGAGGACCGTGCGTGACAGCGCCGCGCTGCTCGACGCCACCCAGGGCCCGGACGTCGGCGACCCCTACTGGGCGCCGCCCAGGACGCGGCCGTATGCAGAGGAGGTTGGCGCCGATCCCGGACGGCTTCGCATCGCCGTATCGAGCACGGCGGTGACGGATGTGCCAGTCCACCCGGACTGCGTTCGCGCGGTCCAGGCGACCGCCCGGCTCTGCGAAGAGCTGGGGCACGATGTGTTCGAGTTCACGCCGAGCGACCTCGACGGAGCCCTGATCTCCGAGGCCTTCATCACGGTCTATGCCTGCAGCGTCGCCGTCGCGATCGCCTACTGGTCCCGCGTCCTGGGCAAGACGCCTACCGCCGACGACTTCGAGCCCCTGACCTGGGCGATGAGCGAGCTCGCCGGCAGCCGGACGCCGGCCGACTACCTGATGGCGGTCGGCTATCTCCACTCCGTCGGCCGTCAGATCGGCAGGCATTTCACCGGCTTCGACCTCCTGCTGACGCCGGTCCTTGCCGAGCCACCGCTGCCGCTCGGCACCTTCGACGCGCCCGACGACCAGCCGCTCTATCCCCTCGTGCGGGCTGGCGCCTGGGTCCCGTTCACGCCGCTGGCGAACATCACAGGCCAGCCCGCCATGTCGGTTCCGCTGCACTGGACCGACGAGGGAGTGCCGATCGGCAGCCAGTTCGTGGGCCGTTTCGGAGACGAGGCGACGCTGTTCAGGCTGGCGGCACAGCTGGAACAGGCGCAGCCGTGGGCTGATCGCCGGCCGCCGGTGTCAGCATGAGCGGGGCCGAACCGCCCTACGTTCCGTCCAGGCCACGAGGTTGCGGCGAGCGGTCGCGGATCGCCAGTGCCAGGACCGTGCCCAACAGCGCCCAACCCCCGAGCGCCAGCCAGGACCAGAGGTAGGACCCGGCGTGATCGGCCATCACGCCGAAGACGGGCGGTGCCGCGAACATGCCGGTGAAGGTGACCGTGGTCCCGGCGCCGACGGCGGTGGCTGCATTCTGGACCGGCACCGCCTCGGCTGAAAGCGTGATGTACAGCGCGTTCCAGCCCATGCAAGACAGGCCGAGAAGGAAGGCGATTGCAACCAGGCCCGGCGTTCCAGCGCCGCCGTGACCGAACCTGGCCATGGCCAGGCAGGCGAATACCGCCAGCGCCCCGGACAGGGCCATCACGACCCCGCGGCTGCCAAGACGGTCGGAGAGCAGGCCAAACCCCAGCCGGCCCGCGATACCGCCAACTTGCAGAACGGCCAGCAGCAGACCCGCCCGCACCGGGCTGAGGCCCGCGTCCTGGTTGAGCGACACAGCGAGGTAGGCGACGACGCATCCCAGGGCACCCATGAACACCCAGCCGTAGGCAGTCGCGGCCACCCAGACCGGGTTGCGGACCAGCGATCGGAGGTCGAACGGCGCCCGCGCCGCGCGGGACTCGACCGGCGGCTCGCGGTAGAACACCACGAACGCCGCTATGCCGAGCAGAGCCAGGCCTGCCACCGTCAGGAAGGCTGCGCGCCATCCGAACGCAACCGCGATCGGCGGCAGGATCACGGCGGCCAGCACGCCCGCCGCGGTGACCCCCGTCTGTCGAATGCCCATTGCTGTGCCTCGGCGGTGAGGCTCGAACCACGCTGCGAGCGCTCGCGTCCCACCGGGCGAGGCTGCGGACGCACCGACCGCAGCCGGGACCAGGGCCGCGAACAGCGGCTGGAACGTGGACGCTCGCGACGCTACGAAGAGGAACCCGGCCAGCAGGACACCACCGATCAGGAGCATCGAACGCTCGCCGTAGCGATCCACCAGTATCCCGAACGGCAGCATCCCGATCAGCATCCCTCCCCAGATCGCGGACGTGAGCAGGCCCAGCTCGGCTCTCGCAAGCCCCAGCGAGTGGCTGAGTGCGGGGCCGATTGCCGCCGGAGTCTGCTGTGGCAGTGAGACGCCAACCTGCATCAGGGTTGCCAGGCCCAGAACGGTCCAGCGGAACCGGCCCGCCGTCGGTTGATCAGCCCGCTTGACAACGCCCAGCGACATGGTCCGAAATTAGCGGCCGGGAAGTTCGGTCCGGGACAAGGGAAGGGAAGGCATTGCAAAAAAGAACAGCCGTCGTGGCCGGGAATTTCCACCGCCCGAGACAAGGCTCAAGCAATCGGGCTGCCTGAAGCAGCGGTGAACAGTAACAAGCGGCGGAAGCACGCGGCCACCATCGCGGCGGCGGCTTTCAACTGCAACGGCGTCAACCGGGCGGTTTCCCCCTGCAGCCCCGCAAATCACTTCCACCAGGGCACCGCCGATCCACAGGCTGCTCCGCTCAAATCGGCTGCGGCCCAGCTCTGCCGGGAGCCAGGCCCACGGTGAGCTGTGCATGCAGAGCGGCATTGGCCGCACTGAGCGCCTGTCTGGCGACTTCGGCCTGCGGCCTTCCATTCACCAACGGCGCGCCGATCGGCCTGGGCCCCAAAGGACCGGTCAAGGTGGCACTCGTCGACGTGTTCAGCGGCAATTCCGGCTATGCACACCTCGGTCCCTACCTCAAGAACAGCCTGCAGGTCCAGATCGACGGCCTGAATGCGACCGGCGGGCTGCTTGGCTCGAAGATCCAGCTGGTCACCGCCGACGACCAGTACGACATGACAAAGACGGCCGACGTGGTAAAGCAGGTGCTGGCCGATCGCTCGGTCAAGCTCCTGGTCGGGCCAAGCTTCGCCGGACTCTACCTCCGCGCCAAGCCGATCATCGAGCAGGCGCGGGTGCCGAACTGCCTGACCGCGATGGCCGCTGACGATGTCATGCGGCGGGCCCGCTTCAGCTTCAGGGCTCAGGAGGCAGACAGCGCCCGCATGATCGCACTGCTGACGTACATCCGCAAGAACACACAGATGAGAAAGGTCGGGCTGATCGCGGATGACGACGGGATCGGCCACGGATACGACAGTCAGCTCAGCGAGCAGTCAGGTAAAGCGGGACTCCTGTACATCGGCGCCGCCTTCGTCACCGGCACCGCCGACGTGAAGACCCCCGCCCAACAGATGCTGCAGCGAGGTGCCGAAGCCGTCGTCCTGTCCAACGACCCCGCAACGGCGAGCAAGACCCTCCAGGCAATCAAGCAGCTGAACGCCTCTGCCAAGCTGAAGGCGTTCGGCTTCAGCGGCCTCTCTTCGTACAGCTGGGTGCAGCAGCTTGGCGATCCCGCCAGCGGGCTGGTGTTCGCCTCGACGATCCAGGCATACATCAGCGACGTGCCGGAAGCGCGCTGGCCGCCGGCGTACCGGAGCTTCGCGAAGGAAGTTATCGCTCGGTATGGGACGGCGCCCAATGGCGTCGAGATGCAGGGCCTCGCGGCGGGCGCGGACTGCATAGCGCAGTGGGCCAGAGCCGTCCAGGCTGCGAGGGACTTCGACGGCACCGCGGTCGTCAGGTCGTGGGAGACGCTGGACATTCCCGCCTCTGAGAGCGTGCTCGGCGTTCACGAGCAGTTCTCACCGGCGAATCACGACGCCGTTCCGCCGGACGCCCTGTGCATCTACCAGTGGGTTAAGAACGGGAACAGGTGGGGGCTGAGGCTGCTCGCTGGCCCGGCGCCGTGACAGCGGGAGCCGAGATGGTTTCGTACTACGACCAGGGCCGGGAAGCCTCTCGGCTTGAGGGTGGCTCCGGGCCGCTCGAGTTCGTTCGGACTCAGGAGATCCTGCGCCGGCACCTGCCGCGGCCGCCGGGGTTCGTCCTCGACGTCGGTGGGGCGTCTGGTGTCCACGCGGCCTGGCTGGCCCGAGACGGCTACAGCGTTCACGTTGTGGACCCCATCGAGCTACATGTCGAGCAAGCGCTCGCGGCTGCGGCAGCCCAGCCATCGGCTCCTTTCACGGCGGCGATCGGCGACGCCCGCGCGCTCGATCATCAGGAAGCGTGCGCAGACGCGGTCCTCCTGCTGGGACCGCTGTACCACCTGACCACGCTCGAGGACCGGCTGACCGCGCTGCGTGAGGCCAGTCGGGTCGCCCGGCCTGGCGGTGTGGTATTCGCGGCCGCCATCTCGCGGTTTGCTCCGCTGATTGACGGCCTCCTCAATCCCGGCACCGGGTTCCTCCTGGACCCGGGATTCCGCGAGATCGTCGAGCGAGACCTGCGGGATGGCCAGCATCGCAACCCGACCGGTCGCCACGGTTGGTTCACCACAGCCTACTTCCACCTCCCAGACGAGCTGCGTGAAGAGGTCGTGGCCGCGGAGCTCTACGTGGTCGAGCTCCTCGGGATCGAGGGGCCGGGCGGCCTCGTGCCAGACCTGGCCGCGCGCTGGCGGGACGCAGCCTGGCGGGAAGCGCTGCTTTTTGCGGCTCGCGCCGTTGAGTCGGAGCCGGCCATGCTCGGCGCAGCCGGGCACCTGATGGCGGTGGCCCGGAAACCGGCCTGATCAGGCGGCCTGCAGCGCGGGCTGGCCGCGGGCGGCGCGGCCGATGCGGATGACCAGGCCGCTCGCGATCAGGCACAGCAGGCCGGCGCTGATGAAGGCGATCTGATAGTCGCCGAGCCACGTGCGTA
>Ga0126378_10003041_pt1 | contig 12606 bp, 12 predicted proteins | sample PanSoiMetPlot_23_FD_92587 | JGI IMG/M metagenome (GOLD analysis project Ga0126378, IMG submission 92587) | Tropical forest soil microbial communities from Panama - MetaG Plot_23 | ecosystem: Environmental > Terrestrial > Soil > Tropical forest > Bulk soil | place: Panama | collected 2016-02-17
AGAACGTTTCGTAAATCCCTCGGCACGCTGTGTACCGTGCCAGGGGAGATCGCTTTCTTGGTCACGGATTTCATTCTACATTGTTAAGCAATCCGACTGGGGTGTCGCATGCTGTCCGAATTGGGCCGCACAGAAAAACTAATTTGGACAAGCATGTGTCGTTGCCGAATTTCTCGGCATCGCCAAGCCTTACGCGTTGGGCTACAAAATGCCGAGTGACTGAGTTCACACCGTTCCCCCTCGGATGTACCGGTAGCGAGCCGGCTTCAGTGAGAAACGCGTCATTGCCGTCGTCTTCGGGCAGGTCCTCGAACGACGGCTCGATCGGCTTGGCTCCTGCCGCCGTCGGTGAGTACCGGATCCAGGCTGCACGTTCCGAGAAGCTCTTCGCCCACTCATCGAAGGTGGTCTTGAACGTCCCGCGCCAGTTGGTCGAGCTCCCCGTACGGGTCCTTCTCCGCTCTGCGGCGCTCGGGGTCGTCCCAGAAGCGTGGAAGGTGGACGATCCGGAATCCAGAGATCGCCAGACCCTTCAAGGAACGACACCATCGGGTTGGCAACCGGCCTGCACGAACGACATCCTCATGCTTGCCAGGACAGCGACTTGACCGCGTCTTGTTGATTTTGAAGTCGTACGGAGTTTTCGCGACCATAGGAGAGCGTGTAAGTCACTTCTGTAAGTGATATAGTAGGGTACTTTTCGCGTCAGCAGGAATGACAACTCGGCCCTTCGGCCGAACAGGTGAGTCCCGTGAAGCATTCCTTGATTGCAATCCTGATTGGTTGCGAATCTCTCTTTACAGCGCTAACGGTAATAGGACAACAAGCTCCGGGGCTCCAGATAAACAATGGCCAATACAATGGCGGGTTCAATGTCGGCCCGGAAAACATGTTTGTTTACGCGGCGGTGGAAGTGGACGTAAAAGGACAGAACGGGGTGCCGATTCCCGGACCGGTATATGTGTCGCTGATCAAGGATAACGGTCAAGTCTTTATGACCACCTTGGCCGAGCGGGGCAAGGCACGGTTCAGCAACGTGCCAAAGAGCGAGCTGACGGCGCAGGTGGTGGCTTCGGGATACGAGACTGCGAAAAAGGCGTTCGAAGTTCTCGACCGCCACGAAGTGAAGGTGAGCATTGACCTGCAGCCGATGTCCGACAAAGAAGCCGCGGCGTCCGACAGGGGAATCTCGGCACTCAGTCCCAAGGCGCAGAAACACATTGGCAAGGCGCTCGAAGCGTTGCGCGCAAACAAGACGGTCGATGCCCGGACGAATCTCGAAGCGGCCGAGCGAGACGCGCCGAACAGCGCGGAGGTGGCGTATCTGTTTGGCGTGTATGCTTCCCAGGCGAACAATCCGGCACAGGCGCAGTCGTATTGGATAAGGGCGCTCGAATTGAACCCTCGGCATCTGAGCTCGCTGCTCGCCGTGAGCCAGAACTTGCTGCACGAACACAAGGCAGCGGATGCGTTGCCGTACCTTAACCGCGCCGTCGAGACTGAGCCGTCTTCGTGGCGGGCGCACATGCTGCTAGCGCAGGCGGATTTGATGCAAGGAAAGCACGACGACGCGGTGAAAGAGGCCGAGCGGAGCCTCGAATTAGGACACGAGCGGGCGGCGTCGGTCGAGCCGCTTCTAGCACATGCGCTGTTTGAGGACGGGGAGAAAGAGCGCGCGATCCAGGTTTTGCAGGATTATGTGCAAGGCCATCCTGCGGACGCGAACGCGGCGAAACTGCTCGAGAGATTGAAAGCGCCGCCAGCGAAACCTGCGGCCGGCGCGGCCGTTGCGGCGGTTGAAACACCCGAGACGACAACGGACGGCGCTCTGCCGCTTGCGTCGAACTGGCTGCCTCCGGACGTGGACGAGAAAGTACCGCCGGTCGAGCCGGGAGCGGCTTGCTCGCTGGACGACGTGCTCCAAAAGGCGGGAAGCCAGTTGCTGACACTCGTGCATGATGTGGACCGGTTCACGGCAACGGAAACTCTGACGCACGAGTCGATCAACAAATATGGAATCGCGTCAGCCCCGGAAAAACGGAGATTCGACTACCTGGTGTCCATTCAGGATTTGCGGCCCGGGTACCTTGGAGTGACCGAATTCCGGAACGGCGGAGGGGCGCAGACGGAGTTTCCCGACGGAATTGTCACCAGCGGGTTACCGGCGTTGGTGCTGGTTTTCCACCCCTACTATGCGCCGAATTATGAGATGAGTTGCGAGGGGCTGTCGCGATCGAGCCGCGGGCTTGCATGGCAAGTTCATTTTCGACAAAAGCAAGGCAAGCCAAACGCGCTCAAAACGTATCAATTCGGGTTGAATGGCCCGTCTTACTCGGTGGCGCTGAAGGGACGCGCGTGGGTTTCCGCGGAGAACTATCAGATTGTTCGGCTGGAAACCGATATCGTCGGACCGGTTCCGGAAATAAAGCTGCTGGCCGAGCATACCGAGATTGAGTACGGCGCGGTGACGTTCCGTGAAGGCAACGTGAACCTGTGGCTGCCGCAAAGCGCCGAAGTCTACTTCGCCTGGCGGGGGCGACAGGTACATCGCCGACACAGCTTCAACAATTACTTGTTGTTTGGGGTCGACGAAGAGCAACGCATCGCGACGCCTAAACAGGCAGAAGCCCCACAGCCTATTTGAACTTTGCACTCCACTCAGATCGGCACTCGACTAGGCGGACCCGTCGCCTCTGTCTTGTTCAGTTTTTCATTCGCGCGCGTAGTGGCCCACAACCGATTGGCAATCATTACGGCTGTAGTCCATACAAGTGCTGCTGCGTAACCGGCGAACACGTCACTGGCGTTGTGAACGCCGAGATAGATTCTGGAAACTCCAATCAATACAACCAGTAGCGCGGCAGCGAACCACGTGAGCGCCCTAGCTATGTGATTGGACAGCCGTTTTATAACGATGCTTGCCAGCAGTCCGTAGAAAGAGAAGGAAGCGAGTGCATGCCCGCTGGGGAAACTATACGAGGTTGGAAGCGCAATAACGTGGAACGTAGTCGGCCGGGGGATTTTAAAACATATCTTGAGCAACCACTCGAGTAGTCCTGCACCCGACAAAGTAATAAAGAACAAAAACGCGGGCTGTGGACATCGTGCAATTAGAAATGCAAGCACGAGTCCCAGCGCCAGTGGCACTAAAAACTCTCCGGAACCGAGTGCGGTAACCCTTTCCATAAACGCAGTGAGATGGGGCAATAAATTCGGTTGATAAATCACTGTATGCGCGCGCAAATCAAACCGACGCATCTCGCCTTCGAGCACCTCCTCCGCTAACCATGCGAAGAGAATCAAAGCAGCAGCGGCGCACACGAGGCCTGCCGCCGTGACAAGAGCTGGGTTTCTGTACATCGCGACGTGGCTTATCCCGACGACATCTGATTTTTGAACAGTTGTCATCACGGTTCGATATTTCCCCTCTCGATTCGGAAAGATCTGAGCCGACGGGAATTATAGTGTTTTGCCAGCCCTGCCCTTTTTCATTCGATGCCTGCTTCTCTGGTCGCGCTTCTTGTCCTTTTGCGTTCGCTCAACCGTTCACGTGGTTGACCTCCAGCTTGGAAAACTTGGCTCTGCGCCATCGAATCGGCGTGCTTCAACGCTCGCTGAAGAAACGCCCGAAAATAACCCAGTGGACTATCCCCACCAAAAATCATGAGCGATTGCAGAATCAACGAGTTACGATTGTTACAAAGTGGACCCGAAGTCCTCGCAGAGTTTTGGCGAGGCACAGGATTCACGCTTCCCGTCTTGATCAGTCCTCGAGCTCCTGGCTTTGTACCAGGAGCTTATGTTCCATAAATTGCTGGTTCCAGGTAGCATTGGTCGGGGCGAGTAGATTTGAACCATCGACCTCCTGGTCCCGAACCACACGAATGGAAATCTAAGCTGTTGAATTGGCTTCAGTTCCCTGTGCTGCCCTCTCGCTAATTGCGCTACGATTTGCGCTACGGCGGTTCTCCGGTCGCGACGGGGCAGATTAGCTGGCATCTGAGCGCCGGAATAGTCCATGCCGCTATACTGCGTTTACGAGTTGTCACCAGGACCAATGTCGCCGCTCGCGTGAGACTCGGAGACGTTTACGGACGGGAGCTATTCAACCGCTAGCCCAAACAGCTCCCAAGACCAAGTAGGAGACGCGATAATGTTGTTAGGATTGATCAGTGGCTTATTGCAGCGTCGCCAAAACCTGTATCACACCGTGTCCCTTTGCGAGTGGTTCCATTGCCTTCCCGACCACCGCTCCCAGCATTCGGACGCGGTCGGTACCCCTCATTGCGTATCCGGGAGTGGAGGATACCACCAGCAAAATCGCCGCGTTGAATCGGCCCGTTTTCTGCGCTCACTTTGCCGCGGTAGGGAGCTCTATGCATAGGCCACACGTACGCGTGAGTTTCAGGAAATCTAGGTCCCGCACGAGGTATTCGAGCCGCATTGCCGGCTCACTAATTGTTTCAGTACGTTGGGCTTGGCTTAGCCTGATGCTCCTAATCTGCAGTTTTTCCGGCCTAGCGCAAATGCAACGGTCACCTCGCCTGACTATGGAAAACAATCTACAAAGTCCGACGCCCGAAGGGCCCATTGACGAGCCACAAGACCAGCAGAAGGTATCCGGAACTGTTTCTGGAAGCGTAGTTGGCCAGGATGGAGTAGCTGTGGCCGGAGCCCAAGTGAAACTCACCTTGGAAGGTCAATCGGTAAGTCAGGAAGTTATGACCAGTGAGGATGGGAAATTCACGTTTACGAACGTACCGCCCGGATCGTTTCGACTGACGATCACCTCGGAGGGCTTCTCAGTGCATACTTCCACAGGCGTCCTCCACTCTGCGGAAAATTTGGCCGTTCCGCCGATCTCGATGGTTCTTGCCACAAATGTTACGAAGGTGCGCGTCGAACTATCGCCCATTGAAATCGCGCAAGAACAGATGAACGATCAACTAAAGCAGCGTGTGCTGGGCGTCATTCCGAATTTTTATGTTACCTACGTCCCCAACGCGGCGCCACTCACGCCGAAACAAAAATACTATCTGGCCTGGAGACTGATGATCGATCCTGCCTATTTCGTGGCGGCTGGAGCGGTTGCGGGTATTCAGCAGGCGCGAAATGAATTCAGTGGATATGGACAAGGTGCGCAAGGCTATGCAAAACGATATGGCGCAACCTTCGCGGACTTCACGATAAGCAACTTCCTGGGAAACGCGGTACTGCCCTCCATTTTCAAACAAGACCCTCGTTATTTCTACAAGGGAACAGGTACTACAAAATCTCGAATCCAATACGCGCTGGCGAATGCGGTGATTTGCAAAGGTGACAACGGTCGCTGGCAGGCGAATTATTCGAGCATCCTCGGAAGCCTTGCCGCGGGTGGCATCTCCAATCTGTACTATCCGGCGAGCGATCGCGGTGCCGCATTAGTCTTCGAGAACACCGCGATTGGCATCGGTAGCACTGCGATTCTCAATCTGCTGAAGGAATTTGTGCTGACGAAGTTCACGACGAACGTTCCGCACAGACCTAACCCCGCGAATCAAAACTCACCTTAAATCCATAATCAAAAGACCGGGGCATGGAATTCCACCCGCAGGACCTCGTAAAGGTGACCAGATCCTGGTCTACGAGTCGAGCGGCATTGATGAATTAATGAAAGCTTCATTCGCGACTGATCGCATCCGCAAACCTTGCCAAGGCAGAACAGACTGCGCTCGAGATTTCTGGTTCCGCGAGAATACCCGCCTCAGTGATTCTGCCAGTGAGAAACCGGAGCGTTGGGTCGAACACAGCAAAACCCTCGGAAGCGCGTGCCCGTACTTGCGCGCTGAGATGAGTAACGGAGCCAAACGCGCTCCACATTTTGATTCCGACGGAATGGCGAGGTTACAAACGGTGTCAGTCCTACCACTATTTTCCGCGTCCGGAGACGGCGAAGATGCCGGTTCGGCTGTCCACTGCTCGCCTTGCAGGAGACACCGCAGGCGTTTGCGAGCCTTGTGCAACTGCGACTTGGAACTGCCCGTGGAGCACCGCAAGATTCCTGCGATTTCCCAGTGCTTGTATCCCAGGACGTCGTGAAGCAGGAAGAGCTGTCGGTAACCGGGCGGCAACTTGCGGACTGCGCGCCTCAGGTTGAGTCGGTCGATCGCGTCCAGGAGCGAGGGGTCCTCAGCACCGGCCTCACGAGGAACGTCCCCTTTTGCGTCGGAGCGACCCAAATCATCCGTCGAGATATCGGCCAGCTTCTTCCGGCGCACGTGCATCAAGACTGCATTCACCGTCACTCGATGTAACCAGGTCGAAAAGCTCGAGTCGCCCCGGAAGGTGGCGATTTTTCGAAATACCTGAAGAAATATCTGTTGAGTTAGATCCTCTGCATCATGCGTGTTCCTGACCATTCGCAAGCACAAGTTGTAGACGTGCCTGCTGTGAGAACTATAGAGGTATTCGAAGGCAGCAGCGTCGCCACCCTGGGCCCGACGAATGGCTTCTGCTTCCGTCAACTCTCCTTTGGTTTCCTCCACGAGTGTGCGTGTCATGCCGGTTTACCCTTCTTAAGGTACGCCTCCCAGCAGTCGCCGGGGCGGGACCGGTTATGGAAGAACTGATAGACTTCCTCGCCGGGCACCTTAAAGCAGACGAAGCCATAGCCCTCTCCGGAGAGAATGCGCTGCTGGCATTTGCAGCAGTGGATGTCAGGTTGAAATTGCAAGATTCACCTCCCGAGCTTTGCTTGCTCTTCCTGTAGGACAATTCGTTTCGTAACGTTTCCAAGTTCTTGCCGGCCTTCTGTAGCGATTCCCCATCGTTACGCGAGCTCTTCGTCTCGAGCGGAACCTGATTGCCGCCGCTCGCTTGCTCTCCTGGAAGCCGTTGCCAGGCGGAAACGTTCACCCAGAAATCGCAGCAGCTCATCGGTCGACCGGAATCGCAGCTCCGTCCCGGAATCCACTTCTTCGACCCAGCCTTCGAACGTTCCTTCGGCAGGCCGTGTGTCGTTTCCCAATCGAATGACGAAAGCGAGGCGCATCGTCGTAAGCACTCTCCTTGGCCGTGACTTATCGCTGAAGGACCCGGGACTTTCGCAATAACTATCGGATCGAGAGGCGAAGGCTGGGCTGTCTCCGCCTCCCGGTTCCTGGTGTGCCGGTTACTGTCCCTCGTCGCTGATAAAGCGCTGGCTGCCGGTGGCGATCCAGCGTCCTCCGGCGCGCAGGAGGAAAAGCGGGGTGTCGCAGGTCGCAGGAATGCCGGAGATTTGTCCGGCGAATTGCGCGTTGCCGTGCACACTGAGCGAAAGGGGCGCGGTGTCGAGAACCGTCGGCGACGCCGAACCCGGATTGCAGACCAGGGTGCCGGTAATGGAAGTGACGCGGCCCGGGGTCCCGCTCGAAGTACCCCCATTCAACACCAGACCCTCGACTGTAAAGAAGGTACTTCCGGTTGTCAGGTTTACGTACACGTGGCCGCTGTGGACCGACCAGGGGCCGGCGCCGGAATGGATGGCGCCAACCTGGTTGTCCACGCCCGGAGCGGTAATTACACCCACGATGCTGTTCCACCGCACGATGGAATCATCGCGATCGAACGCAAATGCAGTCGCGACACAGAACGTAAGCGTTAACAATACAGCTACTACTTTCTTCATATCTCCTAATCCTTTCTTGAATTGAACACCGGCGCTGGCCCGCAGGCCGGCCCGTTATTTTGCAACCGTCGAGGAGCACAAACTTGCACGGCGACGTGCCGGTAAGCTCTAAAGCTCAAGGTTTCGAAGGAACAGCCGCGAGGCGTCTATTCGTCGCTGCGGAAAAAGAAGTAGTCGGCGGAATATGGCACCAACGCCTGTTTGCCTACGTCTCCGGAAAGGGCGCACCCCGTTGTCGGCGCGGATCCTCCGTTGGTGTTCAAACGCTGGATGAAAGTGGTCTTTGTAAGTGACTTTCCTCCGGTAGGCCCTTCCGCGCTGCCGATGACCTGCAACAAGAGGCAATCAATCGCGCCATTGTTTGGGCAGCTCCGGTCAGTGCCGGCGGTGATGAAATGCTCCTTTTGCGCCCACACCCTGCTGCTGTCAAACGAACTCTGCCACGTTACGTCTCCAAAACGCGGTGGGTTTGGGCCGATTCCATTAGGATTTTCGACCGGGCTAAGGAAGTGAGTGATGATTTGCACGGCTTCTCCTAAGATGTTTGTAAACAACGTAGCCTCGGGACGCGCGCCGTTTACGGTCCAGGAGGCACCACCGAGGCCATTTGGCAGACAAACGTAGCCTTGTGTGCCTATTCCATGGCCCTCCAAGAAAGCAGAGTTCCCCACAGGGGGAGTGATCAGATCCGGCGTGATGGGACTCGATACCCGGCTGACTGTGAATTCCTGGGCGAAAACGACACCGGACATGAACAGCATTGCAATCCCGGCCAAAATCGCCCGTAGGCACCAAAAGTTCCTGTCAAAATTGTTTTTCACTTCTTTGCTCCTTAAATTTATTCTTCAGCCTTCCTGCCCGAGGGCTGGCCGGCCATAGCTGCCACGGTACCGGCATGGAAAACTCTCCGCGTGACCCGCCGGTGACGTTTTGGTCCTTTTCCGTAGGTGACGCAGCTGGGGAAGAGCCGCAGGGGGGCCACAAGGGTGAAAAGAGCCGGGTTCGGCAGTAGACTGCTAAGATTCCCAGTGGGCCCAGGGTCCGGAACTAAACACGGTTGGTTTCTACAAGATGAAGGTGTTTTCTGGATATCGGCTTGACACCGTGAGCCACTGCCTCTGGCGTGGGGACGAACGTGTGTCGCTCGCGCCTAAAGCCTTTGACGTGTTGCGCTACCTGGTGGAACACGCAGACCGGCTCGTGAGTCAGGACGAGATTCTGGAAGCATTGTGGCCGGGAACCTTTGTCAATCCCGAGGTGGTCAAGAAATACATTCTCGGCATTCGTAAAGTTTTGGGGGATCAGCCCAGCAAACCCGAATTTGTAGCCACCTATCCCCGTCGCGGGTATCAGTTCATCGCACTGGTTCGCGACGAGGTGCGCGTTGCCCCTTCGAGCCTTAGCACCAAAGGCATCAAAACCATGGTGGGTCGCGATGGCGCCATGGGCAAACTGCAAGGCACCTTGGACTTGGCGCTGCAAGGGCAGCGCCAGATTGTCTTCGTCACCGGCGAAGCGGGGATCGGGAAAACCACACTGGTGGATTTTTTCCTGAAGGGAACGTCGTGTGGCAAGGAAATTCGCATCGCGCGCGGACAATGCGTGGAAGGTTTTGGCGGCAAGGAAGCGTACTACCCCGTGCTGGAAGCCCTCGGAGAGTTGTTGCGCAGTTCGGAAGACAGCCCACTGGTCCAGGTTTTTTCCAAGCGGGCGCCCACCTGGCTGGTGCAGCTTCCTTCGCTGGTGAGTGCGAAGTTACGCGATGCCTTGGAGAAGGAAATTGTCGGGACCACGCGCGAGCGCATGGTGCGCGAAATTTGCGAAGCCCTGGAAACCATCTCCTTGCAGCATCCGCTCATACTCTGCATGGAAGACCTGCACTGGGTGGATCCCTCCACACTCGATTTCATCTCCGCGCTGGCCCGCCGGCGCGGCCCCGCGAAGTTGCTACTGGTAGGAACCTACCGCCCCGCCGACGTGATTATCTCGCAGAGCCCCTTGAAATTGCTCAAGCAGGATCTGGTCATTCACGGTCTCAGCCAGGAAATCGCTCTGGAGCGGCTGGAAGAAGCCGACGTGGCTGAATACGTGGCCATGGAGTTTGTGGGCGCGGACTTTCCCGCCACATTCTCCCAATTACTTCACGGGCATTCAGGCGGCAATGCCCTTTTCATGACCACGATCCTTCAGGACATGGCGAAAAGGGGCCTTATCCGGCAACTCGACAACGCGTGGAAGCTCACCGTCCCTCTCGAAGAAATTGCTCTGAGTGTTCCCGAAACGCTGGACCAGTTGATTGAAGGTCAGTTCCAGCAATTGAGCGGCGTAGAGCAACGCATTCTGCGAAGTGCCAGCGCCGCTGGGGAAACTTTTTCCGTGTGGGCCATTACCGGCGCGGTGGAGCTCGACCCCACGGTCATCGAGGAGGCCTGCGAAGGGCTTGCCGGAAAGCTCCAATTCATCAAGTTCGCGGGAATCCATGAGCTGGCGAATGGTGAGATTTCCATGCATTACGAGTTCTTGCACTCCTTGTATCGAGAGGTTCTGTATCGCCGTCTTTCCGAAGCCGCGCGTTCTAGGCTACACCTCTTGTTGGCGCAGCGACTCAAGGCGTTCTGCGACCCCTGCGAACAGGAACTTGCGACGGAGTTGGCCTTGCACTTTGAGGGCGGACACGACTACGAGCAGGCCGTTCGCTATCTGATTCTCGCGGCCCAGAATGCCTCGGGGCGGTTTGCCTATCGCGATGCAACCGAGATTCTGAATCACGCCCTCGAATTATCGGAAAAACTCCCCTCGCCTCTGCGGAACGAATTGAAAGTCCAGATTCTCGAGTCCATTGGCGATGCCCAGTTTGCCCTGATGGACTTGCCCAAGTCAGCCGAGGCATACGAAGCCGCCGCATCTCACGCCGCTCAGGCTGGCCTCAAAACAGCTCAGGTCCATGCGCTGATCTGCGCGATGCACCCGCTTGGATTCTTTCAACCCGCCAAGGGTCTCGCACTGCTGGAGCAGGCGGTGAAAATGAGCCTGAGCCTCGGCGACCCGCTGTTGACGGCCCGCGTCCAGATGTTGACCGCCTCTTGCCGGTTGGGGTTCGATGAGTGGCGCCGCGAAGACCACGACCTTTCCAGAGCCGCCAAAGAGACAATGCTTCATCTCGGGGATCCCGGAACGGATCCGTTTGACCAGATGATTTACGGCCATTTCTTGGCCCTTTGCGGTGATTACCAGGAAGCCTTGGAGATTCTCGACGCTAGCGCGCGGCGTTCGGACCACGGCATCCGGCTGATACCCTATTTCGGCACACTCAGTGGAACCACGCTGGCTCTGTTGCGTCTCGGCCAGCTTGGCAAGGTGTTGCGAATCACGCGGGAGAGGCGGGAATTTACCGAAGACAATCGGGCGCGCTACTGGATGCTTAGCATACGCGAAGCCTGGCTACGCATCTTGGCCCTCGATCGCGAGGGCGCGTTGCGCATCTGCCAGAGCGTGCTGGAGGCCAGCGTCGGATTTCAGCCCACGCAGGTCCTGATCGTCGCAAGTATTGCCGCCGGATATGTGGAGCTCGATCGTGGCCAATACCGCCAGGCCATTGAGCATTTCGACCGAGTGCTCCATCCCGAAGTGCCCAAGAAGTTCTTCCTGCACTGGATGTGGCGGCTGACGGCTCAGTTGGAAACGGCCAACGCCTGGCTACTCTGGGGGAAACTCCCCAACGCCCGCAAGGTCGCCGACGACTTTCTTAAGGCTGCGCTGTCCACCGCGGAACCGCATCTGCAGGCGCTTGCATGGGAGCAGCAAGCGCGCTTAGCCATGGCTGAAAATGCTCTGAAACACGCGCGCGACGCCGTTCAGAACGCCCTGCCGATTGTGGACAAGTTCGAGATTCTTGTGGCGCGCTGGCAAGTCCATGCGACTGCTTGGGAACTCTGCGGTAAGGCAAAGGAACACCGGACCGCGGAAGCGCATCGCCGGCTCGCGGAAAATTCCATTCTCGCAATCGCAGATTCTTTTGAACCCGACGAACCCCTGCGCGCCACGTTTCTCGTTGCCCCGCCCGTTCGGCGCATCCTTGAGTATGCGAGCCGCGAAGGCGTGACCTCTGTGCTGCCCGAAAAACCTAGAAATGTCTGAGCGGATTTGGTTATCCTTCGCTCATAATTCTCGATTGCACCAACCACGGTCACGCCAGACCGCCCCGTCAGGGCCAATGAGTGTAAATGCCTGATTGCGCCGGCTGTCGCCGCCAAAGTGACGCCCTGCCCGCGCGGAATCACTGTTTTCACTGCTGGGCCGATCGTTGACCTTCTCTTATGCCGGGCTGAATGGTTTGTCGTCCTCAACTGTGGGATCTGGCCGAGCCCGAACACCTAAGGAATTGGTTTTGAAGGACGTCCATTTCGGACGAGGTTTGTGCACACCACAGGCCTCCGGCCGTTGAAGACAATCCCAAAAGCGCTAAACTGCGCTGCATTACCAAGAACATTACTGGCGATATTTCGAAGGAACAGTTACCGCCGCAAAAGCGGGCTTAGTGCGCCTATGCTCGGCAGCAACTCGCTCGGCTATCCATAGCATTGTTTCGTTGTGTAGCTCCGACAAGATTCTTCTTGTTTGTTTGGCGCTGCTCTCAATGCGATCAGAAACTTCTTTAACGTAGGCTTGTGACATGTCGCCGTCGCCGAGTGGCGCGTAGTCCGAATGACTGATATAGGAAGATGGTGGGATGTGCCAGAGATTCAGGTTGAACAAAACCAGACGCATACGGCAACATTCGCTTGAAAGCAAACCATTGTCATTGCGGCCGAACAAAGTACGGTGGAAAAATCACATTAGCTGACTTCGCTGAGAATCAGCTCATAATCACCAACCTCACTCAAATGTCCCTCATTGAACTATGCGAGGCCACAGTTTGAAAGTACATGGTGCGTTATCGCAAACCACCCTCGCAAACC
>Ga0126378_10003042_pt1 | contig 12606 bp, 12 predicted proteins | sample PanSoiMetPlot_23_FD_92587 | JGI IMG/M metagenome (GOLD analysis project Ga0126378, IMG submission 92587) | Tropical forest soil microbial communities from Panama - MetaG Plot_23 | ecosystem: Environmental > Terrestrial > Soil > Tropical forest > Bulk soil | place: Panama | collected 2016-02-17
CAAACTCGATCGCAGGTCGCCCGGAGATCCGAGCCGGCCTCAGATGATCACGATCCTGGAATACGCAGCGGCGACAGCTGTCCGACTCCGCTGCCTCACTCACCTCGCTGGCTGGTGCTCCGCCCTCGGGGAGTTGCTCCGGAACCGATGGCCAGACGCAGACCAGCTGCTACGGCAGCTGCCAGACCGCGAGGCAGGCTGGGTTCGACGCTGAGCTGGGTGCCACCACCGTTCATCCTCCAGCTGTTCGGCTTCCCGGCGGCCGGGAAGCTCACCGTCGCGCGGGAGATTGCGCGTCTCGTCGCCGAGCGAGGCGAGGATGTGCTGGTGCTGGACAACCACCACATCAACAACGTTCTGTTCCCGATCGTGCGGATCGGGGACAGTGTGGAGCTCTCGCCGCGGCTGGTTGAGCACGTTTTCGCTGTGCGCGATCGGGTGCTCGCTGTGGTGGAGGAGCTCGCGCCTCCTGAGCGCTCGTTCATCTTCACCAACGTGCTGATCGAGGACCCCGAGGATATTGACCGCAATGCCCTCGAGGAAATGGCGCGGCTGGCGGAGCGAACAGGGCGCGGCTTCCTCGCTGTCCGCATGACCTGTGAGGTGGAGGTCCTGGCGGCGAGGATCGGGGCTCCTGACCGCCGGGCGCGAATGAAATGGCTGGACGCGGATGGCGTCCGGAGGCTTGCCCGATCGGCGACCCTTCTACAGGTGCAGTGCCTGGAGTTGGACACGACCGACGCGGCGCCTAATGAGGTCGCGCGTGTGATCGTGGGCGAGCTCAACCGGCTGAGGGGAGAACCCGGACCAGCAAATCAGGCCTGAATCGAAGCGTTATCCCGGCTGATCACCCAGCGAATCCAGCGGTGCGCCGACGACGGTGACATGCCCGCTAAAAAGGCTCTCATCGAGCGCGGCGTCCACCGCCGCCCGGGCCACATCCCCGGCGGGGGCGACGAGCCGGCCCGCGTCGCCGGCGATCGGTGCTGCCACGCTCGGCTCGCTCCAGCAGCAGCGGGGTGACGGTGCCTTCCATCGTGTCCGCGGTCACGACCAGCAGGCGCCCGTCCGGTTCAACCAGGAGACGCTCGACGCAGCGCCGCCTCACCGGCGTGCTTCGCTGTCCGTTGGGGACAGATTGACGCGACCCTGCCTCCGGGAGATGCGCGTGTCCCTCTGCTGCAGGCTGCTCAGGAACTGTGGGAGGCCGCAGTGTTTTCGACCGCCGCCCATCGATGGCCTATGAGTGGTCGGGGTAGAGGGTAGCGACTACCCGTGCGTCTACGAGCTCGTGGGGGCATTGGCCCGGAGCTGGCCTTGCTGCTGGCCCAGATGGCGTTGGCCAGCTCAGCGCTGAACGCCCATATGGGGAGTCGCGACGTCCGACGTTGAGCAGCACCAGAAGGTGACCGCCGGACACCTCAAGCGACCGGCCTACCTCTGCGGGAAGTAGGAGCGAAGCTTGGCGTACCCATTCAACTACACCTCCAGGCCGGTCGGATGTCAGAGGTCCGCGGGCGGCTCGACCCGAGAAAAACATGTGCTGACGGGGACCGGTGGCCGTGCTGGCCGTCCTACGGCTTCGCCTTGCGTGCTGCCTTTTCGGCGCGGTGCTACTGTTTCGCGACTCGCCTGTCTCGCTCGGCCGCTGCGTGCCGTCCGCCCTTGTTCTTGCTCATCCGAGCGTGCCCGGCGAACTTCACGCGGCACCGCCGAAGATTTCTACGAGGATGCTAGGCAACTCACCGACCCTGTCGCCGTGGTCCTCCAGGCTCGGGACCGGCTCATGTACCAGGCAAAGCGCAGCTTGGGCGGACTGGGGACCCGTGCCCCCGTCGCGAGGTCATAGAACGGCGGCGGCCCGGACAGCAGCAGGTACAGGAAACGACCTACACGGCTCCCGCGGAAGCAGCACGCCACCTCGAAGACTGCCCTCTCGGCCAGGTCTACGAGTCGGTTCTTCACGCCGGCGCCAGACCTGTCCTGATGTGCCGCTTGCCGTCTGCCTGGCGTAGCAGCTCATCCAGGTTGTGCGGCAGGCCGCGCTCGTGTACAGCGCGCAGCCGCGCCTCGCAGTGGTCGCGCCAGGCGCGCAGCGTCGACCGCTGGCAGTCGTCGCCAGACTCCACAGCCGACTCGGACTCATCGAAGTGGCATCGAACTGCAGCAGCCGCGGCGCCATCGTGTCGTGGGGGGAGCGCAGGGTCCTTGTGGCTCGGGCACCACTCTAAGGCCAGCATTCGCACAGCGCGCCTTGGCTGCGAGGCGAGCTGGATCGCTGCGGTAGCTGCCGGTGTCCGCCTCGTCCGGGTGGCCGAGCTTCTGCACAAGGTCGCCGAGCAGTGCGCGGTGGACCTGTCCTGTTACACCCAGTCAGTCAGATCTTCGGCAAGGTGTGCCGTTACACGAGCTCAGCCGGTCCACCCCTGCTGAGCCAGCGCCTGTCGGGCCTACCGCAGGCGACTGTCAGCTAGGGACTCGAAACCCGTATGGCACACCATATCGGCCTTTGAGGCAGACCAACCCCGAGTTGCTGTGTGGTGGTCAGCGCGTCCCCAAACACACGTTTGCGCTTTGAATCGTCCGATCTTCGTCCAGATGAGTGGACGACGAACATCGGACTGTTCAAAGCGTGAACAGACTCCATCCTCGAGCACGTCGACCAGCCGCGGTTGACCCCAGTCGGTCCTGACGAGAGCTTCTCGGCCCGACCCGGCACCGGCGCGTGAAGCGAATTCGGCTAGGGAACCCAGCAAGTTCCGACGAATCCGAACGCCCCGGTCCGGAGGTTGACGCAAAGCCCGGCGTGAGGTGAGCCGAGACGGGCAGGCTCGCCCGAAGCGGCGCGCCGGGCTGAGGCCGAGTCCGCCGTTGGGTCCGCCCGCAAGAGCCTAGAAGCGTTCGTGGGCCAGGGCCATAGAACGGACGGGCTCAGGGTCGGCACAGCAACCCGGGAGCCGGCCAGGTCGTCCTCCAGAGACGTCCTGATCAGCATGGGTTCGGGCGACCTTGGCCATGGACCTTCGGCCCTTCGACAATCTCGAGGCGACACCTGCGCGTGGCGCTCAGGCGAGTGACGGCGAACCACCAGTCCCCTCCCAAGTCTTGGTAGGCACCAAGCGATCCAGGATGTGAAATACGGCCACAGGATCGAGTGTGCTGAGCTGATCGGTAGGTCCTCCTGGTTTGTGATGCGCCCTTGACTGGTTGGGTGAGGTGCACCAGCAACCACTAACGGTCGACTGGTGGAATCGTTACCGGGGGTACGCGATAAAACAACGACCCCTTGTTATCGGGCCTCCGCCGGGTCGGCCGTCGAGTTCGAGGAGGCCACCTCTCGGGGCTGACCCTTGTTACCCAACTCCCCGACGAGCTAGGCGGGTGATAGGCGCCGCCGCCACGCCGTCCTCTGCCGCCCTGTGCCGGCGCCCGCCGCCGGGTCCATCGGCACGCGCAGCCCCAATAGCAGGTGGCCAAAGACTGAATACGGCAGCCAAGGCGTTTGTCGATTTCTACGCCTTCATGCACAAGATGTTCGTCGGCATTCGACCCTATGCGGCGGCTACTGCTGCCTACCGTCAGCGTGCTGCTGGCCAACGCCGTTTCGATGCATCGAGCCCGCGACGCGAAGCGCCGGCCGCGCCGAGTGCAGTCAGGCGGCCGGCTCCTGCACCGGTGTCGGGGCGGGTTTCTACGGCTGTCGGGTCAGGTTTTCCGAGGCGCGCTTCACCGGCGTGACGGCGGTTGGCCCGTGCCGGGCAGCTTCGCCTTCGGGGGCTGGGCCGCAATGCCGAAGCGGGTCTCCCAGGTCGGAGCGGGGTACCTCGGCTCCGCGCTCGCCAGCTCGGGCGGAAAGATCGTTTGCCGCTGCCCGTCCTGGATCTGGATGATCAGCGCGTTGTGGTACGTGTTCTCGCCCTGGACGTCGAACTTGATCCTTCCGTAGAAGGTGTTGGAGTCGATCGCAGCCAGGGCGTCCCGCACCTTCGCTGGGTCCAGGCTCTGGGCGTGCTCGATCGCGAGCTGCAGCGCCAGGCCGGCCGCCGTGGCGTCGGCGGTGATGAACGTCGGCTCGTTCTGAGTGTGGAACTTCTGGCGGTAGGACTGAACGTAGTCGACGATCGAGGGCCCATAGTCGGCCTTGAACTTGGCCTGGGCGGTCCAGGGCGCTGCCGCGATCACGAAGTCGGCCACCGAACCCAGCGCTTGCGTGAACTCCGGCTGCGTGGGGCCGACCGAGTAGATGAAGATCTTGGAGTCGAGCCCGAGGTCCTTGGCCGCCTTGTGCGCCGCCACCGCCTCCAGGAAGTGCCCTGAGTTGAACAGGATGTCCGGGTTCTTGGGCTTGACCTGCTGCATGAGCGTGTACAGGTTGGTCGTCCCAGCCGGGTACTTGATAACCGCGATTGTCTGGAGGCCCTTGGTCTGCCCGTAGTTGACAGCCTGCTGCGTGATGTAGAGCGACGCCAGGTCGTCAGCCGTCAGGATCGCCATGGTCTTCGGCTTGGGATTCAGCGTGACCTCCCAGTCCTCGACCGTCTGCACGTACCGATCGGCAGGCGCCATGATGCCGAACGTGTAGCGCAAGCCCTTCAGGAACAGGTTGCGGTCAGCAGAGTTGGAGCTCACGTGCGGGATGTGGTGCTGCTCAGCCACCGGCGCCACCGCCGCGGTCGTCGACGAGCCGTACGGCGAGAGCAGGAACTGCACCTTCTGGTCCGTGATCATGCTCTCCGCGAGCTGCGCAGAGTTGGTGGGCTCGCTCTGGTCGTCGGCGTAGACGAGCTGGACCTTGTGTCGTACACCCCTGACCAGGATCCCGCCGTCGCGGTTCGCCCAGTCCAGCCAGAGGTCGTAGCCCTGCTTCGATAAACCGCCCTCAGCGGAGAGGCTGCCGGTCGCAGAGTTGGGGACCCCGATGACGATGTCAGCGCCGGCTTTGGGCGCGCTCTCCGTCATCGGGTTGCAGGCTGCCGCCACCAGGCTCGCCACCAGGATAGGGACACCAATGCGTCGGAAGAAGACCCTCCACCCTTCCATGAGACGGGAATCCTACTCCCTCGCGACGGCAGGTACAACCGACTTGACAGGACTCAACAGGGAGGGAGTCCCGTGCCCCTGCGGAGCCGGACGGCAGCGCTCCGCGGTGTGCTCCCGCGGCTGGGCCGCGAATGCGTGGTGGCGCCCGGCCGGCGCCCGGATTGTCCCGGCAGAGTAGAGCACTGACACCCTGCCTGCCGCGGTCCGAGGGCAGATGACTACCACCGCTTCTATGGCCAGCGATGTAAGTCCAGCAGTAGTAAAGAAAACCGAGGATTACCAGAGTCAGGTCGGGCAGGACCAAACTGAGCCAACGCAGACCGCCACCGCTCCGCTCGTGACTCCCGGTCACGATGAGCCAGGCGCCGATGATCCCGCGATCACCAGGATGGCCAGGGCGCTGCAATGCATGCGGCGAAAGCGGACCATGAGTCCTCCCCTACCGAGGAAGCCACGATTGTAGGGCCACAAGGGGAAGCGCCGGTGCCAGCGGACGAGTCCCTCACCACCGAACGAATCACGGACGGCGAGCTTGGCTCACCGCCGGCACGGCCATCAGGAGCGGAACGATGATCCAGAACTGCAAGTAGCTGTACCCCCGCAGCTCACGCCATACATCGAGGCCGGCAAGCTCAGCATCCAAGACACCGCGTCGCGAAAAGGAAAAAGGCGTGCAGCCCCAGCGCGATGTAGTTGATGCCGACTCCGACTATCCAGGCGCCGAGTAGCCGCCATCCGATCGCCGTGGACCTCAAAGCCGGCCACGCATTTTCGAATGCGCTCCTCCTTGCGCCACCCCATCCTTCGCCTCGGCCGCCGATCCCGCCGGGTGGGTCACGAACTTCCGCCGGTCACCACTAGTGGTCATGGCAGGTGACCGCCCTGCACCAGGCGGGGGTTTGTTGAGGCACGGTGCGTCTGGCGCAACGGAGGCTCTGGGGCGATCCTGTCAGCGTTCGCGATCGTCGGCCCACTCAGCGTGCTGAGACGTGCGCCGCGACGGGCGAAATGCCCCAAAGCGCGCGTTCCAGGTGTCCCATAAATAAGGGCGGGAGCCTGCGTGCGACTAATCGCCGGGATTGTGATCCTTTGCTTTGATGTGTGGCCTTGTGGTCGACTTACCGGTCGTCAGCATCGGTGGCGACAAGTCCGTCCCATGACCAGCGAGGGATGCTCAGCCCATCAGGAACGTCGTCGGCCGAGTCGTGGTATCGGGACATCGAGGTCGTGGTCGCCCACTCGAAGTAGTCGTGCAACACTTGGTAAAGCCGGTCATGGCGGGCCAGGCCGGCGTCCAGCAGCGCCTGATCGAAGCAAGCGATCGCTCGACGGTCCATCTCCTCGTGGAGGCCGTTGCCACTGTGGATGCGTACGACGGAGGTCTCGTCACCGTACTGCGAGGAATACGTCCTCGGACCGCCTAGGGCCTCGGCCCAGTACGCGGCGAGCCGCGCGGTGTGGTCGGGATGGTAACCGTGGCTGAAGGCGTGGCTTACAACCTCATCCGCTATTACTCTGGCATGCCAGGCACCAGCCAAACGCAGCAACCCGTCGGCTCCACCCGCCGCCTGATACAGCGTCTGCATGGATTCAGGATGCCAGATCGGGCCTTCTGCGAGGCTGCCGTCCGCCAATGCAGACCAAGGGACCTGTGCCGTCACACTGCAGTCGGTCAGTGTCGAAGTTTCAGCGCCGTTTCGATGAGGTCTTCAAGAGCGAAGGCGTGGACGTCATCCGCCTGCCCTTCCGGAGGCCGGGGCCCCACGGTCCCTGAATGGAGGATCCTGGCGGTGGCAACGGCGGCCATGGCTGCCTCCTAGCCCTTGTCCTCGGCCGAGCCTGGCAGGCCGGCACGATCAAGCGCCTGCTGTTCCCGAGTCGCAGGTCAGCATCCCGAACCCATCGGCACGCCCTTGTGGACGGCGACCTGCGTCAACCCCTTAGCCTGGATCCACCGATCCACCGACGGCGCCTTGGCGCCCAGGCACACTATCCCACCCCATGAAATCCCGGGATTTCATGGGGACCCCGGGATCTCGCGGCCCGACTTTTGCGGTCCTCACTTACGCATTCTCCGAATGCGCGCGCTCCGGTCCTCGGCGCCGGCCCACGATCTGGCGCACCTGGACCCCAATTCGCTCGCCGCGAATCGGTGGAACCAGGCTTAGTGGCCGCCCGGCAGACATACTCGAAATGCAGCGTGGCGCCCTGGATCACCGCGCCAAGGGCGACGGTGGCGTCGCAGCCGCGGTGGGCCAGGGGATGCATTTATCCGTCCACTCCGACGTGACGCGGGATCGTGGCGAGCAAGCTGGCTCGTCACAACCGGCTTGATCGCGCCCACCTCGCCGAGTGAAGCCGGCCCCGTCCTTGGCTGGCATCGGGCGCCGGTCCGTCATCGCTGGGCAGCGTTGGTCGCCGGCCCGTCTCGGGTGTCCCCGGGGCATGGGCACTTAATAAGAAGAAGGAGTCCCAGCGGCCCGCTGGCCGGCCTGCGATACTCCCCCGGTCCTGCTCTACTCCTCCCCTACGACCTCCTCCGGCTCTTGATCGAGATCCTGATAGTCGGCCGTCGCGGCGACGCTCAGCTCCGCACCGAGGTGCTGGCGCTCCGCCACCAGCCTTGGGGTACTCGAACGCGAGGTCAAACGACCGCGCTGGCAAGGCACGCGATGACGCGGCACCGGCGTCACCGGTAGCCCGCCGCCTGCAGCTCGAACAGCTCCGCGTAGCGGCCGCCAGCCGCGATCAGCTCGTTGTGCGCGCCAAGCTCCGTGACACGCCCGCCAGCCAGCACCGCGATCCGGTCCGCGACGCGCACAGTCGAGAACCGGTGTGAGATCACCATTCCCGTGCGGCCGCGAAGGTTTTGACGCAGCTGTGCGAACGCCGCCGCCTCTGACTCGGCGTCCAGCGCCGCTGTCGGCTCATCCAGGATCCAGACGTCGGCTCCCCGGTACAGCAGCCGAGCCAGCGCGAGCCGTTGCCATTCGCCGGTGGAGAGGTCGTGGCCGCCCTCAAATAGCCGGCCCACCTTGGAATCCAGGCCCCTCGGCAGCCGGTTGACGACCTCGGCCGCTCGGGCAGACTCCAACGCCGCGAGCACGGCGCGGTCGTCCGGCTCGAGCTCCGGCCGGCCCAGCGTGACGTTCTCGCGAGCCGTCAGCTCGTAGGTCGCGTAGTCCTGGAAGAGCACCCCGACGCGCGCCCTGAGCGCCCGGGCGTCCATCTCACGCACGTCCACGCCGCCGAAACAGACGCAGCCCTCCTGCGGGTCGTAGAGGCGCAGCAGGAGCTTCACGACCGAGGTCTTGCCAGCCCCATTGTCGCCAACGAGTGCCACCAGCTCGCCCGGACGGATATCCAGGTCGAAGCGGGCCAGCGCAGGCTTGGTCGAGCCGGGATAGCGGAACGTGACGCCACGCAGCTCCAGGCCGGGGCTGCGCAGATCCGGCACCGGACGCGGGATCGTTGGGGGTGGCACCAGCTTTGGGATCGCGAGGAACGCGAAGTAGTCGTCTAGGAAGACCGCGTGCTGCTCCAGGAACACAAGCGTCGAAGCGACCAGGCCGAGCTCACTCGCAATCGCGGCCATGGCCGCGATGCTGGCCGCCAGATCCCCAGCCGTGAAGTGGTGCGCGGCTCCGCGCGAGGCCAGGAGCGCATACGCGCACGCCAGCGCGACGCCGCCAATCAGGGCCGAGCCCAGCGCAGCACGAGCGGACGCCGCATAGACAGCCGACAGCCGCCGCGCGAGCTCGTGGGTGAGGCCCCGGAACCTTCCGAGCAGGTGCTCCTCGAGTACGAACGATCGGACTTCCTTGGCCCACCGCGCGTCCGTCAGGAGGTCGTGCAGGTAGCGGCGCTCACGGTCAGCCGGAGTCGCCTCGAACCAGAACGTGAGCAGGCGCCGGGTGGTGCGGGTGTCGATCAGGAAGACCGGAAGCACCGACAGGAGGGCCAGCAGCACCAGCAGCGGGCTGATCGTAAGTAGCAGGCCGAGGAGACCGCCCACGGTCAGCAGCGACGCCAGCAGGCCGACGCCGCTGTAGGCCAGCTCCGAGCTGCGCCAGCTCACCTCGCGAACGGCGCGGGCCATCCGGTCGTGCCACTCGGGCGAGTCGAAGTGTCCGAGGTCCACGTCGGCGGCCTTGGCCACGAGGCGCAGGTCGGCAGCGTTCTGAATGTGCTGACTGAACAGCCGCTGGCGGTTGCCGCGCAGGACGCCCAGCGCTCGCTGCAGTGCCGCTGCGAGGCCCAACGCGCCCACGGTCACCCACAGGCTGGCGCCTATAGCGCCGGCGCGCTGGGCCGCGATGACGCCGTCGACGAACCGCTTGCTCAGCCAGACCTCGACCGTAGGCACCGCAGCCGAGACGGCGGCGAAAGCCGCCACCCCGACGAGGCCTGAAGGGCTCGCGCCCCAGGCCAGCCGAAGGCCCTGGCGAACGTTGCGAAGCACGCGAGAAAGAGCGCGCTGTGAACGGTAATGCTGCTGTTCCATACATCTCCCCGATACGGCCAGGACCGGGCACGCAGTGTCGCGACGCCCGGCGGATCACAGGCCAGCGGGAGCGCGAGTCACAACGAGAGCTCAACGCACCCGCAGTCGGTTCAACAGCGCAGCTGCATCGCTGCCAATTGTAGGGGCGACGCGTCCACCGCCTACCAAAATCGGCCGCAGCATCGTCCACCCAACCGAATTCAAGTGGTGCTCAAACGCGAGTCGCGCACAGATTGACAGGTCGCCAGGACGGGCGCACGATGGAGCCGAGCGCCGCGCGGGACGGGGGCCTGTGCACCCGTTCCTGAGTGCTGCCCAACGTCAGGGAGAAGGCGCACAAGGCCGTCGTTGATCGGCGTCATCCCAACGCCGAACTCCGGCTTGAGCTCTTGGTTCTCCGGCACCAGCTGGGCGTCCCTCCAGCGTCAGGTCAAGCGGCCACGGGGCCGCTACGCTGTAGAGCCCGTTGTCTGAAGACTCCCAGTCAGACCGCGGTGGCCGAGCTGGGGGCTGGCCCGGCTCCGGTCGCCGGGGTTGCAGCTATTCGAGCACACTGCGGACTCGAATGCTCGGTGGTCGTAAGCGACCAGGTAGCTAGTGGAAGATGACCGCAGCCGGACGTATTCAGCCCTGGCCTTCTCCCGGCATTCCTCTGGAGGATCGGACTAGACAAAGCGCGAACGTGTGTTTGCGGCGGTTGATTACGGCGCTGGTAGGCAGCCCGATTCAACATGGCCACATGCATGTATTGGCGACCAGTCTGACCTTGGCAACAACCGGCTCAGGGCCGCGAGCAAGAGGCGGTCACCTGGCTGCCAGACGGTCGTGCCGACTTTGCCCTTGAGCACGCCGACCTGATGGCGGAGGGCGAGCAGCTCGGCGCAGAGCTGCGCCGCGGAGGGGGTCCGGACAAGCACGAGGTCAGCAAAGAAGCCGATGAGCTGGTAGAAGCATGCCGGCGGATCTTGCCCAATCCCCCGACGATCCGCGGGCGATACTGCCGGCTCAGCCGAAGATGCGTTACGCTCGGCCCACGCTTGGCGCGGCAAGCGAACTGACTCTGCAGGGGTTACGGCACACGTAGTGGCTCCGCCCTCAGGGGCGGTGCGCCGGCTCAGGAACGGGCTGCCCGACCACCAAGAGCCGATCGCGCCGCTGCAGGACAAAGCCCATCTTCTCGGCGACGCGCAGGCTCGCCGTGTTGTCGGGCGACGTGCTCCAACTCGGCCGGCGTCCACGGTCCCGAATGTCGCGGCACAGGCCGCTGGCGCACGCGTGCGCCAGCCCACGGCCGCGATACCCGGGCTCGGTGGCCACGCCCACGTCTTCGAAACGCTCTCCCACGAAGAAGCTGCACGCGAGCGAGACCAACCGACCCTCCGCGAAGGCTCCCCAGGCGTAGCCGCTTGCCGCGAGGCCCGTGAGTCCACCCCAGGTCTTGGCCAGCCAGGTAACCTCCGGGCTGAGCTCCCGAACGGCCGCAGCATCGTTTGAGGTGAGGCGGCGGACGCCCGCTCCCGCTGAAGGGACTTGCGCCGCAATCGTGGACGGCTGCCACTCCAGGATCACCCGCGGCCAGACGGTCAGCATCGGAAAGGCCAGGCGCAGCAGTGGCTCAAACGCATCGGGCGCGTCTACGAAGCCGGCGAGCCGTAGCTGCAACCCACCGTATGTGAGCGCCTCAGGGTCACCCACCAGCGCGTAGTTGCCGGCGCACTCCGCCAGCACGGCGCGTGGACCCGGCCACCGGTCGACAAAGCAGGCGCCATGGCCCGTCTGGAGCACGTGCAGCCCGACCAGCGGGCCGGGGCGATCCGGGAGGAACCAGTTCCGCAAGATAATCCGCCGGTCTGGCGCTAGCAGCAGCACGGCTCAGTTTGTTCCTCGACAGCGCCTGCCGCGCGGTATTGACGCCCAACCTCGACCGCCTCGCGTGCTGGTGTCACGTCGCATGGCGGGCTGCCGTTCGACAGTCCGACCGGAACGCGGTGGCCGCGGCCACCGGCTTGCAGCCGGAGCAACCATTACGGATGGTTAGGTGGACGTGACGCATGTAACGGCGCACCCCTGCGTTGGACAGGCGGAGCAAGCGAGCAGTCAGTCAATCCGCGCCGTGCTGACTGCCAGTCGAACAGGCCCATTTCCTACCTCATCGCCGACGCCGACGGGACTCGCCGAGCGATCAGACTATGGGTCGTGGGCGGTAGGTGGCGACGGGTACGGCAGCTGGTTACAGCCACTCAGGTCGCGATGCTCTGGAAGATCCTTGCGGCGGCCGCAGGTCTTGTTGTCTTACCCTCCACGTCCGTCCAGCTGGCCCGGATCGAATGGACACTTTCGTCTCCGGCCTTTCTGAAACAGCACCCGGTGCTCACCCCAGTTGAGGGCGTAGCCAACCAGCTCGAACGCCTGGCCGGTCACTGGGTGAAACGGTGGGTGGCCACGAACCGTCCCACACCGTCTGCACGATCTGTAGTTGACGGCTTACGCCAACTCGATCGTCGAGCGCTGGGTCGCCTCAGCTCGCCGCGAGGCGCTGGACTGGCTTCTGGTCCTGAACGAAGACCGCCTCAGGTGCATGCTGAAGGAGTACGTCGAGCACTACAACTGGGCTCGGCCCCACCGCAGCCTCGAGCCTCGGCCCGACGGGCGATCCCCCGCTCGGCGATCGTGACGGTCAGGTAATGGTGAGGACCAGGCTGGGCGGACTGCTGCGCGAGCACAGCAGCGGCGCCGCCGCCTGACCGCAGGACGGCAGGGAGCGCGGCCCCTCTCATTGGGTCCAGCGCCCCACCCTCGCCCTCCAACAGAGTAAGGACGCCGCGTAGCTGCGCGTCACGGTGGAGCCAGACGAAGCCCTGAGCGCCTGAGCCCCTTACCCTGCGATCTCGGGCAGCACGAAGTACCACCGGAGCCCCCTTGGTGAGAGCGCCGTGGCATCGCCGGCTTCCAACCAGTGCCGGAGGTCCCAGCCGATCGCCTTCGGCCAGGATCCGGCCACCAGCTGGTCACCATCCAATGCGACCCACCGCAGGGGGTGCCGTTCCGTCTTGAGTCGAAGA
>Ga0126378_10003045_pt1 | contig 12600 bp, 8 predicted proteins | sample PanSoiMetPlot_23_FD_92587 | JGI IMG/M metagenome (GOLD analysis project Ga0126378, IMG submission 92587) | Tropical forest soil microbial communities from Panama - MetaG Plot_23 | ecosystem: Environmental > Terrestrial > Soil > Tropical forest > Bulk soil | place: Panama | collected 2016-02-17
CTTCATCTCGCGCCCGGAATGGAACTTGACGCCCGTGCGCAGCTTGAAGCGCCAGGTCTTGCCGCCGTCGATGGCCTGCCATTCCGTTGCAAGGACCGGGATCACCTTCCCGTCTTTGTCGATGCCGGCGAGGTCCTCATACATGTTCCGGATGATGTCGCCGGCAATCAGCTCGGACTCCGTGATCGGGTCCATCTGCGAGGGATCGGCGGTGATGTTGAGGCGCAGGCTCTTCGCCTCCGCCGAGACGCTTGCCGTCAGCAGCACGAGCGCCACCGCCAGCACGCGCCTTGCAGGAATCCGCCCCATGATCTGCCTCCGCCCCAGTGCCCTCCCGTCGATATCAGCATCGAATCCGGCGTGGCACAAGCAGGCGCGGAATCACATCCCCGCGCGGTTGCGGCAGGCGCAGTCTTGGTATTTGCTGTGGCGCACAAGCTTCAACGGCGGAAGGGGAACAGACGATGAAGGCGGGCGGTCGCTCGATCGGGAAATCGGCGTCGAAGCCGGAGCTGCTGCGGCGGCTCGACAGGGGCGCGGTGATTTGCGCCGAGGGCTATCTGTTCGAGTTCGAGCGCCGCGGCTATCTGCAGGCCGGCGCCTTCGTGCCCGAGGTGGTGCTGGAGCATCCCGAGCTCGTCGAGCAGCTCCACACGGAGTTCGTGCGCGCTGGTTCCGACGTGGTCGAGGCCTTCACCTACTACGGCCACCGCGCGAAGCTGAGGCTGATCGGGCGCGAAAAGGACCTTGCGCCCATGAACCGCGCCGCGCTCAAGATCGCCAAGAAGGTCGCGAAGGCCACCGGCACGCTGCTCGCCGGCAATATTTGCAACACGACCACCTACTTGCCCGATGACACGGCGACCCACAGGGCGTCGCGAAAGATGTTCGACGAGCAGATCGGCTGGGCGGTGGACGCCGGCGCCGATTTCATTATCGGCGAGACCTATTCCCATGGCGGCGAGGCGCTGATCGCGCTGGAGGCGATCAAGGCCGCGCAGCGGCCGGCGGTGATCACCATGGCGATCCTGACTGACGGAAAGACGCGCGAGGGCTCGGACCCTGTCGACGCCATGAAGCGTCTTGAGGATGGCGGCGCCGACGTGGTCGGCCTCAACTGCTCGCGCGGGCCGCGCACCATGATGCCGCTGTTGAAGCGCATCCGCCGCGCGGTCCGCTGCCACGTGGCGGGGCTGCCGGTGCCCTATCGGACCACGCCGAAGGAGCCGACCTTCCAGTCGCTCCACGACAAGGCCTGCGATTGCATCCCGGAGGATCGTCCATTCCCCGTGGCCCTCGATCCGTTCACCTGCAACCGCTACGAGATCGCGGAGTTCGGCAAGGCTGCCCAAGCAATGGGCGTAAACTACCTCGGCGTCTGCTGCGGCGCCGGGCCCCATCACATCCGCGCGCTCGCGGAGGCCCTCGGCCGGCATCCCCCCGCGAGCAAATATTCTCCCGACATGTCGAAGCACTACGTGTTTGGCTCAGTGAAGGGGCTGCATGCGCGCAACAGGCAATTCGCGAAACAGCTCAGGGGTTGAGGGGGATCATCCGATGAACGACATGCAGGAACGACGGCTCGCACCCGCCTGGGCGAGCGCGGGGCTCAAGGACAACGAGCGGCAGATCGACATGGTGCGGCTGCGCGCCTATCGCCTCGGCCGACTCCAGGCCGAACTCAAGCGGCTGGACTGTCCTGGGGCGATGCTCACGGACCCCATGAACATCCGCTATGCCACCGGCAGCCGGAACATGTCGGTGTGGACGTCGCACTCCTCGCCGGCGCGCTACTGCTTCGTGCCCGCCGAGGGCAAGGCGATCCTCTGGGACTTCCACAACTGCGAGTTCATGTCGGCCGGGCTCGAGACGGTCGCGGAAGCGCGGGCGGCGCGCGGGATCTTTTTCTTCAGCGCGGGCAGTCGCCTCGAAGAGAAGGCTAAGGCCTGGGCCGCGGAGATCAACGACGTGCTCGCCGTGCACGGCAAGGGCAACAAGCGCCTCGCGGTCGACAAGCTCGACCCGCCGGGGACCCACGCCCTCGAGGCCCACGGCATCCAAATCCTCGACGGGCAGGAGCCGTGCGAGCTGGCGCGCGCCATCAAATCAGAGGACGAGATCGCCTGCATGGTGCAGTCGCTGGCGGTCTGCGAGGCCGGTATGGCGCGCATGCACGAGGCGCTCCGGCCCGGCATGACCGAGAACGAGCTCTGGGCGATCCTGCACGAGACCAATATCCGCTTGGGCGGCGAGTGGATCGAGACGCGGATCCTGTCGTCCGGCGAGCGGACGAATCCATGGTTCCAGGAATGCGGCGATCGGCTGATCCGGCCCGGCGACCTCGTGAGCTTCGATACGGACCTGATCGGACCCTTCGGCTATTGCGCCGACATCTCCCGCACCTATTTCTGCGGGCCCGGCAAGCCCACGGACGAGCAGCGCCGCCTCTACGGCCTCGCCCTCGACCAGATCCACCACAACATCGACAAGCTGATGCGGCCGGGCATGAACCTTCGAGAGGCGAGCGACCTCGCCTGGCGCATCCCGAACGCTTTCGTTAAGAACCGCTACTCCTGCGTCGCCCACGGCGTCGGTCTCTGCGACGAGTGGCCCAAGATCACGCACATCCAGGACCGCGAGCGCAGCGCCTACGACGGCGAGCTCATGCCGGGCATGACCATCTGCGTCGAGAGCTACATCGGCGAGGAAGCCGCCCGCGAGGGCGTCAAGCTCGAGCAGCAGGTGCTGATCACCGACAAGGGATCGAAGCTGCTCTCGACGTTCCCGTTCGAGGAGGTGCTGTCGGCCTGAAATCGTGCATCCTTCGACGCGCTCGCTGCGAAGCGCGTCAAGGGACGCACGGCGACGGTGTCACGATGAGTTCTGCAGCGCGCCGGCTTCGACTTGCGTCGTGCGCCCTGGGCTCGCGGCCTCTTCCATCGTGATCACCGGCTTCATCGCCTTGAGCGTCGCTTCGTCGAGGTGACAGGCGATGACGTGGCGATGCGCAAACTGGCGCTGCGGCGGCGCCGTGGTGTCGCAGAGCCCCTTGATCACGTAGAGGCAGCGGGTCGAGAAGGGGCAACCCGTCGGCGGATTTGAAGGTGAGGGGAGCTCGCCCTGCAGCACGATCTTGCGCTTCTTAACCCTGGTATCGGCGATCGGCACCGCCGACAGCAGCGCCTCGGTATAAGGATGATAGGGCGGCGAGAAGATCTCCTCGGTGGCGCCCTTCTCCATGATCTGGCCGAGATACATCACGACCACACGGTCCGCGAGATAGCGGACCACCGAGAGGTCATGGCTGATGAAGAGCAGCGTCGTCCGGTTGTCGCGCTGGATGTCCATCAGCAAGCCCGTCACCGCCGCCTGCACCGAGACGTCGAGCGCGGAGACCGGCTCGTCGGCGACGACGATCTTGGGCTCGCCGGCGAAGGCGCGGGCAATGCCGACGCGCTGCTTCTGGCCGCCCGATAGCTGGCGCGGCCGGCGCTTGGCGAAGTCGCGCGGCAGCTTGACGATGTCCAAGAGCTCGTAAACCCGCTCCTCGATCTTCTTGCGGTCGCGCTCCCTGCCGAACTTCCGGATCACCCGCGCGATCTGCGATCCCACGGTGTGGCTGGGGTTCAGGGTGTCGAACGGGTTCTGGAAGATCATCTGCAGGCGCGCAATCGTGCCCTGGTCGCGCTGCTGCACCGGCAAGTTCGCGAGGTTGAGGTCACCCAGCTGGACCTTGCCGCCGGTGGCGTCCTCGAGGCCCATCAGGACCTTCGCGAAGGTTGACTTGCCGCAGCCGGATTCGCCGACGATCGCGATGGTCTCGGCCTCGTGGGCGCGGAACGTGATCCGCTCGTTCGCCTTCACGGTCTTCTTCGAGCCCACGAGGAAAGCCGCGCGACTCTCGACTGTATAGTGTTTCGTGAGGTCGTCGACGTGCAGCACCATGTGGCCGGGCGCCACGGGCTGGCGCTCGATGTGGCGAGGCTTGGCGGCTTCCCAATCGATCTCGCGGAACCGCTCGCATCGGACCGCGTGGCTCGAGCCGTCCTCGACCACATGCATTTGCAACGGCCGCTTGTCGCAAATCCCCGTGGCGAAGTGATCGCAACGCGGACCGAAGTAGCAGCCCTGGGGTCGCGCGTGGGGCAGCGGGAGCTGGCCGCGAATCGCGACCAGCGGCCGCGCGTTCTTGTCGGCGCCCGGCAGCGGGATCGAGTTGAAGAGCCCGCGCGTATAGGGATGCCGCATATCGTTGAAGACGCTGCGGACGTCCCCGCTTTCCACCGCCTCGCCGGAGTACATGACCGTGACCCGGCTGCAGGTCTCCACGATCAGTCCGAGATTGTGGGAGATGTAGATGAGCGATGTCCCGAAGGTCGCGGAAATCTCTTTGATGAGCTCGACGATGCCGGCCTCTACCGTGACGTCGAGCGCGGTCGTGGGCTCGTCGAGCAGCAGCAGCTTGGGCTTCGACAGCAGCGCCATGGCGATCACCACGCGCTGCTGCTGGCCGCCGGATATCTGATGCGGATAGGAATTCATGATCCGCTTGGGATCGGGGATCCGCACCTGCTCGAGCATCCTCTCGGAGCGCGCGAGGGCCTCGGCGCGCGAGACGCCCTCGTGATAGAGCGGCACCTCCGCGAGCTGCTCGGCGATACGCATCGACGGGTTCAGCGACGCCATGGGCTCCTGGTAGACCATGGCGATCTGGGAGCCGCGGATTTGACGGAGCTGCTCCTCGGTCATGGTCCGCATATCCGCGCCCTCGAACAGAATCTCGCCGCCGACGATGGCGCCGTTCTTGCCGAGGTAGTTCATGATCGCGAGCGCGACGGTGGACTTGCCGCAGCCGGACTCGCCGACGATGCCGTGCGCCTCGCCGGGCATCAGCGTCAGGTCGAAGTCCACCACCGCGGGCACCTCGCCCGCGCGCGTGTAATAAGAGATCGAGAGGTTACGGCACTCGAGGACGGGCGTTTGCTCGGCCACCGCTCAGTCCCTGAGGCTCATCTCGCGCAGCCCGTCGGCCATCAGGTTGAACCCGAGGATCAGGCTCGAGACCGAGAGCGCGGGAATCAGCAGCATATAGGAGAACTTCCAGAGCATTGCGACCTTCGCCGCCTCCTTGATCATCAGGCCCCAGTCGGGGTCGGGCGGCTGCAAGCCGAGGCCGAGGAAGGTGAGGGTGGTGATCGCCACCGTCGTGTAGCCGAGCCGCAGGCAGGCGTCGACGATGATCGGTCCGCGCGCGTTTGGCAGCAGCTCGACGATCATGATCCGGAGCGGGTGCTCGCCGCGCGTCTGCGCGGCGAAGATGTAGTCGCGGGTCTTGGTGTCGAGGGTCAGGCCGCGCACGATCCGCATGATCGCCGGAGCCGAGGCGAAGGTCACGGCGATCACGATGTTGAAGCCGCTCGCGCCCAGATAATTGAGGATCAGGATGAACAGCACCATCACCGGAAACGACAGCAGGACGTTCGCGATGAACGAGATCACCTGGTCCCACCACTTCGCGAGATAGCCCGCCATCAGTCCCAGCATCGAGCCGACGACGTAGGCGACCAGCGTCGCCGTGACTCCCCACACCAGCACGCGCTGGCAGCCCCAGAGCACGCGGGCCAGCATGTCGCGGCCCTTGAAATCCGCGCCGAGCAGGAAGAGGTGGCCGTTCCTCTCGATGCCGATGCCGGTCCAGGGCGCGATCGGCTTGTTGGGGTCGACGAGCGGCAGGAATGGCACGGTCACGGCCACGATCAGCCAGAAGAACACCAGGCTGGCGCCGATGACGGCAATCGTCGATTCACGCCACGACATGACCGCAACGAAATAAAGCAGGATCGTCGCGGGAACCGCGGGAAGCAACACCCAGGTCCTGAAGGCGTCGCCGAGATAGCCCCCGAACATGACGGACGCCGTGAGCGGCAGCCACATCAGGAGCAGTAGGGCGATGCACACACGCGGCCGCTGCAGCCACCGCAACAGCGGGAGCGGAGCTGGAGCGACGGCTGGCGGAGCCGAGGGCGGGGTGGCAACGACTTCAACGCTCGCCAACGGGTTCTCCTCAGCTGAAGCGGATGCGCGGGTTCAGGAAGGTGTAGCCGACGTCCGAGATGATCTGCGACACCACGGCGACGAAGACCGCCACCAGCGTCGCCGCCTGGATCACATAGACGTCGCCGAACAATGCGGCGTCGAGCAGCAGCTTGCCGAAGCCGGCGTATTGGAAGAACACCTCGACCACGACCACGCCGGAGAGGATCCAGTTGAGCTGCAGCGCGATGATGGTGAAGGGAGCGATGAGCGCATTGCGCAGCGCGTGACGCAGGATGACCCGGCGATGCGGCAGGCCCTTCAGCACCGCGGTGCGGATGTACTGGGAGGTCATCACCTCGGCCATGGACGCCCGAGTCATTCGCGTCACGTAACCACAATCGTAGAGCACCAGCGTCAGCACGGGGAGCGCGAGCTGGCGCCAATCCCAGCCGTTGACCATGGCGGAGTTGGCCGGGACCCATTGCAGGCCCAGCGCGAAGATCACGGTGAGCACGATCGCGGTCGCGATCTCCGGCAATGACGTCGTGAGCACGGCGACGAAGGATACGGCGCGATCCTGCAGCGCTCCCTCTCTCATGCCAGCGACGATCCCGAGCGTCAGGGAGATCGGAACCATCAGGGCGAACACCCAGAAAGCCAATACCCCCGTGTTGATCAGGCGTTCGCCCAGTAGGCGGCTTACCGGCTCGGCCTTCTCGAACGATCTGCCGAAATCGCCGGTCACGACGCCGCCGACCCATTTGAGGTAGCGGTCGTAGAACGGCACGTTCAGGCCCTTGCGGTCGAGCCAGGCCTCATAGTCCTGGTCCGACAGCGCCGAGACGGCGAAGCCGCCGAGTTCGGCGACTGCAATCTGCTTCTTGAACTTGTCGCTATCGAAAATGGCGAAGATCACCAGCGAAACCACCGCCATGATGAGCAGCATCTGGAGCAGGCGGTTGCCGATGAGCTTGAGCATAGGTGGGCTTCGGGGACTGTTTCGATGACGAACGTCAGGCCCGGGAGCGGTCCTCCCGGGCCCGACGTCAGGGCATGGTCAGGCCTTCCAGACCTTGTTGAACTGATGGTACTGGGTCGGGTGACCGTCGTAGCCCTGGACGCTCTTGCCGACGATCGTATAGATCGGCCGGAAGTACGGCATGATCATCACTGCGTCGTCCTGCAAGATCTTCGCGGCCTTCATCAGCTTCGGCTTGCGCTCGTTGACTTCGAGCGTCGCCTCGGCGGCGTCGAGCGCCTTGTCGAACTCGGGGTTCGCATAATGGCTCTCGTTCCAGGGCACGCCGGTCCGGTAGGCGAGCGACATCGCCATGGTGCCGAGCGGACGGTGCGTCCAGGCCGTGCAGCCGAATAGCGTCTTGTCCCAGATCTCCCAGAACTTTGCGGATGGCAGGATGTTGATCTTGAGCGTGATCCCGGCCTCCTTCATCTGGTCGCGCATGGCCTCGCAGGCGGTCTGCTGCTCTGTGCCATCGGTGTTGCCGACGTCGATGGTAAGCTCGATGCCGTTCTCGTAGCCGGCCTCCTTGAGCAGCTGCTTCGCCGCCGCAACATCCCGCTTGATCGGCGGCAGCGACGCGAAGTCGGGGTGGACAGGCGCCACGTGGTGGTCCTCGCCGACGTCGCCGCCCTCCGGGTAGACGAGCTTCTTCACCGCCTCGTTGTCGACGGATTTGAGGACGGCCTGTCGCACCCTCTTGTCCGTGAACGGCTTCTGATCGACCTGCATGCGGCAGGCGATGGTCTGCGCCGTCCGCGCTATGTGGATGGCGCCGGGGAGCGACTTCGCCAAGTCGAGCTGCTCGACGGAGAATTGATACACGCCGTCGACGTCGCCCGACGCGAAGGCGGGAAGCTGGTTGGAAGTCTCGAAGTTGTAGTAGTGGATCTCGTCGAGATAGACCTTTCCGCCCCAGTAGTTGAAATCCTTCCCGTCCTTGGTCTTGGCGACGCGCTTCAAGATGCAGCGGTCTCCGACCTTGAGCATCGCGAGCTCGAACGGCCCGGTGCCGATGATATTGTCGGAGAGCGGCGGTTTGAACGATGGATGGGCGATCGCCGTCGGATAGTTGTAGCAATCCTCGGGCGCCGACAGCACCGGCTTATTGAGGTGGAACCGGATCGTGTGCTTGTCGACGACCTCGATAGCGCCCTTGCTCATCCGTTTGATGGGCTTGCCCTTGGCGTCCTTCTCGTCGGTCACGTCGACCATGGCCGAGAACACAGACAGGCCGACGTTCGACGAGGCGGTCTTCGGGTCGAGCCAGCGCTCGACGTTCCACTTGACGTGATCGGCGGTGAACTCCTCGCCGTTGTGCCACATCACGCCCTTGCACAGGTTGAAGGTCCAGGTCTTGAGGTCCTCCGCCGCTGTCCAGCTCTCAGCGAGCATCGGGCGGGTCACGTTGTCGGGCCCCGTCATCACCAGGTATTCGAGCGTGTGCCGCGTCTGGTTAGACATCGGGACCCACGAATAGGTCGCCGGGTCCTCCATCTTCTGGACTTCCATCGCGATCTTGAGGATGCCGCCCGCCTTCGCCTTGGGATCGTCGGCGGGGAACGGCATGTTGCCAGCGGCGAAAGCCGGCTCGGGCAGACCCGCGAGCGCATAGGCCGCCGTCGCGGACGTGCCGAGCAGCGCCGCGACACGGATGAACTCGCGCCGGTCCATGCGCCCGCTCTTCATGAGGCGGAACGCCTCGTGGACCTTCGGATGATCGGAATCCCTGGGTTTTCTCGGTATCATGACTGCTCCTCCTCTGTCGGCTTGTTTATCGGGCTGCGGTCGCAGTTTGCGCCATGGACGCGACGCGCCAATTCAAATGAACGCTAACCCCAACTCAGGGGCAGCGCAAGTTTCGGGGCGCCGGATACCCGACCCAAGCGATGCGCACCGCGCGCTTCTGACATATGATCGCCCGGGAAATCGGCGGAGGGACCGGGCAGGCGATGAAATCTCAAGCACAGGTGGCGGTGATCGGCGGCGGCGTGGTCGGCTGCAGCGTGCTCTATCACCTCACCAAGGCCGGCTGGCGCGATGTCGTCCTGGTGGAGCGCGACGAGCTCACCTCGGGCTCCACCTGGCACGCAGCGGGCGGCATGCACACCATCAACAGCGACCCCAACGTCGCCAAGCTCCAGCAATACACGATCAACCTCTACAAGGAGATCGAGGAGATCTCCGGCCAATCCTGCGGCGTCCACCTCACCGAGGGAATCTCGCTCGCCGCCACCAGAGAGCGGATGGATTGGCTCAAGCTGATGTGCGGCCGCGGCCGTTATCTTGGGCTCGGCCAGGAGCTGGTCACCGCGGACGAGGCCGCGAAGCTTTTCCCGTTGATGGACAAGAGGTATTTCGTCGGCGGGCTGTACAATCCGCTCGAGGGCCACCTCGACCCTTCGGGTGTCACGCAAGCCTATGCCAAGGCAGCGCGCCTCCAGGGCGCCGAGATCTACCGCTTCAACCGCGTCGTCGACCTGCAGCACCGGCCTGACGGCACCTGGGACGTCGTCACCGAGCAGGGCACGATCCACGCCGAGCACATCGTCAACGCCGCCGGACTATGGGCTCGCGAGGTCGGCCGCATGATCGGTCTTGAGCTGCCGGTGCTCGCGATGGAGCACCATTACCTCATCACCGAGGAGATTCCCGAGGTCGTCGCCTCGCCCAAGGAAGTGCTGCACATCGTCGATCCTGAGGGCGAGATCTATATGCGCCAGGAAGGGCGCGGCATGCTGATGGGCACTTATGAGAAGGCGGCGACGCCGTGGTCCGAGCGGACGACGCCCTGGGACTTCACCCACGCCCTGTTGCCGACCGACCTCGATCGCATCGCGCCGTCGCTCGAGCTGGGCTTCAAGCATTTTCCGCCGATCGGGCGCGCCGGCATCAAGAAGGTCGTCAACGGTCCCTTCACCTTCGCCCCCGACGGCAATCCGCTGGTGGGACCGGTGCGCGGCCTCAAGAATTACTGGTCGGCCTGCGCCGTCATGGCGGGGTTCAGCCAGGGCGGCGGCGTGGGCTTGGCGCTCTCGAATTGGATGATCCACGGCGATCCCGGCTTCGACGTCTGGGCCATGGACATCTCGCGCTTCGGCGACTGGGCGACGATGGCCTACACCAACGCCAAGGTGCGCGAGAACTATTCGCGGCGCTTCAGCATCCGCTTCCCCAACGAGGAGCTGCCGGCGGCGCGCCCGCTGCGCTCCACGCCGGTCTATGACCGCCTCAAGGCCGAGGGCGCCGTCTTCGGCGTGTCCTTCGGGCTCGAGCATGCGCTCTGGTTCGCGCGGGACGGCATGAAGCCCGAGGAGGACGTGACGTTCCGCCGCTCGAACGCGCACGCGACAGTCGGCGCCGAATGCCATGCGGTGCGCACCGGCGTCGGCCTCATGGAGATCTCGACCTACGCGAAGTACGAGGTGACCGGCGCCGGCGCCGAAGCGTGGCTCTCGCATCTCCTGGTGGGACGCATGCCTGAGCAGGGCCGGCTTGCCCTCACGCCCATGCTCAACCCAGAGGGCAAGCTGATCGGCGACTTCACGGTCGCCAAGGCCGCGCCCGAGCGCTTCTATATCTTCGGCTCCGGTATCGCCGAGGACTACCATATGCGCTGGTTCGAGGTGCAGCTGCCGGATCGCGGCGTCGCCATCCGTCCCTTGCGCTCGGAGCTCACGGGCTTCTCGATCGCGGGCCCGCGCTCCCGCGAGCTGCTGCAGCGCCTGACCCATCACGACGTCTCGACCGCGGCCTTCCCCTTCCTCACTTTCCGCGAGATGGACCTCGGCATGATCCCGGCCAAAGTCGGCCGCATCACCTACACCGGCGATCTCGGCTACGAGATCTGGGTCGGCGTCGACTACCAGCGCGCGCTCTACGACTTGCTCACGGAGAAAGGCCGCGATCTCGATTTGCGCCTCTTTGGCGCGCGGGCGCTGAACTCGTTGCGCCTGGAAAAAAGCTTCGGCAGCTGGGCGCGCGAGTACCGGCCGATCTACGGGCCCTTCGAGGCCGGTCTCGGCCGCTTCGTGCATCTGCGCAAGAACGATTTCATCGGCCGCGACGCCGCACTTAGGGAGAAGGAGACGGGCGCGAAACGCCGGCTGGTAACTTTTGCGGTGGATGCCGCGGACGCGGATTGCATCGGCGACGAACCGGTCTGGCACAACGGCAAGGTCGTGGGCTGGATCACCTCCGGAGGTTACGCGCACCACGTGGGCAAATCGATGGCCCTTGGCTACATTCCCGCTGAGCTCGCTGGCGCATCCGACGGCTTCGAGGTGGAAATCATCGGCAACCGTTGCCCGGCAACCATCGCACCGAGGCCGCTCTTCGATCCCGACGGCATGCGAATGCGTGGTTAAAGGGGCGCCGATGCCCAAGATCGACATCACCTTTCTCGGCGGCCCGGAGATCGAGAAGCTCGCGCTCACCGATGACGAGCTGCTGACCGCGACCGAGGACGTGGTCCGCGCCCAGGGCCGCGGCCAGACCGTCATCGAGCCGCGCGTCCATCTGGTCCCCGATCCCACGGCCATCCGCGGACACTTCAACGTGCTGCGCGGCTACGTGGCACCGCTCGGCGTCGCCGGGGTGAAGATCGTCAGCGACTACGTGGATAACTACAAGTACGGCCTGCGCTCGGAGATGGCGCTCCTGAACCTGTTCGATCCCAAGACCGGCACGCCCGTCGCCGTGATCGATGCCAGCGACATCACGGACATGCGCACGGGCGCGGTCACGGCGATCGGCGCGAAATATCTCGCGCGCAAGGACAGCGCCGTGCTCGGCCATATCGGTGCCCGCGGCACGGCCTATTGGAACGTGCGCCTGATGGATCGGCTGTTCGGCTTCAAGGAGATTCGCGTGCATTCGCGCCGGCCCGAGAGCCGCAAGGCCTTCGGCGAGCGGCTCTCGCGCGACCTCGGCAAGCCCGTGATCGTGACCGAGGATTGGGAGAGCTGCGTCCGGGGCGCCGACATCGTGGTGGAGGCCTCGCGCCTGGTCGAGCCCGCGCCGCTCCTCAAGACCGAGTGGGTCAAGCCGGGCGCGCTTGTGATGCCCTATGGCACCATGAGCGCCGTCGAGCTCTCGCTCACGGACATCATGGACAAGCTGGTGGTGGACGATTGGGGCCAATGCCGCCAGGGGCCCTTCGGCGCCCTCCGCGCCCACGTCGAGGCCGGCAAGCTCTCGGAGCGGACGCTCCACGGCGAGCTTGGCGAGATCGTCGCCGGCAAGAAGGCCGGCCGCGAGAGCGACCGCGAGACCATCCTGTTCTGGCACCGCGGCCTCAGCATCACCGATGTCGCGGTGGGTCACGCCATGCTGGAGAAGGCGCGGCGCATGGGAATCGGCCAGCGCCTGATCTTCGCGGAGTAACGATGGCTGCCCGCATCGCCAATGCCCGTATGTACTCCGTAGCACCCGGCGCCGCAGCGGCCTGGCGCCGTCTCTTCGAATGGGTGGGGGCCGAGAGCGGCGTGCCGCTCGAGATCATCGACCACGCCTTCCCCGCGAAGCTCGAGGAGCTCTGGGCGCGC
>Ga0126378_10003046_pt1 | contig 12599 bp, 12 predicted proteins | sample PanSoiMetPlot_23_FD_92587 | JGI IMG/M metagenome (GOLD analysis project Ga0126378, IMG submission 92587) | Tropical forest soil microbial communities from Panama - MetaG Plot_23 | ecosystem: Environmental > Terrestrial > Soil > Tropical forest > Bulk soil | place: Panama | collected 2016-02-17
GCCAGGCACGGACACTCGCGCACCAGCTCTGCGGCGCCGGCAAGCAGTGACGTGTGCAGTTCGTAAAGCCTCCGTGCATACCCCACCCCGCCTGGGTAGACCTCGTAGAAGGTGACGGTGGGCTTCCGCGTGGAGATGGAGCGGACCTCCCCCAGCGCGCCGAGGTCGCGCGGGTCGCACATCAGCCGCAGGCTTGCCACCGTGCGCAGGGCGTGGGCCATGCCCTGCAGCCCGGCCTCGAGCTGCTCCCTGCCAAGCGCGACCCATCGCTCCGGTTCGATCGTGGTCCAGTAGGCCGTCGTGTGGAGCGTCTGCTCAGGGAGGTGAATCGGTCCCGAGCCGACGTTCTCGTGCGTGTGGAAGCGAATCTTCTTGAACATGGTGGCCAGGGCGGTCAGCTTGACCTCGCCATGCGCCCGGTCGAGGTCTGGCAGCGGCTCGTGCTCGAAGGTGTCGAGGACGGTGACGTTCACGCCCAGCAAAGCGTCTGTGTAGTAGTCGACGTCGACCGGACGCACGTACGCCTTCTTCTCGTCCCAGTCCAGACGGTCGACGTGGTACTGGGCGCCGTCCTGGAGGTAGATCGCCTCCTCGTGGAGCATGACCTGGGCGGTGAACTGGTCCATCTCCCCGATGACCTCTGGTCTGGCCGGCGAGGTGTCGACTATGACCACGTTGTCCGCCGCGATGCTTCGCAGCGAGATGCCCTCAGCCGGAAACGCGTCCTGTGACCAGAACCAGCGGCCGCCCGCATGGCTGGCTACGCCGTCCTCCTCGAACAGGCGCAGAAGCTCGCTGACGTCGGCACGGCCGAAGCGCTCCGCGTCCAGGAACGGCAGCTCGAACAGGCCGGCCTGGAGGTGCCCCGCCAGGACGAGCAGATTGTCGGGATCGACCAGACCCTCCTCTGGGCTGGCGCCCAGGAAGTACTCGGGGTGGCGGACGATGAACTGGTCCAGGGGGGCGCTCGAGGCCACGAAAACCGCGACTGAGCCGGTGCGGCGGCCCGCCCGCCCCAGCTGCTGCCAGGTGGAGGCGATGGTCCCCGGGTAGCCGACGATGACGGCTGCCTGCAGGGAGCCGATGTCGATACCGAGCTCCAGGGCGTTGGTGCTGACCACGCCGTGAACGGCTCCCGAGCGCAGGCCGGCCTCGATCTCGCGTCGGTGGAGGGGCAGATAGCCAGAGCGATAGCCGCGGACCCGCTGGCGCGATTCAAGGCTGGGAAGCAGCGACTCCCGGAGATAGCTGAGCATGACCTCGACCTGGAGCCTTGAGCGGCAGAAGACGATGGTCTGGACGCCGGCCCGGATCCAGGGCGCTGCGATGCGCTTGCCCTCGAGCAAGGAGCTGCGCCGGATGCCCAGGTTGCGGTTCACCAGCGGCGGGTTGTAGAACACGAGCCGGCGCTCTCCGCGGGGCGCGCCGCTGCGGTCGACGAGAGCCACCTGGTCTTCCTCTAGCAGGTGCCTGGCCAGCTCGTCGGGGTTGGCGATGGTAGCCGAGGCGCAGATGAAGCGGGGGTTCGAGCCGTAAAAGGAGCAGATCCGCTTGAGCCGGCGGATCACGTTGGCAACCTGGCTTCCGAACAGGCCGCGGTAGGTGTGAAGCTCGTCCAGGACGACGTGCTCCAGGCTGGAGAACAGCTTGCGCCAGCGCGTGTGATGGGGCAAGACGCCCGTGTGGAGCATGTCCGGGTTGGTCAGCACGATGTGGCCGCCCTCGCGGATGGCGGTTCGCTGCCCGGGCGGCGTGTCGCCGTCGTAGGTGCTGACCTTGATGTCCAGCGGCAGCGGCTGCACCAGCGCACCGAGCTCTGCCAGCTGGTCCTGTGTGAGCGCCTTGGTGGGAAAGAGATACAGTGCGCGGCTGCTCGGGTGTTCGAGCAGCCGCTGCAGGATTGGGAGGTTGTAACAGAGCGTCTTGCCGCTGGCCGTGGGGGTGACCACCACCAGGTGGCGGCCGGCCCGGACGTGGTCGTAGGCCGCAGCCTGGTGCGTGTAGAGACGGTCGATGCCGCGCTTTGCGAGGGCGTCGGCGAGCTCAGGGCGCAGGTCGGATGGAAGCGGCGCAAACTCGGCGGTGCGGGCCGGGATGACGTGATCGAGGGTCACGTCGCCGGGAAGCTGGGCAGTGTCGAGTGGTGGGACGAAGGCCATGACGGTGCCACGCTGAGGTTAGCCGAACATGCGTTCCCGGGTCAAGACCCCGGATGCTGCTCTAGGATCGGCCAATGGTTTCCGGAATTCATGCGCTGATCTACACGAAGGACCCGGACGGGGTTCGTGCCTTCTTTCGCGACGTGCTCGGGTTTCCCTACGTGGATGCCCACGACGGCTGGCTGATCTTCGCGCTCCCCCCCGCCGAACTCGGCATCCATCCCGCTGACGACGAGGGTCGCCATGAGCTCTGGCTGATGTGCGACGACGTGCACGCCACCGTCGAGGAGCTGCGGCGCAAAGGGGTCGAGTTCACCCGGCCCATCACCGACCAGGGCTTCGGGCTCGTAACCTGGCTCAGGACGCCGGGAGGCGGCGAGCTTCCGCTCTACGAGCCGAAGCACCTGAGCCCGCTGATTGGCGCGCCGGGTGGTGGGCAGTGACCAGGCTCCACCGGCACGAGCCCTGAGAGGAGGTTCTCCGGCGTCAGCGACTTCCTGAAGCTGTGGCTCGCCCAGAGCCTGTCACGCGTCGGTTCGGAAGTGTCGCGGGTGGCGCTGCCGCTGGCCGCGGTCAGCCTGTCGGCGACGCCCGCGCAGATGGGTCTGCTTCGCGCCGCCTCGTCGGCGCCCGACTTCGTCTGGGGCTCGTGGTCGGCGCGCGGGTGGACCGCGCGCCCAAGCGGGGACTGTTGATCGCTACAGGTCTGGCGCGAGCCCTGCTCCTGGCGACCATCCCGGCAGCAGCGGCGCTGCACGTGCTGCGACTGGAGCATCTCTTCGTCGTGGCGCTCCTGGCGGGCTCGCTGGCCCGCACGGCCGACGTGGCACAGCGCGCCTACCTGCCTCAGCTGGTCCATCCGGACGGCATCGGCGATGCGAACAGCAAGCTGACCGTGAGCGGGGCCGGCGCAAGTCTGGCGGGCCCGGCCGCCGGCGGAGCGCTCAGCGCGCTTCTTACGGCGCCGGTCGCGCTCGGCGTAGATAGCGCATCTCTGGCGTCACAGGTGCGCCGCCACACGCGATGATTGCTTATCCAGGTACAAGGCGAGCGCCCGCCAGCGCCTGCTTCAGGGAGACTGGTCGGGTGTTCATCCCGATTGATAGGTACATCCGCCGGCGACTGCACCTCTTGGCGACGGGTCAAACGTGCCGTCGCCGGCGGATGCACCGAAAACGGGTGCGAGCGGATGCCGGTTCTCTCGATCAGCCCCTGCCGCCATAAGCCATCTCGTCCAGCCGGCGGATCCTCTCTTCCAGGGGCGGGTGCGTGGAGAACAGGCCGGCCAGCGACTGGCCTGACAGCGGGTTGACCAGGTAGAGGTGCGCAAACGCCGGCTGAGCCGTCTGCGACGGCACGACCTGGGTTGCCCGCTGCAGCTTACGCAAGGCGTTCGCGAGCGCGTGGGGGTCGTGGCTGACCTCGGCGCCAGTGTGATCGGCCTCGTATTCGCGCGAGCGTGAGATCGCGAGCTGAATCAACAGCGCCGCCAGTGGTCCCAGGATGACGAACAGGAGGACGCCGATGATGGCCAGCGGGTTCTGGTCCTCCTCGTCGCGGCCACCGCCGAAGAACAGGCCGAACTGGCCGATCTGCGCCAGCAGGGTGATGGCGCCGGCCAGGACCGCAACAACCGAACTGATGAGGATGTCGCGGTTGCGGACGTGAGCGAACTCGTGGGCGAGCACGCCATACAGCTCTTCCTGGTCCAGGATCTGCAGCAGGCCCTGATTCACACAGATCGAGGCGTGGTGCGGGTTGCGCCCGGTGGCGAACGCGTTAGGGCTGGGATCCGGGCTGACATACACGCGCGGCTTGGGCACCTGGTATTGCGCCGCCAGCCGGTCGGCAAGGGAGTGCAGCATGGGCGCCTCGTCGGCCGACACCTCCTGCGCCTGCGCCGCGGCGAGCGCCAACCTGTCGCCAAAGAAGTAGGCGGCACCGTTCATCACAGCGGCCAGCACGAGCCCGATGACCAGGCCGGTGCGGCCAAAGAGCAGTCCGCCGCCAAACACCAGGATCACCGTAAGCAACGTCATCAGAAAGAAGGTCTTGACCCAGTTCATCTCTTCACCGTCGATTGTTCCCATGAGGCCAGCCAGTCAGTCATGGCCTGCCGATGGCTGGTGAACACGAGCTCAGGAACGCTGTCGCGCGGGAATGCGCCCACCTCGAGCATCTCGGTGCCCGCCCTGGGTACCTGGCCGGGCAGCAGGCGCGCCCGATACCCAATCCCGACCATGCTCGGCGCACCACGCTTGCGAATGTGGTACACACCCAGCAGGCCGGTGATCTCCACCTCGGCCGCAATCTCCTCGCGGCACTCGCGGACAGCTGATTCGGCCGGATGCTCGTCATCGTTGACGTAGCCTCCGGGCAGACACCAGAGGCCGTAGCCAGGCTCGATCGCCCGGCGGCCGACCACCACGTGCCGGTCGTGGTTCTCGACCACGACCAGAGTCACGACTTTCGGGTCGTGCCAGAGCACGTACCCACACTCGCTGCAGCCTTCCACGTTGCGGCCCTCGAGCGTCCGCGGCTCAAGCGAGGTGCCACAGTTCACGCAGTAGTGACTCACAGAACTGATGGTAGGCATATGGCGACGCGTATACTCGCTAGCTCAAGCAGATAACGGAGAGCGTCCTGGAACTCGTTCATTTCGAAGACTTGCCGCTCGGCGGCGAGTGGACCACCCGGCGAAGGACTATCACCCAGGCAGACCTGATTGCCTTCGTCGGCATCTCGGGTGATTACAACCCTCTGTACACCGACGCCGAGCACGCTCGGAGCGGCCCGTATGGCGAGCCGGTCGTGCCAGGGACCCTGGTTGCCGCCATGACCACCGGACTGGGAGCCATCGATGTGCCGGTGCCCGCCACCGTCGGGATGGTGGGCATGACCTGGCGCTTCCTGCGCCCCGTGCGCCCGGGAGACACGATCCGCGCACGATGGCGTCTGAACCGGAAACGGCCCGTGGAAAACCCCCGATGGGGCCTAGCCGTCTGGCAGATCGAGGTCGAGAACCAGCGCAGCGAGACGGTCGCTGCCGCCGAGATAACCCGGCTGGTCAGCCGCCGCGAGCAGCCTCCGGAGCCTGCCCGACCCGGCAAGAACCGGCGCCGGCGGCGGAAGGTGGCCGCCGAGCCGGTCGCCAACCACGAGCTGCCGCCCAAGCCCACACCAGGCCCGCTCGTGGAGCCGGTGACCAAGCCAGGCCCAATGGCTCCCGAACTGCAGCCCGCGGCCGAACCCCAGGTCGCCGAGCCGCCCAACGGCACTCCCTCGCGCCGCCGGCGACGATCCGGCAGGCCCAGGCCGGAGGTACCGACGGAGCAGGCAGTCACAGAACCGGCTGCGACCATGGCCGCGGACCTGCCGGAGGCGTACCCAGGCCCGGCTGTCGAGCCGCCGCAGCCGCCCGCAATGCCGCCCACCACGGCGGTCCGACCCACCTCAGAGACCCCGCCCCCCACGTCGCTTCCGCTATCCACACCGGTCCCGCCCCCCGCACCGGCCCCGCCTGCCGCGCCCTCACCGCGGCGCCGCCGCCGCCGGCCTCCCGCAATCCGCGAGACGGCGGAGGCGCCGCCGCCGGCAGCCCCACCAGAGCGCCCGGCGTTGGAGCCGGTAGACCCGGCGGCTGTCCCGTCTGGTGCGCCCTCCCGACGCCGCCGCCGCTCACGCCAGCTCGCGGATCAGGCGCAGCTTGAGCTCAGTGAGCCGGATCCGCATGCGCTGGCGCCCAAGCCCGCCGGCCAATCGGAACCGGCGCCAACGCACGACGTGGAAGCGGAACCAACGCACGATGGGGGAGCGGAACCAACGCACGACAGAGGAGCGGAATCGCTCGAAAACGCCGTCTCAGCCGGCGGGCTGGCCGGCGTCCTGCGCCGCCTGCGGGGGGGCGGCCAGGACCACCAGTAGGGTCAACTGCCGGCGGAACGCCCTGTCCGAGGCGCTCGAATGGGCCATCTGCCTACATATGGATCACTTGCGCTATTGCTTGCGGACCAGCTTCGACCCGCTGCTAAGCCTCTAGCTCCTCCAGGAAGGCGATCACCTTCCGCGTGAGCTGGCTGGGTGTCGAGGCGCCGCTGGTCACGCCGACCCGACGGACGCCCTGGAACCAGCTGGGGTCGATCTCCTCCAGGCTGTCCACAAGGCGGGCGGGCTTGCCGGCCAGCTTGCGGACCACCTCGACCAACCGGTTGGAGTTCGACGATCGCGGGCTGCCCACGACGATGACGAGGTCGACCTCTTTGGCGGCGGCCACCGCAGCCTCCTGCCGCTCCTGGGTCGCAAGGCAGATCTCGTTGTGGACCTCAGCGGTCGGGTAGCGGCGCTTCACCGCGTCGATCAGCTCCTCGGTATCCCACATCGAAAGAGTCGTCTGACACGTGACCGCGATAGGCTCACCGGTGATGTCCAGCCGCTCCACGTCCGCCAGATCCTGAACCAGGTGCACCCTGCCCGGCGCCTCGCCCATGACCCCCTCTGGCTCGGGATGGCCCTTGCGGCCGATGTAGACCACCTCGTATCCCCGACCGGCCATATCCCTCACCAGGTCGTGGGTTCGTACCACGTCTGAACAGGTGGCGTCTACGGCGTTGAGCCCCATCTCGGCGGCACGCTGCTTGACCTGTGGAGAGACGCCGTGCGCAGTGAAGATCACGGTGCCGCCGCTGATCTGCTCGAGGCCCGCGAGCCGGTTCGGGGGGTCGACCAGCCGAATGCCCTGCTCCTGGAGCTCGTCCGTGACGTGGGAATTGTGGACGAGCTGACCAAGCATGTGCACCGGGCCGTCAGTGGACTCCCGGACGCGCTTGGCTATGCGGAACGCGTCTACCACGCCATGGCAGTAGCCTCGCGGCGTGATCCGCACGACCTCCATCCCTACGAGCCTACAACCGGCATGCGGTTGCTTGCTCGCCGTCTGAGCAGAACGGAACCCTTCAAGAGGGACGAGCCGGTACCCTACCGGCGTGCGCGCCCAAACCGATCAGTCCGGCCGAGGCGGGCTTCGCCTGCTCGTGCTCGTCCTCCTTCTGGCACTGGGCGGGTATGTGGCCTGGAACTTCGTCAACGCGCGCTCGTCGGGTGTTCAAGTCACTTCATCCGCGGCAGCGGCGGACAGTGGCCGCCAGAAGGCGCTGGCCTTCGCCAATGCCCAGGCACAGGCCCAACGAACTGGCCGCCCGGTCAGCGTGGTCGAATCGTTCACAGACGCCGAGCTCAGCTCGCTGGCCAACGAGGCGGCTCAGCAGCAGGGGCTGCCGGTCGACCAGATCAGCTTGCACTCCACCAGCGACGGCACCGTGAGGGGCCAGGCGCAGGCGCACGTGGCCGGCACGAGCGTGCCCGTCACGCTGGAGGGCTCCCCGGTGGTCACGGGCAACCGGGTGGCCCTCAACGTCACCAGCACCCACGTCGGTGCGATCCCGCTGCCCGGGCCTCTCAGCGACCAGGTCGCCCAGGCGATCCGGCAGCCGCTCCAGCTGGGTGCGCCGATCTCCGGGTTTCAGGACCTGCAGGTCAAAGCGAGTGACGGCCGGCTGACCGTCAGCGGGGTCGCCCAGCCCGCTTGACCAGGCGCGATCAGACGCCGGCGAAGAGGCTGGTCTCGGGCCGCTCGCCGTCCAGCGAACCCCGCGCCAGCACGAAGCGCTCGGTGCCGAACGCAGCGACGTAGATCTGTTCCTGCATTGTCTGGAGCGGGCTGTTCGGATCGTTCTGGCTCACGTGGGCCGCGAACGCGCCCCGCTTCTGGTCGACCAGGTCCCGGACGTCCACCACCGTCGTGATCTCCTCGTCGGGAATACCCAGGATCCTGATCCCGCCTGTGGGCATTTCCATGCCAGCCTCGCGGGCCCGCTCCATCCACTGCTGCATGAGGCCGCGCGGTATGGCGCTCAGATAGAGCTTTGCCGGCCGCCACCCCTCATGCTCCAGGACGTCGAGTGCGGCAACCGTCGTGTGGTGGGCCTTGATGTGGTCGGGGTGGCCGTATGTTCCGTCGGACGTGTAGGTCACGACGACTTCGGGCCGCTCCTCGCGAAGGAAGGCGGCCAGCCGTCCGGCCGCCTCGTGAAGCGGTGCCATGTGGAATGACTGCGGGTTCTGGTTGCTGGGCTGACCTGCCATGCCTGAGTCTCGGTAGCCCAGGAACTCAAGCCGGTCGACGCCGAGGATGTCGCAAGCGCGGCGCAGCTCCTGGGTCCGGACCTCACTCAAGCGCGGCCGGACGGAGGCTTCGTCCATGTTGTGGATCTCACCCTCCTCTCCTCGCGTGCAGGTCACCAGCACAACACGGTGGCCGTCCCGGTGAGCACGGAGCATGACGCCGCCGGTCGAGATGCACTCGTCGTCAGGATGGGCGTGAACCAGTAGAAGGGTTGCCATTATCCGATCAACTCCTGCACGAGATGAGCTATGCCCCCGCTCCCGGGCTTGCCGACGGTGCGCCCGCCCGCCGCGGCGACCACCTCGGGCTGCGCCCCCTCGACCGCATAGCCGCGTCCGGCCCACTCGATCATGGGGATGTCATTTCGTCCATCCCCGACGGCTGCCGTCTGCTCCTCAGGGACGCCGAACCGTCTGCAGAGCCAGGAGAGTGCCTGGCGCTTGTCGGCGTTTGGGTTGGTGATCTCGATGTAAGTGGGCAGCGAGGTGGCGACGTAGAGGCGGTCCTCCCAACGCCGGCGAACCTCCGGGAGGGTGCGCTCCACGGTGTCCCTGGGTGCCACGATCACCAGCTTGGGGGTGGTCGTGCTCATCGCCTGGTCGAGGTCGCCGACCACGTGCACCTGCATGCCTGCGTGTCTCGCGTACTCTTCTGCCTCCGGGCGGTCGCGCTCCACGATCAGCTCGTCGTCCCGATAGGCCTGTACGTGCAGGTCACGCACCCGGCAGAAGCGGACGACCTCCATGGCCAGGTCGTGAGGCACGCCGTGGTCGAGCAGCATCTCTCCACCCGGCATACGCACCTGTGCGCCCTGGTAGCACACCAGCGGCGATTGCAGGCCCAGCTTCCGCACCCAGGGCAGAGCGCCGGGAAAGGGCCGGCCGGTGCACGCAACCACGCGCATGCCTGCTGCTTCGGCGAGGCGAACCGCCTCGACGTCGCGCGGGTCCAGCTGGAGGTCAATGCTGATGAGCGTGCCGTCCAGGTCGACGGCCAGCAGCCTGTATTTCGGGTCAGCCGGCAACTCGGTCGAGCACCTCGGGGTTGAGCAGGTTCGGCGGCCGCTCGCCGCCAAGACCGGCCAGCAGGTTGCGCACGGCCAGGGCGGACATCTCCGATCGGGTGCGCACGGAACCGCTGGCTATGTGCGGTGCCAGGACGATGTTGTCAAGGCCGATCAGGTCGGGATGGATCTCGGGCTCCCGTTCGAATACGTCGAGTCCGGCAGCGAATATCACCTTTCGTCGCAGCGCCTCGGCCAGCGCGGCCTCGTCGACGACCGGGCCGCGTGAGGTGTTGACCAGCACCGCCGTCGGCTTCATCTGAGCCAGCTGCTCGGAACCGATCAGGTGGCGGGTCTGAGCCGTGAGCGGCACGTGCAGGCTGATGAAGTCTGCCTCCCTGAGCAGGGTCGGTAGACCCACCTGAGTGGCCCCCAGCTGGCGCTCGGTCTCAGGCGGCAGGGGCACCTCGTCGGTATAGATGATGCGCATGTCGAAGGCCCTGGCCCTGCGGGCGACGGCTCCACCGATGCGGCCCACTCCGACCAGGCCGAGCGTGGCGCCCCAGACATCCTGACCCAGGAGCATGTCTATCGCCCAGCCGTTGAACCGGCCGGCCCTCACAAAGCGATCACCCTCGGCGACGCGACGGGCTGCGGCCATCATCAGCGTGAAGGCGAAGTCGGCGGTGGTGTCGGTCAGCACGCCCGGTGTGTTTGTGGCCATCACGCCGTGGCGGGTGGCGGCATCGAGGTCGATGTTGTCGAAGCCGACGGCGACGTTGGAGACGATCCTCAGCCCGGGGGTGGAGAGAACGGTCTGGCGAAGCGGGTCCATTACCTGGCTGAGTATGCCCTGGCATCCTTGAGCCTCGACGGCGCCTCGGATGGCCTCTTCGCTCAGGGTCCGTTCCTTCGGGTACTCGATCACTTCCACCGGGGCCTCGGCAAGGAGCGCCGGGCCGGGATCGAGGATGTGGTGCATCAGAAGCACCCTCGGCCTCCGCTCCATGCTCATGGATTCAGGCCCAGGTCGGCCGCGATCGGGATCAGGGCGTCTCGAACGATCTCGACGTGGTCGTCGAAGGGCACGCCCAGCGCCTCGGCGCTGCCCGTCAGCTGCTCGCGGTGGACACCGCGCGCGAAGGCCTTGTCCTTCATCTTCTTGCGCACAGTTCGCGCGTCGACCGCCGACAGCGAGCGGTCGGGCTTGACCAGCGCGCAGGCGATGACGAAGCCGCACATTTCGTCCACTGCGTAGAGCGCCTTGCGGATCGGGGTATCGCGAGGAACGTCCAGGTACTCAGCGTGGGAAGCGATGTCCCGCAGGGCGTCTTCCGGCCAGCCGCGCTCACGTAGCATGGCGATGCCCCGATTGGGGTGCTGCTCGGGCGTGGGACCGCTCTCGTAGTCCCAGTCGTGGATCAGGCCGAGCACGCCCCAACGCTCCTCGTCCTCGCCGAAGCGGCGGGCGTAGGCGCGCATGGCCGCCTCGACGCTGCGCATGTGGCGGCGCAGGTTCTCGCTTTGCGTCATCTCGGTGACCAGGGCCCAGGCTTCTTCGCGCTTCGGCGCGTGGGCTTGCACGCTCAAGACATCACCTCCAGAAGTGCTTCCAGCAGCCGCTCGTGCTGCTCGCGGGTGCCGATCGTAATGCGGAACCAACCTGAGATCGGTGCTCGGTCGTAGTGGCGGACCAGGACCCTGCGTTCTTTCAGGGCCCGTGCAACCGCCTGCGCATCATGATCGGCGGGCGGCCGCGCGAGAACGAAGTTGGCGGCCGACGGCAGCAGATCAAAGCCGCGGTCGCGCAGCTGCTCTGACAGCCAGGCACGCTCCTCGGCTACGAACCGTACGAGACGGCGGTGATAGTCGCGATCCTCGATCGCCGCCACAGCGGCGACGATGGCCAGGCGGTCCAGGTTGTAGGAGTCTTTGACCAGGTCGAGGGCCGCGATCAGGCCGGGCGGCCCGACGGCGTAGCCGATGCGGAGCCCTGCCAGGGCGTAGGCCTTCGAGAACGTCCGCGTGATCAGCAGGTTCTCGTGACCCTCTTTTACGAGGCCGATGCAGTCCTGCGGGGCGAAGTCCACGTAGGCCTCGTCCAGCACCACCACACCCCGCGAACGCTGGACCAGCGTCCGCACGGTTGCTTGATCCACCCACGTGCCGGTCGGCGAGTTGGGGTTGACCAGGAACTTGAGCGGCGCGTCATCTTCGGCAAACGTGCCAGGCGGCTCCCAATCCCGCGTCAGAGCGTGCGGCGCAGTCCGCACCTCGTGGATGGCGCAGAGCGGCTCGAAGAGCGGATAGCTGGGATGCGGAAAGGCGACGTGGGTGCCCGCGCCTGCAAAGGCCCGGAAGCACATCGCGATGACCTCGTCGGCGCCGTTGCCGAGCGCGAGCTGGGTGGGATCGACCCCGTGCAGACGGGCGATCGCCTCTCGGGCGGGCTGGGCCATCGCCTGTGGATAGAGCCGCAGATTCCCATTGATGGCGGCGCGCAGGGCGTCCAGCACCTTCGGCGACGGGGGCCAGGGTGACTCGTTCGTGTTGAGCTTGACCCACCCCTCGCCATCCGGCGGCTGTTGGCCGGGCACGTATGGGGCGAAACCGCGCAGCGCGGACTTCAGGAGGCTCGTCTGCATTCCAGCAGGAAGCATTCCAGCGCGAGGCGCGGGCTCACGTTCTGCTCCAGGTAGCCCAGGGTGTCGTAGGAGCGCTCGAGGAGGCGTGCCCAGCACGCCTGGGCGGGGGGCGGCTCGTGGGTCATGCGCCGGCGCAGGTGGAGCTGCCAGCTGCCGAGGGCAAACAGAACGGGGTCTTCGGTGCCGCGGTCGGACGAGCGCCACTCGAAGTTGGCGGCGTCCAGCTCGGCCGCGAGTCGCAGCGCGACGTCGGCGGGCGCGCCGAAGACCTCTTCCAGTCGCTGCGCCCAGGCCCGATGGCGGGCAACGACCTCGCCGTCGGCTGCGGCGTTCACGGCCCAGCCAGGGCGTCCGCGCGAGAGGTTGGCGAGCGCCTCGGCCCGTTCTCCTGGAACGCCCCGCCGCCGCAAGAGCGCCGCCACCTCGGGCAAAGGCACGGCGTGGAAGGCGACGCGCTGGCAGCGGGAGACCACGGTGGGGAGTACGACGAAGGGCGAGACGCTGGGGGTGGTCAGCACGATGACGCGGTTGGCGTGCGGCTCCTCGAGGGTCTTGAGCAGGATGCCCTGGATGGGATCGGCCATGCGGCCGACGTTGCTGATGACGGCGAC
>Ga0126378_10003048_pt1 | contig 12599 bp, 11 predicted proteins | sample PanSoiMetPlot_23_FD_92587 | JGI IMG/M metagenome (GOLD analysis project Ga0126378, IMG submission 92587) | Tropical forest soil microbial communities from Panama - MetaG Plot_23 | ecosystem: Environmental > Terrestrial > Soil > Tropical forest > Bulk soil | place: Panama | collected 2016-02-17
GAAGCTGCCGAACTGGCGCACTTCGGCGCCAAAGTGCTGCATCCGGCCACGCTCGTTCCAGCGATGCGGGAAAACATTCCGGTTCACGTCCTGAATTCACGAAACCCGGAGGCAGAAGGCACGGTGATAGTGGCGCGCCCGCCACGGCAGTCGAAAAGGGTGAGCGCGATTACGGCAAAGCGGAACCTGGCGGCCGTGGAAATCTCGGCTCCTCACGGTATCGATTCTGCCCTGCTGGGCAAGCTGTTCGAGGTATTCGACGAACATTCCTGCCATGTGGACGTTATGGGCGCATCACTTGGCCGGGTATCGCTTCTGGTTGGATCCACGCCAGCCCTGCCCGAGATTGCAGCAAAACTCAGAGACCATGCCGACCTGCGCTGGGAGAATCACCGCGCTCTGGTGTGTCTGGTAGGAGAAAATATCCGCCGCGACGCCGAGGTTGCCAGTCGGGTCTTCGCGACGGTTGCGGATCTGGACGTGAAGGTTCTCTGCCAGGGGGCTTCCGACCGAACGATCTCTTTCCTAGTCGAAGAATCGAAGGCTCAGGAATCGGTGCAGCGCTTGCACAGAGTGTTCTTCCCCAATGCCGAATCGGTACGGGACTGGGGAGGAATTTCCAGCGCCTTCTGCCAGGCAGGCTAGCGCGGGTTAGACTCCGCACTCAGCGCCGTCGCAGACAGCTGCTTCTGCGATCGGTGCAGGTTCAATCACATGGAGTCCGCACTCGGTTTTGGCGAAACCCGGCCAACGACCGGCGCGAGGATCTTCACCGGGACGGACAGCACGCGTGCAATGCGTGCAGCCGATGCTCGGATAATCCTGATTGTGCAATTCATTATATGGGACGTCGTGGTCGTGGATGTAGCGCCAAACCTGCTTGGAAGTCCAGTCCACGATCGGATTGATTTTCACGAGATTGAACTTCGTGTCCCACTCTACTCTGTGGGCACCGGATCTGGTGGATGTTTGGTCGCGGCGAATACTGGTAATCCAAGCGTCCAACTCTCCGAGCTTCCGGCGGAGTGGTTCGACCTTACGCAAGCTGCAGCAGAGGTCGGGGTCGCGACTCCATAGTGCGGCTCCATGAGTGCGCTCCTGCTCTTCCGGGGAAAACATGGAGAATGCCCTTTCGATGCTGACACAATATCGTTCCTCAATCCGATCCATGAGCTTATACGTTTCAGGAAAGAGAAACTCGGTGTCGACGGTGAATAGTCGGAAGTCAGGACGGATGCGCGAGGCCATGTCGATGATGACCATGCCTTCCGCTCCAAATGCCGAGGAAATCGCCACCCGGTTTCCGAAGGTATCAAAAGCCCAGGCGAGGGCATGCTGCGGGGACCAATGCCCCGCGGCCCGCTGCAGTTCCTCGCTCACGGTCCCTGGGATGACTTGAAAAGAAGTGCGCTTTTGATCTTTCACGCGACTGGCTCCTGCACGGCGGAAACTGCCGGTGGATTCAAATGCGTTGCTGGTGTTGATGAAAGGTAGAGATCGTCAGAGAGTGGGGATGCCAACTCGGATATCAGGGCATCCGATCCGCGGACAACATCTCCTACGATGAGTAGGGTCGGTGACGGAAGTTGGGGCGCCTCGGCTAATCTGCCAACCGTAGTGCGGAAGAGTTTCTGATGCTTTGTCGTGGCCTGCGAGATAATGGCGCAGGGCGTGTCGGGCGCAAGGGCGGCGTTCTTCAGGTTTGCAGCGATGCCGACATGGTCATGCCCTGGCATGTAGATGACGAGCGTTGCGCCGCTTCCAGCCAACTTGGCCCAGTCTGCGGCCGCACTACCCGACGCCTGGTGCGCCGTGATGAACACAACTGCGGAGGACATCCGGCGGTGCGTAAGCGCAATTTCTGCCGTCGCCGCTGCACCCAAAGCGGAGGTCACGCCAGGAACGATCTCGTAAGCGACTCCTGCCTTACGCAACGCTTCGATCTCTTCTCCTGCACGGCCAAAAATCATGGGATCGCCCGACTTCAAGCGAATGACCTGCAAACCGGTATCGGCCAGCGCGATCATCAAGAAGTTGATCTCTTCTTGCTTAGTCCTCTTTATTCCGCAACGCTTGCCGACGTTTTGAAGTTGCGCTGTCAACGGAATGAGCCTTAAGATCTCCGGCGCAACCAGGTCGTCGTACAAAACGGCATCTGCAGTGCGGAGAACGCGGAGCGCCTTGAGTGTAAGGAGTTCCGGATCTCCCGGCCCTGCACCTACCAGATAAACCTTGCCTTTCATGCGTGCTCCCCTTGTGCGCTGAGCTCAAGGCTTTCGGCCATAGCTGCTTCGACGGCTTCTCGGCTGGCCAGAGAGTGCAGCAGATCCAGCTTGCGCTCGTGGTCGAGGTCGCTAGCCAGGATGAGTCTTCTCGTCGCTCCTAACTCTGCAACCCAGGATGTGTAGCCAGGACCAAATTGCTTCTCAAGCTGTTGACGGATGTTCTGCGCCAATGACGGACTCTGTCCGGACGTAGAAACGGCGATCTGCAAGTCACCACGGCGTACGACTGACGGATAAAAGAAGTCACATAGATCGGGTACATCGACTACATTGCATAGCACTCCCCGTTGCTGAGTATCGCGATAGATCCATTCGTTGAGTGAACGCGACGAGGTGGCGACCACGGCGAGAAACACGCCTTCCAAATCAGTGATGGCATAGGGACGCAGACTAAGTTCAATCCTTCCCAGCCGCGCCCATTCGCGCACCTGAGGAGTCGCCTCGATCGCGACAACGCGAATGCGGGCACCGGTTTCGAGCAGGCCCTCAATCTTCGGTTCGCCGACCTTGCCCGCGCCGACGACCAGGCACCGCCGGCCATCGAGCTTCATGAACATTGGGAATAGGCTAGTCACCGGCACCTCCTGCCAGTTGTGTCAGAGTTTGAGAATTGGGTAGATCGCGAGCGACGGACGGAACGATTTCTCCTGCGAGGAACTCACGGAGTTGATCGTTGCTGTGGCGCGCGAAGAAGCTGCGCAGATTTTCACCTGCCTCGCGATCCGTGAGATAACGAGAGAGCAGGCGCTCGAGGGCTTCCGGTACTTCTGTCGCCAAGCAACGGAATCCAACCGGTCGGGCAGTAGACTGGTGCAGTCCCAGAGCCCCGCCCAGGCAAAAGTAGTACGCATCGAGCAAGCGGTCATTAATCTTGATCTTCTTGCCCTCGATGCCGACGTCGGCGATCCAGTGCTGGCCGCAACTGTTGGGGCAGCCAGTCACGTGCAACTTCAAGTGCTGGTCGAAGCCAGGCAGGCGCTCTTCCAACTCCTCCACGAGCCAACGCGAGAAGCTCTTGGTTTCTGTGATGGCGAGTTTGCAGAATTCCGTCCCACTGCAGGCGACAGTTCCTCGAGCAAACGGCGAGCCTTTCACCTGAAATCCGCTCGCGTTCAGTCCGTTCGCCAGTTCGTCGGCATTGATGGTAGGCACGTTCACAACGATAAGATTCTGCATCCCGGTGGCGCGCAGTTCGCCACCCGCGTAACGCTCGGCAAGATTCGCGGCAGCCTGCATCTGATCTGCCGTAATGCGTCCTCGCAGCACCACGGCTCCCACGAAGGAAAGACCGGGGCGCTTCTGCGGATGAATGCCGATGTGGTCGCGATAGACATCGTTCGGCGGATGCTCTTCCACGGCTGGATCAAGTCGAAATCCGATTCGGTCGTGGAGTTCCGCCAGAAAACGCTCTGCAGTCCAGCCGTGGCGGAGAAAGAGGAACTTCAGGCGGGCGCGCTCACGATGTTCCCGCAGCACTTCGGAGTCGCGAAAAACTTCGGCTATGCCCCTGACGACGGGTACAACCTGATCCCATCGAACGAACGCGTTCAAGCGCGCGCCAAGATATGGCTCGGCTGATAATCCCCCGGCCACACGGAGCGAGAATCCAACTTCGGGTTTGCCGTTCACCTTCCGGGTAGTTGCCGTCAGGCCGATGTCGTTGATCTCTGGATACGAGCACCACGAATGGCATCCGGCGATCGAGATCTTGAACTTACGCGGCAGGTTGTAGAAATCAGCATTTCCAGCAAGAAGTTTGGAGACTTCCAGCACAAGGGGAGAAGCGTCGACCATTTCGTCGGCATCGAAGCCAGCGACCGGGCAGCCGGTTACGTTTCGGACCACATCACCGCAGGCTCCCGTGGTGTTAAGGCGGGCCTGCCAAAGACCGTCGAGAACTTCTGGCAGTGACTCAATCGTCACCCAATGTAGTTGAATGTTCTGGCGGACGGTGAGATCGGCAATTCCGTTGGCATGGCGGCGGGTGAGATCAGCGATGGTGCGCAACTGAGTGGAGGTCATGATTCCGTTCGGAATCCGGATGCGAACCATGAACCGCTGCAGCGCTCGTCCTTCCCCGCCACGTCCACCAGTAACGCCTGCGCCGTCGCCCTGCGTGTAAACGCCCCACCAACGGAAGTAGGTTCCAATCCACTCGGGGGGAATTGAGTCGAATCCTTCGCGGGCGAATCGGCGGATCTCTTCCCATCCCTCCCACGGGTTCTTCGCGCGCTTGAGGCGCTCGGCCCGCTGTGCTTTCGTTTCTTTCGCCGCTGTATTTTCTGGTGTCATGATCTCTTTCGCGCAAAAGAAAAACCCACCGCCAAATTGCTCTGGCGGTGGGTCGATGAGTGCTTGATTAAGAAAACCTTCTTAGGTCAGCAGCCTCCCCGCGCCAGTGCACACGCATGCACAACAACAACAAGTGCAACAACACGTAGCGCGAAGATTGAAGCTTTCCGACATTGAGGCCTTGATTTTAAGCGGCTCGGTTGAGCTCGTCAATATCCTCTAGTGACCCTTAGATTCAAAGTTTGAATGAAAAGAATCAGATTTTTGGCATTTGGGCTAGATTCTGGATTCAACACCTTAGATTCAACGACTTAAACTCACAACCGATGTTGAGCGATAATCCTTGGTTACGCAAATTAGCTTCGCCGTCGAGTCCCTGTTAGGAAAGGCGCGCCCTTAACTACATGAAGCATTTTGCCCCTGCGTTTTCGTGGTGCTTCTTCGTTCATGCGGTCTCATTCAGCCGAGCCAAACCCAACTGGAAAGATGCATTCCCGATTTACCAGGCCTATGAGTTGAATTGCAAGCTGATTCCCGTGCAGGCCGAGAAACAGGAAGGAGCTTTGCCGCTGGCGTATTCGTTTGTGCAGCTGAAATCGGATAACCTTATCATGAGCGCAATGAGGAAGGCGGAGGACGAACAGGCGCTGCTCCTGCGGTTTTATGAATGGGCTGGGAAAGAAGGGAACGTGACTTCTCATCTTCCGTCGGGAGCGGAGTCGGCCCGTGAAACGAATCTGATGGAGACGCCGATCGGAGACTTGCCGGTTACGAATTCAGAACTCATGGTTCCCACGAAGCCGAACGAGATCAAAACGGTCGAAATCAAATTTGCTGGAGTGCCAGCCGTAGGTGAGTCGGCACAACAATGAGGGAGAACGCAAGAGGCCCGTATCTCGGTGTCGACATTGGAGGCACCAAGGTTGCCGCGGGAGTCGTCGACGATGAGGGCAAGATTCTCTCCCAGACGCGGACACCAATGGCCGCGAACGGCAGTGCGGAAGCGGGGTTTGACGCTGTCGATAGGGCGATCCGGTCGGTAATGGCAAGCGATGCTGGAAACGAGGTACAGGGCATCGGAATCTGTGCACCTGGTCCGCTGGATCCGCGCAGCGGGGTAGTTCTGAATCCGCCCAATGTTCCCTGCTGGCGAAACTTTCCGCTGGCAGAGAGGGTTCGCGCACTCTACAGGATCCCGGTTAAAGTGGACAACGATGCCAACGCTGCGGCGCTGGCCGAAACTCGATGGGGCGCGGCGCGCGGCTTTCGATACGTGTTTTACGCCACGATCGGTACGGGAATCGGCACCGGCATCGTCTTCGATGGCTCGATTTATCACGGCAAGACGGGCTCAGCCGGCGAAGGAGGTCACGTAAGCATCGACTATCGAGGGCCGGTTTGCGGCTGCGGTAAGCGCGGATGCATCGAAGTGTTAGCCAGTGGCACGGCGATTGGAGCGCGTGCGCGCGCCAAGCTTACTGCTGATCAGTCACGCCATTCCGCAATGGTCGGCCTGGCTAATGGCGATGTAGCGTCGGTCACAAGCGAAACTGTGGCGCGAGCACATGCCGTCGGGGATCCGGTGGCACAAGAGGTTCTCGCTGAGACGGTCGAACTCGTGACTCCCTGGTTGGGAAGTATTGTGGATTTGCTCGATCCCGATGTCATCGTTATCGGCGGAGGCGTCGCGGCGATGCTCCAACCCTTTTTCGAGCAGATTCAGCGGATGCTACCGAAATGGTGCGTCAATCCAACGGCAAATGAGATCCCGTTGCGAATTGCATATTACGGCGCTGATGCCGGCATCGCCGGAGGCGCGGCTCTTTGTGCAAGCTGAGTCCAGAGATGGATTCGGGACACATCAAGTGATCTGAGGACGCTGAAAATGGAATCATTGCGAAGCTTGATTTTTCGTGCTCTGGCCGTATCCGTTGCGGTTTCGGCAATTCTCGTTCATGCGCAAGATCTCCCGAAGGCTCCTCAAGCCGAGGTTTTCACCCTCGCACCGCAGCCCGGCTATTTCACCGAACCCGGAGTTGCAGTGAATCCGACGGATCCCAAACAGGTGGTCGCGGTTTTTCAGGACAATGTTCATGCGTCCTATTCAGAGGATGCCGGTCATAGCTGGCATCCAGCGGAAGGAGTGGATCCAAAGAACTACAGAGTTTCGGGCGACGTTTCGACTGCTTTCGACAACCGGGGTCACGTCTTTGTGTGCTACATCGCTTTCGACAGACTGGGCACTTTCAACTATTGGGCGCACGGGGCGACGCGCAACGGGATTTTCGTGAGGCGCTCGCTCGACGGCGGAAGAACGTGGGAGTCAGAGCACATTCCAGTTGCGGAGCAGCCAACCGCTGCGGGAATTCCCTTTGAAGACAAGCCTTATATCGTGGCAGACAACAGTAAGAGCAAGTTTGCGGGAAATCTGTACGTGGGATGGACGCGCTGGCGGTTGACCGATTCGCAGATGGTGCTTTCGCGCTCAACCGACGATGGCAAGTCGTGGTCACAGCCGATCGAAATCGACGCCCACCCCGGTTTACCGCGCGATGACAACGGCGCAGCGGAAGGATTCGACGGCGCGGTTGGGTCCGATGGCACGCTCTACACCACTTGGAGCCAGGACAACGGCATTATGTTTGCGTCCTCGAGAGATGGCGGCCAGACCTTTTCGCGCGCGCGCGCGATCATCCACACCGCTCCCATCATGTTCGCCATCAATACCCTCGATCGAGCAAACGGATTCCCGCAGATCGCTATCGACCCCAGGAGCGACCGTCTGTACGTCACTTGGAGCGACTATCGCAACGGCGACTTGGATGTGTTTCTTTCGAGTTCAAGTGATCATGGCAAACATTGGACCGCACCGATTCGCGTGAACAACGATCCGGTTCACGATGGGGCTGAGCAGTTCTTTCAGTGGCTAGCGGTGGATCCCATGGACAGTTCGGTCAACGTAGTGTTCTACGATCGCAGGCGCGACCCGGAGAATCGCAAGCAGATCGTCGTCTTGGCGCGTTCCAGCGATGGCGGACTATCCTTCAAGAATTACGCCTGGACTGAAGATCCCTTCGAAGCCGGAGGAGTATTCTTCGGCGATTACAGCGGGCTCGCAGCGTATGGCGGGCGGGTGTACGGAGTTTGGACGGAGAAGCCTGCGCCTCCGCCGCCAACCGACACGAAAGACAAGGATGAAGAAAGCAAGCCAGGGCCAAGAGGCACCGTGGTGAAAGTCGGAACCGCCGATTTCAATACAGCCTCTCACTAACCTTGACGCGGGGCAGTTGGTACAGCCACTACCTTCTGCATCGTCCAGCCCAGGAGAAGCCCGAGGTCATTCATGCAGGTCCCCCCTCTCGCCAAGCAGCGTGAAATGGGATCCTAGCGCGCGTACTTCAAGCGGCACTTGGCTTCTTCTGGCCGGCATCAAACTGGGGGTCGTCAGTTTGTTTGCGGCCGTCTTTCGAATTCCTCGCCGCATCCGGTGCTGTGCAACCGCACAGAGGCAGTTTTATCTTCCATGTGGAATTTGTCCCCATCAATGAGAAGCTCATATCTACATACTTCATTAGAGCCCCACAACGGGCGCATAGCTGTCGCTGGTTGGATTTTGCGGCGGCCGATTCCAAAAAGTTCTTAATCTGCTGCTTTAGCTCCGAATGGTGCTGCGACTCGGTTGCGGGTGAGAGGTTTTCGATGGTACGCGAAGTAGGATAAAGACTCATGCTCTTACGGCTCTTTTCTTAGGCTAGCAGGCCTTTACGCTCTGCGGTTGCGCCAATGTATGCCAAAACACCGCTGCCCAGGGAATGACTCGCTCCACATCGAATTTAACTTTTTGGCAGGGTGCAGATTCTTTTGCCGCGATCCGGACGCGATCAATTTCAAGCCCCTCTGCCTTTTTGTCCTCTAGGTTCCTATCGCATCGATTAAATTGTTGAATACGGTGAATATTGTTGGCCACATTTACTCTAAAGTGGAACCTGAGAGAAATATGAAGTGAGGTTCATTCTTAAAGCTTTGTATCGCCATGTTCTTGCTTGTCTTTACCGAGTCGCTCTGGTCAAGCACCGATCTTCATCTCAGTCAGAATGATGCGCTTGAGGCTCATGGGATTAGCGTGCTGCTGTTTCACAATCAATATCACAAGGTCTTCGGCGACCAGAAAATGAGCGGCTTAGAAATAATCCTGCACGATCAGCGCATCGCGACCAATGGCGACGTGCGCCTCTCCGCCACACCTGCGCAGTGGGACCCGATTCCTGAGGTCGAAGGTCGAAAACGAGGAGCCTCGGCCGATGAAGTCGTCGCGCTCTGTAGTTATTCGGAGCGCGAATTGAAGTATCGCATTGATGTAAGACCTGAGAATGGAGGCTTTCGCGTTGCTGTTCAACTCGATGATCCTCTTCCGTCAGGGCTAGTTGGTAAAGCGGGATTCGATCTGGAATTTGTGCCGGACCTCTATTTCGGCAAGTCGTTTGTCACCGGAGGAAGCACGGGGATATTTCCTCGTCACTCCGATGGTCCCATGGAAAGGGCACCGGGTGGCGCGGCGGAACCGATGCCTCTAGCCAAAAGCGACAAAATTGTTCTGTCTCCCGAAGATCCGCTGACCCGAGTCAGTATCAATTCTGAATCTGGTCCGATCCTGCTCTTTGATGGTAGAAATCAGGCGCAAAATGGCTGGTTCGTCGTACGCACACTACTCCCAGCGAAGAAAACCGGCGATGTGGTCGTCTGGCACGTCAAGCTAAATGTCGTTCCGGATGGAGCCGCCGCCCGGTCATAGGATACAACCAGGTTGGCTATACACCGGAGCGCGAGAAGATTGCTGTGATCGAACTGGATCCGGTCGTTGATACTCCGAGGACAGCTCGCGTGCTGCGCCTAACGCCCGAGGGCGATTGGCGGGAGTCACGATCATTCAGCCAGACTTCCCCGAGCTCAAAGATAGGTGGCCATTTCTGTGGTACGAAAACGAGTATGTTGTCGATGCGGCCACTTCTTTCATTCTTGCCGCGAACGCGGCCAATGCCGAAACAAAATCCAGCAAGTGAGAGGGTGTGAGGGCTCCGGGAATGCTATTGGGATCTAGCGAGCCTGATCGGCGCGTACGGTGCGCAATCCGAATACACCGCGAATTTCATTCCCATTTGTTGCCGCGAATCGCACCGTTATCTTGCTTTTGCCGGTGAGCAATTCGGACGGAATTGCGTAGCTGACATCGGTCAACGGAGACTCCTGATCAGGACTGCGCGTGGGCTCGATGCGATCAGCGATCTTTTGACCGTCGACCAAAATCTCGAAGCTGCTCTTTCGCCATGCCTCGCCGCCGTAGGTTATCCAGAGCGCGAGAGGGTGCGTGTTATCTACCGGCAGGTCGAAAGAGAACCAGCCTTTTCCGCCCCGGCCGTGATGTCCTCTCCACACCAGAGGCTTAGACTCATCTCCTTGCTCGTTGAAGTCGCGCTCCGATTGCATTTCTCCTGGCTGGGCAAAAGCGATCGTCGCTGCTTGGAGCTTGTGCTGCCTCTCTTGCTCAGCTTTGTACTCGGCTGATCGCCTGCTCCATTCTTCGGGAGTGAAGACATCCCAGTAGACTGCATATCTTCGGCGAGGCAATTCATAAAGAGGGGCGAATTCGATGTCCTTGGTTAGCCCGACTCCAGCCGTCTTGAACCATCCCAGTTTGCCAGACTCAGGTTTGAGCCACTGCTCGACCGATTTATCAACTACGAGAGGAGGCGCAGTGGGTCCTTTCGGAGTCTCTTCTTCGCCTTCACCTTGGGGGATTTCTGGTCCCAGATCTCCTGCCAGAACGAGTGGTCCCCACATCAGCGCCATTCGGCTGGGGTTATCTGGCAAGGGGTCCTCACGCAAAACCTTGGGGAGAACGAGATCTACGGTGTCGCCTTGCTTCCAGACACGGTTGATCTTGACATAGGAATCCGCCGGTGGAAGACCTTTCACAGAACGGCCATTCACTTTCACACTGAACCCATCGCCAGCCCAATGCGGCCGTCGGAGAGCAAGGGTGAAGGTCTTCGGAGTTTTGGTTCGGATTTTCACCGAAGCAGTTGAGCCAATCGGAAAGTCGGTCGCCGTCTCCAGTTCTACGTCCGCCGAGTCCCAGTGGGCGGTAGACGGAGCGTAGAGGCTAATCCAAAACTCCTCGGAGTTCTTGTAGTAATAGATTCCGGCACCGTGCAACGCGTGGCTTTCCATGCTCGTACCAACGCAGCAGGTGAAGTCCTCAAACATGCGTTGGTATTCGTGTTGCACTCCGCGACCTACTGGGAGCATGTACGTGACGGTTCCGTCGCGAGGATCCTGCGAAGAAAGGATGTGGTTAAACAGTGCGCGCTCGTGAAAATCGGCGTAGCGGATATCGGGCTCGACGGAGAAAAGCGTGCGCGTCATTTTTAGCATGTTGTACACGTTGCATGTCTCGGCCGTGCGCCCATCGACCATGTCGTTTAACTTGTCGGGTGAGCCAAAGTATTCGTTCTTGCCGTCGCCTCCAGTGGCAAAGCTGTAGTGGTTGACGACTTCGTTCCAGAAAAACCTCGCGGTTTCCTCATCGGCCTGGTTGCCCGTGTATACGTAGCGCATCAGCGCACCGTAGACTTTCGGGATTTGTGTGTTGCCGTGGGTGTGCGCAATTACGTCGTGATCTTCCGAGAGAGGATCGAGGATGGCTTTCTGATGGAATTTGTCGGTGAGGGTCAGCCAGCGCTCATCACCTGTGTCGGCGTACAGCTCGGCGAGAACTTCGTTCATACCGCCAAACTCGGTGCCCAACATGCGTTGCAGTTGATCGTCGTTTAAGCGGGAGAGCGTCTTCTCGACCCATTCCGCAAATTTGATCTCCACTTGCAACGCGGTTTGATTGTCGGTATATCGGTAGGCGTCTCGTAGTCCGGCAAACAGTTTGTGCTCGACATACCATGGAGACCAGAGACCGTTCAGATCAAACCCTCCGGATTTGATGACACCGTTACTCAAATCAACGAAGCGCTGTTTCCCGTCAACACCTTGATTGTCTTGCAAAGCGCCGATGTAGCCGTCGCCCTGCGCATCTTGAATCTCTTTCAACTGCTCCACCATGTAGTCGGCTCGCTCTTTGAAGCGAACGTCTCCGGTCGCTGCCCACATCAAACTGACGGCGGAGAGATAGTGACCTGCAATGTGTCCTGTGAGGTTGCGACCCGGCCCATCCCAACCGCCGTAACCTTCGGCCTTGGGCTTGAGTCCCGCACGTTGCCTAAGAAATGCAAGCATGCGGTCCGGTTGCAGTTCGAGCAGGTACTTGGCGTCTGCGTCTTGAGCGGCTTTGAGCGGGCCTCCCGTGAGCCGGACATGGTTTAAGGGAAGCGGATGCAGCTTGATCGTTTTGTTCCCCTGCTGTTCGGCAAAACTCTGATTTTGGGCTGTCGCTCGCGACGGCTTGACGCAGATAAAACAGCAGATGAGTAGCGCAACCATCTTCACGCAAGTTACCTGAACTGACAGAGTCCTGGGATTCCCCATGGCAGCACCTCGGCAAACGTTTACTCTTGCATCTTGCAAGCCGCATCTCGACCCGCATTGCATTTTAAGAATTACTTGCGAAAATCTCCGTCGATCATTCGCCAGATTCCTAACGGGTTGGCCTCTTTTAGCTCATCGGGCAGAGCAACGTCGGGAAATCCCTGATAGCAGACCAGGCGAGCGAAGCGAAAGATCGCCTGAGTACCTACTGACGTTGAACGGCCATCGGACGTAGATGGATATGGCCCGCCGTGGACCATCGCGTGCGAGACCTCGACTCCCGTCGGGAAACCGTTGAAGATAAGGCGGCCCACTTTCGTCTCCAGAATATTGACGAGATCGGCAAAATCGCGAAGCTCTTGTTCCGTTCCATGAATCGTCGCCGTTAGATGGCCCTCGAGAGAATTTGAAATCTCGAGAATCTGGTCTCGGCTTGAATGGCGCACTAACAGAGTGGTTGGGCCGAAGATCTCGGCGTCTAGCTCCGAA
>Ga0126378_10003049_pt1 | contig 12599 bp, 9 predicted proteins | sample PanSoiMetPlot_23_FD_92587 | JGI IMG/M metagenome (GOLD analysis project Ga0126378, IMG submission 92587) | Tropical forest soil microbial communities from Panama - MetaG Plot_23 | ecosystem: Environmental > Terrestrial > Soil > Tropical forest > Bulk soil | place: Panama | collected 2016-02-17
GAAAGCCAAGGCGATAGCCAGGGCGTAGAGGGCAATAGAAAGTTTGCCTTTTGCGTCTGCACCCATGGCCCGCTGCAAAGGCGAGTCCTTGCCGTGATGCTTTACCAGCGATGCTTGCAGGATGGAGTAGGCCACACCGCTCATGAACAAGACGACGCCGTAAATGGCCGAGGGCCACAGCCGGAATGGTTCTTGGCCCATCCATCCAGTTACGGCTGGAATCAGAGAGAGCCAGAAAAGCAAGTACAAGTTTGCCCAAAGAATTTTTCCGTTGACGCTGCGGCTGGCTTGGAGCAGATGGTGATGATTGTTCCAGTAAATGCCGATGTAGAGAAAACTGAGGACGTAAGCGAGAAAGGGCGACCAGACGATTTGCAAGGCAGCCAAATCAGACGCCCCGCGCGGAATCCTCAGATCCAGCACCATGATGGTGATGAGGATCGCCAGAACGCCATCGCTGAATGCTTCCAGCCGCCCCTTGGACATCGCATGCCTCCGGAACACCACACTCGCCTTCCGTGTGTTTCGTGCCAAATCCGCCAAGAGGCTACTGTCTCGCGCGTCCAAACAACCGCCACACCAGCCCTTTGGCGTTCAGCTCTTTTCCAACGCGTTTTCGCGTAGATAAAGAAACAAAGGAAAGCCCAGCGATACGCCGACCGTTAGCGTTCCGACCATCGGCAGCCACAGATGGCGCACGCCGAGGCGTTTGCCTTCGCGGCGGAGAAAGAAAATCAACACCACGGCGGAAACCATCACGTCCATGCCGAAGAACCCGCCGATCCGAGTAGAGAACAGTTCGCGGACGAAAAGCCCCAGCGGCAAGCCGTGCTGTTCGACCACCCACGGCACGAATTGCGAATACGGCAGCAGAATGCCGAGAACACAAAAAACGAAGTAGACGGTTTTGCGATTCATGGGCTCCGATTCCTCCCGCACCGTTTCGAGATGTTTGCGATGGGCTTCTCGCTGTAGTTACAGCTTAGCAGCTGGATGGCCAAATGCGGCAAATCGCGCCTATGGCGCTGCGGAACTGCGATAGACTGGCACACGCATTTATTGCCGAATCGCTAAGGCTGCCCGTGCGCCTGATAAAACCGCTGGCCATCGCCGCGCTGCTGCTTGCTCCTGCGACGGTGCTTGCGCAGCAACCCGACGAAAAGGAATCTGCCGCCGTCTTCGAACTTGGCGCCGCGGGCGCCTGGAATCTCAAAAACGCCGTATCCGGCTTCGGCCCTACCATGGCGGTAGAGGTCACTCCGATCGAACATTGGCTCGAACTCGAAGCCGGCGTCACACCGCTCTTCAGCCGCCACGCGACCGAATGGAGCGCCGATCTGCTTTTCAAAAAGCCCTGGAGCCTCTCGAAGAAAATCGAGTTTATGGCTGGCGCCGGTCCCGAGTGGATTCACACCAGGGAATCCGGCGCGTCCAGCAACTCCGTCGGCGCCGAGGCGGTGCTCGACTTCATGTTCTGGCGCTCCCGCAAGCATCGTTTCGGTTGGTATCTCGAACCGACTTACGAGTACAAATTCGGGCCGGGCCACGAGCATGCTCTCGGCCTCAATGGCGGAATTTTGATCGCCATCCCGTAGCGTTCTTTTTCAATCCCAAGTTGGAAGAGATTTCTCCATGAGTCAGGAAAAGAAATCCCGGGCTCATCAGCAGAATGCCCGCCATCGCCGAGCCCTGTTCGAATGACCGAAGCTGGCGGCTAGTGGTAGACTGGCCCGCGGTGGAGGGTAGAGACATGGCGAAAAGAGCGAAGCAAAAGAAAGCAAGCCGGGGCGCGAAAAAAGTTAAAGCCAAAGCGAAGTTGAACGCGAAGAAGGCACCAAAGCGGAAGGCGGCTCGTAAGCCGGTGGCATACCGGGGAGCCGCCGGCCGGCAGCAGATCGTGTTTGGCGACCAAAGCGTCGAGACCGTCAAGTTGAAGCGTCGCGCTCGCACCGCGGCTGCGGGAGCAGGCGGCGGAGACTTTGGCGGAGCTTCGGTAGTTGAGAACGTGGATTCCGAGAGCGCCGACGAATTGTTGGAGGAAGGGCAGACCTTTGAGGCGGGAATTGTGAGCGGTGTGGAAAACGCTCCTGATGCCGATCAAGGCGAAGTGCGCACGCGTGAAGTTCCGCAAGACGACGTGCCCGAAGAGTACGACGACAAAGACCGGCCGTAATGCTCGCCTGCAAAGGGAACTCTGAAAAAGCGGGAGGTTTGCATAGCATTCCGCGAAAACGAGACTCTTACCGCGGCCGTTCGCAAGATCATCCATGTAGACATGGACGCGTTTTATGCGTCGGTCGAACAGCGCGACGATCCGCAACTGCGCGGCAAGCCGGTCATTGTCGCATGGCGCGGCAATCGCTCCGTGGTCTGCGCCGCTTCCTATGAAGCTCGGCAGTTCGGAGTTCGCTCGGCGATGCCCGCGGTTCGAGCGGAGCGCCTCTGCCCCAATGGCGTATTCTTGCCGCCGGATTTCCCTCGCTACCGGACCGTCTCACATCAGGTGCGCGAAATCTTTGCACGCTACACGGATCTGATTGAACCGCTGGCGCTTGACGAAGCGTATCTGGACGTCTCCGAAAACAAAATGGGACTCTCCACAGCCACGCAAGTCGCGCGCACGATTCGCGAGCGGATTCGCGCGGAACTCCACTTGACAGCATCGGCGGGCGTGGCTCCGAACAAATTTCTCGCCAAGATTGCTTCGGACTGGAAGAAACCGGACGGACTGTTCGTCATCCAGCCGGAGGAAGTAGATTCGTTTCTGCTGCCGTTGCCGGTGGGCCGCCTGCCCGGAGTCGGCAAGGTCACGGAAGAGAAGCTAAAAGGTTTAGACGTGACGACCATCGCCGAGCTGCGGAAGATGGAGTTAGCAACACTCGAAGGCCGCTTCGGCCGCTATGGCGTGCGTCTGTACGAGTTGGCGCGCGGAGTCGACAACAGCAAAGTGATCCCAGACCGGCCCACAAAATCCATTTCCTCCGAGGACACTTTTGAACGCGACCTGCTGCTGGCCGAGATGGAGCCGATGATCCGCAAACTCGCCGAACACACTTGGGCCGCATCGCGCAAGGAATCCCGAATCGCTCGCAGCGTGGTCCTCAAACTGAAGACCGCCGAGTTCAAGATCATCACCCGCAGCCATACGCCGCCCTCTCCGCCGTCCTCTTGCGACGAATTGACGAACATCGCTCTATCGCTTCGCGACCGCGTCGGTCTGAACTCAGGCCAGCGTTTCCGCCTCGTCGGCGTGGGTCTCAGCAACTTCTGCGACCTCGACGACACCTCTGCCCAGCCGGCTCTCTTTGGTTAGCTGGGCGTCAATACTGGATCGTACGGGCTGCTTCACTCCGCCCTCAGCGCATGCATGGGATCCACACTGGCGGCACGACGCGCGGGAATGAGAGCGGCGACCAGCGCTGCCAGCAGAAGCAACGACGTGGCCGCAGAGAGCGTCAGCGGATCCCACGGCTTTACTCCGAAAAGTTGGCTCCCGATCAGATGCCCTACGCCGATCGCCGCCGGAATGCCCAACGCCAGCCCGACGCCGACCTGCCCGAAAGCTCCGCGCAGCACGAGGGCCAACACCGAACCGCGGTCAGCGCCCAGCGCCATGCGCACGCCGATCTCGCTCGCCCGCTGCTCCACGCCATAGGCAGTCACTCCGTAGAGTCCAACGGCGGCTAGCACAACTCCGAGCCCTCCAAACAGCGAAGTCAGACTCGCGATCATGTTCTCTTGAGAAAAGCCAGCGTGAATGACCTCCGAATAGGACCGAACGCCGCTCGTCACCAAATTCGGATCCACGTTCGCCAGCGCCTTCTTCACCCGCGCTGCGACGCCGGGTGGGTTGCCCGGCGCCCAAATCACGACGTTGTATAGGTAATGCGACCAAATCTCGCGCTCTTCTGCTTCGGGATCATCGAATCGCGTGGTTTGCGCTTCCGGTAGGAAATACATAGGCTGCGGTCGAGCGCCGAAGTCGATGTCGGAAGCGACGCCAACAATTTCGTACATCCCCGCATTCTTCTCTGGAACGGGGCCGAAATGCTGCCCGATGGGATTCTCATTGGCGAAGAATCTCTTCGCAAAAGCCTCATTGACGACCGCGACAGGACCCCTTCCCGCGTTGTCTGCGTCAAGGATGGCGCGCCCCATGACCATCGCGTTCCCGAAAGTCTCAAAAAATCCCGGGGTCACGCGCGTTGAACCGGCTGAACCCTGGTCCTCGGGTTTGCCCTCAATTTGGATGTTATGAGTCACAAGCCAGCTGGGTGGGGCCTCGAGTATCGAACCGACCATGCGGACGCTAGGGATGTTGCGCAGACGGTCCTCGATGTCTCGGAAGAGTGGCACGAGTTGTTCCTGTTTGTAGCCCGAATCCTTAGGGTCGACCGAGGCCAGATAACGGCCGCTGGTTTCGAATCCGAAGTTCTGTCGCTCCCGATTGCGCAGGCTCTGGCCGAGCATCGCCGCGGCGCTTAGAAGTACAAGCGATACAGCCGCTTGTCCGATCACCAGTGTCTTCTGCGCCCATTGGCGATTGCGCGCCAAAAAGCGATTCACTCCGCGCAGCGCTTCGATGGGCTCGGCCCGCGAGACCATCCAAGCCGGTGCAATGCCGAAGATGACGCCTGTGACCAGCGAAATTGCCAACGCGAAGAGCAGCACCGGAGGAGACGGCGCGGCGCTCACGGGAATCCAGCTGTCCGGTTGCGTGAAAGCAAGGTGCAGTATGAGCTTGGCGCCAGCATGCGCCACGACGACACCCACGACGGCGCCGAAGATACTGAGCATGAGGCTCTCGGCTAGCGCGCCGAGCACCAGCCGTGCTCGGGACGCACCCAGAGCAGCTCGGATCGCCGATTGATTTCGGTTCCTCAGTCCTCGCGCCAACAGCAGATTGGCAAGGTTGGCGCAGGCTACCAACAGCACGCAAAAAGCTGCCATCAGGAGCAACCACAAACTTTCTTTGTAGTCTTCGCGCATCAAAGAAACACCTGCCCCGCCCGGCGTCAGGTGCAGCGTCTGCTTCTCCCAGAGCTTCTTTTCCTGCGGCCTCATATCCGGCACATGGCTCGCGAGCCATTCGTGCAGCTCCACCTGAAGCTGCGCCTCGAGAGTTTTTGGATCGGCGCCCGAGCGGACGCGGCCGGTCAGGTCGAGCCAAGCCAGTCGTGGATTCTTCAAGCGGGATGTTGCACCAGCGATGAGGGGCTCGGTCGTCAGTGGCAACCAGAAATCGGGCATGTCCGAGGCAGCGATTTTTGCTCCGAAGAAGCCCGGTGGGGCAATACCGATAATCGCGAATGGCTGACCGCTGAACTGGTACGTCGCTCCGACCATCGAAGGGTCGGAGCCATACTTCCCTTGCCAAGCGTGGAAACTCAACACGGCGACCGGCGGCGCTCCTTCGCGATCGTCGGCATCTGTGAAAAAACGTCCGCGCCACGCAGAAATGCCGAAGGTCTCAAAGAAATTAGCAGAGACGTACTCCCCGTTGGCCATTGCGACAGGAACTGGCGAGCCGGCGCGCCGCACGCTCAAGTGGGCGTTAGCCTCGCCGAGCTGGAACGCGGCCAGTTGCTCAAACCCCGGTGTGCCCGCACGCAAAAGCTTGTACGCCTCCCACGAGAAGAGATTCCAATCGTTCTGCGGCCGCCCGTTGCCGTCTCCCTGCGTGTATCCGTCCGAGTAACAGCACACGACGGCATCGCCGATGCGCCAGAGCTGTTCGGGCCTGGTAACTGGCAGGGACCTGAGCATCACCTGCTGCACCAGCGTGAAAATCGCCGTGGTGGCTCCAATGCCGAGCGCGAGCGTCAGAACGGCCGTCAAGGTGAAGGCTGGTGATCGTCTCAGCTGTCGCAGGGCAAAGTTGACGTCTCGCCAGATGCCGTCCAACCACGGAGTCGCAATGTAAAGACGTTGCTTCATGCGCTTAATTCCTCTTCATGCGCCGGGCAAATCGGTTTGTAAGCGCAGCTTCGGCAAACCGAGGGCATCGGTCGCGGCGGAAACTGCCCCGCGCGAATGTCGGCCGCGGCTTCCTGCACGATGTTTTGGGCTTCTTGAAGCTGTTTCGAATCGCGCGTGGTCACCTGAACCTGGTTGTCTTGCAAATAGTGGAAGACCAGCTTTACCGGATTCCATTCAAAAATTTCCTTTGCCGCCAGCGCGTACAGGCTAAGCTGCAAATCCTTTTTCGCCAGCGACTCCTTCTTGGGCCGGCCCGTCTTGTAGTCCACAATTTCCACGTCGTTACGCCCGAGAGAATTCACTTGGTCCATGCGCCCGGTGATAATGACGTTGTGCTCGAGCGGCAATTCAAAGCGTTTTTCCTGCTCGAGGACCTCCGGCCGTGCACCCATCACCGCCCTATGAAACACGCGCAACTGCTCGATGCCGTCCTTCTTGTATTCCGCTTCCTGATATTCGTCTTCGAAGCCCACCGACCGCCATTCCAATTCGAAAATCCGCTGCACGTCCTCAAACGGCAGCTTATTTCCTTTGCGCAGCTCGCCAAGGAACCGTTTCACCGTGTTGTGCATGATGCTGCCGAAGCTGAGCGAAGCCTTCGGCCCTTCTTTCAGCGACCACAGATACCCGAACAAATACTGTTGCGGGCACGTCCGGTAGCCGTTCACCGCCGACGGGCTCAGCGTCAGCGGCTCCGCCGACGGAGGATGAAACGTCTCCGCCCAATCCGCGATGCGCGAGAAGATTTTCGCGGGGCCCTGGACCGTGGGGAAAAGCTCCAAGCTGCCCGAGGCACGGCCTTTGGCCGCGGCTTTCTCAGGAAACGTGGGCATCTTCGGCATGAGTTGACGCGCGTCCCGCCGTCGCACCGCCGGCTCCATCAAAATGTCTTCGATAAATACAGGAACTCTGCCCTTTGGTTCGGTCAGCGTGGTAAGCGTCAGCCGCTCCTGCGCGCGCGTCAGCGCCACATAAAAAAGCCGCCGCTCTTCCTGAATGTGGAACTGCTCCGCCGGTTCGCCTTCCTTCATCAGCCTTGCGGGAAATTCGAAGACGTGCGGTCGTTCCGGCGCCGGGAATTTCCTGTTGTTCACGCGCAGCAGAAAGACCTGCGGAAACTCCAGCCCCTTCGCACCGTGCGCGGTCATCAGCTTTACCGCGTCCGCCGGCGCGTCGTCTTCGAGCGCGATGACTCCTCCCGCCTGCTCAAAATAGTCGAGGTACTCGATAAACTCCGGCAGGCTGCGCGTGTCGCTCTTGGGCTCCCATTCCTTCGTAAACTCGGCGAGCCGCGCGACGTATTTGTAGTCCTGAGCGTTCGCGCGCTGTGCGACTTCCAGCCATTCGAGCAAATCCGCCAAAATCTCGCGCGCGGTGTGGCGGCGCATGGTTTTGCGATGCTGGGAGAGAAACTCTAGCAACAGTGCCAGCCGCGCCTTCGATCCATCGAAAGGCAGCTCGGATTGCGGCGCTTGCAGTGCGTCGTAAAGTGCCGTGCCGCGTTTTTTCGCGGTGCGCTCGGCAAGCCGCACCAGCTCAATCGCCTGCAAGTTCCATGCCGGGGCAGAAAGCACTCGCGCGCAGGCAATGTCGTCAAACGGCCGCGCGATCAATCGCAGATACGCAAGCACATCCCTCACCAGAGGATGTTCCAGGATAGAAAGTCGGCTGATGACAAAAGGAATCTTTCTCGCGGAAAGCTCACGCACCAGTTCATCGCGGTGTGCGTGCTGACGGTACAACACGGCGCAGTCCATCCACCGGCGCCCGGCGGCCCCTGAAGCATGGACGCGCTGCAACTCGCCGGCCACCCACCGCGCCTCTTCTTCGTCGGAAGCGAATTCGACAATGCGAATCTTCTCGCCTTCAGGGCGAGTCGTGGTCAGGAGTTTCTTGGGGAAGTCGGCGCTGACCGTGTTTTGCCCGATCACCTGGGTGGCCACGCGCAAAATGTTGGGCGTCGAGCGGTAATTTTCCGTCAGGCTGACGCGGAATTTGTGCGAATCGTCGCCAGCCTTCGACCCGGCAAATTTTTCGAGGAAAAGCTGAAAGCTCGCGAACGACGCCCCGCGAAACCGGTAAATCGCCTGGTCGTTGTCCCCAACCGCAAAAATATTTCGCGATTCGCCCGCCAGCAGCTCCAGTAGCCGCAGTTGCGCGATGTTGGTGTCCTGAAATTCATCCACCAGGATGTACCGGTAGCGCTGCTGGAGCGCTTGCCGCAGCGTCGTGTCCGTATCCAGCAAAGCCACCGCGCTGGGGATCAACGATCCCAGAGAAACCCGCTTCTTTTCGCGCAGCAGTTCCTCGCTGGCGCGATAGGCCCGCGCAATTTCCTGCTCGCGCGCCACTAGCTCTTCTCGCTCGGCCAGCGTGTCAGCGTCCAGAAACGCCCGCTCCTGTTGCAATTCGCGTGCGAGCAAGTCCGCGTACTGCTGGTAATCTTCGGCCGAAACCAGTTCATCCTGGCAGCGCGAGAAAAATTCCACAAAGTCGCTCAGAAATTCGCCGGGCTCCGCCAGCCGGCGGTATTTGTCGAGCTGCAACCGCGCCAGGTTCCTACGCAGCAGGATCCAGTGATCCTCCTTGCCGAGCAGCACGCGCTGCGGATCGGTATCTTGCAGCAGCGATTCACAGAAAGAGTGAAACGTGTCGAGGGTCACCGCTTTGCCACGCTCGCCGGTGGTTTTCACCACCCGAGCCTTCATTTCGCCAGCGGCTTTTTTCGTGAACGTCAGCCCGAGGATGTTTTCGCCGGTCAGCTCTGGACTGGAATCGAGCAGGTGCCTGATGCGCTCGGTGATAACACGGGTCTTCCCCGTTCCCGCGCCCGCAATTACCAACAGCGGCCCTTCGCCATGTAGGATCGCCCGCCGCTGCGCCTCGTTCAACCGCAAGCCGCCGTCTTCGAGCGGCGCCATCTCAAACAGGGTTGCCATGAATTACAAAGGTTAGCCGAATTCCCGGCGAATACGAAATGAAGGATGAGCGTGGACCACAAACCGCACACCGCCCTTGTTGCTAGGCAAGCCAAGCCGAGTGCCGCTCGAATGCCGTCCGCGGCGGAGAAGCTCATTTCGTTTATCGTTGGGATTTGCGTCCTGCAGCTACGTCCGCGGCGAATTGTTTCGATTGTCCGCGAGGCACGGTCAGCGAATCCCATTTGCCGGTCGCTTTGGCGGTCAGGTGTTTCGCCAGAAACACGATTTGCCCGATGTGATAGGCGTAGTGTCCCATCTGCCGGTTGATGGCCTGCATCACCGAGTGCGGCTCCGTGCGAATCGTGACCGTGCGGCCCAAATCCGCATCCGTCAGGGGCTCCAGCGCATCGAAAACATACTTCCAACCGCGCTCCCATAATTCCATCAGCGCCGCGCGCGTCTTCGGAGCATCCTCGAATTCGCCGTCACGGTTGCGGTCCGGTTTCTCTCCGTCGGTGGTAAGAAAATCCATCCACCGCGAGCGCGCGTTCCCGGCCATGTGCTTCACGATAATGGCAATGGAGTTCGACTCCGAGTCCATTACCGCGAACAAATTTTCGTCCGAACATTGCCCCATGGCCCGCTCGGCGAGTTTTTTGTTGTACCGAAACAGGTCGATCGAGTCCTTCACGTACGAGGTCGTAAATTGGTGTGCCATAACGCCATTCTGTTCCTGGCCGCCGTTCTGTCAACTCAAATCCATCCTTGCTGGTAGGAGGCCAAACAAAACAGAGGCTCGCCCGTCTAAGCTCTGAGCCCGTGACCGCCACGTGGCAGCGAGGACCCGGGGGCGTTCGAAAACGCTTGACAATTCGCTTTTTATTCGCCTACGATATCGCCCTGCGAAACCTGTTTCTCGGAGGAATCGCCAGATCGCAAAAAGGAATTCACAATTCGGTTGTATAGAAGCTTGGGAGGAATCAGCTATGACTATTGGACAATCGCTGTTGCCGGAATTCGATCAGGAAATGCAAAGCACCCGCAAGGTACTCGAGCGCTTGCCGGATGAGAAATGGAATTGGAAACCACACGAAAAGTCTGGCACCCTCGGCTGGCTCGCCGGCCACGTTTCCAATATGGTGAGCTGGCTGCCGTACACCATCCAGACCGAAGAGCTGGATTATGCTCCGGTGGGTGGCCCGGCTTACGAGCCGCCCAAAATCACGAACCGCAAAGAAGCGCTTGCGGAGTTCGACAAGAACGTGACGGAGGCAAAGTCCGCGCTCCAGCGCGTCAGCGACGCCGAAATGATGAAGAACTGGCGGCTGCTCGCCGGCGGCCAGGAAATCTTCGCCATGCCGCGCATCGCCGCAATTCGCGGGATGGTGCTCAATCACCACACCCATCACCGCGCGCAGCTCACCGTGTATTTGCGCCTGCTGAACGTCGCGGTGCCGGGTCTCTACGGCCCCAGCGCCGACGAATCGCAACCAACCTCCGCCGCCGCAAATTAGCCAGTGGCAGAGACTTCAGTCGGCGCTCTTCGAGTCTTTGCAAGGGCGTAGCTTTACCCCTCGGCGCATTCAAAGGGGCTGCTGCGCCCTTTCGCATCCTGTGGCGTGCTTGAAGCCGTAGGGGCGGCCTTCCGAGACGCCGCCCGCTTTCTTCCCACCGTTACACGGTCGTCCGCGCAAGTTGGTGTTTGGGTCCAGAAGCATCCCGTTTTGCATCGCGCTATACTACTGTTCGTCGCTCCTCTGTTGTTCGGCCTTCGGAGGTCTGTATGAACACCGAGACTCCCGTCATTCTTTCCGTCGTCCGCACGCCCATCGGAAAATTTCAGGGCGGCCTCGCCGGATTCTCCGCTCCCGAACTCGGCGCAAAAGTTGTCGCCGAAGCCATTCGACGCGCCGGCCTCGAGCCCGCGCAAGTGGATGAAGCCATCCTGGGCAACGTCGTGCAAGCCGGACTCGGCCAAAATCCCGCGCGCCAGGCCGCTCTCAAAGGCGGCTGCGACCCGCGCATCGCGGCCATGACCATCAACAAAGTTTGCGGCTCCGGCCTGAAAGCGGTCGCGCTGGCGGCGCAAGCCGTGCAACTCGGCGAATCGGAAATCGTTGTCGCCGGCGGCATGGAATCCATGTCGAATTGTCCCTATCTTTTGCCCCAGGCGCGCACCGGCTATCGCCTTGGCGACGCAAAAATTGTGGACTCCATGATTCACGACGGTCTATGGGACGTGTACGAGAATTTTCACATGGGCATGACCGGGGAACTCGTCGCCGAAAAATACGGCATCACGCGCGAAGAACAAGATCGCTTCGCCGTTGAGAGCCATCAGAAAGCCGTTCGCGCGCGCAAGTCCTGCTTTTTCGAAGCGCAGATTCTTCCGGTCGAAGTTCCGCAGAAAAAAGGCGATCCCGTGGTCATCAAGTATGACGAGTCCCCGCGCGAAGACACTTCCCTCGAAGTGCTCGCGAAGCTGAAGCCCGCGTTCAAAAAAGATGGCACCGTCACTGCCGGGAGCGCACCCGGCACCAACGATGGCGCGGCGGCCCTCATCGTCACGAGCGAACGCAGCGCGTCGCGCCTCGGCAAAGAGCCCATCGCGCGCATCGTCGCGCAAGCCGTCAGCGGCGTCGAGCCAAAGTGGGTGATGATGGCGCCAGTAGACGCGGTTGAAAAGTTGCTCGCAAAAACTGGATGGGACCGCGACAAGGACGTGGATCTGGTCGAACTGAACGAAGCGTTTGCAGTGGCCGCGATTGCCGTCACCCGCCAGCTCAAACTCAACCCCGAAAAAGTCAACGTGAACGGCGGCGCCGTCGCGCTCGGCCATCCCATCGGCGCGAGTGGCGCGCGCATCCTCGTCACGCTGCTTTACGAATTGCAGCGCCGCAACCTCAGGCGCGGCATCGCCGCCCTTTGCCTCGGCGGCGGCAACGCCGTCGCCCTCGCCGTCGAACGCTATTAACACTCGCGTTCAAATTTTCCTTTGGGGGCAGAGCACCGCTGCGCCCTGGCTTGGCACGATGTGGTTCGATCGCGCGCTACACGTTGGAAGGTTGCGGTGTGAGGTCCGTCCTACTGGTGCCCAGGTCGGTCCCGCAATAGGGGCAGAACTTGTCTAGTTCGGCGACTTCGCGCTTGCAGTTCGGGCAAGACGGCTGCAAGTTGCATTTGCAGTTGGGGCAGAAATTGAACCGCGCGCTCACCGACGCGCTGCATTGCGGGCACGGATACGGCAGCGGCTCGCGCATTAGAAGATAAATGACCAAGCCAATGAGTCCCCAGGTTGGAAAAAAAATCAGCATCAGAATGGTCCATAGCGCCGAGTTCATGCCGCGGCGGGCTGCATCGCGGTTGACGTACGCCACCAGGAAGATCAAAAACGCGAAAAAGATGCTCATCAGGGTAACGATGCCAGCCAAGGCGAAAGAAGCCAGCACGATGTGACCGTGCTCGGTGAGCTCGGGCGGAAAGACTACGTCGCCGCGTTCGGGAGCGGTCAAGTTCACCAAGAGCGCGATGCCCTGGGCAAGGAGAAACAGCACGACAACTAAAACCATCACCCATCTTGGAATGATGCGGAACTCGTCCCAAAAGCGCAGTTTTTCCTTTCTCCGGCGGACGCGATTCAGCCGCAACCTTTCGTTGAACGTGCTCGTCACTTTTTGTGAGTAATCAGCCATCTTTCTC
>Ga0126378_10003050_pt1 | contig 12597 bp, 11 predicted proteins | sample PanSoiMetPlot_23_FD_92587 | JGI IMG/M metagenome (GOLD analysis project Ga0126378, IMG submission 92587) | Tropical forest soil microbial communities from Panama - MetaG Plot_23 | ecosystem: Environmental > Terrestrial > Soil > Tropical forest > Bulk soil | place: Panama | collected 2016-02-17
CGTTGACAAGGCCCATGGAGCCACGCATCCTGATCAGAGTTCGGACTAGTGTCCGCCAGGCGGACGGAAGGACAGAGGGGCGCCACATGAATCAGCCCGCTCCACGTTCGGCGCCCGCTCCCAGTCTCATGCCCAGCCCGGTACCCGAGCGAGCCAGAGGTCCGCTGTCTGGCGTCGTCGTGGCCGACTTCTCCAGGGTGCTGGCAGGCCCCTATTGCACGATGCTGCTTGGCGACCTCGGCGCGGACGTGATCAAGGTCGAGAGCCCGGCGGGCGATGACACCAGGCGTTGGATGCCGCCGACCACCAATGCGGGAGTGTCGACCTATTACCTGGCGATCAACAGGAACAAGCGATCGGTCGCGCTCGACCTCAACCATGTCGGCGATCTGGCCTCCGCGCGCGAACTGGCCCGCAGGGCAGACATCTTCGTAGAGAACTTCAAGCCGGGCGGGCTGGCCAGGTTCGGCCTGGACTACGACGCGGTCCGCGCCACCAACGCCAGCATCGTCTATGCCTCGATCAGCGGTTTCGGCGCGCACGGCGGCGAGCACCTGCCAGGCTACGACCTGATGGTCCAGGCGATGTCGGGCCTGATGAGCCTCACCGGCGACCCGCAGGGCCCGCCCTACCGGTCCGGGATCTCGGTCTTCGACGTCATCGCTGGCCTGCACACGACGATCGGCATCATGGCGGCGCTCAGCCACCGCGCGCACACGGGTGAGGGCCAGCACGTCCAGGTCAGCCTGATGGCTTCGGCCTTGTCCGGGATGGTCAATCAGACCAGCGCGCAGGTGGCCGGCGGCGTGGTGCCGTTCCGCATGGGCAATGCGCACCCCAGCCTGTATCCCTATGAGCCGCTTCCTACCGGTGACGGCGAACTCATCGTGACCGCAGGCAACAACACCCAGTTTCGCAAGCTCTGTGAGGTGCTGGGCGCGCCGCAGCTGGCTCAGGACCCGAGATTCGCGCACAACGCAAACCGCACCGCTAACCGTGACCAGCTCAGGCCGCTGCTGATCGAGCGGCTGGCTGGCCGCCCGGCCGCCGGCTGGTTCGGGGACCTCATCGCCGCGGGCGTGCCGTGCGGACCGATCAACACGGTCGACCAGGGAATAGCCTTCGCCGCAGAGGTGGGCCTAGACCCTGTGGTCAGCACGGGGTCGGGAGCGAGCGCAGTCCCGACGATCAGGCATCCGGTCACCTATTCGGCCACGCCGCCCAGGTATGACTTGCCGCCGCCCGCGCTCGACGAGCATGGCGACGACATCAGGGCCTGGCTCGGCAAGAGCTTCTCGGACCGCGCCGCTGAGGCAGAGCCTGCGAGCCTGCAGAGGGGACGAACGACATGACGCAGCCAGGCGAGCAGGCGCCAGCCTTCCCGACGTCGCTCGGCACGTCGGACGCCGATTCGATCACGCTGCTCGGTCACGACCTCGCTGCGGACCTGATGGGCAAGGTAGGCTTCGGCGAGCTTGCGCTATGGCTGGTGACACAGCGACGACCGACCCCCGGGCAGGTCAAGGTCTTCGAGGCGGTACTTGTCGCGCTCGCGGACCACGGATTCACCCCCACGGCGATCGCCGCCAGGCTCACCTATCTGAGCGCGCCAGAGTCGGTGCAGGGGGCGATCGCGGCCGGGCTGCTTGGCGGCGGGTCACGTTTCCTCGGCGTGACCGAGGATGCAGCCAGATTCCTGGGCGACGCGCTCGCCGGCCAGGAAGTGCCAGCCGATGACGCCGGGTTCGACGATCTAGCCCTGACCGCAGTGCGGCGCGCTCGCCAAGAGGGCCGGTTCGTCCCCGGGCTTGGGCACCCGGTGCACAAGGTCACTGACCCGCGCACGCCCGCCCTGATCGCGATCGCGGAGGCCGAAAGGCTGCGCGGCCCGTGCCTGCGGCTCTTCGAGGCGATCGGCAGGGTTCACCCCCGGGTGCTCGGCCGGACCCTGCCGCTCAACGGCGCCGGCACCTGCGGCGCTGCGCTAGCCGACCTCGGACTGCCGCCGGATCTGCTGCGGGGCTTCGCGCTGCTGGCCCGCACGGCCGGACTGCTCGGTCACCTGGCCGAGGAGCGGCGCCGCCCGGTCGGTATGGGCATCTACCTGACGGTCGAACAGAGCTCCGAGTACGAGCCTCCGGAACACCCGACCCCCGCAAGCACCTGAGGGAGCCGCCATGGCGACTGTCGCCGCCGTCATCGCATCCACCCATCACCCGTTCTACTACCGGGCCAGCACCTCAACCGGCGCGGACCGGCCGCCCTTCGCCGACGAGTGGGTAGCCAAGATCGAGGCATTCCGACAGACGCTGACCATGGCACGGCCGGACGTGCTTGTCATGGTTGGCAGCGACCATTTCCACCAGCTGTGGCTCGACAACATGCCGCAGTTCCTGATCGGCAAAGCACCGTTCTACGACGCCAACTACTACAACGAGGAGCGGGAGTTCGGCCTGCCGCGCATGTTCGTGCACGGGAGGGAGGATCTGTCGGCATACCTGTTGCGCGAAGGATTGGACGCCGGCTTCGACCTTGCTTTCAGCAACGAGCTTCGGATCGACCACAGCATTACCTGTCCGCTAATCACGTTGCGGCCGGAGGCGGACCTGCCGATCGTGCCGATCTATACCAACATCTTCGCTCCGCCGCTGCCGCAGCCAAAGCGCTTCGTCGAGCTCGGCAGGACTATCAGGCAGCTCGTCGAAGCCTGGCCGTCGGATGACCGGGTGGCGATCATCGGCACGGGGCACCTGTCACTCGAGCTCGGCGGCCCGCGCCAGTTCGGGCCGCACGGACCAGACCCCGATTTCGACCGCCAGGCGATCGAGTGGATCGCATCGGGGGACCTGGACTCCGCCCTGGCGAAGGTGAGCCTGGAGAGCCTGTGGCTTCCGGGCAACGCCACTCACGGCTTCATGGACTTCATGCTGATGATGGGCGCGGCCGGCGAGAACGCGAAGGCCGACCACGTGGACTCGCTCGACCTGTTCCACACCATGGAGGCCTACTTCACCTGGTACCCGAAGGCTCCCGACGAAGAAAGGAGGTAGTGCCATCAGCAAGTACCTGCTCAACAAGTTCCTCTTCACGATCGACCGCGATCCTGACCTCGTGGAGAGTTACAGGACCGATCCCCGGGGCACGGTCGAGTGGTGGGAGGCGGAAAGGGCGAACGTGATCCTCAACCTCCCCGAGGCCGAACGCAGCACCTGGCTCCGGTTCACCGACACCGAACGTGAAGCGCTTGCGACCCATGACTACGTAGCGCTGTTCGAGCTCGGCAGCCATAACTTCCTGCTGCTGACCCTGTTCATCGCCCTTTTCGAGCGCGACTACGCAGAGCCGCTGGCGTTCCAGCATGAGTTCGCCGCCCGCCTCAGCCGCTGGACCGTGCCCTACCCGGACATCTCGACCTAAGCGTCATCCGGGTGGCCGCATCGCCGCCCGGAACGGTGCGGGGACATATGTACAGGTCATCCGGCGGCGATCCGGCCGTCCCGCTGACCGCAAGATAAATGTCACGACTGCCCTGGTACCGGTAGCCGTAAAGGCGGTCCGAACGTCATGATGTCGGACATGGAAATAGTTTTCTGCGCTACCGCGGCATGACCGGCGCCGTTCGCAGAACCGGCGTTGCGGCATGACCAGCGCAGCCGCTGAGCCACTCGCGGTCGCCCTCGCGATAACGGCCGCCGCATCCTTCGCCGTCGCCAATGTCGTGCAGCAGCGCGTGGCGGCCAAGCTCGGATCCGAGGCAGCATTCGATTCGGCCGTCCTGCTCAGGCTGATCCGCCGCCCCCTGTGGCTGGCGGGCCTGGTCGCGGTCATCTTCAGCCTCTCCCTGCAGGCGACGGCGCTCAGCCTCGGCAGGCTCGTCATCATCGAGCCCGTCCTGGCAAGCAGCCTGCTCTTCGCGCTGGCCCTGTCCGCCAGGGCCGACCGCCGCCCGATGCGCCCGGTCGAGTGGCTCGCCGCCCTGGCGACGTTCGCCGGGCTTGTCGTGTTCTTGTCCGTTGCCCATCCGTCAGGCGGGCAATCGACGGCCAGGCCCAGCCAACTCGGCCTGGCCGCGCTCGCAGCCCTGGTGATCGCCGCGATCTCGGCTCTGCTGGCGGTCCGGATGTCGCCGCTGCGCCGCGCCCTGACACTCGGCATTGGCGGCGGCATCGCGGCAGGCGTGACGGATGCGCTCACCAAGACAGTCGCCACGCTGCTTGGCGAGCATCAGCTCAGCGCGTTCGCCGATATCCGGCTCTATCTGCTGGTCGTGATCGGCCTCCTGACCTACACGATGCAGCAGAACGGCTACCGCGCCGCCGGACTGGCCGCGTTCCTGCCCGTTTTCTCGATCCTCGATCCAGCAGTGGGTTCCCTGCTCGGTCTCATCCTTTACCACGAGCACCTCGGCGGCGGGGCGGTCAGAATTACCCTGGAGCTCGCGGCGGTCCTGGCGGCGACGTGGGGAATCAGCTGCCTGGCTAGGTCGACAGCCCGGACCGCAACGGTCGAGGCGGTCATCCCGGCCAACTCCGTCGGCCTCGCCACGCCAGTAACCGCGCCCATCGTCAGGACGCCACTGCTCGATCCGGTGCTGGCGGTCGCGGACGAATCAACGGCGCCGCTCTGACGCACCCGCTGCGTACGATCGGCTCGTGGCTCCCCGCTACGACGTCTCGGCCGTACCACTGCAGGGCGGCTACGTCGCCAAGCAATGCCCCGTCCGCGCCCAGTGGGACACCATCCGTCCATGCCAGCCGCTGCCGCCCTCGGCCGCGCTCGAGCGCAGGCTTATCCGCGGCATCGAGTTCGAGGCCCGGATCGCCGAAACGCTGGCGCAGCTTCATCCGGGTGCCCGCGACCTGCTGGCGCACCGGGAAGGCGGGGAGCCGGTTGCTGGCAAGGACCGGCAGCGGCGGGCCGAACGCGAAGCGGCGACGCTCGATGCCATGGCATCTGGGACCGGCCTGATCATCGGCGGCCGCCTGCCAGCCGACGGGGCCGGCCGCCGTGTGGGCGAGCCTGACCTGCTCGTCTCGGCCCCTGGGTCCGGTTATCGCGCAGTGGACATCAAGCACCACCGTAGCCTGACCGGCCCCGGTCCCGGCAGAGGAATGCTGGCGCTCTGCTCCGGGCTCGACAGCCTGATGCTCGAGGCCGCCGACGTATGCGAGGCTGCTATGGCGCGCAAACGCCGCGAGGATCTACTGCAGCTCGCGCACTATCAGCGCATGCTCGAAGCGGCCGGGCTCGCCGCTCCCGGTCGGAGGTTCGGCGGCATCATCGGCGTGGAAGAAGTCGTCGTCTGGTACGACCTAGAAGCGTTGGCGTGGCGCACGCCATCGGCGAGCGGGCGGACGAAGCTCCGGTCGACGATGGACATCTACGATTTCGAGTTCGACTTCCGGCTTGACATCATCGCAGTGGCACAGGCCGCGAGTGCCGGCTCCTCGGTCTCGCCGCTGGTGGTGCCGGTCAGGATCGGGGAGTGCGCGCAATGCCCCTGGTGGTCATGCTGCGGACCGCTGCTCGCGGCAGGCTCGGGCGACGTCAGCCTGCTGCCGCGGATCGGCTGGCAGCAATGGCGGATCCACCGGGACCACGGGGTGACCGATCGAGCCGCGCTGGCCGACCTTGACCACCGCACTGCCACGCTCGTCGCAACTGGCGTCGACCTGCAGCCAGTTATGGCGGCGTTGGACGATCAGCCGGGCGAAACCGCGATTCGCGAGGTGATCGGGGAGCGCAAGCAGCGCCAGCTAGCCGCGCTGGCGGCCGCCGGCATCGACACGGTGCGGGATGCCCGCTCGCTGTGTGCGCGCACGGCCGCATACAGCGATACGCCGATGCGGGACCTGCCCGAGCACATCGATCAGGCCCGCGCTGCACTTGGCGACCATTCTGCTTACCGGAGAAGAGGTATCACCGTCGTCGAAGTCCCGCGCGCTGACGTGGAAGCCGACATCGACATGGAAAACACTCCAGACGGCGTCTACCTGTGGGGCATCCTGGTCACGGCCAGGTCGGTGCTGGCCAGATCGGTTCTGGGCACGTCAGGGCTTGGTATGTCAGGGCTGGCCGATCTGCAGGCCAGCTATCGTGCCTTCGTCAGCTGGGAGCCGATGACAAACCAGGTCGAGGCGGATCTCTTCGCCGCGTTCTGGAAGTGGCTGGCGAGCGTGCGTGGCGCAGTTGCCGCCGCCGGCCTGACCTTCTGCGGCTACTGCTACAACGCCTCCGCGGAGAATTCGCAGCTACGCAGGATCGCTGCGTTCAGCGGGCTAGCTGAGGAGGTCGCAGCCTTCATCGGCTCAGACCAGTGGGTCGACCTGTACCGGGTGTTCGACACGCAGCTGATCACCGGGCGCTCAACCGCCTTGAAGGCTGTGGCACCGCTGGCAGGTTTCTCCTGGGAGGTGGCTGATCCCGGCGGCGACGAAGCGCTGGCGCGTTATGACCGGGCAGCCGGGTCCGATGGCGAGCGGGCCGCCCGGGACTGGCTGCTCGCCTACAACAAGAACGACACCGAGGCGACGCTCGCGCTTCGTGACTGGCTCACAAGAGCGGCAAGCGAGTGTCCGCCGATCGAGCACGCGCGCTGACGCTGGTTCGCCCGGATGGCTATGTCGCGTGGGCATCGGACGAGGTCGACGACGCGCGCCGAGACGAGGCATTGCAGCTGGCGCTGCGGCACTGGTGCGGGGCGCCGTCCGATCATGTCGCTGTCGTTAGTGATCAAACTGTTAGATGTCGATGAATGGTGTTACGCTGCGCTTATGCGACCAGTGCAGCAGCCAATAGGCCTGCAGCTGACCCAGGCGGCCAGGGCTGTAGGCCGGGCATTCGACGACGCGCTCGGCGAGGCAGGCGGCTCGGTGCCGGTCTGGCTAGTGCAGCTCGCGATGAAGACGCGACACCTCGCCAGCCAGCGGGAGCTAGCGGAAGTAGTCGGGATCAGGCAGGCAACGCTGACCCACCACCTCAACGCCATGGAGGCGGCGGGCCTCGTCAGCCGTCATCGCGATCCCGCGAACCGGCGCATTCACGTCGTCGAGCTCACGCAGTCGGGCGACAACTTGTTCCTGACGCTGCGCGCTACCGCCGTCGCGTTCGATCAGCGGCTGCGCGACGGCATTTCCGAGCAGGAGCTCACCAGCTTGCGCGGGTTGCTCAACCGGCTGGCAGGCAACGCGACGCAGGCGGACTGACCCGAGCATCTCAGCGGCCGCCATGGCTAGCAGGTAGGGCACGAGGTCGGTCGACCTGCGGAGCACCCACGCCGTGCCCTTGGTTGCCATCCAGGCGAACTCCGCGAGCCTGGTCGGCGATGGATTGGCCGGCTCCGCGTCGGGCGGCGGCCCGAGCGGATAATCGGCCGCCGCGAGGAGGCAGTGAAAGGACCGGGCGATCATGCGGTGGCCGCGCTCGTTCGGATGGAGCCGGTCGACGGCCCACATCCGCTTGTCGTAGGTCTCCGGGGTACCGGCGGCATCGAAGTGCAGCGTGCCGAATCGCGCCGACACGGTGTCCAGCACCGCGTTGATCTGCTGTGTCCTGTGCGCCAGCGGCTGGGCGAGCCCCCCGGGCAGGCCGAGCATCCGGCCCGCATCTGGCAGACGCATTGTCAGGACGTGTGCTCCGGCGGCTCGCAGCGCTCCCACTGTGTGTCCGGCGGAGGCTGCGATCCGGTCAGGGTCGAAGCCGGGGCGGAGCGTGTCATTGATGCCGAAGATCACACTCGCGATCTGGGGCCGCAGGGCCAGGGCTCTGGGCAGCTGATCCCGCTCAATCTGGGCGGCACATGCCCCGCTAGCGGCCAGGATGTGCAGATCAGGATCTGCCAGCCCCTCGGCAAGCAAGGCGGCCCAGCCGCGCCAGATCCGGCCGGAGCGCCCCCCCGATCCGGGGCTCTGGCCAGGGGCCGGGTCGCCGATGCCGAGTGTGATCGAGTCACCGAGAGCAGCGAAGGTCGTCATGCCAGCACTCCGACCGCGGCGATACCGAGCACCGCCTCGTAGTGACCTGTCAATTCCTCGCAACGCAGCGGCCACGTCCGGCCGAGCACCGCCTGCCGCGCGGCCCCGCCCTGCAAGGCGCGCAACTCCGGGCTGGCCGCAAGCGCGGACACCGCACGTGCCAGGGCGGCCGCGTCGCCCGGTGCGACCAGGAAGCCGGTCACACCGTCCTCCACCAGGTCGAGCGGACCCCCGGCCGCGGGCGCGACGACCGGCAGGCCGCTGGCCGCCGCTTCCTGGAGGGTGTTGCCGAAGGTCTCGTGCGGCCCGCTGTGCACGAAGACGTCGAGGCTGGCGTATACCCTGGCCAGTTCGTCTCCCTGCCGCTGACCGAGGAACGCGGCCGACGGCAATGCGCGCCTGGCGGCCATCTCGCCCGGGCCAGCCCCGACGATGACCAGCCGGATGCCAGGCAGGCTGGCCACGTCGCTGAGCAGGTCAAGCCGCTTTTCGCCTGCCAGCCGGCCAACGTACCCGGCAATCACCTCGCCACCGGGCGCCAGTTCGCGCCGCAGCCGAACGCTGCGCCGTGCCGGATCAAACCGCACCGTGTCCACACCACGGCCCCAGACATGCACCCGCTCGAAGCCGCGTGCTTGCAGCGCTGCCGCCGTCGCGGTGGAAGGGGCAAGGGTGCGCGTCGCTGCGTTGTGAATCCTGCGCATGTACCGCCATCCGAAGGCCTCGCCGGCAGCGCCGAGGTGATAAGCACGCGCATAGGCGGCCATGTCGGTGGCGTACACAGCAACCACTGGAAGCCCGAGCGACCTGGCCACCGTCCCACCGCTCGCGCCAAGCATGACCGGGCCGGCCAAGTGCACCAGGTCGGCGCCGTGCCTGCTGATCGCGGCGCGCACCGGTGGCCCTGGCAGGCCCACCCGCAGTCCCGGGTAGAGCGGCAGCCTGACGGAAGGCACCCGGACGACGGGGAAGCTGGTGCGCACGCTCGGGACCCGGCGTGCAGACTGGGGCGCGATCACGAGCGGCTCGTGGCCGCAGGCCGCTAGCTGCTCGGCAACGCGCATCGCCGTGCTGGCGACACCATTGATATCGGGCGCGAATGACTCTGTCACGTAGGCGATCCGCACGTCATCACGCTCGCCGATGCTGGTGCGCATAACGGTCGCCACGACATGACGACGCGACGAATATCCGATGACAACTCTGATCGAACCCGCAGGTCAGGATCGTCTAAGCGGGTTTACCTGCGGGGCTGCGAGGTACCTGGCAACCAGTGAACCGCCTCGAGCGCCTGATCCGCCGCGTCGACCGCTGGCAGCAGCGGCATGTGGCCAGCTCCTTCGTGTTCGCGGTGATCAAGAAGTACGGCGATGATAACGGCGGCCAGCTTGTGGCGAGCCTGTCGTATTCCGCCTTCGTCTCGCTGTTCCCGCTCCTGCTGGTGCTAACGACAATTCTCGGCATCGTCGCGGCGGGCAACCCAGGGCTCCGTCAGACGGTCGTCTCGGCCGTCGCCGGGCAGTTCCCCGTGATCAGCCATCAGCTCACCCAGAACGTCCATCAGCTGCGCAGATCCAGCATTGTCGGCCTCATCGTAGGCCTGCTGTTCGCGCTCTGGGGCGCGTCTGGGCTCGCCCAGTCGGGCATGTTCGCGATGGCGCAGGTCTGGAACCTGCCCGGGCCCGCTCGGCCGGGCTACTGGCAGCGCCTGGGCCGGGCCGGCCTGTTCCTCGTGGTGCTCGGTGCCGGGGTCATCGTCACGACGCTGCTGACCAGTTTCGGGACGTTCGGCAGCAGCTCAGTGGGCCTGACTATCCTGGCCGACATCGTCGCCGCTGCGGCGAACGTCGGAATGTACATGATCGGGTTCCGCGTCCTGACGCCGAAAAGCATCGAGACCCGCAAGCTGGTGCCGGGAGCGGTGCTGGCGGGCCTGGGCTGGACCATATTGCAGGCGGTCGGCACTCAGCTCGTCAAGCACTACCTGCACAGCGCATCGGTCTACGGCATCTTCGCAATCGTGCTTAGCCTGGTGGCCTGGATCTACCTGGTAGTCGAGGTCACCATCTACGCGGCCGAGGTAAATGTCGTGCTCGACCGCAGGCTGTGGCCGCGCTCGATCGTTCAGCCGCCGCTGACCGAAGCCGACCGGGTCGCGCTCTCGCTGCAGCCGCTGGCCGAGCAGCGCAGGGACGAGCAACGGGTGGCAGTCTCGTTTGCCGACGAGCGGGACGAGGACGAACAACAGGGAGAAGCCGATGCAGCACAGCGTTGATCAGCACAGCGTTGATCAGGTCAGCGTTGATCAGCACAGCGTTGATCAGCAGAGCGCTGAACCCCAGACGATGCTGCTGCCGGTGTTCGGTCAGCCGCCGGTCGTGGTCGTGGCCGGATGCGGCTTCGGCGGCCTCGCCGCGCTGAAGGGGCTGTCCCGTAGGTTCGACGTACTCGTGATCGACCAGAACATCTATACGACGTTTCAGCCGCTGCTCTATCAGGTGGCGACCGCGGGCCTGGCGCCCAGCGACGTGGCCTACTCCGTGCGGGCGATCGCAGGCAAGTACGGCGCCAGATTCACCCGGGGGCAGATTTCCGGCATCGACGCCGCAGCACGGCTCGTGTCACTCGATGACGGCACCCAGATCGGGTACGACTATCTGATCCTGGCCACCGGAGCCACCGCAGCGTACTACGGCGTCGCCGGTGCGGCTGAGCACGCTCGCGGGCTGTATACGCGTCACGACGCGATCAGTTTCAGGGACGTGCTGATGAGCGGGCTTGAGCAGGTTGCTGGGAGCGGGCCGGGTGCCAGGCTTGTCATCACGATCGTGGGAGGCAACGCAACGGGCGTGGAGATGGCCGGCAGCCTTGCCGAGCTGAGGAACGTGGCGTTGCGGACCTCCTATCCCGAGATCGAGGCCGGCCAGGTGCTTATCAGGCTCGTCGAGCAGCAGCCGGACCTGCTGACGCCATTCGCGCCTGCCCTCCGCCGATATGCTGTCGCCCAGCTGACCCGGCGCGGCGTGGATGTGAAAGTCAGCACCGGCATCAAGGAAGTCATGCCGGACTCGATCCTGCTCGCCAGCGGGGAGATACTGCCCAGCGACCTGACGGTCTGGGCCGCCGGCGTCCACGTGGCCGATGGCGCCCGTCAATGGGGCCTGGAACAGGGCAGGGCGGGCAGGATCCTGCTAGAGCCCGATCTGAGGGTGCGGGGCCAGGATCGCATCTTCGCTATCGGTGACGTTGCCGCAGGTGCGGACCAAGCGCTGCCCCAGCTTGCCCAGCCCGCGTTGCAGATGGGCAGGCATGCCGCCCAGCAGATCCGCCGCCTGGCAGGCGGCGAGCCGACCGTGCCATTCACGTATCACGACAAGGGCATTATGGCGACCATCGGCCGCAGCTCCGCTGTCGTCCAGCTTGCCGCTGGGCCGCGTTTCCGCGGCGCTCTCGCCTGGCTGGCCTGGCTCGGCCTGCACATCGTGACGCTGCTTGGCAACAGAAACCGGATGTCGGCGCTGATCAACCTGTCCTGGCGGTATGTCGCCTGGAACCATGGCGGCGGGCTGATCGTCGGCGACGAGCAGCCGCCCCCGGCCCGCGCCGTCGGGTCCCCCGGTCCGGGCGGCGAGGACAGCCTCGCCCACCCGCCGGACGGCGCGGGCGTGCTCTAGCCGCAAGAGCCCGCGATCAGCGCTGAACAGGAGCTGTTCCTGGAGAATGTGAGTTCGCAAACCGGAGCTGATGCTTTGGGCGGCCATCGCCTCGGGCGCCGGGCAGGGCTTAGTGTTTGGTCCATGATGGGCGAGATAGCGTCGGCCGGGACAGGCGACAATGGGACGTCGCCAGACCGGCTCAGGGCATCGCACCAGGACCGGGACCGAGTCATCGAGTTGCTCAGGGTTGCGGCGGGCGATGGCAGGCTGACGGCCGAGGAGCTGGACGAGCGGCTGGAAGTGGCGTTCTCTGCCCGAACCTATGGCGAGCTCGCGGCTCTGACTCGCGACCTTCCGGTTGACGGCCAGGCGATCACGCCGCTGCAGCCGAACCTGCCATCGACGCCCAAGGATGTCGTGCGCCTGGAGTGCCGGAGCGGAAACGTGAGCCGGGTCGGCAGGTGGGTCGTGCCGCGCAGGATCGAAGCGCGCGTCACGAGCGGAAGCATCAAGCTCGACTTCACCGAGGCCGTGATCGCGCATCGGTCGATTGACGTTGTCGCCGAGGTGCGCAGCGGGAAACTGACAATCATCACCAAGCCGGGAATCGCCGTAGATACCGATGACGTCGCGATCGGCAGCGGTGCCGTCACGGTCAAGGCGCCGTGGGCCCACCAGGTTCCCGTCACGCTGCAGATCAGCGTGTCGGGCAGGGTCGGCAGCGGCAACATCGTCGCCCGACCGCCGCGGCGGTCATTCTGGGACTGGGTGCGGCGCAGGCCGAAGCCTTACGCGATCACGGCGGGCAGCTAGTCCCCAGGGATAATTCCCGGCGCCGCTGAGCGGCCGGGATCGCTAAGGCGGTCGAGCGCGACTTTGATCATGCCCCCGTGCGATTTGTTATGCCCTACGGTTCGGTCAGCAGCGACAGGCGCACCGTCCGCTCGGTGTTGTCGGCGTTGAGGTCC
>Ga0126378_10003051_pt1 | contig 12597 bp, 12 predicted proteins | sample PanSoiMetPlot_23_FD_92587 | JGI IMG/M metagenome (GOLD analysis project Ga0126378, IMG submission 92587) | Tropical forest soil microbial communities from Panama - MetaG Plot_23 | ecosystem: Environmental > Terrestrial > Soil > Tropical forest > Bulk soil | place: Panama | collected 2016-02-17
ATGGCCGGACGAGAGGTAGGCTGCATTCCGGCCGGCCTGACCGTGACGGCCGAACCGTGACGGCCAGGCCGATGCCTCACTTGCGGCTCCGCCCGGGGGCCGCTGATCCTGCCCGGCCATCGCTCGGGCCGCTGGACCGGTCTGCTGGCCGCTAGGCTGGATGGTGATGATGAACGACGAGCAGCACGCCAACGACGTGCTCGCGGGCGAATCCGCTGGGGGTAGCGCCGCCGATAGGCCGGCCTTCGCGACGACCGAGGCCGATCTGCATGCGCCAGAGCCTGGGGAAATTGAGACCGAGGACCAGGACGCCGAGGAAGAGCCTGAGGAGCCGAAGAGCCGATGGTCTTTCCTCACCGAGATGGTGGTGCTCTTCGTTGTGGCGCTCACGATCGCGCTGCTGATCAAGACGTTCATCGTGCAGCCCTTCTACATCCCATCGGCATCGATGGAAAACACGCTGCTTGTCGGGGACAAGGTCCTGGTCAACAAGATCGTTTACCGGATCCGCCCGATCAGCCGGGGCGACATCGTGGTATTCAACGGCGCAGGGTCATGGCAGCCGGCGGTGAACCAGGGGCCGAGCAACCACAATCCGATAGCCAAGCTCTACGACGCGACGCTCGGGAAGCTGTTCAACGCGGTCAGAGGGCTGTTCGGAACCGCTCCCGGCCAAACCGACTACATCAAGCGAGTGATCGGGCTCCCCGGTGATCACGTCGTCTGCTGCAACGCGAAGGGCGATATCACGGTCAATGGGGTGCCCCTCAGTGAGAGCGACTATCTGATTCCCGGCGCGAAGCCCTCGGAAGGTCCGTTCAACATCGTGGTCCCGCCAGGCCGGCTCTGGGTCATGGGCGACAACAGACCGCAGTCGGCGGACTCGCGGCTGCATGACTGCTCGTACACCTACACGCCTCCGCAGTGCGTTTCCTACGACAAGAGTGGAACGGTCCCCGAGGACAGGGTGATCGGGCGTGCATTCATGATCATCTGGCCCCCCAGCAGATTCAGGATCCTCCCGATTCCCTCGACGTTCGCCCGGCACGGATTGAGCCACGCAGCGGCGTCGCGTTCTGATGGCGGGCCGAGCCTTGCTGCAGCGGGCCTTCCCGTGCGGCCGTCAGGTCCATTCCTGCCGTTGGCAGGTGGCCTCGCCGCCGCCGTGCCGCTGACCGCGCTTGAGCGGCGCCTGCGGCTACGTATCGCCCGCCGCCGCCGGTCAGGCGGCGTCGGCAAATCGCGCCGAGGTCAGCGAGCCAGTCGCAGGCCGCGCGCCGCAGACCACGGGCCGCGCAGACGCTAGGCGAAGGTTAAGTACGTGCGTGCCCTGACGGCGAGGGTGTGGACAGAGGCGGCCGCGCCTGAAACGAACGGCACAGCGCGTGCCGTGGTTGGCCTCGCAGGAACAGGTACGGCACGCACGGACGTCGTGCGTCGCCCGGTCGGCTACACGCCAAGGCGCGGGGCAGGGCTGACCGGGTATGAGCGCGTGCTCGTCAGGGCCGGCTTCGGCCCCGTTGCCGGAGTCGACGAGGCCGGCCGCGGAGCATGCGCCGGGCCGCTCGTAGTCGCGGCGGTCGCGATCGACCGCTGGGACGCCGAGCGCATGGCAGGCGTCGCCGACTCCAAGACGCTGACCGCGCGGGCAAGGGAGGCCGCGTACAAGAAGATCGTGCAAGCCGTCCTGGCCTGGCACGTTGTCGTCATCGAGCCAGATGAGATCGACCGGCTTGGCTTGCACGTGTGCAACGTGGCTGGGATGCGGCGCGCGCTGGCCGGCCTGGCCGCGAGCCCTGGATACGTGCTGACGGACGGCTTCGAGGTTCCCGGCCTGGCCGTTCCCGCCCTCGCGATGTGGAAGGGTGACCAGGTCGCCGCCAGCGTCGCCGCCGCGTCGATCGTGGCGAAGGTGACGAGGGACAAGATCATGACGTCACTGCACGCCAGCTACCCCGAGTATGGCTTCGCCAGGCACAAGGGCTACTCGACACCCAGCCATATGGCCGCGCTCGACGAGTGCGGGCCAAGCCCCGAGCACAGGCGGTCGTTCGTGAACGTCGCGGCAAGGATCAACGTCGGAAGGCCAGCTGGGTTTGTCGTCTCAGATGAGGACTTCGACCACGCCGAGGGTGTTGTGCTGGCGGACGGGTCGGTGCTACCGATGAACGAAGCGCCAGATGGTCCTATCGTGGAGTTGGCCGTGGTTGCGCGGGACGCCGCCACAGCTCGTGCCAGGGCGACGGGCAATGAGCCGGCTGCCGCGCCGACCGCCTCAGCGGAGGGGAGAACATGAGCGCGGAGGACCTCGAGAAGTACGAGACCGAGATGGAGCTGCAGCTCTATCGGGAGTACCGCGATGTCGTCGGGCTGTTCACGCACGTGGTCGAGACAGAACGGCGCTTCTATCTCACCAACGATGTCGACCTCAAGGTCCGCACGGCCGATAACGGCGAGGTGTTCTTCGAGGTCACCATGCATGATGCGTGGGTCTGGGATATGTATCGCCCTGCCAGGTTCGTGAGGAACGTCCGGGTTGTCACCTTCAAGGACGTCAACATCGAGGAACTGGCCAAGAGCGACCTGCAGGTGCCAGAAGAGAGCTGACCCCGGCGGATCGAACCAGATCGCGCCGACAGCCTGCAGTAGCTGTCCACAGGCGCCATTTCGGCTCCGCGGCTTTTCCACAGCCCGCGATCTCGGGCTCGCTCCTTCGCGGCCGCTGCGGCAATGTCGGCCGCGGAGGTGACGCGGATGCGCCAGAAGGACGTTCTCGGCCGGCAGGGCGAGCAGGTCGCCGCCGAGTACCTCGAGCGGGAGGGCTTCCGCATCCTTGACAGGAACTACAGGTGCTCGGCCGGCGAACTCGACATCGTGGCCGCTGACCGGCGGGAACTCGTCGCTTGCGAGGTGAAGACCCGCTCCGACGTGCGGTATGGAGCGCCCGTGGAGGCCGTGACAAGCGAGAAGCTGCGCAGGCTTCGCCGGCTGGCGGTGAGCTGGGTGCTCGCGCACGGCCTGACATTCGACGGGTTACGCGTGGACATCGTCGGCGTTCTCATGTCGTCGTCAGGAGAGTTCACGATCGAGCACCTGCGCGGGGTGGGCTAGATGGGTCTCGCCCGCGCGCACGCGATCGCGCTTGTCGGAGTCCAGGGACATCCCGTCGAGATCGAGGTGGACATCGAGAACGGGATGGTCGCGCTGCTTCTCGTTGGGCTCCCTGACACCGCGTTGCGCGAGGCCCGTGACCGGATCAGGTCGGCGATCGTGAACAGCGGTGAGACGTGGCCGACGCGCCGGATCACTGTCGGGCTGTCGCCGGCCAGCCTTCCCAAGCGCGGAAGCGGCTTCGACCTGGGCATCGCGATGGCCATACTCGCCGCGGCAGAGTCGGTACCTGCGGGTGCGCTTCACGGCCTCGTGCTCATCGGCGAGCTCGGCCTTGATGGCAGAGTGCGTCCGGTGCCCGGGGTCTTGCCCGCCGCGGCCGCCGCGGCGGCGGCCGGATTCGACGCCGTCGCGGTGGCCACGGAGAATGCGGCCGAGGCCGCCCTGGTCCCAGAATTGCGGGTGATCGCCGGCCCGAGTCTCTCGGCATTCACAACATTCGCCCGCAACGGAAAGCGCTCAGGCAGTGCCGGCGTTGAGGTGCTCGAGCCCGGACGGGACCTTGGTTCGTATTACGGGGCAGCTCGCTATGGCAGACAAGAACGATCCTCGGACGGCTTACGGACGGCGGCCGCGATGGAGCACGCGGCCTGGGCAAGCGCCGCGGGTTCTGCCGCCGCTCTCACGATGGCCGCGCCCGCCGCCCACGCCGAAGCAAAGGACCTGGCTGACGTGGTCGGCCAGCCACTCGCCAGGCGGGCAGCGGAGATCTGCGCTGCCGGAGGGCATCACCTGATGCTGCTCGGCCCGCCAGGGGTCGGGAAGACGATGTTGGCCGAGCGGATCCCGACCGTGCTGCCGAGGCTCGACCCCCGCGCTGCGCTCGAGGTCAGCGCGATCCATTCGGTTGCGGGAACGCTGCCGCCAGGCAGGCCGCTGCTGATCGACCCGCCGTTTTGCGCCCCGCATCACACCTCGACGCGGGCGGCGATCGTCGGCGGCGGGAGCGGGATCATCAAGCCGGGTGCCGCGTCGCTCGCGCACCACGGATGCTTGTTCCTTGACGAGGCGCCTGAGTTCGGCCGCGACGTGCTCGACGGTCTACGGCAGCCGCTGGAATCCGGCGAGGTTGTGCTCGCAAGGGCCGGCGTCACGGCCAGGTTCCCAGCGCGGTTCACGCTCATCATGGCAGCGAACCCATGTGCGTGCGCGAGCGCCAGCACCTCGGGCGCGGCCTGTAGCTGCTCGCCGCTTGCCCGTCGCAGGTACCTCGCACGGCTGTCGGGGCCGCTGCTCGACCGCGTCGACGCCAAGATCGAGTTCCTGCCGGTCCGGCGGTCCGAGCTGCTGAGCGACCGCGCTTTCACCGAGCCGAGCGCGGTCGTGGCCGAGCGGGTTCGGGCGGCCAGGCAGCGGGCGGCGGCCAGGCTCGCCGGGACGCCGTGGCGGCTCAACGCCGAGATTCCCGGCAGCGAGCTGCGGCGGAGGTTCGCTCCCGCGGCCAGGGGGCTCGCGCCGCTCGAGCGGGCAATGGACCTGGGGCGGATCAGCGCAAGGGGCGCCGACCGGGTGATCAGGCTGTCATGGACGCTCGCCGACCTGGCTGGCCAGCAGCGCCCTGGTCAGGCCGAGGTCGGTTACGCGCTCGGCCTGTGGCTGGGGGCTCCGCCGTGAGCTGGGGTCATGCGGGTCCGGCCGTCGGCGGCGAGCGATACGCGCGGGCAGCGCTCAGTTTCCTGACTGATCCAGGCGACCCGGTTCTCGGCGCGTTGCTTGAGTGCGCCGGGCCGGACGAGGTGCTCGCGGCTATCGCGTCAGGCGACCCCAACCCCGCCCGCTCCCTCCCCTCGGCGTCATCCGCCGACGGCCGCGGCGCCCGTATCTCCGTTGCCGTCGTCGACCGGGCCGTCGAGCGCTGGCGGGCAAGGCTCGGCGATCTGCCTCCCGTCGCGCGGCTGGCCGCCTGGGAGCGGAGCGGGTACACGCTGGTCTGCCCTGGCGATGCCGAATGGCCGACACAGCTCGACGACCTCGGAGATGGTCGGCCGGTCGTCCTGTGGCTGCGCGGAAGTATCGACCTGCGCTTCGCCTGCCTTCGCTCGGTCTCCGTGGTCGGATCCCGCGCCGCAACCGCATACGGCAGCCACGTCGCGACCGAACTGGCCGCCGATCTGGCCGGCCAGGGCTGGACAGTGATCTCGGGCGGCGCGTTTGGCATCGACGCCTGTGCTCACCGGGGTGCGCTGGCGGTCGGCGGCTGCACCGTCGGCGTCCTGGCGAGCGGGCTGACATTCGGGTATCCCAAGTCCCACGCCGGGCTATTCGCGGAGATCGAGCGCACCGGCATGATGGTCAGCGAGTGCGCGCCGGAACGCGCCCCGACGCGGCCTGGATTCCTCGTCAGGAACAGGGTCATCGCTGCGCTGAGCCGCGGCACGGTCGTCGTCGAGGCCGCCCTGCGCAGCGGCGCGATCAACACGGCCAGGCACGCCGGCGAACTGAACAGGGCGGTGATGGCGGTGCCAGGGCCGGTGACGGCCGATCAGTCGGCTGGCTGTCACGAACTGATCAGGGAGTGCGCCGCTACCTGCGTGACCGGGGCGCGCGACGTCATCGAGCTGGTGGCGCCGCTCGGGGAGGTCGAGCCTGGGCCGTCCCGCGAGCCCGCCGTTCCCGCTGACAACCTTGACCCTGTTACTACATCGGTCCTGGCGGCAGTTCCGCGCAGGACCGGGCGCGGACCTGCCGCGATCGCGACCCTCGCCGGCGTGGACCTAGACACCGCGCTGCGCTGCCTCGGCCTGCTCGCCGCGGCGGGCCATGTCGAACGCTGCGACCAGGGCTGGCGCGCCAGGACGATCTGATGAAGGGAACCTGGGCGTCCCGCGACCAGGCCGCGGCTCGCCGTCAGCCTTCCAGTGCGTGGCGGGCGCGGCTTCACGAGCGGGCGGGAGCACACTGATGAGGTGGGAGCATCCGCTGAGCCAAGGCCGCCCGCGCAGTCTGGTCCCAGGGCGCCGGCAGTTGCCGCAGGGCCCAGCCAGGTACTGCCGCGCGCGTTCGAGATGCTGCAAGCTGCCTTCGAGCGACACTTGGCCGCTGGGCGTGGTCTGTCAACGCACACCGTCCGCGCATATGTCGGCGACTGCGCATCTTTGCTCTCGCACGTCGCCAAGTGCGGGATCGAGGATGTCGCCGAGATTGACGTCTCGGTCGTGCGCGCCTGGCTTGCCACCCAGCATGCCGCCGGGCACTCCCGCTCGACGATCGCGAGACGGGCCGCGTCAGCGCGAGCGCTGACCGCGTTCGCGCACGAGCGCGGCCTGCTGGCTGCCGATCCTGGCAGGCTGCTCGGCACGCTCAAGACGCGGCGACCGCTGCCCGAGGTACTGGCGGTCGACGAGATGCTCGCCGTGCTCGGGGAGGGCCGCGGCCTACGCGGCGACCGTGGCGCTGAAGCGGACGCGCAACCTGGCGATTTGGCGGCGGCGGCGGTAAAGCTGCGCGACACGGCGATCATGGAGCTGCTGTACGCGACTGGCATCAGGGTCAGCGAGTTGTGCGGGCTCAATGTCGGCGATGTGGATCTCGGCCGCCGGACGATCCGCGTGCTCGGCAAGGGCGCGAAGGAGCGCACGGTGCCGTTCGGCGTCCCGGCAGGGCGCGCGGTCACTCGATGGCACGAGCACGGCCGGCCGGAGCTGGCCGCCCCGATGTCCGGGTCGGCGCTGTTCCTCGGCGCTCGCGGTCGGCGCCTGGATCCGCGGACGGCGCGCCGGGTCGTGCACGCGAGGATCGCCGCCGCATGGCCAGTGCCGGACATGGGTCCGCACGGCCTGCGGCATACCGCGGCCACGCACCTGCTGGAAGGTGGGGCCGACCTGCGCAGCGTGCAGGAGATGCTCGGCCATTCGTCGCTCGCGACGACGCAGATCTACACGCACGTCTCGATCGAGCGGCTCGTGTCGGCATACAGGCAGGCGCACCCGCGCGCGTGACCGCCGCACCCGCGCGCGTGACGGGCGCGTGACCGCCGCACCCGCGCGTGACCGCCGCACCGGCTCCGCTGCCCGCGCGCATCGGGTGCCGTAGCCACACCACCGGATCGCGCGGGCCGCGCCCGATACGGCGTGGTTGTAGACTTCACTAGCGGTCACGGTCAGCAAGCAAAGGCCGGAGGCCAAAATTCGCGTGTCCGCGAGCCGTCCGAGAGCGCCTAGGCGCTCAGGCGGAACGCACCTCATCGGTCCGCGGGGTAACCAGCGGCGAGGTCGTACGGGCACCAGGGAGAACCGATCGCGCCGTGATCTTCGGGCGGGCGCACGACAGGAAAGGGGACACCGGCATGGCCCCGGTCGTCACCATGCGGCAGTTGCTGGAAAGCGGCGTTCACTTCGGACACCAGACCAGGCGCTGGAACCCGAAGATGAAGCGGTTCATCTTCACCGAGCGCAACGGCATCTACATCATCGACCTGCAGCAATCCTTGCAGTTCATCGACCGCGCTTACGAGTTCATCAAGGAGACCGTCGCCCACGGTGGGTCGGTGCTCTATGTCGGAACCAAGAAGCAGGCGCAGGAGGCGATCGCCGAGCAGGCGCGCAGGGTCGGCATGCCGTTCGTGAACCAGCGCTGGCTCGGCGGGATGCTGACGAACTTCTCGACCGTGTACAAGCGTCTGCAGCGGCTGAAGGAACTCGAGGAGATTGACTTCGAGGACGTCTCAGGGTCGAACATGACCAAGAAGGAACTGCTCCAGCTCAGGCGCGAGCGGGACAAGCTCGAGCGCTCGCTGGGCGGCATCAGGGACATGTCGCGTGTCCCGAGCGCGATCTGGGTCGTTGACACCAAGAAAGAGCACATCGCCATCAGCGAGGCGCGCAAGCTCGGCATCCCGGTCGTCGCCATTCTCGACACGAACTGCGACCCGGACGAAGTGAACTACCCGATACCGGGCAATGACGACGCGATCCGGAGCGTGGCGCTCCTGACGAGGGTCGTCGCCGACGCCGTGGCCGACGGGCTCATTGCTCGGGCGGGCCGCGCCGCAGGCGAGGAGAAGCCGCAGGGCGACGGGCAGATCGGCGCGGCCGAGCCGCTCGCCGAGTGGGAACGCGAGTTGCTTGAGGGCAGCAGGGCCGCGAACGGAACGCCACACGTCGCCGGAGCCGTCGCGGCCGATAGCGCATTGGCCGAAACCGCGCAGGCCGCTGAGGCCACCGAGACCGCGCAGGACGCTGAGGCCACCGAGACCGCGCAGGACGCTGGATCGGCCGAGGAGGCGACTGCGGAACCGTCAAGCACGCAGGCCGCCGAGGGTGACGCCGTCAGCACGGACTCGGGCACCACGGAAGCTGGCGGTCCTGAGGCGTAGGCCGAGGATATGGGCAAACGCCGCTGGTGGCGCCTAACCCGGTGGGTTAGGCGCCTCGCCAGAGGCGTCGCGCGGGGCGGCGCGGGGGGACGCGCCGCGGGGAACGAAGATACGACTGCGAGAGATGAGGACATGGCGAACTACAGCGCCGCCGACGTGAAGCGGCTACGCGACCTGACCGGCGCGGGAATGATGGACTGCAAGAATGCGCTCGTGGATGCCGATGGCGACTTCGACGCCGCGGTCGAGGCGCTGCGCATCAAGGGGGCCAAGGACGTCAGCAAGCGAGCCGGCCGGACGGCGGCCAACGGACTGGTGACAGCTGCCCTCGACGGGACCAGCAAGGCGATACTGCTCGAGCTGAACTGCGAGACGGACTTCGTTGCCAAGACCGACCTGTTCCAGCAGGTTGCGGCCGACATCGCGCAAGCCGCGCTGAAGGCTGGGGCGGCCGACAGGCTCGCAGTGCTCGCGCTGCCAGTGCGAGACGGGCAGACGGCATCAGACCTGATCGAGACGGCCAGTGCGTCGCTGAAGGAGAATCTGCAGCTAGGCCGCTTCGCCGCATTCAGTGGCGGCTACATCGTCAGCTACTTGCACAGGTCTGACCCAGGGCTGCCGCCGACGCTCGGCGTGCTCGTCGACATCGACGAGGCGGGCGCGTCGGTCGCGATGGACATCGCGCATCAGGTTGCCGCCATGCGGCCGCAGTTCATCACGAGGGCGGACGTCCCGGACGACGTCGTCGCGGGAGAGCGACGGATCGCCGAGCAGGTGACTCGCGATGAGGGCAAGCCAGAGCAGGCGATCCCGAAGATCGTCGAGGGCCGGCTGAACGCGTTCTTCAAGGATGTTGCGCTGGTCGAGCAGCCTTCGGTGCGCGATCCCAAGAAGTCGGTGAAGCAGCTGCTTGCCGAAAGCGGCGCCACGGTCCGCGGCTTCGCCAGGTTCCAGATCGGGCAGGCCAGTTGAGTCGACGCCCGAGTGCCGGAAACGGGAGGGGAGCCCGCAGTGCCAGATAGCTCCGAGCCGGATGCTGGGGCCCCCCGCCGTGCAGGCCAGGGCGCGGATGGTGCCGCCCGCGCGCAGAGCCTCGGCGACGGCGAGTATGGCGCGGATCGCCGACGCTGGCGCCGGGTAGTGCTCAAGCTGTCAGGCCAGGCATTCGCTGGCGGGGCCGGCCTGGGCATCGATCCCGACTCAGTGGTCCACTTCGCGCGCGAGATCAGGGATGCCTCGCGGCTCGGCATCCAGGTAGCCGTTGTCGTCGGCGGCGGGAACATGTTCCGCGGCGCTGCACTCTCCGCGCGCGGGATCGACCGAGCCCGGGCCGACTATATGGGCATGCTCGGCACCGTGATCAACTGCCTGGCGCTGCAGGACATGCTGGAGAAGTTCGGCGTTGAGACGCGAGTTCAGACCGCCATCACTATGGGCCAGGTGGCCGAGCCCTACATACCGCGCCGCGCGATCAGGCACCTGGAAAAGGGCAGGGTCGTTATCTTCGGCGCCGGCCTCGGTGCGCCATTCTTCTCCACCGACACGTGCGCGGCGCAGCGAGCGCTTGAGATCGGTGCGGAAGCGGTGCTCAAGGGCACCCAGGTCAAAGGCGTCTACGACGCCGACCCGCGCGAGACGCCCGACGCGAACATGTTCCTCAGGCTCGACTACAGCGAGGTGCTCAGCCGCGGGCTGAAGTTCATGGACGCGACGGCCGTTAGCCTGTGCATGGATAATGATCTCCCCATCGTGGTATTCGACCTGATGGGCCAGGGCAACGTCGTGCGTGCCGTCCGCGGCGAGCGAATTGGCACGCTGGTAGGCAGGAACGGGCAGGGCAGGGAGCCGCACTGAGGAGCCGCAATGTTTGACGAGACCCTTTTCGAGGCCGAGGAGAAGATGGAAAAGGCCGTCGCGGTCGCGAAAGACGACTTCGCGACGATCAGGACCGGCCGTGTGCACCCTTCGGTGTTCAACAAGATCATGGTCGAGTACTACGGCACGCAGACCCCGGTCAATCAGCTGGCTTCTTTTCACATGCCTGAGCCGAGGATGGTCGTGGTCCAGCCGTTCGACAAGAACTCGCTCGGCGCGATTGACAAGGCCATACGCAACAGCGATCTCGGCGTCAACCCGACGAACGACGGCACGATCCTCCGCGTCATCTTCCCTGAGCTGTCTGAGGAGAGACGCAGAGATTACATCAAGGTCGCGCGCCACAAGGCGGAGGACGGGCGAGTATCGATCAGGAACATCCGCCGCCACGCCAAGGACGCGATCGACAAGGCGGTCAAGAACGGCGAAGAGGGAGAGGACGATGGCCGCCGGGCCGAGGCGGAGCTCGAGAAGATCACGCACAGCTACGTGGCCCAGGTGGACGAGCTGCTGAAGAACAAAGAAGCAGAGCTGCTTGAGGTCTAGCAGCCAGCCAAAGCGCACTGCCAGGCCCCGGCGACGGTCGTAGTCCGTATCAAGGTATAACTTTGCCCGCAATGAGTACCATCTCGCTATCCACGACAAGGGAGTTGGTTGCGGGATGCTGGCTAGCTGTCACCAAGCGTTCGACCGGGCATGAGTAACCTCATCGACGGCCAGCCGACCGAGGGGAGTGCGGGCCGCGTGAGCGAGCGCAAGCCGATCAATACGGGCCGCAACCTTCCTGTCGCGATTGCGGTCGGGGTCGGGCTCGGCGCCATGGCTCTGATCACGCTCCTGACAGTCAAGGTCAGCTTCCTTGTGCTCGTCGCGGTGATCGTCGCCATCGCAATGGGCGAACTGCGCCACGTCCTAGCCACGAGGCAGATCAGGCTTCCGCTGATACCTGTCGCCGTCGGCGGGCTGCTCATGTTCACCCTGGCGTACTTTGAGGGCACGAGGGCCATCCTGGCCGTGCTCGGTCTCTCCTGCATCGCGGTGCTCGCGTGGAGGCTGCCCGGCGGGACCGAAGGTTACCTGCGCGATGTCACCGCCGGCATCTTCGCGCTGATCTACCTGCCGGTAATGGCGTCCTTCGTCGCGCTCATGCTCGCGCAGCCGAACGGCGCGCACCGGGCGCTGCTGTTCGTGATCCTCGCCGCCTGCAGCGACACGGGCGGCTACTTCTCAGGGATCCTGTTCGGCCGGCATCTCATGGCGCCCGCGATCAGCCCGAAGAAGACCTGGGAAGGCCTGGCGGGATCGGCGGTCCTGTGCCTGGCCGCCGGCGCCATCGGAATGACGTATCTGCTGCCAGGCTCGCCGTGGAGCGGACTGGTTCTCGGCGCCGCGGCGGTCACCTTCGCGACACTCGGCGACCTCGTCGAGTCGATGATCAAGCGCGACCTCGACACGAAGGACATGGGCTCGATACTCCCAGGTCACGGTGGCGTGCTTGACCGAATCGACTCTCTGCTGATCATCGCGCCCGTGACGTGGCTGCTGATGACGGTATTCCTCGGTTTATGCGGCAAGCCGGGGTCGGGCACGGCGCCGTGCACCGCTGCTTTGAGCGGCTCTAGCTGACGACCCAGTCGCGGCTCTGCGAGGCCATCTGATTGACCAGGCTGGCGGCACCGCGGCTCTTGGCGAGCACCCGCTCGCGATTCGAGATCGGGATCAGCCACAGCCACCTGACCGGCTCGCCCGCGACCGTGAAGCCTGTCAGGTCAGGCACCTCGGGGCCGAGCAGCCGACCCGGGTTATCGAGGAACAGCAGCGCCTCGTGCCCGTTGCCGAGCGGGAACGAGGACGGCTCGTGGTACCAGCGGATCGTCCGGCCGGTTTCAATCCAGCGGACCTCCCGCCACGGGTACTGAGCGAGCCAGAGGAAGATCCTGGCGGCCTGGTTGCTCGGCAATGTCGTCGCGACCGCGAGCTCGATCCTGGCCCTGCCGATTGCGCCCGGCCCGGTCTGCTCGATCCCTGGCATGCGCTGGCAGCTCATCCCGACCGTGGACAGCACCGTGTAGGAACGGCGCGTTGTCGGCGGCCGCTCTGACACGCCGACGAGCGGCTGCCTGTTGCCCGACACGTCCCAGTAGCGGGCGCCAGGACCGAGCCTGGCGAGCAGGTGCCCGAGCATGCCCTGCTGGAACTGCGCCCAGGCCTGCGGGTCGAGCCGCCACTTCCAGAAG
>Ga0126378_10003053_pt1 | contig 12595 bp, 9 predicted proteins | sample PanSoiMetPlot_23_FD_92587 | JGI IMG/M metagenome (GOLD analysis project Ga0126378, IMG submission 92587) | Tropical forest soil microbial communities from Panama - MetaG Plot_23 | ecosystem: Environmental > Terrestrial > Soil > Tropical forest > Bulk soil | place: Panama | collected 2016-02-17
CGCCTCGGATTGCGCCTTCGACTGCTCGGCGACCGCGATGGCGCGCAGCTGCTCCGCGAGCTCGACCGCTTGGCGGCGCTCGATCTCCGCTGCCTCGATCTGACGCTCCTTGGCGATGCGCTCGGCCTCCAGCGAGCGCTCCATCTCAATGCGTGCGCGCTCGACCTGCTCGCGCGCCACGATCTCGGCGCGCTCCGCGAGCTGCTGCTTCTCTGCGCGCTCCTTAGCCAAGTCGGCGCGCTGCAGAGCGCGCGCGATCTCGATCTCGCGCTCCTGCGCGAGCCGCGCACTTTCGGCCTCGCGGTCGATCTCGAGCGAGATCTTCTCCGTTTCCAGATTCTTGTTGCGGATCTGGACCATCGTGTCCTGCTCGATGTCGTTGCGGATCTTCTTGCGCCGCTCGATCTCCTCGGTGAGCCGGGTCAAGCCCTCAGCATCGAAAGCGTTCGAGGGATTGAAGAACTCCATCGAGGTCTGGTCGAGCTGGGTGAGCGAAGCGGACTCGAGTTCGAGCCCGTTCTGCAGCAGGTCCGCTGCCACCGCCTCGCGCACGCGCCGGACGTACTCGCCGCGCTTCTCGTGCAGCTGCTCCATGGTCATGCTCGCGGCGACCGTGCGCAGCGCGTCGACGAACTTGCCCTCCAGCAGCTCCTTCAGCGACTCCGGCTGCATGGTGCGCTGGCCGAGCGTCTGCGCTGCGGCCGAGATGGCGGCAACCGAGGCTTGGACGCGCACGTAGAACTCCGCGATCACGTCGACCCGCATGCGGTCCTGGGTGATCAGTGCCTTGTCGCGCCCACGCGAGACCTCAAGGCGGAGCGTGTTCATGTTGACGGGGATCACGTCGTGGACGATCGGCAGCACGAAGGCGCCGCCGTTGAGCACCACCTTCTGGCCGCCCATGCCCGTGCGGACGAACGCGCGCTCCTTGCTGGAGCGCAGATAGAGCCAATGAAAGAGCCAGACGATGATCGCGACGACGATCGCGACCACAACAAGCCCTAGAATAAAGGCTCCGAATTGCGCGCCGCTCATGTCAAACCTCCCATAGCCGTTGGCGCCTCGCCGTCCGCGTTTCTCACGCTCTTTCGGCCTTCGGGGGCCGGGCGATGCGCTTGAATTGTCGGGTCTGCTCCGTGATCGCCTGTTCCGTCGGCAGCCGCTCCATGCTGGAGGCGCCGTAGAAGCCGTGGCAATCCGGACACTCCGCGATGATATATCCGGCGTCCGCCGGCGTCGAGATCGGCCCACCATGGCAGAGCACGATCACGTCGGCGCGCTCGCGCTTGGCCGCAGCGGCCCATTCGTTAACGCGCTCGACGCATTGCGGGAGGCTCAGCGCGGTCTCGGCGCCGATCGCGCCCCCGGTGGTGAGCCCCATATGGCAGACAATGAGATCGGCGCCCGCCCGCGTCATATCGCGCGCTTGGCTTGCGTCGAAGACATAGGGCGTGGTCAGGAGGTCGAGGGCGTGGGCGCGCTTGATGAGGTCAACCTCGAGGTCGTAGCCCATGCCGGTCTCCTCGAGATTGGCGCGGAAAGTGCCGTCGATGATACCGACGGTCGGGAAATTCTGTACGCCGGAGAAACCGAGCGCGATCAGCCGGCCCAGAAAGTCGTCGGCGACCATGAAGGGATCGGTGCCGTTGACGCCGGCGAGCACGGGCGTCTGCCGCACCACCGGCAGCACCTCGGGCGCCATGTCCAGCACGATCTCGTTCGCGTTGCCGTAGGCGAGCAGCCCCGCGAGCGAGCCGCGGCCCGCCATGCGGTAGCGGCCGGAGTTGTAGATCACGATGAGGTCGATGCCGCCGGCCTCCTCGCATTTCGCCGAGAGGCCGGTGCCGGCACCGCCGCCGATGATCGGCTGCCCACGCGCGATCATACCCTTGAACTTCTCGAGGATGCCGCGGCGGGCGATGCGCGGCATGGCTACGGCCGTTGCCGGCGCTGGCCAGCGGCGGGCGCGGCGATCTCACGGAAGGCCGCCACCAGCGCTTCGGCGAACGCGGCGTCATTGAGATTGTGCGGCAGCCGGATCAGGCGGCGGTTGGTGCCGCTCCGGAAGTTGCCGGCGATGGTATCAAAGAGCGCCTTATCCGCGGCGGGATCCCAGAACGGTTGATCCGGCGCATCGATCGCGGAGACACCGCCATCCGGGATGAAGAACCGTACGGGTCCTTCCATGCGATTGAGCTTGTCGACGATGAAGCGGCCGATCTTGACGCATTCCTCTTGTGTCGTGCGCATCAAGGTCACGTTCTGATTGTGCCGATGCAGCTTCCTCTGGCGAAATTCGGCGGGAACCGTCTCCATCGCCCAGAAATTCACCATGTCGAGGGCGCCGCACGACCCGACATAGGGGAGCCGCGATCGGATCACCGCGTCGAGCCGCCCGGGGCCGGCCGAGAGCACGCCGCCCACGATCTCGTCAGCGATCTCCGTGGTCGTGATGTCGATGACGCCGGCGAGCAGGCCGGAGTCCACGAGCTTCTCCATGGACTGCCCGCCGGTGCCGGTAGCATGGAAGACCAAACAATCGTACTGCTCGTCGAGCGCCTTGGTCACCGCCTGCACGCAGGGCGTGGTGACGCCGAACATGGTGAGGCCGAGCGCGGGCTTGGTTTCGCTCGCGCGCTCGGTGCGCGCGTGCGCAATCATCCCGGCGAGCGCGTGCGCCGCGTTCGCCAACACTCGCTCGGAGATCCGGTTGAGACCGGAGACGTCCGTCACGGAGTACATCATGCAGATGTCCGAGGGGCCGACATAGGGCTTCACATCGCCCGACGCCACGGTCGAGACCATCACCTTTGGCACGCCGATCGGGAGCCGCCGCATGCCCTGGGTCGCGAGCGCTGTGCCGCCGGAGCCGCCGGCGGCGATGAGGCCGCCGAGATCGCTGCGCCCCGCGATGAACTCCGCGAAAGCGGCCGCCATCTCCGTAACCGAGGAGCCGCGGTCGCCGGTGAACACCGCCCGCTCGCCGCGCGGATGATGCCGCGCCACCTCGCGCGGGTGCACCATCGCGGGCGAGGGCTTGCCGGAAGTCGAGAGATCGACGGTGATCGTGCGCAGGCCGAGCTTCTCCAGGCATTCACGCAGGTAGAAGAGCTCGCGGCCCTTGGTGTCGAAGGTGCCCGCGACATAAGCGGCGCGCCGGGCGCCGGTTGCCACCGGAAACTCCAGCACCCGCGCCTCGCGGCCGCTGCCGGCGAGCGAGGCGCTCGCAGCCTCGAACGAAGGCAGCGGCTCCGGCTTCTGGGCCTGGGTATCGACCAGCGCGTCGCGTGGACCGGGCGTGGCGACCGGGCGGTCGGCGAGCGGCGCCTGGGGATCGGCGGCGTTCCAGCGCGTGAAACCGCGCACCGCGCGCTCCTCGCCGGGTCGCGCGGCGACCGGCGGTGTTTCATCACCGCTGCGCCGGATCGTGTAGATGCGGCTCTCGGTTCCCCCGGCCTCAGAAACGGGCGCTGCGGTCTCGCCGTTCTCCTCGTAATCGGCCGACGCCCGCACGCCCAGGAGCTGCTGTTGCAGCTCTTGATTGGCGCCGAGCTCGGCTGCCGACATGGTGCGGGCGACGCGCCCGTTCACCATCACCGCCACCGAGTCCGCGCCGTCCACGGCGACGCCGAGGTTCTGCTCGACCAGCAGCACGGAGATCTCGCCCTCACCCGCCAGCGACTTCAGGGTCTCGGTCACCTGCTCGACGATCACGGGCGCCAGACCCTCGGTCGGCTCGTCCATAACCAGGAGGCGCGGGTTGAGGAGGAGCGCGCGCGCGATCGCGAGCATTTGCTGCTCACCGCCCGAGAGCTCAGCACCACCGTGATGCCGACGCTCGGCCAGCCCAGGGAACAGCTCGTAGGCCCGCGCCATCGTCCACGGGCCCCGGCCCGATCTGCGCGCAAGGCGCAGATGCTCGTCGACCGTGAGCGAGGGCCAGACGCGGCGCCCCTGCGGCACATAGCCCACGCCGCGGGCGGTGATCTCGTTGGGGCCGAGCCCCAGCACCTCCTCGCCCGCGATACGCACGCTGCCTGAGGCGCGCACCAGGCCGGTAATCGCGTTGCAGAGCGTGGTCTTGCCCATGCCGTTGCGGCCGACCACCGCCAGCACGCCGCGGTCGAGCTCGAGCGAGACCTGCTGAAGCGCATGAGCGCGGCCGTAGAAGACGTCGAGCCGATCGACGCGCAGGATCGGACCCGCGCCGCGTGGGCGTGCGCCGCGCGAACCTAGGCTAAGCGGCATGACTGCCTCCACGCTTGCCGCCCATGTAGATCGCCTGCACCTCGGCGTCGCTCTCGATCTCCGTGGGCGTGCCGTGCTTGAGCACGCGGCCGTTGTGCATCACGGTGACGCGCTCGACCACGCGCAAGGCCACGTCGAGGTCGTGCTCGATCAGCACGAAGCCCATATGGGCGGGGAACGCCGAAAGCAGCAGCACGAGCTCGCGCCGCTCCCCTGGCGACAGTCCGGCGGCGGGCTCGTCGAACAGGATGAGCCGCGGCGCGCCCGCTAGCGCCATGCCGATCTCGAGCTGCCGCTGCTGCCCGTGCGCCAGCGAGGAGACCGGCTCGTCCGCTACATGAGCGAGGCGGACGCGCTCGAGCAGGTCCTGCGTCGCCCGGCGCGAGGGATGGCTCGCTCGCGGGCGCAGGAGACCGTAGCGGTTGCGGCTCACGCCGCGCACCGCAAGGAACAGATTGTCGCGCGTCGAGAGTTGGCGGAACAGCAGCGAGGATTGATAGGTGCGGCGCAGGCCACGCCGGATCCGCTCATGGGGCGGCAGCTCCGTCACGTCCTCGCCGAAGAACTGGACGCGACCGGAGGTCGGCGGAAAATCACCCGTGACCGCGTTGAAGAGCGTCGTCTTGCCGGCGCCATTGGCGCCCAGCACCGCGCGGCGCTCGCCCGCGGCGACCGAGAACGACACGTCCTCGATCGCCTTGAGCGCGCCGAAGGTCCGGGTGACGCCCTCGAGTACGAGAGCGTCACCCGAAGCCAGCGGCTTCCCGCCGGAGGGGAGCGACATCACCGTCGCCATCTCGCTCGCCTCACGCGGTGGTCACGGCATCAGAGCCTTCACGGGCAGCTCGGCACTTCGCGCGAGCCCAGGCCCATCTTGGTGAACTCCTCCTTGGAGAGGCCCAGCGTCTCCGTGACGTTGTGGGTGACTTTCACGACCTGGTTGTAGAACTCGCCGTCCGGCTTCTTGACGACCTCCGTGATGTAGGTATCACCGATGCCGTTCCGGTTCTCGTCGATCTTGATGTCGCCGGCGGGACCATGGAGGACCAGTTTCTGCAGCGCCTCGCGATAAGCCTTCTGGCCGCCGGAGAGGTCGCCTTTGACCGCGTCGAGCCCTTCAAGCGTCGCTTCGGTGCTGAGGTAGTAGAGGAAGGCGAAGAGCGACGGGCTCGGGAAGCCATCTTTGAAGTTCGCCTTGTAGTCGCTGACGAACTTCTTCCACTCGGGCGTATCGATCGAATCCGCCATCGGACCGGCGGACGGCGTTCCCAGCAGAGATTCGCGCCGCTTGCCCTTGAAGTTGAGCACGGTCTGATCGACCGTGATGGTGCCGCCCACCATCGGCTTGTCGCCGCCGACTTGCTCGTATTGGGTTAGGAAGTTGACGGCGTCGGCGCCGCCCAGCACCACGACCAGCGCATCGACATCGCCGGGAATGGTTGAGATTACCGAGGAGTAGTCCTTGGTGCCGAGCGGGACCCACGCCTTCTTCACGACGTGGCCGCCGGCCTTGCAGTAGCCGGCCATGAAGCCTTGGACTTGGGAGTACGGAAAGCCGTAGTCCTCGGCGACCAGGAACACCTTCTTATAGCCCTTGGAGAGCGCATGCTCGCCCAAGCCCACCATCCATTGCGCGCCTTCCGTATGGAAGCGGAAGAAGTTCGGCGAGGGATCGACCAGGGTGGTCGCCTGCGCGCCGGATGAGCCGTTGATGAAGGTGATGTTGGGCTGCGTCTTCGAGTAGTTCTTGACCGCGATGCCCTCGTCGCCGGAGAGCGGGCCGATCATGATGTCGACCTTGTCCTGCTCGACGAGCTTGCGCGTGGCGTTGACGGCCTTGTCGGGAGAGGCGTCCGACGAGCCCTTGATGAACTCGATCTTCTTGCCCCCGGCCATGCCATTGTGCAGCTTGAGCGCGAGGTCGGCGCCGCGCATGCTGTCCTGACCGCCCGCTGCGAACGGACCCTCGAGGGTCGCCAGCACGCCGATCTTGATCGTGTCCTCGGCTTGAGCGGTGCCGGCGCAAAGCGCCACCAACGCCGCCGTGCCCATGAGGGTGCGCAACACAGGTGTCTTCAATCGCATTCTTTCCTCCCGTTTTGAAGCGCGGCGGTGGCGCCGCTGTGGCCGGTCGGAGACATTCAGCCTCCGCTCCGAAACTTGGCTTGCGCGCCGAACGCGGCGAGGCGCGCGCGCAACTGCGCCCAGAGCCCCAAGAGCCCGTCAGGCGAGAACAGCACGATCGCGAGGAACACGCAGCCGATCACCAGGTTGAAGCGCTCGCGGGCGATCAGGTCGATGGCGAAATTCTGCACCAGCACGAACACGATCGCGCCGGCGAAGGCGCCGATCGGGTGCCGCATGCCGCCGAGCACGGCGATGACCAGGATATCGATCATCCGCCCGAGGCCTGTCGATTCCGGCGAGATTTGGTTGTTGTACCAGATCATCAGCACGCCCCCCACGGAGGCGAGCACGCCGGCGACGCTGTAAGCGGCGACCCGATGCGCGGTGACGTGGAAACCCAGGGCGCGCATGCGGCGCGGATTGTCGCGCACGCCCTGTAGCGCGATCCCGAAGGGCGCGCGGATGATGTACTGCACAAAGAAATACCCACCGAGCGCGCAGGCGAGCGAGAGATAGTAGAACGGCAGCGGATCGCGCAGGTTGACGCCGAGCACATCAGGCGCGTTCACCTGATTGAAGCCGCGATGGCCCGCGAAGAGCGAGTAGTTCTGCAAGGTCAGGTAATAGAACGCGACGCCGATGGCGAGCGTGATCATGATGGTGTAGATGCCCTCGGTGCGCACCGAGAGCCAGCCCACGAAGGTCGCGAAGCCGGTCGCGATCAAGATCGCAAAGGCGACCGCGAGCCACCAGGGCCAGTGCAGACTGATGGGATCGATGCTGGTGCCCAAAATCGCGACCATGTAGCCCGCGAGGCCCGCCACCGACATCTGCGCCAGCGACACCATGCCGCCATAGCCCCCGAGGAAGGTGAGCGAGAGCGCGATCAAGCCAAGGGCCAGTGACTGGCCGCCGATCTGGAAGGTGAAGAAGGGCGAGACCACGAGCGGATAGACGATGACCGCCGCCAGTACGATCACGTGGCGCAGCCGGATTTTTCCCAATGCTGCGGAAATGGCGGGACCGACGCGCGGTGCCTCGACAGCCGGCAAGGGCGCGGCGGCGGCGGGGGTTGCCGTTCGGAGCGCGTAGCGGCCCGCGCCGGAATTCATCGCGCGGCGCCACTGGGCCGCGCTCATGCGGGCTTCCCCAGTATCCCGCGCGGCCGGAACGCCAGCACCAGCGCCATCACAACGAAGGTGAAGACGATCCCATAGGTCGGCGCGTAGGCGAGGCCGAACTGCTCCGCGAGGCCAATCAGCAGTGCGCCCACCGCGGCGCCCGTGATGCTGCCCATACCGCCCACGATCACCACCACGAGCGAGGCCAGGAGATACCGCGTGTCCTCGCCCGGCGAGATCGAGAGCGCAGTGCCGCCGACCACACCCGCGAAACCCGCCATGCCTGCGCCGATCGCAAAGGTGAGGGCGAAGACCCGTTGCACATTGACGCCGGACGCCGCCAGCATCGCGCGATCATCGACGCCCGCGCGGATCATCATGCCGACGCGCGTGCGATTGAGGAACCACCAGAGCAGCAGTCCGATCGCGACCGCCCCCAGGAACACCACGATCCGATATGTGGGATAGCCGCGGATGATCGGCATGGGCAGCGAGCCGTAGATCGCGCGCGGCGGATCGAACTGATAGATCACGCCGCCCCACTGCCAGAGCATGAGGTCGGCGAGCACGATCGAGAGGCCGATCGTGACCATGGTCTGGCGGAGGTCCTGTCCCTGCATGAAGCGGAACACGAAAACCTGCAGCAGGAAGCCCACCAGCGCGGCAGTAAGGAAGCCCGCCGCCACGGCGAGCAGCCACATGTCCGTGGCGTCGCCCACCTCCCAACCAACATAGGCGCCCAGCAGGTAGAGCGAGCCATGGGCGAGGTTGACGTTGCGCATCAAGCCGAAGACCAGGGTGAAGCCGCTCGCGACCAGGAAATAGAGCGCGGCCAGCGTGACGCCGTTCAGGAAGGTCGAGACGAACTGCCGCGCATTGTCGACGAGCGCCCAGACCACGAACACGGCGATCGGACCGCCGATCACGATCAGCCACGCCCAGAGCTGGAACGCTCTCGACCTCATGCGGCGGGCAGGCTCCAGCGGGTGCGCGCGGTGCGCATTTCCGGCTCCTTGTGGAAGACACCGTCCTTCATGATCGCCAGCAGCTTCTTCTTGTCCTGGAGGATGGCGAGGTCGGCGAGCGGGTCGCCGTCGACCAGTAGGAGGTCCGCGAGGTAGCCCTCTTTCAGCTCCCCGAGCTCGTCAGCCATCATCATGATCTCGCCGCCGTGCTTGGTGGCCGAGAGCAGCGCCTCCATCGGCGTCATGCCCGCGTACTTGACGAGATACTGCAGGTCCTTAGCGTTCTCGCCGTGCCGCGCCCAAGCGAAGCCGTAGTCGCCGCCGGGCAGCACGCGGATGCCGCGCTTGTGCATGGCGCGGAGGCTCTCCTCGACCGCCGCGAGCTCTTCCTCATAGCCGAGCGCGATCGCCTTCTTGCGGTCGATGCCGAATTCCTCACCTTCATAAAGGAGCCGCACGATCACGGAGAGGCCGGGCGCCACGAACACCTTGTCCTTCGCCGACTCGAGCATGTCGAGCGATTCGTCGTCGGTGTAGCTCGCGTGATAGATGATCTCGCAGCCGTGGCGCAGCGCTTGTTTGACGGACTCACAGGAACGCGCGTGGACGCTGACGCGCTTGCCGCGGATCTTGGTCTCCTTGACGGCGATCGCGACCTCCTCGTCGCTCATCCAGTTGGTCTTGGCGGGCGCGTTGCCCACGAGGTTGTCGCCGGAGAGGTTGAGCTTTATGGAATCGACGCCGTATTTGAGGAACATGCGCACGACTTTGCGCATCTCCTCGGGCCCGCTCACCACCTGACCGAAGCTGAATTCCGGATAAGGCAGGTGCGGCAGCATGTCGTCGCCGAGCGAGCCCGCCACCGTGATCTCCTGGCTTGCGGCGAGATAGCGCGGGCCCGGTATCAAACCCTCGTTGATGGAGTTGCGCACGACCACGTCGAGCCTCGGCTTGGCGGTCGCGGCGCCGACGCAGGAGGTCCAGCCGTGGTCGAGATAGGTCTTGGCCACGCCCGCGGTCCAGAGCATGTGCTCCTCGAGCGGCATCAGCTGGATCTCGTCCAGCGTCAGCGCATTATTCCAGGCGAAATGCGTGTGCGCCTCGGTCATGCCGGGCATCAGCGTGGCGCCCGCGCCGTCGATGGTGGTGACGCCGGCCATGGGCGGCAGGCGGCCAGCGCCGCGGCTCACCCGCGCGATCCGATTGCCTTGCACCAGCACCTCGCCCGCATAGGGCGGACTGCCGCTGCCGTCGATGATCCGCACATTGGTGAAGAGCACGTTCATGGGCTCGCTCCCCGCATGTCAGGTGAAACGGCGCTGGTAGAACCGGCGCAGCAAATCGATGCACTCGTCGGGCTTCTCGATCGGCGTCCAATGACCGCAGCCGCGGAGCACCTCGACCTGGGCGCCCGCGATCTTTTCGCCGAGGAGCCGCACCGCCTGCGGCGGCGCGACCGTGTCCTCGTCGCCGCTGACCAGCAGTGTCGGACACTCGATGCGCGCGGGATCCGCCGGCTGGGCCTCGGCGAGCGCAAGGCAGCTCCGGGCGTAGCCATCGGGATCCTGTCGGGTCAGCGATTCCCTGACGAAGCCCACGGCCACGCGCCGCTTCGCCTTGGTCTCGGCGGAGGTCGCGGCCTGCACCAGCGCGTCGGCGATCGTGCTCATGCCGGCGGCGCCCTCCGCGGCCGCCTTCTCGCCTCGGGCGCGGATCGTGATCCTGGCGGTGTCCGGCGGCGCCAGCAGCGGCCCGAAGAGAGCGAGGCTGCGCACTGCCTTGGGCTCGCGCGCAGCCAAGTGCAGGGCCACGATGCAGCCCATCGAATGCGCGACGACGTGCGCGCGTTCCTGGCCCGCCGAGGCGAGCACGCGCGCCGCCGCTTGAACAAAGCGGTCGATAGAGAGCGGTCCTTCCACCCGGTGCGAGCGGCCGGAGCCCGGCAGATCGAAACGCACGGTCTGGAAGCGCTGGAATGCCGGAAGCAGCGGCGTCCAAGTATTCGACGTGCCGCCGAGCCCATGGATCATCAGCACGGCGTCGCCGCCGCCGGTCGGCGTGTAGATCTCGACGGCGATGCGCTCCACGAATTCGAAAGCCACGCCTCCTCCTACGCCACCGCCGGACGCACGCTCCGCGCCGATCGGATGTCGGGCTCCTTGTGGAACTGCCCGTCCTTCATCACCGCGAGGATGCGCACGGGGTCCTGCAGGATCGCGATGTTGGCGAGGGGATCGCCGTCCACCAACAGGAGATCCGCGAGATAACCGTCCTTGATCTGGCCGAGCTCGTTTCCCCTCATCATGATCTCGGCGCCATAGCGCGTCGCCGCGACCAGCGCCTCCGTGGGCGTGAAGCCGAGATACCGGACGAAGTACTCGAGATCCTTCGCGTTGGTGCCGTGCTTGATCCAGGCGAAGCCGTAATCGCCACCGATCAGCACCTTGATGCCGCGCTTGTGCATCTTCTTGAGCGATTCGACGGCGATCTCGAGCTCGCGGTGGTAGCCCATGGCCTTCGCCTTGTCGGGCGTGATGCCCCATTCCGCCGCGTGATAGGAGGTGTTGATGAGCCAGGCGATGCCGGGCGCCACGAAGTGCTTGTCCTTCGCCGCCTCCAGCATATCGAGCGCTTCCTCGTCGGCGAAGCTCGCGTGATAGATGATCTCGATGCCGTGGCGCACACTTTGCTTGATGGACTCGCAGGAGCGCGCATGGGCCGCGAGCCGCTTGCCGCGCATGCGCGCCTCGGAGACCGCGACCGCGATCTCGCCGTCGCTCATCGGCGTGAACTCCGCGGGGATCCCCGCGATGTACTCGCCCGAGAGATTGAGTTTGATGGTGTCGACGCCGTATTTGAGGAACATGCGCACCACGCGCCGCATGTCCTCGGGCCCGCTCACCACCGCCCCGAAACTGAATTCCGGGAATGGCAGGTGCGGCAGGGTCTCGTCGCCGAGGCCGCCGGGCACGGTGATCTCCTGGCTCGCTGCCAGATAGCGCGGACCCGGGATCTGACCGGCGTTGATGGCGTTGCGGATCACTACGTCGAGCCGGGGCTTTGCCGTCGCAGCCCCGACGCAGGAGGTAAAGCCTCGGTCGAGATAGCGCTTGGCGATATGCGCGCACCAGAGGATGTGCTCCTCGGTCGGCATGCGCTGGATCGCGCCTAGGCCTGGCTGATCATTCCAGGAGAGATGCGTATGCGCCTCGGTCATCCCGGGCATCAAAGTGGCGCCTGCGGCATCGATGGTGGTGACGCCGCTCGTGGGGATGGCGCGGACGCCGCGCGCCACGCGCGCGATGCGATTGCCCTGGACCAGCACTTCGCCGGAGTAGGGCTGCGCCCCCGTGCCGTCGAAGATCCGGACGTTGCTGAACAGCACATTCGCCATGGCGTCAACCCTCCCCAGACACAGCGAGAGAGCCGCTTGGCTGCAGCATTGGCGTCCTCCACACCATGCGGACAGTGCCTCCGTCCGCGCACCCCTATCCGGGGCATTCTTGTGACTGCATCCCGAAAGACGGCCTCACGCGCCGCCGCTCGGGTGCACTTTGGATTAAACTATAGTAGCGCCGAATGGCTTCGTTTGAATAGCAATTCGGCGCTCACCAACCCGACCACAGCGGGTGGATTTGGTCTAGACCCTCCGTGGAGCGAAGGCGCTATCCGAAGCTTGGAGAATGCTTGCGATCCGGTCGGTGTTGGATCGCTGCCAGCGCCGAGCGCTCGGGAACAATTGCAAATGTCCGCTATGGGTGGCCAACAGCGGCTATCGACGACGCTCAGCGCCAGGTCCGCCTTACCTTCAGCAGCGGAACTTCTCGCCGATCTTCACGACTGCCGCTTGGTGCCATGAGGAGACATGCCGGATTAAACCGGCTTCGTTCCAGTGCCGTAAAGTGGCTCCTCAATATGCTGCGATCATTCCGGCAGCCCGGCTTTGCGCATGGCCTCTTCGTATCTCGCGATGTCTTCGGGCCGGTACGGGCCTAGTACGTCTCTGAGGTTGGAAACGCGCAGCGCGGGATGGAGTTGCCGGAGCCGTGCTACCGCTTTTTGTGCCGGCTCCAGCCGCCCGGCGAGCGCATTGCTTGCGGCGGCGACGCGTAATCCGGCCTGCCAATCCGGAGC
>Ga0126378_10003054_pt1 | contig 12590 bp, 13 predicted proteins | sample PanSoiMetPlot_23_FD_92587 | JGI IMG/M metagenome (GOLD analysis project Ga0126378, IMG submission 92587) | Tropical forest soil microbial communities from Panama - MetaG Plot_23 | ecosystem: Environmental > Terrestrial > Soil > Tropical forest > Bulk soil | place: Panama | collected 2016-02-17
ATTACGTGCCGAAGCCCTTCAGCCCGCGTCAATTACTGGCGAAAATCCGGCAATACTTGTCATAAGCCTGGCGTCGATTATGCGATCTTCACAGACCACGGTCCGGCCAGAGAAGCATAGCTCCGCCGCGGTCTCTCTCAAGCAGCCTTTGGCCGCGTGCTGCACGTCAGTTCATTAGGCCAAAACGAATCCCACTCGCCACCATGAGCGATAAAAACGACAGTGCAGATGCGGCCGCGATGCCAATGCCAATGGCAGTGATGTAAGGAAGCACACGCTGAGACACGACGCTTTCCCCATACCTTACTAAGAAGCATAACACGAGGAAGCCCGTGACGCGCTGCACAAACTATGCTGCGTAGCCGCAATTTTTTCTCTAGGGGCGTTGTAGGGACAGGGACACAGCAAAAGCCCAAGGCAAGCGGCCACCCGGCGGAAATAATCACGTAGTCAGAATCGGGATGTCCGCTTTTGAGGGCAATGCGGACATCGGTCGGACTTGGCAAAATGTCCGCTTCTGACCAAAAAGTGGACATTAAGCCGATCATCCGCGCGCTGCAGTCGGCGATGTGCACGGCGCGGCGGTACCGTGCTAAACTGGCTTACCCTCGGAGGCCCGTTCATGAACCCGCACGTCAAGCTTGCCACTGTTACGCAATCCGAGATTTCGCCCGCCGAGTGGCAGGCCCGCCTTGACCTCGCCGCGACTTATCGGCTGATCGCGCACTACGGCTGGGCCGACGTCATCTACAATCATTCCTCCATGCGGGTGCCGGGCGAGGAGCGCAAATTTCTGATCAAGCGGCATGAATTGCTTTACACCGAGGTGACGCCATCGAACCTCGTCAAGGTCAGCATGGATGACGACCTCGACGAGTCAGCGGGCGTCAATCGGCCCGGCTTCACGCTGCATGGCGGCGTGCTGTCGGCGCGGCCGGACGTCAACTGCGCCGTCCACGTGCACACCGAAATCGGCATGGCACTCGCCGGATTGCAGCACGGATTGCGCATGGTATCGCAGCCGGCGGTGCGTTTTTACAATCGCGTCGGCTATCACGATTACGAAGGCATCACCGAAGATTTCGGCGAGCGCACCCGCATCAACGATGCGTTGGGTAAGAACCGCGCGCTGATCATGCGCAATCACGGCCTGCTCACAGTGGGCCAGACCGCGCGCGAAGCCTTCGTCTTGATGAAGTCGCTGATCGAGGCAGCCGGCATTCAGCTAAAAATGGAAGCGACCGGCGGCGACTTGATCGAAATCCCGGCAGAGATCTGCGAAAAGACCGCGCACCAATACGAGCATCACGATTCAGGTCGTGGCTCGGCCGATTGGCCGGCCTACCTGCGCATGCTCGACGCCATCGATCCGCAGTGGCGGAATTGAGCGCCGCAGCGCGGCTGCCACTCAAAATCAGCGGTTGTCTCAGTTCTCAGCAAGAACCATTGGCCAGGCTTAGGGAAGGTGGCTGCGTAGCATCCGTTGTTAAGGAGGAGGTTCCGATGGCGCAGCGACAGGATTTTCGGCGGATTGGTTTGCTCGTTCCGTCCTCAAGCTCAGTACAGGAGCGGGATTTCTGCAGGGCACTGCCGGAAGACATCACGCTGCACGTAGCGCGAATGCGATTGAGTAACGTGGAGTCGGAGTCAACGCTGCGAATCGTCCAGGAAATCGAGATCGAGAGCCAAAAGCTGGCCGATGTCGACGTTGATGTGATCGTTTTCCCAGCGACTGCGCCCTCGGCGCGCAATGGCATTGGATACGACCAGGAGCTGATCAAGCGAATAAGGGCGGCAAGCGGGAAGCCGGCTACCACCGCCTCAACCGCGCTGCTTGAGGCGTTACATGTCCTTTCTGCCAAACGCATCGCCCTCGGCGCGCCTTGGAGCGCCCCCGTCAACCAGACCGTGGCAGCGTTTCTTGAAGCAAACGGAGTGACAGTCCTCGCACAGGAAACGCTGGGATTCATCCGCAATCTCGAGATCGGTCTTCTCGATCCACAAACTGCCTTGGACGTTGGGCGCCGGGTAGACAGGCCGGGGGTCGACGCGGTTATTCTAGCGTGTGGTAACTGGGCTACGTTCAGCATCATCGATCAGCTGGAGCGTGAGCTTGGAAAGCCCGTGCTGACGACGAACCAAGTCAGTTTATGGCACGCCCTCAAGATAATGGACCGGAAGGCCCTCGGCGGACTTGGTGTTTTGCTGCGCGAGCATCTGGGAGATGCACACCCATTGCGTCAATCCATGTCTGCTTTCGGGGCAAAGCGGACATTCCCAACATTCACCTGACCCCTTCCCGCCAGCCGTTTTAAGCAGTTACGATAAGTCGGCCACGCAGTTGGAGATCACAAGCTCCACCACAAACTCACCCGACCTTGATGTTGGCCGCCTGGATGATCTTTCCCCATTTTGTGGTGTCGTCGGCTACAAACTTCCCAAACTCGAGGGGGTGTCATCGATTTTGGAACGCTCCCTACGTTGCCAAATTGTGCCTTCACCCTCCCATCGCCAAGGCTCGCATTGATTGCGCTGTTGAGCTGATCGATGATTCCGACAAGGGTGTTCTTTGGGGCGACCATCCCGTTCCACACTATCGCCTCGTAGCCCGGCACAAACTCGGCGATGGTTGGCACGTCTTGCAGTGCCGGGGAACGCGCATCGCTGGTCACGGCCACGGCTTGCAGCTTACCCGCCCTGATCTGCTCGATAATTGTCGGAATGGGGCTAAACACTACCTGCAACCGTCCGGCAAGCATGTCGGGCAGGTAACTCTCGCGATAGTGCACGACAGTCATTTTGATCCCTGTCATCGACATGAAAAGCTCGCCGGCAAGATGGACCGAGCTTCCCTTGCCGGATGTCGCCACGTTGATCTCGCTAGGGCGAGCTTTCGCATAGGCAATAAACTCTGGGACTGTCTTGGCCGGAAACGACGGATTGACGGTCATAACAAGCGGAGTGCGCGCAATGCTTGCAACCGGTGCTGTGTCCCGAAGGAAATCAAAATTGAGATGATCGTAAAGCGTTGCGTTGATCGCGTTCGAGGATGTGGCCATTAGTAACGTGTAACCGTCTGGGGGTGACCTCACGACCCGCTCGGTCGCGATATTTGTGCCGGCTCCCGCCACGTTTTCGACGATGAATTGCTGTCCAAAACGTTCCGCGAACCTTTCTGCCAGAATCCGCGAGAGAATGTCAGTGAGGCCGCCAGCGAAGAATCCAACGATCAAATGCACTGGTCGAGCCGGATAATTCTCGGCCCAAGCAAAGCGCGATGTCACTGGAAGTATGGCGGCGGACCCCGCGAGATGCAAAATTTGTCTGCGGCGAAGCTTCATCACGATCTCCTTTTGAGCAAATGCAGAAGCCGCCTATCGACTAGTTATCTACGCATCACGCCGATCGGATCGCTATTTGATTTTTGGAGGGTCCGCCTACGGCCCGACAGTAAGGGTATCTGAATTTCCCGACGACGTGTAGGGCTGACGTCTAGGGCTAATGTTGCGTCATGGCACGATAAAGCGCATCACACGTGCTTGACGACTCCCAGAGGGCGGCAGATCCTGATGCCAAGGTCAAAAGGAGAGACCAATGACCGCTCGGCTTCGTCATATCGCTCTATCCGTTTCTGATCCGGAAAAGGCGGCAAAATTTTTCGAGGACGCCTTCGGCATGCAGCGCGTCGGCAAAGCGGGAATCGGCTGCTACGTATCTGACGGCACCATCAACGTAGCGCTCTTGAAATATGAAGGCGAAGTCCCGGGTTTCGATAAAGGTTATTGCGGCCTTGTTCATTTCGGGATGTGGGTCGACAATCTCGAAGAGGCGACGAAGAAAGTGACCGATGCGGGCGCCACCTATTTTGCCGGCCGGCCGGACAATAACCCGAACACCTTTTACGAGGTCAAATACAAGAGTCCGGATGGAGTCATCTTCGATTTGACACATAATGGCTGGCGCGGCGCCGTGAAGGAAGTGGTCGCAGTTGAGCGCGGAAACGTGGCCGCGGAATAATCGCGGCAGCTAGCTAAGTTAAACGCGGTGCAACGCCCTCCCCTCCCACTATAAAATGGCAACGAGCCAACAACGGTATTGATGGGCAAGTCATCATGCCCGCTTCACCGGCGGTATCCTTCGCGTAATATCGATATCACTGATGATCGGAGACTGTGGTAGAAAGCTGCGTTTCAATCATCGTGATAGTAACGGCGGCTGCGCAGCCGCGATTTCCGCTCGCGTGCGGCATATCCGACGACGAGTGTCAACACGACAATACCAATAAGCCATCCCATTCAAGATAACGCTTCGGAACCACTGATAGTTTCCATGCTGTCTGTGTTCCATCGCCACGAAAACGCCGCTGTGAGCGCGACCACGCTCGGCCTATGCTAGGCTCGTCGCACCGGCAGTTGCCCCCAGCTCACGGTGCGGCACCCCCACACGATGCCGTCTCCTCCTTAGTAAGTAAGCGCGGCATTGTTTGAGGCGATAAGGCAAAGCCGTCGGCGTCCCCTAAAGCTGGCGGCTTTGCTGTCGCACCGCTCATACAAATTTTGGCAAGTTTTTGGCGACTGGTGATTTGAGAAACCGGCGAAGGTTGCCCCCGCGCCTGGTGGTCCGTCTGGTCAAACTCGAGGTGCGGTTGTGAAAATCTTTCTTCTTGGCGCAACTGGCGACAGCGGCCGACGCATTCTGAGACTGGCGCTTCGGCGCGCTCACGAAGTGACCGCGTTTGTACGAGACGAGAGGAAACTCCTAAGTCTCATTGATAGACACCAAACTTGCACGTGTCTATTGCGAGACTGCGCCGACATCAGCGCCGAATCGCGAAATGGTGTTTGTCTCGAACGATCCGTTGCGAGGCAGCATGAAGAGCGGTAGATTGGCGACGTCAGATGAGCGGGGTCGCCGTGGTGACGCTGGACGATCCGCCAACCAAGATCGCTGAACTGCCGCTCACAGCTTTCGAGCTGCCAAAATGGCTCGTCGAGCCGGCTGTGCGCTCGTGCCGGCTATTCAATACCGCGCTCGATTTCATCTTCTACGACGTGCCGACGCTGCGCGCCGCGCTGGCCGAGAAGGACGCGCCAATGCGGGCCAAGGGTGAAAAACCGCCCTCGCGGATCATCGATTTCGATGCACTGAGCGACCCGGAGGGGTCACTGCTCCTCATCGACGCGACCGCTGCGCCCTATGTCCACAAATATCAAAGCGTGAGGAAATTCCTGGAATCGCCCTATCAGGAAACTCGCGACGTCGACATTGCCACAATCACGGGCGTCGGCAGCTCGGCGCTGGGAAGCGCGGCCTTGGCTTGGGACATCTCGAAAGCACTCGAAAGGCCGGTGCTGGCGATCGTGCCGGGCTATGGCGTCGCTGACGTCATCCTACAGGGATTGGGCGGCTGGTTCGCGTTCGGTCTGCATGACTTCCTCAGTAGCAAAACACTGATCCAGACCGGGCTTGCAACGGCTGCCCCAGAGACCGCGCGTATCGGGCGGGAGCTTGCCGCATCGACTCCGCACGAGCCGGCTGCGCGCGGCGGCGCACCGATCTTCCGCTACGGCTCGGGCTCGTCGGACGTGCTTCATGCCCTACTCGAACATCGTGTGACACCGTTCCGCTTGCTGGTCGGGCACAGTAAAGGGGCGCTGCAGATCAACAATGCGATCCAGTCCCTTCCCGCCGCACGGACGCAGGGACTGCGCGTGCTGACGCTGGGTTGTCCGATCGCCGAAAACATAGCGGGCGTGGACTATCACCAATATCTGGGCCTGTTCGATGCTCTCGGCCAGCTCAACGCCTGGGGTCATTGGCCGGAATATTGGCCGCCGACCTGGCACAGCACCAATCCCGCATTGCCGCCAGCCATGGCAGCCGGCGAGATGACTTCTGAGTCAATGCGCGACTGAAACGAAGCGAGGTCGGGACCACGGGGCGATGCCGGCTTGCGGAGGCAAAGCAGACATCGGTTGTGTCCAAAGCGATAGACGACGTCGTTCGGCGGCTTGCTGACCCTGCACACCTATGTTCGGCCCAAGTCGCGCGTCGAGGGGTTCAGGGTATTCGGCAATCGGCTGGGCCGAACGGTAAGATGGGGAGCGATCGATGGTAAGCGATGACAAACAGTACGAGTTTTACACAAAAAGGATCGCTGATCTTTCCGACGCAACGCAAGATGGGCTGAAACTATTTCTTCCAACGTTTTCGGCGATAGTGGGTGGCGCAATTTGGCTTCGGAACCAAAACCAATCTAGCAGTACGAACATCCTCTCCACGTACCAGTATCTTTCCAATTGGCTAGTCGTGCTCCTGACTTTCGTATGTATTATGATTGTCATCTACAACGTTTGGGCGTGGTGGCAGTATCGGGACCTCCTTGTTCGTATTACCGAGAAATCATCATATCCGGCTCCCTCTCCTCATTGGTCCGAGACAGTAATTGACGGAATTTTATGCTTAGCTATGGCGGCTGCTTGTGTGATTTTTTGGGAATTCAATCCCTTCAGCATTTCAAAGTAGGGACGAGCGTTGGGCGTGATCGCAGCCCTCGGCCCCGGCCGCGCTCAGCATCGAACCATCGAACCATCGAACCGCGCACCTTGGCACCTATGGGCAGGCAAGCGGCCGATGTCGAAACCCGGCATCGAGGCCGGGTCACCCCCGGCATATTAGGCAGATGCAATTGCAAGACATTTCCAGTTCTGCGGAAAGTCTCGCAATCAACCCAATTTGGGTAAACTAGTCACATCACCCTTATCCGCGTTTTGTTGCCCGAATAACGCGATGGCATTCGCGCGCTGGAATACCGAAACCAAAGGCGTTGCCCTGACGGTGTTTACCGGCTTGACCGTCTCTTGGCTCAGGCACGGCCTAGACACTCATTGGAAATCGTTTGCGTCGTGGGAACAGTTTTTCCTTTCGGCGTTCGCTGCTGGCGCGATCTTGGCAGGGCATCGTTTTTTCCTCGGTTCGGAGTTTAAGGATAGCTACGACAGATTGACGTTCTACATCGTCATGACTGTGCTGGTCGCCACGCTGTTCGTCGCCTTTACTGTCCTCAACATGCCGTTTTTGGATTTTTGGAAACCGGAACGGTGGTAGCAAGGAGCCAGGCTATGAGGGTGAAAACATTCTTTGTGATGGCGGTCGCTTTGTTGTGGCCGGTCTTGGTCTTTTCCGAAACTCCAGAAATTCGCGTAACTAGTTTTGTAAGCGGTAATGATCTTTTCCACGTCTGCGCCGATGGCCGCGATGCGGTTCGGCAGATTTGCGATGCGTATGTGGAGGGCGTGACGGACACGATTGTGGGGGTGAATGCGCTGGAAGCAAATGGGTTAGCGATACCCTCCGCTTGTCTGCCGAAAGGCATCGCACCGGAACAAGTTAGAGCAGTTGTGGTGCAGTACCTTATTGCTAATCCCGCGATACGGCACCTAGCGGCTGCCGGTCACGCTTTGTCGACGCTACAGGCGGCGTTTCCCTGCAAATAATTACCACCCAATTTGTACCAAGCCGCTTACCCGGTGCTTACCGGGCCTAATGATTCATTTCGACCCTTTAGCTACGCCTTTGATCTTGCTGATTGATCCGGTAGGAGTCGAATCTTCGACCGACTCCTTGTAGTAGGCGACGCCGCAGCCTTGATCGCCGATGCGCGTCTCGAGGGATTGCTTGAGAGCAGGTTTCCCCGATTTCGGGAAATTATAGTCCATCGTAGCCACGGCCCCTTCCGGCGTGCTCTGAATTGCGTCAAAGGCTCTTTGACCTATCGGGTCGTCACCAAGTCTAAAGCTTCGAACATCAATGCCGATCATGCCAGGACCTGGAAAAGCTGTGAATTTACCGTCGGCGGTATTGAAGCAGGAAACGTAAAGATCGCGGTCGTGAAATTGCTTGTTATTCGGATCACTGAATGCGCGCAACGCCGTAGCCTCGTCGCTCTTGAGCGCGGTGACAGCGCGGTCAAGCATCGCTCTCGCTTGCTCAGCCGTCCCGAATTGTTCGGCACCAGCCAAAGTGGCGGTCGATATCAGCGACAACATCGCAAATACAGGCATGAACAACGTATTACGCATGGGTTTCTCGCGTGATGGACTCCGTATTGTATGCGGACCCTTATCGACTGCCATAGGGCACCAAAGCGGCGCGAGCATTTCCTTGGTGATCGTTGCGAAAACAACACAGCGCTGCGATCAAAGTCCGTTTTGAGTCGAGGGAAGGCGGACATCTGTTTTTGATGCGGAACAGCCATTTCGCCCGCTGGTGCGCGCCGCAGCTAACGGCCAATACCCATATCCGATCATAAAATTAGCCTTTTCAGACCGCTAAATTCGCCCGCTGGCAGACACGCGGATTGGCGATGTCCGAACATGGCGGCAGTTGTCGATTCAAAATCGATCGCGACCGGATCGCGATCGCAGCGACCTTGGTCCTTATTGCAGGAAGTGTTGTGCTGCCGGTCGGGCCGCCAGCGCATGCCGCGGCGGGCGTGGAACGGATTTCCCAATTCCCCAGCCTCGCGCCGGCGCTCTTCGGACCGTCGGCGGCCCAACCTGAGCCGCTGCGTTTCCCCGATACGGCCCTCGAGCCAATTGAGTGGTATTCCCTGAAAGGATGGTCGGCGGATGATCACGCTGCCGCCTTTGCTGCTTTTTTAGCGAGCTGCCGCCCTCTCCTGCGCAGCAGCCTCAGCGCCGGCGATAACCGTCCGATGTATCGCGCGCTTGTCGAGGTCTGTCGTCGGGCGCTTAGCGCGGGCCGACTGACAGGCGATCAGGCGCGGCTGTTCTTGGAACGCAATTTTCGTCCGCTGCGCATAACCAGGCTCGGCGACAATGCCGGCCTGCTCACCGGCTATTACGAGCCGATCGTCGAGGGCTCACGCTTCCCCACCGGAATTTTCAAGGTGCCGATCTATCGCCGCCCGCCGGATCTGGTGCCGCCGCTCCATGCCGCCGGTCCCATCTTTCCGAACCGGGGACAGTCGTTGCGGCGGACGGAGAGCGGCATGCTGGTCCCTTATTACGATCGCGGCGAGATCCTCGATGGCGCTCTCGACGGCAAACATCTCGAGATCTGCTGGATCAAGAACCAGTCGGATGCGCTGACTATCCAGATCCAGGGATCGGCGCGCGTGCGCCTCGAGGACGGCGCCATGCTGCGCATTAATTACGATGGGCATAACGGCTATCCCTTCGTGCCGCTGAGCCGCATTCTGATCGAGCGCAACATCATTCCGCGCGAGGAAATGTCGCCCGATCGCATTCGTGAGTGGGTCCACGCTGATCCAAAAGGCGCCGAGGAGCTCTTGCGCCAAAACCGATCCTTTATGTTTTTCCGGATCGTCGGACTATCGGATGATCGGCGGCCGGCCAACCTTCGCGAGATCCCGCGTGAGCGCGAGGCGATTGGCGCCCAAGGGATATCGCTGACGGCGGGGCGCTCTATTGCTGTCGACAATGCATTGCATGTCTACGGCACGCCCTTTTTCATCGACGCCGACTTGCCTCTCACCGATGAAAAGCCGGGCGGCCGCTTTGACCGTTTGATGATCGCGCAGGACACCGGTTCGGCCATTGTCGGTCCAGCCCGCGCCGACATCTTTTGGGGAGCCGGAGACCGCGCCGGGCAACTCGCCAGCCACGTTCATCATCCTGGCAACTTCGCGATGCTGGTCCCACGAGAACTCGATCCTGTCGTAGCCGGCGCGCGAATGCCGCTGCCCCCGCACAGGCCGGCGCCGCCTCCCGAGGTAAAGGCCAGAACGCCATCAAAACGAGACGTGCCCAAGCCGGCCCTAGCCAAGCCCCCCGTAGCCAAGCCCGCCGCGGGTTGGATGATGCGGAGCAGATAAACTCCGCGGCCACATCGGTCTCAAACCCAACACAAGACCAGAAACAGTTCTCGCTTGGGAACAATAAGTTCTCCTATCCGGTTCTTCGATCAAGGACCGCGGGTCCTTATCCGCGAACCTTCATGCCGCCGATAGTGACGGAGCGAACGATGGGACGGATTGCATTGCTATGGCTCGTGTTGACGTGCCTATGGATCGCGTTTTCGTTCTCCGCCCCGACATCAAAAGTCGCGTTTATTCCTCCTGCGCTTGCGATCATCGCGCTGGTCTTGTACTGGCTACACAATAAAGTCGTCCTCTTTGCCGCGGGCGAACATGAACCGCGTGCTGTGGTTCAGCCAAGTCAAGGTTGGCATTTCGATCCGGTTGCGGCCGCACCGCTTGTTCGTCCCGCACTTGTTGCACTCGGAGTTGGCGCTTGCGTCGGCGCAGCCGCAACAACGTCGGTCTTTATTTTTGACCAACCACTCCATGAGTCGACCGTCTCGGGCACGAGCACGGCTGCGCTTGCCACTGATCCCAGCTCTACCATCATCGTGCAACCCAGAACGGTGAGGTCGCAATCTTTTCCCGCGGAGCAAAAACCTCAAGACAACCCACCGGTGACGTCATCCGATAGTCCGGTTGCCAAGCGGGCCGAAGCGCGAGTCCAGACTCCACAAATCCAGACTCTCGGACAAAGCTCTGACCAGCAAGGCTGCAATGTTTCGCTGTGCGAAAGCCATTACCAATCCTTTCGTGCGTCAGATTGTACGTACCAGCCTTATTCGGGACCGCGGCAATACTGCGCGCGGTAGTAGCGACGCGTCATCAAGGGCTTCTCCGGCTTGCTCAATTCTCATGCCTCGCGCCCATTTGAATTGAGCGCCATGCGGCTTTTGCTTACCTTAGCTTCGCGCAGCCACGCTCGATCGACATTGCAACGACATGGCGAAGCAACGACATGGCGAAGCAGGCGCTACTCGCGATCGCTACAATGTTGGTCATAGGCGGCACGATTGTTGAATGTCGTGGCGCTTCGGGGCTTCGATTGACGTGCACTGGAGATCTGACCAATACGCGGGAAGATGGCATCACCCTTGGACAATGCGACTTGAATTTTTTACCGGTTAAGGACATCAACTCCATAGAAGATGTTTGCGGAATACCCGGCACCATTGATACGCCGGCTGAAACGAAGTGCCGGATACGGGCGACGGCTTTGCCACAAACGCGCCGCGGCGCGGATCATCGCGAATTATATCGGGTGATTGACGTGTTGACGGTGGATAAGCGGGTGAAGTGATCTGAAAGAGATTGGCGCAGCGCGATATGGCATACATCATTACCGGCGATACTCTCGGTCTCGCCATAGGTCCCGTGTCGGAAACAGCAAACAACGTGCATGAAGCGCTTAACAAGGCACGTCAGATGTACGAGACGGGACTGGTGAACGTATCAATCGGAGACGAAGGCGGGCACAAAATCGGCGGCGACGATCTGTTGGCCTGCATGACGGGACAAAAGACGATCACCAGCGATCTTCAGGCAAAATAGATTTCGCAATCATTAGCCGGACCGATGGTCGTTATTGCCGACGTTGCAGCGTCATTGGCATTCCGTAGCGCGGCCTCAAGGTGATGAGACCTTGCGGCTCGATCGGGTGGCCCGGCTTGAGACAAAGCCGATAGCGCTGCGCGATCGTTGCCAGGATCAAGATCGCCTCCGTCATGGCAAAGACCGCGCCGATGCAAATCCGCTGACCCGCTCCGAACGGGATATAGCTGAACCGCTGCGGTTCGGTCGTAAATCGGTCTGGGTTGAAGCGATGCGGCTCGGGCCAGAGCGACGCTTTGCGGTGGAGGAGCCACGGAGCGATCAAAACGATGGCGCCGGGAGGAATGCGCTGCCCGAGTACGTAATCGGCTGCAATCGGCTCGCGCGCCATCGTATGCGCCGGCGGATAAAGGCGCATGGATTCCTCGATCACCATCCGCGTGTAGCGCAGGCTGGCTATGTCGCCATAATGCGGCGTCCGGCCGTTGAGGACGGCGCGCAATTCTTCATCGAGCCTGGCTTCGACCGCGGGGTGAAGCGACAAGAGATACCAGGTCCAGGTCAAGGCCTGCGCGGTGGTCTCATGCCCAGCCATGAAGATCGTGACCACTTCGTCGCGGACCTCTTTTGCCGTCATCCCGCCGCCGGTTTCCGCATCGCGTGCAGCGACGAGCCGCGCCAGGAGGTCTTTCGGTTGTGCGCTTCCTCCATGAGCGCGGCTGTTTATCAATTCATCGACCGCGGCATCGAATTCGTTGAACACTTTGGCGCTGCCGCCCCGGCGTGAAAAAAGATTCGCCAGCCATGCCGGGAAGCCGAGCAAATCAAGCAGGCTTGGCCGCACCGTCATCTGGTATCGGCCGACGCCGCGCTCGACGACGTCGACGATCTCATCGGAGTTGGCCGAGAACATCGCCCGCGAGATAATGTGCAGCGTGGTGCGCATCATCGCCGCGCCGACATCGACCTCGCTCGAATCCGGCAAGACGTCCCATTCCGCAAGCAACCCATCCGTGACTGCGGTGATGACCGGCGCGTAGCCTTCGATGCTGCGCCGGTCGAAGGCCGGCGCCATGATCCGGCGGTGCCGTCGCCAAGTCTCTCCTTCGCTGGTCAAAAGACCGCGGCCCAGGCCCGGCTCAAGAAGCCGGCGGGTCAGCTCGGATTTGCGGTAATTTGCAGCATTGTCGAGCAG
>Ga0126378_10003055_pt1 | contig 12590 bp, 12 predicted proteins | sample PanSoiMetPlot_23_FD_92587 | JGI IMG/M metagenome (GOLD analysis project Ga0126378, IMG submission 92587) | Tropical forest soil microbial communities from Panama - MetaG Plot_23 | ecosystem: Environmental > Terrestrial > Soil > Tropical forest > Bulk soil | place: Panama | collected 2016-02-17
CTATATCGACATGGCGGTGAACCTGCCGCTGGTCGATCCGGCCAAAGTGCTCGCCCCGGTCCTGATGACGCGCGGCGAATGGGACGGCAATTCCACCGACGATGATCTGCTTGAGTTTTTCCGTAGGCTGCCAAACGGCGATCGCCAATATGTCATCCTGCCGAACACCGCGCACAGCCAGGGCTTCAGCAAGAATCGACAACTGCTGTGGTACGCGGTGAACAACTTTCTCAAGGCACCGACGCCGGTGGCGAGTTGAGTTTCCTCATTCCGGAGCCGTGCTGCGCACGTCCCGGAATGACTAAGCGAGCTCGCCCGCCGCGAAAAAATCGCGCAGCTCCCTATACGTCTCCTCGGGCGCCTCTTCGGAGAGATAGTGCCCGCAAGGCAGCGCCTTGGCGCCGCGAATGTCGCTGGCGTAGCGGCGCCAGATTTGTTCGGCGTCGTGGTTGCGGCCGACGCCGCCGGTCGCGCCCCATAGCAGCAGCACAGGGCAGGCGATTTTTCGTCCGGCCGCGAAATCTCTGGTGTCCATGTCGAGGTCGACGCCATGGGTGGCGCGATAATCTTCGCACATCGCATGGACGGTCGCCGGGTCGCGGAAATAGCGCTTGTATTCGGCAAGCGCGCGCGGATCGAAGAAGCTTAAGCCCTGCGCAGTCTTGGCGAGTTTCTTTTCGATGAAATAATCCGGATCGGCGCTCATCAGCCGTTCGGGAAAATCGTAGGGCTGGATCATGAAGAACCAGTGCCACGAGAAAGTCCCCCAGGCGCGGGTGACATTATTGAGCAGATGATGCTGCGGGATGATGTCGAGTATCGCGGCGCGCGCCACCTTGTGCGGATGATCGAGGCACATGCGATGCAATACGCGCGCACCGCGATCATGCCCGGCGGCGTAAAAACGCTCGTGTCCAAGCGCGGCCATGACCTCGATCTGGTCCTGCGCCATGGCGCGAAAGGAATAGTTCGAATGATCGGCGCCGCCCGGCGGCTTCTCGGAGTCGCCGTAACCGCGCAGATCGGTCGCCACCACCGTGAATTGATCGGCCAGTCGCGGCGCAAATTTGTGCCAGGATAAATGGCTGAACGGGTTGCCATGCATGAGGAGCAACGGCGGGCCCCTGCCGTCGCAGACGGTGACGATGCGCGCGCCAGTCGTCTTGATCTCGGTGCGGGTGAACCCTTCGAACATGTCGCGCACGATCACTTGCGCCGCGGCTTATCCAGCCCGAGCTCGCTCCACCGCGCCTTGACTGCGGCAATATCTTCCGGCGCCGGCCACACCAGCGGCGGGAAACGCGCGCCGTCAAACTCCGGATCGGGATCGTAGTCGAGATTCATGGTGGCATCGATCAACACCCGATTCCACTTGCCGGTGCCGTACAGGGAAGTATTGCGGTCGCGCTTGCGCGTCGACGGATCGAGAAACAGACCAAACGTCGCCGGCATGATGACGACGTCATCCTCGCCGGCATTGACCCGATAGGCGATCGCCCAATCGACCGCGCCGTAGTCGTGAATATCGATATCGTCGTCGACCACCGTGACGTGCTTGTAGCGCACGTGCCCGGCCGAACTGCCCCACAGCGCGTTGGCGACCTGCTTGGCCTGGCCGCGATAGCTCTGCTTGATCTGCACCAGGATATTGACGCCGGCTTGCACCGGCGGACACCACACGTCGGTGACGCCCGGCACGCCAGCGCGATCGAGCACGTTCCACGCCGTGGCCGCGCGCATGATCGAGGAGCACATGCCGTTTTCGGAGAAGCAGCCAGGCAGCGAGCCTTCGATGGTGCCGCGCAGGATCGGATCTTTGCGATGGGTGATGCAGGTGACGCGGATGGTCGGTTTGGGCGCGCCACCGCCGGCGATATAGCCGGTGACTTCGGCGAACGGCCCTTCCAACATAAAGGTCGCAGGATCGAGCTGGAGATAACCTTCGATCACGATCTCGGCGCTGGCCGGCACCATCAGATCGACGGTTTCGCATTTGACGAGATCGACCGGGGCGCCGCGAATGGCGCCGATCACATCATATTCGCAAAGCCCCTTCGGCACCGGCGAGCCGGCGACGAAACCGAGCGATGGCTCCCAGCCCATCGCGACTGCGATCGGCATTTCGTTGTGGCCGGCCTGCTGCCAGGCCGTGACGTGGTGGCCGATATGCTGCGCGCGCACCATCAGGATCGGGATCTTGTCCTTACCGGCGATCATTCCGCGATAGATGCCGACATTCATAACGCCGCTGGTGGGATCCTTGGTCACCACGCCGCCATAGGTCATGATGTAGCGCCCGCCATCGGCCCTGTTCCATTGCGGCACCGGAAATTCGTAGAGATCGACGTCTCCACCCTTGACGACGTTCTCCTTCACCGGCCCGGTCTTGACCACATTGGGCGGCAGGCTTTGCGACAGCACGGTGCGGCTAAGCCGCACCAGCTCGCGCGGGTGCGTATCGGGCGATAGCCCAAGCATCATGGCGACACGGCGCGCGCTGGAAAGCCCGCCGGTGAAGACTTGCCGGCAGCGGGCATTGGCGCCGTAGTCCCGAATATTACCGAACAACAGCGCCGGCCCGGTGCCGGCGCCCTGGGCTAACCGCGCGATCGTGCCAAGCTCGATATTCCAATCGACCTCGGCATTGATGCGCTGCAATTCGCCGGCGGCATCAAGCGCGCCGATCCAGCCGCGCAAATCGCCGAAAGCAACCGGCTTTCGTTCACCCACCGTCGATCGTCCTGCTGCTGAACCTTCCATGGCGTGGCGTTCTTCGCTTTCCCTGCCGGTCCTGTCAAGAAAGCACCGGTCGTAGCCCGACTCGCAACTCGCCATTGGCTATTCGCCATTCGCACTTGGCTTTGCTATTGAGCGCGCAATGATCGACGACCAGCGAATCCTGATCGCCGGCGGCGGACCGGTCGGGCTGCTTTGCGCCTGGCTTGCCGGCCGTCAGGGGCTGCCGGTCCGCCTGTTCGACAACAACCGCACAGTGCAAATGGACTTGCGCGCCGCGACCACCCATCCGGCGACGCTCGATCTCTTGGATGACGCATTGGTCGATGACATGGCGCGCGTCGGTCTGTTGGCGCCGATCTTTCAGTTCTGGGACCGACCGAGCCAAGAACTGGTCGCGCAGTTCAATCACGCCGTTCTTAAAGACGACACGCGGCATCCCTTCGTCGTACAATGCGAACAGTTCAAGACCGCGAAGCTGGTCCTGGATCGGCTGCAGTTTTTTCCGAACGTCGAAGTGCTGTTCGGTCATAAAGTGATCGACGTGGCGCAGAGCGCGGATGCCGTGAGCGTACAGGTGCGCGGGCCGTCGGGCATCATCTCGCAGCACAGTGGCGTCTATCTCATTGGCGCCGACGGCGGGCGCAGCACGGTGCGGCGGCGTTCCGGAATCAAATTCGAAGGCTTCACCTGGCCGGAGCGCTTTATCGTTCTTACCACGCCGTTCGATTTCGAAGCCGAGCGCGGCTATTACTACCGCAGCTACTTCGCCGATCCCGGCGCGTGGTGCAATTGCTTCAAGGTCTCCGCCGACGGCCCGCCGGGACTTTGGCGCACGGTCTATCCCACAGATCCAGCGCAGAGCGAGCAGGACATCTTGAGCGATGCCGGCGTGCAAGCGCGCATGCAATCGTTTTTTCCTGCGCCGCAGGCTTACGAAATCATCCATCGCAATCTCTATGTGACGCACCAGCGCGTCGCCGAGACCTTCCGCAAAGGCCGCGTGCTGCTCGCCGGCAACGCCGCGCATGTCAACAATCCCATCGGCGGCATGGGATTAAACGGCGGCATTCAGGACGCCGTGAACCTTTCGGACAAGCTTCTTCGCATCACGCGCGACGGCGCGCCGGAGCGGCTCCTCGATCTCTACGATCTGCAGCGCCGCACCGTCGCCATCGAATTCGTTCAAGAACAATCCATCGCCAACAAGAAGCGACTGGAGGCGCGCGATCCGGCGGTGCGCAAACGTAATCTTGACGAGTTGCGCGCGAGTGCGGCCGACCCCGAGCGCGCGCGACAATTTCTCTTGCGCACGTCGATGATCGCGAGCCAGCGGCGGGCTGAAGCGATGACGTTGGCGGGTTGAAACCTTATGCTGCGAGAGAAACTCGCGTTTTTCTCAAATTCCCTCCAATCCGATTTCGCGATCGTACAATTACGTTAAACCCCTTGAGTATCGGCCCATGAAAGCTATCAACCACCTGGTGCTCGCCGGCCACGATCTCGAAGCCATGCGCTCGCACTATGCAGGCTTGGGATTTACCGTCACGCCGCGCGGCCAGCATCCGTTCGGCACCGGCAATTCCCTCATTCAGCTTAACGGCAGCTATCTCGAACTGCTTGCTGTCACCGCGCCGCAAGATATCCCCGAGCATCGCGCCGGGAATTTTTCCTTCGCCGCGTTCAATCGCGACTATCTCAAACACCATGAAGGCTTCTCGATGCTGGTGCTCGATACGCCGGATGCGCGCGCCGACGGCAAAGCGTGGCGCGCCGCCGGTCTGCAAACCTACGAGCCGTTTGATTTCTCGCGAACGGCGAAGCTGGCTGATGGCCAAGAGATCGTAGTCAGCTTCTCGCTCGCCTTTGTCAGCCATCCGGCGGCGCCGTCGCTCGGCCTGTTCGCCTGCCAGCATCACACGCCTGAATACTTCGCGCAGCCGCGCTATTTGCAGCATGCCAATGGCGCAACGGCCGTTGCGGATGTCTGGATCGTCGGCGACACCGCACCCGACCTTGCCGGGTTCATGCACATCGTCACGGGTGCCAAGGCGATCAGTGAGGATCCGTCCGTCACGACGCTGCAAACGCGCATCGGCGCAATCGTGCTCAACGCGCCCGCCGGCATTTGCAAAAGCTTTTGGCGTCGCCGCGGCGCATCCGCAAGACGGGCCGCACCTCGCTGCGTTTACGCTCGCATGCGAAGGCTTGGATCACGAAGGCTTGGGTCACGAAGGCTTGGGTCACGAAGGCTTGGGTGAACTGGCGGACTTGCCTAAAGTGGGCAATCGGCACGTGCTTGCGCCGGAGAAGAATTTCGGGACCGCCATCGGTTTCGTGACAACGAATGGGTGATCATATGCGCATGTTTCAACTCTGCGTCTGCGGCGAGCCGCTGCAAGCCAAACAGCAGCCGACGCCGCAGCCGGCCGGCAGCGAGGTGCTGCTCAAAGTGCTCGCCGCGGGCGTCTGCCACAGCGACCTGCATCTCGCCGATGGCTGGTTCGATCTTGGCGGCGGCAAGCGGCTCAGTCTCGCCGATCGCGGCATGAAGCTGCCGGTAACGCTTGGCCATGAGAATGTCGGCGAGGTGGTGGCGGCCGGACCGGACGCCAAGGGCGTGCGGATCGGCGCCCGCATGCTCGCAGACCCTTGGATCGGCTGCGGCGCCTGCGGGCCATGCCGGCGCGGCGAGGAAAATCTCTGCCGCGCCATGAAAAGCCTCGGCGTGTTTTCCAACGGCGGCTATGCCGATTACATGATGGTGCCGCATCCGCGCTATCTGTTCGACATCGGTGACTTGCCGGCGGAGCGCGTCGCGCCGCTCGCCTGCTCGGGCGTGACGACTTTCGGCGCCTTGAAAAAAGTACCGACGCTCGCGAGCGAGCCGACCGTGATCATCGGCGCCGGCGGTCTCGGCCTGATGTGCCTTGATTTGCATCGGAAGATGGGCGGACATTCGGCCATCGTCGTTGATGTCGATCCGGAAAAACGCAAGGCGGCGAAAGAGGCCGGCGCCGCGCACGTCATCGACGGCGGTGCGTCCGATGCCGCGCAGCAGATCATCGATCTCACCCAAGGCGGCGCCTGGGCGGTGATCGACCTCGTCGGCTCGTCGCAAAGCGCGCGCCTCGGCTATGACAGCCTGATCAAAGGCGGCAAATATGTCATCGTCGGCCTGTTCGGTGGCGACCTGACGGTATCGCTGCCGCCGATTCCGATGCGGGCGCTGACGATCCAGGGCTCCTACGTCGGCAGCGTTCCGGAAATGATCGAATTGATGGAGCTCATCCGCCGCACCGGGCCGCCGCAGGTGCCGGTTGCGACCAAGCCGCTCGACCAAGTGAACGCGGTGATGCACGACTTGCGCGCGGGCAAGATCATTGGCCGCGTAGTACTGACGCCGTAGGCTTCAGCTGGGGGCTTTAGCCGCACGGATACGCAGTAGTGAAGAAGGATTTGGTGAGACCATGCAGCGTAAGGTGATCATCTCATGCGCGGTTACCGGCTCCGCCGACACGCCGGGCCGCAACCCCGCGGTGCCGGTAACGCCCGCGCAGATCGCGACGTCGGCCCTTGACGCGGCCAAGGCCGGCGCGGCCATCGTGCACATCCATGTGCGCGATCCGAAAAGCACCAAGCCGAGCATGGACACCGCGCATTATCGCGAGGTTGTCGAGCGGATCAGGGGCAGCGGCACTGATGTGCTCATCAATCTCACGACGGGGCCGGGCGCGCGTTTCACCCATGACGAACGCGATCCTTCAAAACCGAGCGCCGAAAGCGTGCTCAAATCGCCGGAAGAGCGCGTGCGTCACGTGGTGGAGCTCAAGCCCGATATTTGCAGCCTCGACATGGGCAGTCTCAATATGGGCGACCGGGTGTTCATCAACACGCCCAAGCACCTCCAAGCGATGGCGGTCGCGATCAAGGATGCCGGCGTGATGCCCGAGCTCGAAGTGTTCGAGACCGGGCATCTCCTGCTCGCCAAGCGCTTCATCGAGAACGGCTTCGTCAAGCCGCCCGGCATGTTTCAGATTTGCCTGGGCATTTCCTGGGGCCAGCCAGCCACCACCGAGGCCATGACCTATATGCGTAATCTCTTGCCGCCGGATTCGCCGTGGTTTGCCTTCGGCATTTCGCTTCATCAATTCCCGATGGTGGCGCAAACCGTTTTGCTCGGCGGCCATCCGCGCGTCGGTCTGGAAGACAATATCTATCTGGAGAAAGGCAAGCTTGCGCCGAGCAACGCGGCGCTGGTCGAGAAGGCGGCAAACATTATCCAGACACTCGGCGACCAGGTCGCGACGCCGGCGGAAGCCCGGCAGATCCTCGGCTTGGCCGCGCGCAATGTGTGAAATCCAGGGGACCAAACGTCATGGATTTGGGCATCAACGGTTTGCGCGTGATCGTCACCGCCGGCGCCGCCGGGATCGGCCGTGAAGTCGCCCGCGTATTCCAGCGCGAGGGCGCGCTGGTGCACATTTGTGACGTCGATCGCACCGCGCTCGCCGAGCTTGCAAGTAGCGATCCCAAGCTGAAGGCGTCGCTCTGCGACGTGTCCGACCGCGACGCCGTGACCCGCTTCATCGATGCAACGGCGGACGCGCTCGGCGGGCTCGATTGCCTCGTCAACAATGCCGGCATCGCCGGCCCGACCGGCCGGGTTGACGAAATTCCGCCGGAAGAGTGGGACCGCACGCTCGCTGTCAACATCACCGGACAGTTCAATTGCGTGCGCGCGGCGCTGCGGCACCTCGCCAAAAGCAATAATCCGTCGATCATCAATCTATCCTCGACCGCGGGCCGCCTCGGTTTTCCCTTGCGCACGCCCTATGCTGCCTCGAAATGGGCGGTGGTCGGTTTCACCAAGTCGCTCGCCATCGAGCTTGGGCCGCAAAAAATTCGCGTCAACGCGATCCAGCCCGGCGCGGTGGAAGGTGACCGCATTCGCCGGGTCTTTGCCGCCAAGGGACAGGTCCGCGGCGTGTCGATGCAGGCCATACAGGAGGAAGCGCTGTCGCATGCGTCGATCAAGGAGATGATCGCGCCGCAACAGCTCGCCGACATGATGGTATTTCTGGCCTCACCGCGCGGGCGCACGATCTCGGGCCAGGCCATCAGCATTTGCGGCGACGTGCAGTCGCTGTTCTAGAGCGTGATGATTTTATCTCCGCTCATCCCCGCGAAAACGGGAACCCGGTTCTTTTTAAAATCAAACTGGCTTCCCGCCTGCGGCGACGAGTTGATTACGGTATCGCGCCCGCCTCACCTGATCCGGTACAGGGTGTGGCGCCGGTTGCGGGTGAACGGCCGCACCTGTGCCGGCCAGCGGCCGGCTTCGACTGCCTTGGCCCATTCCGGGCTGACCAGCACATGCGGGCCGTCGATCTCGTAGACTGCCGAGTGGCGCGCGCCTTCGTGCGCAACCTTCTTTTCTTCGCCGCCGATGCTCATCGCGAACGGTTCGCCTTCGAGACGCGTCACCGCATGCACGCCCGGCACTTTGAGAAGATTGGGTACGTGCTCGGTATCGTAGACTTCGTGGAATAGCGCTTCCTTGTCGGGATCGACATCCATGCTGGCGACGAACAGGTATTTGGATTTGATCGGCATCTGTGCCCTTTACTTGCTTGAGTTATTTCACCTCCCCCTCAAGGGGGGAGGTGAAGTTTTCGAATTCACTTGAACCGCTCCGAGGGCGGAGCGATCTCGGTGACGAGATCGCGGATCAGTGTTTTGTTCGGCAGCGGTGTGAGCGTCATTTCGCGCGGCTCGAGTCGCGCGGTGCAAGCATAGACGGTTTCACCGTCGAGCTGGATCATGCATTCCTTGCAGGCATTGGCGTTGATGCAGGAAAACCGCATTGCCAGCGTCGGGTCCTTGTTGACGCGCAACCAGCGCAACCCGTCGAGCACCGACTGCCCTGGCTCGAACGGCACTTCGAAGGTCTCCCACCGCGCTGGTTCGCCATGGCCGCCGCGGCGGATTTTCAGTGTGGCGAAGGTGCTCACGACGACAGCGCCTCGGCTGGCGCGCCGGAGAGTTGCAGCACGCCCCCGGCGAGCCGCACGCGCTGATGACGCCGCCAATCCGGCAGCATCTGCGAAAAATCTTCGCGCTGATGGGCGCCGCGGCTTTCAGTCCGCGCCAGCGCCGACTGTGTCACCGCGCGCGCTACGACGAGCATGTTGCGCAGATCGAACCATTCCAGCCGTTGCAGATCAAAGCCAGCGTCTTTTCCGCCGGCAAAGCGTGGCGGCCGCTCGCCGAGTTCATCGGCTAGCAGGGCAATCCCGGCGAGCGCGCGGTCGAGCTTGGCGGCGGTGCGGAACGGCCCGACCTCGTCGGCCATGATCGCCTGCAAGCGCACGATCATGGCTGCCGTGTTCAGGTCCGGCGCGGCGCCATTGCCGTCGCCGACGAGGTCAAGTGCGGCACGCAGACCAGCCGCGCGCAAATCCTTGCGCGCAATCGTCTTGGCGTGCGCTGCAGCACTGCGGCCGGCGCGGCGGCCGAACACCACAGCTTCGGTGATGGCATTGCCGGAGAGGCGATTGGCGCCGCTCGTGCCGCCGACCACTTCGCCGGCAGCGAACAGGCCGGGAAGTTCGGTTCGCATCTGCGCGTCAGCGACGACCCCACCCATGTGATAGTGCGCGATTGGCGCCACCTCGACCGGCATGCGGGTGAGGTCGATGGCGTTGGCGGCGAGCCGGTCGATCACCGGCCCGAAAGCGGCGCGCAACGCCGCCGCGGAGCAATGTTCGAACGACAAGTAAGCGCCGCCATGCGGCGAGCCGCGACCGGCTTCGACTTCCTTGAAGATCGCATAAGTCGCGAGATCGCGCGGCAGCACGTATTTGCCGTCCTCATCCGAGCCGTAGCGCGAGGTGAACTCTTCCATGCGGCCGTTGAGCAGCCGTCCCCCGAGCTTGTAGCGGAACGGATCCCACATGATCGGATCCATGCCGACGAGCCGCGGCGCCAAATGGCCGATTGGAAAGAACTGCACGAATTCCATGTCGATCAGCGAGGCGCCGGCACGCAGCGCCAGCGCATAACCGTCGCCGCCCATATTGAGCGAGGCACTGTTGCGCCGGTAAAGCCGCGTCAGCCCGCCGGTCGCGAGCACCGTCGCTTTCGCCGCGATCGTCACCGGCGCACCGCTGCCGACATGCCAGCCGACCGCACCGGCAATTTCACCGTCGGATCCGGCGACGAGATCGATGACGCAGATATCGCTGGCTTTGCGGATGTCCTTGTTGCGCGCCATCACGGTGCGCAGCGTTTTTGACACCGCGGGTCCCGTATTGATGAAATCGACGTAGACGCAGCGCGCCCGATCGTGGCCCGGCGCCGTGGTCGCGGTGATGTGATTGTCCTTGCGCGCCCAGCCGACGCCCCAGGCGTCGAGCTCGCGGATGCAGGCGGGCGCGTCTTCGCACAACAGCTGCGCCAGTGTTTCGTCGCACAGGCCGCGCCCGGCGGCGATGGTGTCGTCGTAATGGTGGCGCGGCGCGTCCGGCACCTCCTCGCCCAGCGCTGCCGCCACGGTCATCTGCGCCATCACAGTGGCGCCGCCGCGCCCGATCAGGCTGCGGTCGACGAGGAAGACGCGGGCGCCGCCGCGCGACGCTTCGATGGCGGCATACATACCGGCCGCGCCGGCGCCGACCACCAGCACGTCGGTTTCGATGGCAACGGGTTCGAAGGTCATGCGAGGAAAATAAAGTGCCGCTCGTCCCCGCGAAAGCTATGATTCACCCTCCCCCGCGAAGCGGGCTGACGGCAAAATTATGCCGGCAGTGGCCTACCCTTGGTCTCTGGCAGGAACGGCGCGACGCAGAAGCCGAGCACGTAGATGCAGGAGATGATCATGGCGGCCCTGCTAAAGCCGCCGAACTGCACGATCAGCGCGCCGGCAAACAGCGGACCGAGAAAGGCGATAAAGCGCGGCGCGTTGAATGAGAAGGCAATGCCGGTGGCGCGCGAGCGCGTCGGGAACAGTTCCGGCAGCCACACCGGCATCCAGGAATATTGCCCGAGCGTGAAGAATGCGTTCGCCGCCGCCGCGACCAGCAAGAGGTTCAGATCGGTCGTCCACAAGAACAACACCGGCGTCATCAACAACGACGCGGCGAAATAAAGCATCACGACCGGCTTGCGGCCGAACCAATCGGCGAGAAAGCCCAGACTGGCATAGCCGAGGATGCCGCCGAGATTGTAGGCCATGCCGGCATAGCTCGCCCATTGCGCCCCGGGTAAATTCGATTTGGCCGCAACCGAAGCGATATAGGGCGGTACCCAGGACGAGATGCCCCACCACGCGAGCGTCGTCGTCAGCGACATCAGGAAGGCAAGAATGATGCGCCGGCGGGTTTCCAGCTCGGCGAACAAGTCAGCGATAGTGAAGCGCGTTAGCGCTTGCTCGTGCGCAGACAGCGCGGCGCCGCTCTCTTTGCGCGCTCGCGCCTGCCGCCGTTGCGTATCGACGCTCTCCCACACTTGAGATTCGTCGATTGAAGTCCTGATCCACAGCGTCAACAAAGCCGGCAGAATGCCGATCAGGAACATATAGCGCCAGGCTTCCGGCCCGAAGGCGCCGACGAACAGCCAGATGAATGAAGCTAGAAAGAAGCCGATGCCGAGCCCGCATTGCATCAGGCCAGCGCCTTTGCCGCGCGCCTCGTTAGGCCACAGCTCGGCCATCATCGAGGAGCCCGTCGCCCATTCCGAACCGATGGCGATGCCGACGAGGAAGCGCAACAGCGCGAACGAGATCCAGTTGAACGAGATGGCGGTGACGCCGGTCAAGATCGAATAGGCCAGAATGGCATAGATCATCGTGCGCTTGCGGCCGATATAGTCGGCGAGAATCCCGCCACAGAAGCCGCCAATACCCCAGCCCAGTAGCGTGATCGCCACCACCGTGCCGATATAGGCCGGGATCTGCGAATATTGCGACGGATCAAGCAGCGAGCGCATCGCCGGGGCGACGGTGAGGAACAGCGCATAGGCCTCATAACCGTCGAACAGCCAACCGAGATTGGTGGCGATCAAAGTCCGCCATTGGGTCGCTGTCAGCGCGCGATACCACGGCAGCGTGCCTGCGGTGACTTCCGTCATGTCTTCCTCCCCGGCCCCGCGCTCTTTTGTTCCAATCAGGCGCGTGGTGACAAACCTAGCCGAAAGTTTTGATGCGGTCACGGCGCCAAATTCTGCGCATGAACTTTTCCGAAAACCGGTATCCACTTTTCGGGATCATGCTTTAGGCGCCGGCGCGGCAAAGGCCGCGGCCAGGCGCGCGGCAAATTGTCGTTCCATTTCCTTCGCCTTGGCGCGAAGCACCGGCTGGCCGAGGCTGCCGAGCTTGCCAGTGAGCGCGGTGTCGACGTCATAGTCGATGCGCGTGGCGCCGGCTGTTTCGGTCAGTCTCGTGACTGACGTTGCAGTCAGGCGCCCGACAATGCCGACCGGCGAACCCTCGATCTTAGCTTCGATCTCGCGCGGCTCGTCGGCGCGCACAACCTGCACCGTCACCTTGAATGCAAATTTCATGTAAGCAACTTTGGTCTCGAACATGGCGCTGTAAGCGTCCGGGCCGGTCTCGACAAGATCGCGCACGCCTTCGACGCAGGACGCAAACAGCCGCGCACCGCGCAGCGCCTTATACACTTGGGGGCGCGGCGCCTGGACTATTATCGTTCCGGATATTCTCATTGCTGTTCGAATTCGGCTCCCGAATTCGCCGCTCAGGCGCGCAACGCGGTGAGCATATCCTTGATGTATTCGTCGGCGCTGGAAATCACCAGCATCATCGCGTGCGGCCGCAACTGCGCCAGCATCTTGGA